>Ga0224740_10098_pt1 | contig 20678 bp, 22 predicted proteins | sample LIM_E_Water_Bulk_FD_161634 | JGI IMG/M metagenome (GOLD analysis project Ga0224740, IMG submission 161634) | Enriched cells from gastrointestinal tract of the lab mouse from Pacific Northwest National Laboratory (PNNL), Richland, Washington... | ecosystem: Host-associated > Mammals > Digestive...
TGCTTCAGGGCGGATCTTTTGAACTCTATATAGACGGTGATCTGTTTAAAGCCCAGGTAGGTTTTCCTGTCCTGTCAAGCCCGCACAGTTCAGCCCCGGATGCCAGGACTTTAGACGCGTAAGATCAGCAGAGGGGATGCCTCCTGCCGGCATCCCCCCCTTTTACATCTGTTTCAGCAGATTCACCATCTCAATGGCAGACAAAGCACAGTCATATCCCTTATTCCCGGCCTTGCTCCCGGCCCTTGCAATAGCCTGCTCAATATTTTCCGTGGTAATCACCCCAAAGAGAACGGGAACCCCTGTGGACAATCCCACCTGCGCCACGCCTTTCGACACGTTTTTGATGGTGAAGTATACAAAACCATTTTTGGCCGCCACATCCACATATACCCGGCTGTGTTCCATGGCGTATTTAAATGCATTGTTGTACAGGTTTTCCAGAACACGCCACAGCCGGCGTCCGTCGGCGGCGATCAGGATGCTTTCCTGGGGAAGACTTGCAACCAGTTCCAAGTGGCGTATGCCGTATTTTTCTTCAAATTCACCGTTGGTCTGATGAATGAGTTCTACCAGATCAATGTTGGCGATATCAAGCTTAAGGTTGCCGGAGCTGGCTTTGGATGCCTCCACCAGGTCTTCGGTCAGAGTCTTCAGCCTTTGGGATTTTTGGTCTAACACATCCAGATACCGCTGGATCTTTTCATCCTGAATCTTCTCCCGCTTCAATAAATCCACGTAGTTGATAATGGATGTAAGGGGAGTTTTAATATCATGGGACACATTGGTGATCAGGTCCGCTTTCAGGCGTTCGCTCTTTACTTTCTCCTGAAGAGCCGTCTCCAGTCCGTCGCCGATATTGTTCAGGGTTTCGGCCAGATTGGCGCCTTTTCCGGAAAAGCCGGACGTGTCAATCTTATAGCTGGTGTCGCCCTCAGACATCTTGAAGATACCGAAGGATATCTTCTCTGTCTCCGCGGCATTCCGGTAGAGAAGAAGAAAAGTCCATACCTGGAAAAGCAGCAGGACAATTGCGGGAATTATATACAGGTAGGAGACAGCTAAAAGCAACCGGTTTTTGTACAGGTAATTAACTGTGAAGATCAATCCTCCCGTAATGCCAAGATATCCAAGGAAACATGCAGTCATACGTGAGGGAAAACTTGTCCTGCTCAGAGCAAGAATGCACCATCTTGTGCTGCGGCCGATCAGGCTGTCATGGATAAGGGTTTTTGCCTTATACTGTCTCAGAAGACTAAAGCCCTCCAGCAGGCAGATTAAGTAGATGCCCACATCATAGCTGAGAGTGACGAAGTATTTCTGGTGGTCCTTGGCGACCAGAATCTGAGCTGCCGCCGTGCCTGTCCGGGAAGCCATATATTTCCAAAGCCACAGGCAGAGGAAGGAAAGAAATATGCTGCATTCCAGCGGGATACGGTCAAAATAGTACAGAGACACAGCCTTTCGCTCAGAAGTCTGATAACCGGAAAGGCAGCACAGCAGGAGCAGCGTTGCGAGAAGTCCGGCTCCTCCTATGGAAAACAAGATCAAACCGGTAATATAATTAACCCGCACTTTCGTGTAGGCATTGTGGGCAATAGAGTAGGGATCCGTGTTGGGATACCTGGTATCCAACCCAAGGATGATGTAATAGTTGTTGTTGCCGTAAAGATTATAATTCTCCAGTTCAGATGTAATGTTTTTCGGAACATGTTTTAAATTCGTGTCAATTATGATGGAACTGCCGGACAGATACAGATAACGCCCAAGCCTCTTTAAATCGTCCAGAGGATACTGAGCCGCATTGGTATAGAGCTGTTCCGTTCCTGAATTGTCCATATAGGAGACCCGAAAATACAGATTGGAAGGTTTGTCCATATAGTTATATTGGATCTGATAGTATTCTCCCAGAAGAGTGAGAACCTCGTAAGCCAGTTCTTCCCTGGTGGCATAGGCATCTCCCGGCTCCGTGTAATGTTCCGCGGCATCCGGGTCATAGGTCTTCCACTCAATCAGAGGAATGGAGGCGTTCTTAGTCTCCCTCTCATGAACAGCCGGCCCTCCGGCCACTTCAAAGGTATCGGTCAGATAATATCCCCATCTTTTGGCGGAGCGGATCAGGTCATTGAGAGTATAGATCATGGTCTTGCCGGAAGTGAACGTGACACAGACCATATCCTTGTTGTAGTCCAGCGTGCCGTCGGTCTCAAATAAGTCTTTGTATTTCACATATTTGAAGATCATCTCCACATCTGATTCCAGCTGTTCCGTGAAAGACAGGGTGTCGGCATAAGACTCCTCATGGATCCAGCTCAAACCCCGCCCGTAATTTTCATTAAAATAGATAAATGAGATGCCTGCAAGAAACAGACACAGAAACAATCCATGGAGCAAAAGCAAAAAATGTTTTTTCAGGCTCATAGGCCAGGTGTTTTTCTTCATGAACTGCTCCTACTGTTTTTCGATTTTGTATCCGACCCCCCAAACCACTTTCAGATAGCGGGGCTCCCTTGGATTAATCTCGATTTTCTCCCGGATATGGCGGATATGTACGGCGACCGTATTGTCAGCACCGATGGCCTCTTCGTTCCAGATCTGTTCATAGATCTCATCTATGGAAAAGACTTTTCCTGCATTCTTTACAAGGAGCAGCAGGATATTATATTCAATGGGCGTAAGCTTAATAGCTTCGTCATCCACAAAGACTTCCTTGTTGTCATCATTGATTAAAAGGCCGCCGCACTTATAGACATTCTCCACATTCTGCTGTCCCATATTGCCTAGCTGGGTGTAACGCCGGATGTGTGATTTGACCCTGGCCACTAATTCCAGAGGATTAAAGGGTTTGGTGATATAGTCGTCGGCTCCGATATTCAGTCCCAGGATCTTGTCGTTATCCTCGGATTTGGCGGACAAGATGATAATGGGAATACTGCTGTTCTCCCGCACCTTAAGGGTTGTCCGAATGCCGTCAAGGCCAGGCATCATCACGTCTACGATCATCAGGTCCACTTCGTTATATTCCAGAAGCTCCAAAGCTTCATATCCGTCAAATGCTTTGATTACCTGAAAGCCCTCTCCGGTCAGATAGATATCAATGGCTTCCACGATCTGTTTATCATCATCACAAACTAATATGGTCTGCATACAAATTCCCTCCTCTTTGTACTTAACTGATGCATATAAGAACAGTATACAACGAGAGGAGGGAAATGGGTATCTAAATTTTATTAAGAATTATGGTCGAAAAGCTAAATCCTAAAAACGGAAGATCGCTGTCCCGTAGGCAGGCAGGGGATAAGCGAAGGAGTAAGGCTGGCCATCGCATTCGGACTTGGTGGAGCGGTAGGTCACCTTGTCGTCGCCTGTCTTGTAAAGGCCGTGGGATTGGTCCAGGATAAGGGCAAAATTGCCTTTTTTAGGTACGCCTACCCGGTAATCCGGCCTTGCCACAGGCGTGAAATTGCAGATAAAGAGTAAATTCTGCTTTTTGGTCTTGCTGCGGCGGACGAAACTGAAGATGCTGCGGTCGCCGTCATTGGCATTGATCCACTGGAAACCGTTCCAATCATAATCCAGACTGTACATAGCCGGATATTTTTTATAAATATGCAGAAGATCTTTAAAATAATTATGAAGATCTTTATGGAGGGGTTCCTCGGCAAGATACCAGTCCAGAGAAACCTTCTCATCCCACTCGTGGAGCTGACCGAAATCCTGTCCCATGAAGAGAAGTTTCTTGCCCGGATGCCCTATCATGAAGGTATAGCCTACTTTCAGATTGGCGAACTTGTCGCCGTCCAGACCGGGCATTTTGTTGATCATGGAGCATTTCAGATGAACCACTTCATCATGAGAGAGTACCAGGATAAAGTTCTCACTGGTAGCATAAGTCATGCCGAAGGTCATCTTGTTGTGGTTGTATTTGCGGAAATAGGGATCCAGCTTCATATATTCCAAAAAGTCATGCATCCAGCCCATATTCCACTTGAACTTGAAGCCCAGCCCTCCGTCTTCCGGCTTGCCTGTCACCATAGGCCAGGCAGTGGATTCTTCCGCGATGACTACGGCGCCGTTGCCGCGCTGGTTTACAATGCTGTTTAAATGTTTAAAAAATTCAATGGCTTCCAGATTCTTATTCTCACCGTATTTGTTGGCGACCCAGTTGCCCGCAGAACGCCCGTAATCCAGATACAGCATAGAAGCCACGGCGTCTACGCGAAGCCCGTCGATGTGGTACTGCTCTATCCAGTAAAGGGCATTGGCAATAAGGAAGTTGGATACCTCATGCTTTTCATAATCAAACACTTTGGTTCCCCAGTCAGGATGCTCTCCTTTTCTGGAATCTGCATATTCATACAAAGGTTCCCCGTCAAAGTCCGCCAGTCCGTGGGCATCTCTTGGGAAATGGGCGGGAACCCAGTCAAGGATGACACCGATGCCCTTTTTGTGCATGTAGTTTACAAAGTACATAAACTCCTTGGCCGTACCATAGCGGGAGGTAGGGGCGTAATAGCCGGTCACCTGATATCCCCAGGAGCCGTCAAAGGGATGTTCCGCAATACCCATAAGTTCCACATGGGTATAGCCCATGTCCTTCACATAGTCCGCCAGCTCATGGGCTGCTTCTATGTAGGTATAATAACCGTCTTTTTCCTCACGGTTCTGCTTCTTCCAGGAACCCAGATGAACCTCATAAATGGCAAGGGGAGAGGAAAGAATATCCGTTTCTTTTCTCTTAGCCATCCAGGTGTCATCCTTCCAGGCGAAACCGGAGATATCCGCAGTGACGGAGGCTGTGCCCGGCCGGTATTCCGCTTCAAAGGCATAGGGGTCAGATTTAAACAGTACCTTTCCGCTGGCGGTGGTAACGGCATATTTGTACAGCTGCCCTGTACCCAGGCCAGGCACGAAGACTTCATAGATGCCGGAAGTGCCAAGGACAGCCATGGGTGTGGCATCAGGATTCCAGCCGTTAAAATCTCCTACAACGCTGACAGCCTGTGCGTGAGGCGCCCATACTGCAAAATACATTCCCTCTTTTCTGCGGTAGGTCTTGGGGTGGGCCCCTAATTTTCCGTAGATTTCATAGTGAGTCCCTTCCCCAAAGAGATACCTGTCTGTTTCCGTGATAAACCCAGTACCCAATTCTTTTTTACTACTACGTGCCATAAACTTATTCCTCCGTGAGTTTTAAGCCAGACCCCGGCTGTACTATGCGTCCACCTCCAGATTCTTGAATCTGCGCAGCAAAAACTGATAACGCAGCTGGGCAGCATTCAGTTCGTAAATATAGCAGTCGATAAGAGTAGGATCCACTACCTGTTCAAAATGATTTCTTGCCGAATCAATGCTGTGACGGGTCTGCTCAATCTCTGCACGAAGGGCCTGCCGCTCCCTGAATCTGGCCAGGGCCGCACCTAATTTTTTTCCATGTCTCATATTCTGTCATCTCCTGAAAAATTATCACATTGATAAAAATAGTATTGGCGGAAATGGAATTTTTATACATGGAAGATGCCTCTATTTTACCATTTTACCAGTGAGCGGTCAACGGAGATTGTTAAAAAACAGACAGATAATTGAAAAAATATACTAAAATTCAAAAAACTTCTTGACTTTTTCTATGAATCTGTGCATAATAAAGAAACAGTCAGCACAATTCATAAGTGTTCAGTAAGTACTTCAATTGTATGACCCATTTCGGGTAACCATTCCTAAAGGAAAGATATTGCGATAAGAGGAGGTGAAGGTTTTATTTTTGTTCATTCAGGACTGCTGCTGGTGGCGCTGTTGGGGGGAGCCTGGTATGACATCAGGGAACAGAGAATTCCCAACTGGTGGTGCATATGCGCCTGGATAGGAGGCATGTGCCTGACATGGATGCTGGCCCTGCCAGGAGACAAACTGTACCAGGTTCTGTTCTATACCGTAAGGATTGTAACGGTGGCTGTCATATGGTTCCCCTTGTTTCAGCTTCGCATGATGGGGGCAGGAGACATAAAATTAATGGCATTGATGACCGGATATCTGGGATTTGTAGCCGGTGCTCATGCCGTACTGTATGGATTTTTCATTGGAGCCGCTCTGGCTTTTCTGAAATTGTTTGTATGCAGGAATCTGCATCAGCGTCTAAAGTATTTTTTGGCCTATATCAGGCGTTTATTCCTCACAAAAGAACCGGTGCCTTATTATGAGGCCTCAAGGGACGGAAAGAATGCGGTGATTCCCCTTGGATTTTGTCTGTTTGGAGGTTATGTGTGGTACTTGCTTGACATGATTATACTATAGCTGGCGTGTAAAAGGAGGTTTCATGGAAAAAATCATGGCGGTCTATGATGTGGACGCCTGTTATGCGGAACGGTTTGCTGATGTGGTGAACCAGAGGGCGAAGATGCCCTTTACAGTAATACCGTTCACTTCACTGGAGGTGCTTAAGGACTATGCCGGGCACCATGCCATTGAGATATTGCTGGTCGGCGGAAGTATTTTGCCAAAACAGATAGAAGGAATTAAGGCTGAGACGGTTATCACTCTTGCGGAAGGTGAGATCGTATCCGCCGCGGGAAGTTATCCCAGTGTATACAAATATCAGTCCACAGACAGTGTGGTGCGTGAGGTGATGGCTTATTACTGCGAAAAGCCTCAGAGCCAGTTTGTGGCAATCGGAAAAAAGGCCAGGATTATCGGCGTTTATTCCCCGGTAAGCCGATGTTTAAAAACGTCTTTTGCTCTGACCATGGGTCAGCAGCTTGCCAGGGATCACAAAGTGCTGTACCTCAGCTTTGAACTGTTCGCCGGATTTACAAGGCTCATAGACAGTGAGTGCAAAGGCGATTTATCAGATGTGCTGTATTTTTTCCGTCAGGACAGCTTCGGAATCCTGAGGCTGCGCAGCATGGTGTATAACTGGAAAGATATGGATTATATACCGCCTATAAAGTATCCTCAGGATCTGGAGCAGCTGACAGGAGAAGAGGCGGCCCATCTGGCTGAGCGGGTGGCAGGGGAATGCGGCTATGAATATATAATTGTGGATGTGGGACAAGCCATATGCAATATAATACCGGTTCTGTTAAGCTGCCATAAGATTTTTATGCCGGTGAAAGAAGACTGTGTATCCTCGGCAAAGCTGGAAGAGTTCACCGATTATCTTCGCTTATCCGGACAAGAGCAGCTGGAAGATGTGATCCAGAGAGTAAAACTGCCTTATCACAGCAGCTTTGGGAGAAAGGATACTTATATGGAGCAGCTTTTGTGGGGAGAGTTGGGAGATTACGTGCGAAAATTGCTGAAAGGAATGCCGTAGAAGAAAAGGAGGAGGAGATGACGAGAAAAAGAGGGGAACAGCCTCTTAAGGAACAGACGGACAGAAAAAAAGGAGTTCGGGAAGAATTAAGGCAGCAGATCCGGGAGGAGGTGAGCGGCAGATTAAGCCTCAGTGATGAAGAACTGTACGATATGATCGACAGGCTCATTATGGAAAGGGAGGCCAGGGAATATCTGCCTTTAAAGGAACGGATCGAACTGCGAACCGCTTTGTTTAATTCGTTCCGCAGGCTGGATATTCTCCAGCAGCTCATCGATGACCCGGATGTGACAGAGGTCATGATCAATGGGCCGGAACATATATTCATCGAAAAAAAGGGGGTTATGAAACTGTGGGAACAGGAATTTGAATCCCAGGAGCAGTTAGAAGATATGATTCAGTAGATGGTGAGCAGAGTGAACCGGACAGTCAATGTGGCATCCCCCATTGCAGATGCCAGGCTGCCCGACGGTTCCAGGGTACATGTGGTACTGCCGCCGGTTTCCTTAGACGGGCCGGCGGTGACCATCCGTAAGTTTCCCAGACGGATTACCATGGATATGCTGATTGCATCAGGCACTGTCAGCCGGGAGGCGGCAGATTTTTTAAAGAAGCTGGTCCGGTCAGGATACAATATTTTTATCAGCGGCGGCACCAATTCAGGAAAAACAACATTCTTAAATGCCCTGTCTGCTTTTATTCCCCAGGATGAGCGGGTGATCACCATTGAAGATTCCGCAGAGCTGCAGATTCAGCAGGTGAAAAATCTTATTCGCTTAGAGACCAGGACAGCTAATCCTCAGGGAGAAGGGGCGATAACCATTGGAGATCTCATAAGGGCTTCCCTGCGCATGAATCCAAGCCGGATCATCGTGGGGGAGGTGAGAGGGAAGGAGGCTCTGGAGCTGCTGAACAGCTATAATACAGGCCACGACGGCGGCATGAGCAGCGGCCACGGCAATAGTCCAAAGGATATGCTGGCCCGTTTGGAGACCATGGTCCTTATGGGGGCGGATCTTCCTCTGGCGGCTATCAGAAGCCAGATTGCCTCGGCTCTGGACATCCTGATTCACCTGGGAAGAATTCAGGATAAGAGCAGAAAAGTGCTTTGGATTGTGGAGGTGGATGATTATGCAGAAGGTGAAATCCGGCTTCGCACCCTTTACCGGTTTGAAGACGGAGGGCTTAAAAAGAAGGAGCAGCTTAAGAACCGGGAAAAACTTCAAAGGTCAGGGGAAAGTACATAAAAGCGAAAAAATATGGGGTTCCATGGGAGCGATGAGAAGATTGCTGGTCTTTGGTCAGGCCGGTCTTACAGCCGGCTGTGTGGCTTATACATGTTACCGAAGCTGGATTGCCTTTGGACTTTTTATGATCCCTGCCGGCGTCTATCCCTGGTTTTATGAAAAAAAATGGATAGAAAAACAGAGAAGAAAGCTGGAAATACAGTTTAAGGAAGCGATTTTAGTCATGTCCGGGGCACTCAGTGCCGGTTACTCGGCGGAGAATGCCATATCCGTCAGCTGCCGGGAGCTGGAACAACTTTATGGTTCAAGGGAGATGATCGTCAGAGAATTCCGGTGTATGGAGGAGCAGATGAGACTGAACCGGTCAGTGGAGCAGGTAATTCAGGAATTCGCCGACAGAAGCGGGCTGGAGGAGGTGCAGAGATTTGCGCAGATTTTTCAGATCGCAAAGCGAAGCGGAGGACGTCTTGCGCCGATTATCTGTCATACGGTTTCTGTCATGGAAGATCAGAGCCAGGTGAAAGAGGAGATCCGCACCATGACCGCTTCCATACAGTTTGAACAGAAGGTGATGAATGTGATTCCCTTTCTTATGATTTTTTACATTGACATTACTTCTCCCGGATTTTTTGGGATTATGTATGAGACGATTCTGGGAAGAGTCATTATGACATGCTGTCTGGCAGTATATCTCCTGTCCTGCTGTCTCTCATCAAAGATTCTGAATATCGAAATTTCATAGGGCAGGTGAGAAATGATAAAAGAATGGATAAGGAAAGGGAAAAAGCAGATATGCTGCGTCGGCGCCGGCTTCATGCTTTTCGGCCTGGCAGTCTATGGGGAAAAGAATGATTCTGTGAGCCGGGGAATACTGGAACGCGACGGATATGGGGGAGACAGTAAGACATACGAGCTTCTGGTAGAGGGAATTTCCGACGAACCGCTGCCTCTTTCCATAGAGCTTGGTCCCCTTCAGTATGAACAGGAAGAGGCCCGGAATATATTTGACCAACTCTTTTGCCGGCTTCCTTCGTTGATTCTTGGAGAAAATGAATCTCTGACGCAGGTGACCACAGACTTGAATCTGGTAACCTTATTTGATGACACAGGGGTCAGAGCCTTGTGGCAGAGCAGAAATCCGGAGATTCTGGATTCCTATGGGCATGTGACATCAGAGGAAATAGACAGGGAAGGAGAACCGGTAACTCTTTTGGTCGTTCTCACCGATGGAATATACCGAAAGGAGGGGGAACTGGAACTTGTAGTATATCCTCCCTTTCAAAGCAAGGAGGACATGGCGGCAGCGGATTTTCAAAAAGAAATTTACCGGCTTGATGCCGAATACCGGACAGAACGTCACATGGTGCTGCCTGGGGAATATAAGGGACGCCCCATTCGCTATCAAAACGGAGCTGGTTCTGAGTACTGGCTTCTGCCGGTTCTGGGAATCGTCCTGGCAGTGCTTTTCTGCGGACAGGAGAAAGCAAAAGAAGGACGGAGACAAAAAAAGCGCAGCCAGCTTCTTCTTTTGGACTATGGAGATGTGGTATATCAGCTTATGGTCTATACAGGAGCCGGGCTGACCGTGGGAAAGTCATGGGAACGTATGGTGGAGAATTATGAGAGGGGGAGGAAAAAAGGTTCCCGGCGGTTGCGTCCCGCCTATGAAGAAATGGCTGTGGCACTGAATGATATGCGCTGCGGCATTCCGGAAGGAAAAGCCATCAATGAGTTTGGCAGAAGGTGTAAACTTCAGCCTTACATGAAGTTAAGCAGTCTTTTAGAACAGAACAGGAAGACAGGGACAAAGAATCTGCATGAGCTTTTGGAGCAGGAGATGACCCAGGCATGGGAAGAGCAGAAACATACGGCAAAGCGTCTCGGCGAGGAGGCGGGAACAAAGCTTTTAGTACCGTTGTTTCTTATGCTTTTGGTTGTAATGGTGATTGTGATGGTGCCGGCCCTTATGGCGGTATCATAGAATTTGTATACGGAGGAGAATATGAGACAGGAAATAAAAACATTTTTGCGGGAAGAAGACGGAATCGGAGTCATAGAAATTGTGCTGATTCTTGTAGTGCTCATTGGATTGGTTATTATTTTTAAAAAACAGATTACAACTTTGCTGGAAGGGATTTTCAAGGAGATTGAGAAGCAGAGCAAAGAGGTATACTGATGGGGCGAAGGGGAGAGATCACCGTATTTTTAAGCATGTGCTTTCTGTGTATAGGAGCCCTGCTGTGTGTGATGATTGAATCCGCCAGAACTGCCGGTTCCAGATATTATTTTCAGGTGGCGGTGAATGGAGGACTGGATGTACTGCTCAGCCGCTATCACCGCCGCCTCTGGGAGGAATATCGGATTCTGGCACTGGAATATGAGTCTGAGGAAGAATTATCGGATCAGCTTGAGCTTTATGTGAACCGGTATTTGGAGGCGGACAACTGGTATCCCATGGAGCTGGAAGCGGTGGACGTCACAGGACTTCAGAGTATCAGCCAGGAAAACGGAGATTATCTGGCAGAAGAAATCGTAAGCTATATGAAATATGGAGTGGTCAGTCACTTTACGATTCAGCCGGAAGAGGCGGATCAACTGAGAAAGGATGTAAAGGAGGCATTAGGAACCGGCGCCCTTACCGGGATGTACAGCGGGCAGGAAAAGGAAGTAAGGAAGCTGGAACAGGCAGTGGAAGACCTGGCAGACAACATCAGGCAGCAGGAGAGGTATAAGGAAGAGGCAAAAGAGACTCTCATGTCAGATGATGAGGACGGTTTTTACAGCGCTGCGGGCAAGTACAAAAAAGCTGCTCAAAATTATCCCAGGCTCATGAAGCAATACAGAAAACAGGCGGATGCGCTGTCCAAAAAGCAGAGAGAATCCAGAGCTGAAATTCACAAGATCAAACCGGATCTGCAGGAAAACCGGGGAGAACTGTTGGAGAAGCAGTGGAATCCTTATGATACTTACATAGAACAGGACGGAGAACGATATCGGGAATTCTCTTTCCAGGAACAAGTGTCCGCCGGGAATCTGGAACTTATGAAAGAAACAGAAGAGCTGGTGGAGGAATTGCTGGAATACAGAGAGGAGTATGAAAAGAATGAAGAAGATGACGAAGAAGAGGAAATATGGCTGGAACCGGCAGCCAGGATGTGGGATGAACAGTATAAAAGCAGCAGGATCAATCTGGGTTCCGGTTCGGGTGATAAGGAGAAACAGAAATTATTAGACCAGGTTCAGAGAATGATACAGGGAGGACTGCTGAGCCTGGTAATGCCGGAGGGAAGTGTGATCTCTCAGACAGCTGTTTCGAGCGCCGGACTTCCGTCTGAAGGCCTGCGCCAAGAAGGGCAAAAAGCCGGTTCTTTGGCAGAGCAGGTGCTGGTCGGCGAGTACTGCGGTTATTTTTTCCTGAATGCGGTGAAAGGAGGGGAGCATGAACTGCAGTATGAAATGGAATACCTTCTGCATGGGGCGGGAACTGACAGGGAGAATCTGGAGAAAACCGTGACAGAGCTGTTCGCGGTGCGAGAGGGATTAAATCTGATTCATATTCTGGCTGATTCCGTAAAAAGAGACCAGGCCAGAGCATTGGCTCTTGCCATAACCGGAAGTGTGGGATTAGCGCCTTTGACGGAGATCGTGACCTACCTTGTTATGGGAGTATGGGCCATGGGAGAGACGATTCAGGATCTGCGGACGCTTATGGCCGGAGGAAAGGTTCCTCTGTGGAAGAAGAGGGAGGACTGGAATATGAGTCTGGAGGGACTTCTTGATATGGGAAGAGGAACACTGCCCCGTGAAAGCGCAAAGGACAGCAGCGGGAAAGGATTTTCCTATGAAGGGTATCTGAAGTTGCTTCTGCTGAAAGAAGACCCTGCCCAAAAGCATATGCGGATACTTGATCTTATGCAGATCAATATTGGGAGAACCCAGCCGGGATTCCTGATTACAAACTGCGCATACCGCGTGGATATTCACGGGAAAGCCTGTGGAAAACACGTCTTTTTTGCCTTGCCCATTGTGGAAAACATGATAAGGGGAGAAAAAGGCTATCCTTTAGAAGCCGCTGCGGGGAAAGCTTATTAAAAACAAAATGAAAGGGAGGCGGAGAAGAATGCCCTTTTTCTGTAATGTTATTCTGAAAATTTCAAAAAGCGTGACTCTCCAAGTACGAATCCTTATATTCAAAAAATTCTTTACCAGAAAAAGGGCAGCCTTCTCCGCCTCCGCAAGTCTGACACTGGAGGCGGCTTTGGTGCTGCCTCTCTTTCTCTATGCCTGTATCGTACTTATGATGCCTTTTCGGATAATGGATATTCAGCGCCAGGTACAGGCATGGGCGGAACATACGAGTGAGGTAATCAGCGAAACAGCCTGTATATCAAAGTACGGGAAAGAAGAGTCTGTCTGGAACACGGCGGCCGCTTATGCCTATGCGGAAGTGGAGATGCGCGTGCGCTTGAAGAACCTTCCGGTACAGAGGGTATCCCTGCTGCGGTCAAGTTTGCTGGAAGACGGGGAGACTATAGATCTGGTACTGGACTATGAGATAAAGCTGCCTTTTTCTGTCTTTGGTCTGAGCAATGTGAAGCAGACAGTCAGAAGCTGCAGGAGAGCATGGGTGGGCACTGAGGGCCGAAGGGGGAGCGGGGATAACAGGGAAGAAGATGATACGATTGTATATGTAGGAAAGAACAGCACCCGCTATCATGTGACCAGTACCTGTCACTATCTTTACAATAATCTGTCAGCAGTACCCATATCTGACATAGAGAACCGCAGAAATCAGAGCGGGGGCCGGTATGCCCCTTGCGCCAGGTGCGGAGACGGGACAAATTCTACCGTATATATTATGCCATCCGGAAGGCATTATCACACATCCATGTCCTGTTCGGCGATTCAGGCCTATGTGAAGGCGGTTGTAAAGTCGGAAGCGGAGTATCTTGGAGCCTGTTCCTACTGCTCCAAAAGATAATAAAAATTTTTGAGAGGAGGTATTGCATGAGCTGGTTTTGGTTTTTGTGTCTGACGGCAGCGGCCATGGGGGATATAAAGGAAAGGATAGTTTCTGACAGGCTTTTGATTGCCTGCGGGGTCATGGGTGCAGTCTGCGGATGGCAAAGCGGGATATGGACCCATTGGGCGGGAGGGCTGGCAGGGGCGGCTGTTCTTATGGTGAGCAGGCTTACGGAAGGCGCTATAGGAAGAGGAGACGGCTGGTTTATCATAGCTTCGGCTGGTTATCTGGATACGGAGGAAATGTGGGTGCTGCTGTTGGGAAGCTTTGGAATCAGCTGGGTTTGGAGTGTGGGACTGGTGATGTACAGGACATGGACAGGCGGACGTATATCCAAAGACACTCTTCCTTTTCTGGCCTGTATGTGGCCTGTGGGCGCATGGATTATGTTGTTTTCCTATGCATAGAACGGAGGAAGAATATGAAAAATACAGGTCACAGCCTTTCGGCAGGCATCACTGTAGAAGCGTCTTATGTTATGGCTCTGGTACTTATGGTGCTGGCTGTCCTGATCCGGACCGCTTTATGGCAGTGTCGTTACACGACTCAGGTAATGCGCCTGCATCATGTGACAGAACAGCTGCGTTATCAGGAAACGGATGAGGAACGTACCTGGTCCCATGGACAGGTACAGAGAAAAAATGGTCACGTGGACGGATATGCCAAAACAGGCGGATGGGAGAAAAGGATTACGGAAAAAGCCCACGAACCGGAGGAAATCTTAAGAATGCTCACTATATTTCAGCAGAAGGAAGGGCAGCAGAAATGACAGAGAAATTCGAGGATAGGATAAAGGTAGAGTATGTGAGGGAGCTGCGGCAGAATTATCTGGTGCTTGCAGCAGACCAGATTCAGGAACAGGGGTATGAGACAAGAATGCTTATGGGCAATGCCATAGAAGGGCTGCTGAAATTCCGGATCAAAAAGACAGATAACTGCAGCCGTTTTTGCTATGAGATTACTTCCAGGCAGCCATTGAGCCGTCTTTTAGAGACCAGAACCATTAATGCTGTCCAGATTCGAAGTTTTTTGCTGGGAATCGCACAGACCCTGACACGGATGGAGGATTATCTGCTGAGCGAAGAACAGATCTTATTGAATCCCGATTATATTTACATGGATCCTGAGGCATATGTCCCCTTTCTCTGCCTGGTCCCGGGCAAGCACGGAAATTTTCCGGAGGAGTTCAGCCTGCTTTTGCAGTATCTTTTAGGAAAGGCCGATCATCAGGACAAAGAAGGGGTTGTTTTGGTTTATGGATTATACAAGGAGAGTCTAAAAGAAAACTATGGACTGGACAACCTGCTCACATGGCTGATGAAAGAAGAATGCCCGAAAGTGGACTCTCCTGGTAATCAGGAGAATTGTGAGACAATAGACCTACAGAAAATAGAATCGTGGGAACAACCATTACAAAATGATGAATCAGAGACAGATATACCTCTAAGAAGAGCCTGGTATTGGTATTTTATGCCTGGGGCAGTGCTGTTTGGGTCAGCTGCCGCAAGCGCTGTTCTTTTTGGAGTCTATGGATGGATCACATATGGAATGTGGCTGGCTTTGGCAGGTGCCCTCCTGCTGACAGCCGGCGCCGGAGTCTATATATGGTCCGAAAGAAAGGGTTTCTGTCGTCAATCGTCCCATGAAGAGCCATCAAGAGAGACATCTTATACACAGAAATCAGACATCAGGTATTCTAGAAATCAGACATCTTACAGCAGTGTATCACCTTATCAGACAAACCATACCTCACCAGCAAATGTCAGCTTTTCCCAACGGACTCATGACAAAAAAGAACATCAGGAGATTTCTGAAACACCAGGCCAGTGGCAGATGATCTTTGATGAGGAAGAAGAGCCAAAACCGGTTCAGAATCCCGTACAGTCAGAAGAACAGGAGATGAACACGGTATTGCTGTGGAATCAGGATGAAGTGAAGGAATGCCGGAGTCTGACAGGCGAAGACGGAAGTACAATCCCATTATCATATTATCCGTTTATTATTGGAAAGCAGGAAGGACTCTGTGATTATGTTATCCTTAAGAACACTATCAGCCGCCTCCATCTTCGAATTGATGAGACAGCCGACGGGTATCAGATTACGGACTTGAATTCCACCAATGGTACATATGTAAATGGACGGTGTCTGGATGCCAATGAGACGGTCGCTATACAGCCGGGAGACGAAATAGAGATTGCTGATCTTAAGTTCCGGCTGAAATAAAACCTTAACAAACATAAAAAGCTATGATAGAATAGGGCTACATAAGACAGAAGGAGACTTTTATGGAATTCGGAGGATACCGTAAGACCGCTTATGTAAACTTAGCAATCATAGCGGTTAATGTGGCGTTTTTTTTATATCTGGAGACAAAAGGCTCTACGGAAAGCGCGCAGTTTATGGTTGTTCATGGTGCCTTATATGAACCGGCAGTTCTCGAAGGAAAGGAATATTGGCGGCTTCTTACAGCGGTTTTTATGCATTTTGGAGCAGAGCATCTTGCCAACAATATGTTGTTATTATTTGTTCTGGGAGATAATCTGGAACGTGCCCTTGGAAAGACCAGGTATGCTGTGTTTTATCTGGTCTGCGGAATGGGGGCTAATGTGGTTTCTGTGTATGCCAACTTAAGAAGCGGTGCTTATACAGTATCGGCAGGCGCTTCCGGCGCCATATTCGGCGTAATCGGAGGCCTGCTGTATGCGGTGGCAATAAATCGTGGACGGTTGGAAGATCTCAGTACCAGACAGATGGTAATACTGGCGGCATTTTCCCTGTATCATGGATTTACCAGCAGCGGAGTCAATAATGTGGCTCATGTGTCAGGACTCTTGCTGGGAGTGATCATGGGAGCGGTTCTGTACCGAAGACCTAAAAGAAATAAAAACTGGATGAAGGAGGATCTGTGGTATGGTGAAAGATGACTGTATTTTCTGTAAACTTGCAAATGGGGTGATTCCAACGGCGTCCCTGTATGAGGACGACGACTTTCGCGTAATTTTAGATGCCGGTCCGGCTACAAAAGGACATGCGCTGATTCTGCCAAAACACCATTATGCAGATTTGTGTGAGTTAGACGAAACCGTAGGCGCTAAAGTGTTGGAAGTGGCAGCGAAGATTGGAAGAGCCATGAAAAGCGGTCTTGGCTGTGCCGGTTTTAATCTGGTACAGAACAATGGGGAAGCTGCTGGACAGACAGTAAAGCATTTCCATATGCATGTGATTCCCCGATACGAAGGCGGACCGGTGATTGCGGCCTGGGATCCGGGTTCCATTGACACAGAAGAGACTGAAGAGATAGTTGAGGCAATAACCGCTCAGCTGTAACCAGGAAGATGCAAAAGATTACATCGTTGGGCAATTCCTGTGGAGTCACTAACGAATTTTAATTAGGAGAACACCATGCAGCAAGAGCAAAAGGAGTTGTTGCAGGCGCTGTACGAGGAATATGAGAGCGGACTTCGCTGGATGGCATTCAAAAGAAATATACCGGAATGTGAAGTAGATGATATGGTTCAGGAGACATTCTGGAAGTTCATGGATGCCTACAAGGAAAAGGCTCTAAATTGGGACATAACTGAGAGAAAAGCCAAGCTGGTAAATATTCTTAGAAATTGCTGTCATGATTACCATAGGCGGTTGAAGCGTAAAGGCACCATCAGTACGGATTCAGAGAGTTACCAAACAGAATATGGGATTATGAAGGACCATATGGCGGGAGATATAAGTGACAATCTGATTGCTGATGAGACGGCTGCAAGGATTCGGCAGTATATTGACGAGATGAAGCCGGAGTGGAAAGAAGTGGCCACTTTGTTTATGATAGAGAAAAGGCCCTTAACCGAAGTATGCGAGATTCTGGACATCAGCAATGCTGCATGCAGGATGCGGATATCCAGAATCAGAAAATACTTAAGGGAACGACTTGGAGATTAAGATCAGTTTATGTCCGCAGTGCATTCCTCAATGAGATTTACAATGGTTTGTACGGCATTATTTAAGTGGCTTTGTTCCATCTTCTGGATGAACAAGGACTTATTTTGGCAGGTATCAGAGATTGCCTGATATAGGGTGTCATCGCTGACGGCTTCTTCTTCCAGAACCGTGCTGAAGCCCTGTTTTGCAAATGAGCCGGCGTTTAGGATCTGGTCTCCTCGGCTGGCAGCAGCAGAAAGGGGAATCAGAATGTTGGGCTTGCGGAGGGCTAAAATCTCGCAGATGGAGTTGGCTCCTGCTCTGGATATTACCAGATCAGCGGCGGCGAACAGATGCTTTAAAGGCGCATCCACATACTCATATTGCACATATCCTTTGGTGCCAATCAGACTTTCATCAAGATTGCCTTTCCCGCAGATATGTACTACCTGGTAATCAGGCAGCAGGCGGGGCAGAAGGTTTCGCACAGCCGTGTTGACAGCAACAGAACCAAGACTTCCGCCGATAACCAGAATGATTGGTTTGTCGGCGGCCAAATGGGTGTACTGCAGACCGGACAGCCGGTCGCCCAAAAGCAGTTCTGCCCGAATGGGGGAGCCGGTGAGTACCGCTTTTTCCTTTGGCAGGCAGGACAAGGTCTCAGGAAAATTGCAGCAGACTTTCCTGGCAGAGGGAATGCACAGCTTGTTGGCAAGTCCCGGAGTCATATCGGATTCATGAATAATAGTGGGAATATGATAATGTTTGGCAGCCAGAACTACAGGCACAGCCACAAAGCCGCCTTTGGAAAAGACTACATCTGGTTTGTATTTTTTTAGCAGGCGTAAGGCTTCCTCATAACCCTTGATCACACGGAAAGGATCCGAGAAATTCTTAAAGTCGAAATACCGGCGCAGTTTTCCGGAGGAGATTCCATCGTAGGGGATTCCTGCATTTTCTATGAGTTTTTTCTCGATTCCCTGGTAGGAGCCGATGTAGCGGATGTCATATCCAAGGCGCTGAAGGGAAGGAATCAGGGCTAAGTTGGGGGTTACATGGCCGGCAGTTCCGCCGCCGGTTAGGATAATCTTTTTCATAAGCTAGGGCCTCCGTTTTTATAAGACTGTACCCTGGATGGGTAGCCACATATTTAATATAGTAACCAATTGGAATGAAAAGTCAACACTCAATCATGGAAAAATTAGTTACTGTTCACGTCATGACCAATCACCGCGCTGGTTAGTCATGGGCCAATACCGTTACAGAGCACCTGTGGACAGTAATAAAAGTTATTAGGGGACTTATTTCCCAAAATCTGAAAGGACATGCGAGGTAGCTGTGAAGAGTAGGAAACAAAAGGAATTGGATAGGAACTTCATAGACGAAAAACTGGCAGAAGCTTTTGGATATGGGGACGAACAGCTGGAAGGGGAACTGGACCGGGCTTTGGAAGCGGCAAAAGAAGACAGGCATCGGGCACCGGAAGGGGAACTGCAGAGGATCATGGACCGGTTGGACTATGATTCGGAAGGGGTTTCGAAGAGGAAAGCGGTTCGGATTCGGAGATTGGTCAAGTATTTGGTGGCGGCTGCGGTTTTAGGGGCTATGGTAATTGGCGGTGGCATGTGGGTTGGGGCGAAGAGGTATTATGTGCAGGAGACTCGCGGCCAAAGTAATATGATGATAATTAATAATGAGCCTGACAATGTGAATTTGGATAATACATTTGAGAAAAATAAAGTATATACGCAAATAGAAGATGAATTGGGCATTGAAGCGATGGAATTGTCGTATTTGCCAGATAAATTGCTAATTTGTGGTTTGACAATAACTGAAAAGAAAAGTGTTATAGAGTTCAGTGATGGAGCAAATAATCTTTTTTTGTATCAGGGGCAGAATCGTAAACCTAGATCTCTTGGCTATGCTTCGGATGCGCAAGAGTTCGAAAAAGTATATAATCTATATTTTGATGAAGAATTTCCAATTTATCGGGAAAGTCTAGAAAATGGAGAGACAGAGTTTGGCGTTTGGATTATACGGGATGATGTATATTATATATTGTACGGAGTTATAGACATAGAAGAATTTAAACAAATAGTTTATGGGATCAGGCCATACAGAAAGTATATTTTGGAGGATTAAAGGATGAAGAGAAAAATAATAAAATTAATCAGTTTAGTGGCAGCTATCATGCTAATAGGGTGTATTAATGCCTTTGCAAGTGAAATTTCGGAAGAGAATTTTAATGTTGCGGAAAATAGAGAAGGGGCAATACAGCCCAGAAGTCTTTATTTAGCGGCGGCGATGTCAGAGATAACTAATGAGGGTGAAGGGGTTCTTAGAATTTATGCAGATTTTACCTCTCATGCAGGCGTTGATTGGGGGCAGATAACGATTAATTTATATCGCAGTAAAGATCCAAATTCGACAAGCTGGAGTAAAGTAAAGACATATACAAAAACATTTGATGGTGCAGATGATCCCGATGGAAATATAACATATGCATATACAGAATTTGATATCCATGGTTTAGCTACTGATTATTATTATTATATATTATGTAATCACAAGGTGAAAACTCCGAGTGGATACGAAAGTAAAACAACACGAACAGATGCCGTTTTGCTCACGGCTTACCCTGTATTCCGCAGCTTAGATGAGACAAAATAGAAATATTTCGATTATTTCATTAGAATAAGGGCCAATTGTTTTAAACACAAAACCAAGGCGTAATTTATGATATGACTCAATAAGAATGATTCATAACATAAATAACGCCTTTTTGTTTTTCATCCCATTTGGCCCAATACGCACAAAAGCGTATGATAATCCAGAGATGACGCCAAAAGAACTCCGGGAACAAAAAGGCTTAACCAGGAAGGAGGACATTGCCGGGCAAGGGGGGGGGTAATCGGTGTATGCTGCAGGACTGTGAGCAGGGTCACAAGAACATAACAAGTGCAAAGGGAGACCTGCCGCCGTGCTGCAGCAAAAAGCTCCGATTGTTATATCAATTTCAGAGCGGTCAGAAGACATATGGATATAAATACAACAGCAGTGCCGCCTCCCTTCGCTCCCGGGACCGGACCTGTACCGTCAAGATTCTGATAAAAATTTTGAAATAGGAAAATAAGACTTGGATATAAAAGACTATTTTGCTATAATAATACCATTACAAGTCAAA
>Ga0224740_10099_pt1 | contig 20600 bp, 17 predicted proteins | sample LIM_E_Water_Bulk_FD_161634 | JGI IMG/M metagenome (GOLD analysis project Ga0224740, IMG submission 161634) | Enriched cells from gastrointestinal tract of the lab mouse from Pacific Northwest National Laboratory (PNNL), Richland, Washington... | ecosystem: Host-associated > Mammals > Digestive...
GAAAAAAATGCATGGGATAAGATTAAAAAATTTGATTTACAAGATACAGGAATACATATTTATACAGACTTTTGCGAAATGCTTGAAAATGAAAAACCAGAGCTTGTTGCTATAGCTACGGAAAGTGGGAAGCATGCGAAAATTGCGTTAAAATGTTTGGACTATGGATGTAATCTGATAATTGAAAAACCAATAGCACTATCGATAGTAGATGCAGATGCTATTATTGAAAAATCAAAGAAACGTAATGCAATTGTTTGTGCCTGCCATCAAAATAGATTTAATAAATCCATTCAAGTTATGCATAATGCGGTGGACAAAGAAAGGTTTGGGAGATTACTTTATGGAACAGCGCATATTCGATGGACGAGAGATTATGAATATTATGAAAGAGCAAACTGGAGGGGAACTTGGGAACAGGATGGGGGAGCATTAATGAATCAATGCATTCATAATATTGATTTACTTCGCTGGATGATGGGAGATGAGATTGACACTGTGTTTGGCATGACAGATCGACTTACGCATCCATATATTGAGGCAGAAGATTTTGGCGTGGCGTTGATAAAATTTAAAAATGGAAGTTATGGAATTGTTGAAGGAACTGTAGATGTATACCCAAAAAATTTAGAAGAAACTTTATATATTTTTGGGGATAAGGGAACTGTAAAAGCTGGGGGACAATCTGTTAATACTATTGAAGTATGGAATTTTTCCGACTGTTTAGATGATCCGGGGATCGTAAAGAAAGAATGTAGTGAAAACCCACCTAATATTTATGGATACGGGCATACCAAATTATATAAGAATGTGATAGCTGCAATTCATGGGGATGAAAAATTGTTAGTAAATGCGGAAGATGGAAAAAGGGCATTGGAAGTAGTTTTAGCTATTTACCAGTCAGCAGCTAGTGGGCAGCCGGTTAAATTGCCATTAACAACGGGATCAACACTTGATTTTGCAGATAGGTTTAAATGATGCTGATAAAAAAGATAGAGGTATCCGTTAATGAAACATTATGCGTATAAAATGTCTATTGTTATGCCTTCTTATAATAATGGTCAATATATTAGGCAGGCGTTGGAGTCTATACTGGCTCAGAAAGTTGATTTTAGTTATCAAATTATAATAACAGATGATTGTTCTACTGATAATTCGGTACAAATAATAAAAGAATATGAACAAAAATACCCAAGCAGAGTTTTAGCGTTATATTCAAATGAAAATTGTGGATTGTTTAGGAATATGTTAAAGGCATTAAAGAAAATGGATGGTGAATACTTTTGCGTGCTAGATCCTGATGACTACTGGACTGACGAAGCACGGCTTCAAAAAGCAGTAGATTTTCTTGATAGTAATCCAGATTATGTGATATACGCAACAAACGTATATAAGATTTATAATGATGGAAGTACCGAAATATATCATAAATATCAAAATGTAGAGGCGTGTACAAGTACTTATAAGGATTATCTAAAAGGAAAAAGTGTTCTTTCCAATACCCCTGCTAGTACTTACAGAAATATATATTTTTCAGAGGGAATACCCCAAGAATATCTGGATTTAATTGGGACTCCCTTTGAGGATTCATTTCGTGCTGATACAGCGAGAAACCTTATTCATTTGAAAAGAGGTAAAGCATATTTTATAAATGAAAATATCGGATATGCTAGACACCATGGTAATGGGCTTGCATCTGGGCGAACAGTTTGTGAAAGATACATAATGAGTGCATTTGGACATATAGGTTTATTTGAGTTTTTTGGAAGGGAAAATGAGGGAGATTATATAAGGATCATTAGTGACTTATATACAAGAACAGTTAATAGATACTTGCATATACTTTTGACAGGAGAAGTTCCACAGTTTTCAGAAAAGTGTAGAAAGTATTTTGCTAAAGTTACAGAATGGTTGCAGGCACATAAGATGAGAGAAGCCCATATTAGGATCCCGTTTTCATTACAAAAGTTTAGCCAAATGGTAAGTGAAAAAATAATAATATGGGGAACTGGTTTTGAAGTAATTCGAATTGTAGAGCGCTATCATATTCCGATTAGCGCCACTGTTTATTTTGTTGATAATGATGAACAAAAGCAAGGAAAGGAATTTATGGGTAAGCCTATTGAACATCCAAAGAAAATTTTGGAGGAAAAAGAAGCTTTAGTAATAATTGCAAGTAGTTATTATGAAGAAATTATAAGGCAGATTATAGACCAAGGGTTGTGTGCGAAGGAAAGAATTATAAATATATATGACTATGAAAAAAACTGGGTTTAATGGTAAACAGAAAGCAAGGGTTAATGCTATATTGAGAGGGGGAACACATGGAGAATTTGATTATCTATGGTGTTGGCATGGGGCTGAATGCAGTTAATTATGTGGATTATTGGCAGTATATAGAAGAGAGATATAGAATTAAAGCAATAGTAGATGGAAACTCAAGCTTAGAAGGAAAGGAGATTGATATACGAGGAAGAAAATATAAAGTAATAACTAATAATCAAAGCTTTTGGTTAGAAAATTTAAATTGCTATGTTTATATAACAGCAAATAAGTTCTATAGTGAAATAAAAAAAGATTTGCTCGGGAAAGGAGTAATGGAAAAGCATATTTTGAAAAAAAATTTTTTAGAGGATGAATATTTGTCCCTGAAATTTTCGGATGAATATATATATGGAAAGGGAATTGAAATTGGAGGACCTTCTTCAATATTTAAATCAATTTATCAAAGCTGTATTTCATGTGATGATGTAGATTTCGCAATTGAAACAATTTGGAATAAAAATAAGTTGACAGATACTTTTGTTTTAGAAGATGGTACAGTACTTGGAAAAAGATTCATAGCAGATGCGACAGATTTACATCTGATAGGGACAGAGATATATGATTTTGTTTTGTCAAGTAACAATATAGAACACATGGCAAATCCATTAAAAGCAATTTTGGAATTTATTAGAATCTTAAAAAATGGAGGAAGCCTCATAGTGGTTGTTCCAAATAAAGTCTACAATTTTGACCATAATCGTGAGGATACGTTATTTAGTCACATAAAGGAAGATTTTAATAATAATATGCTTGAAGATGATTTAAAGCATTTGGACGAAATTCTGGAAAAACATGATTTAGGTATGGACATGGAAATGACGTTTGACGAATTTAAAAGCCGTAGTTTAAACAATTATTGCAATAGATGTTTACACCATCATGTATTCAGCCTTAAATTATTGAAAGATATTGCTCAATATTTTGAATTGGATATTAAAGAACTAGGGGAAGTGTTTGGTGACTTTTATATGGTAGCTGTGAAATAATAGATAATAGTGTAATATAGCACAGAACTTGACACAATATATAGTTAAAAGATATCTACAATGGAACAATTAGGTAAATAAATTTGAACTAGAGGTGTGAATAGAGTATTGGATACATTATTTGACATTTATGCTAATGAAATGGAGATTGCTTCGGCGTGTTATGAAATGATGGGGCGGCTGTTAGATAAAAAGTATGTTAAAGAAAGGGTAGAAATAGCTCAATTATCTGATGTGTATATATATGGAGGGGGATACTTAGGAATTCAGCTTTATAATAGTATTAGTCAATTTACTAATGTGATAGATGTTGTTGATAGGAAAGGAAAATTAATATTAGATATTTGTGATATACCTGTGATTAGTTTAGAGAAGTTTAAGTGTGTATATGAAGGGCAAATGGTGGTCATAACTCCAGTGAAATTTTACAAATCAATCTATGAAGAATTGTCTAAGTTTATACCTGAAAAAAAAATAATATATTTAAGTGAGCTGCTTGGAGGAATACTATAATGTTTTATATAACATATTGTAATCTGGATTTACTGGGATGGTCAGGTGTAAAGAAAAAAGTTATTTCTCAAACAAGTGTGTTTAAAAAATCTTTTAGAAAGGCATATTATACTTGTTATGCAGGACATATGGCTTATCTATTTGATGGGGAGCATGTGGTAGAAAAGGAAGTTGCAGTTACCAGAAGAGAGTATAATCAAGTGTTATGCGGATGGTTAGAGAAGTATAATATTATGAGGACATACATTAGATACCCGCTTGCAGATAAATGGTTTCTACATCTTTTAGAATTTCAAAAGCAGAAGGATATAAAATTTGTTTTAGAAATACCATCGTATCCATATGATAAAGAGTGGGAATTAAATTATAGCAGACAGGCAATTGAGGATGCATACTTCCGTGAATTCCTGAAGGAATATACTGATTTAGTTGCAACATATGCTTATCATGACAAATTATGGGGGATAAGATGTATAACACTATATAATGGAGTTGATATTGGGGCAAATAAACTGAGCAAAAAAGAAAAAAAAGAGAAGGAACTTGTATTGATTGCAATAAGCTCAATGGCATTTTGGAATGGGTATGAACGTTTAATAACGGGTATGAAGGATTACTATTTAAGTAAAAATTTGGTAGAAGTAAAGCTCAAGTTAGTGGGGAGCGGGCCGGAGGAAGGGTTTTATAGAAGATTAACCGTAACATATGGATTGCAAAAATATATTGAATTTTGTGGAAACTTAGTAGGAAAAGAGTTGGATGATGTTTATGATCAAAGCGATGTCGCAGTAAGTTCATTAGGTGCGTACAAGAAAAACATATATGACAGTTGTCCGATGAAGGGAGCAGAATATTGTGCCAGGGGGCTGCCAATGATATGTGGTTATAATGATATGCGTTTTCCAGATAAAATTCCTTTTGTGTTAAAAGTATCAAATGATGAAAAACCTATTAATATATATAATATTATACATTTTTATGAAAAGATTTCAGCTTTTGAGAACTATAGAGAATTAATAAGGAAATATGCAAAAGAACACCTTACATGGGAGGGGATTATGCAACCTGTCATAGAGTATTTACTATAGCTTAAAGAGAGATTGGATAAAGGATGAATTTTACATATAATGCATATAAGGATTTGCTTCTTTTATTGGATAAGAAAGGATATTACTTTGTAAACTATCAGGGTTGGGAAAAATATGATAAAACGGTGATATTAAGGCACGACGTTGATTATAGTGTTGAAAAAGCAATAAAGCTGGCTGAACTAGAGGCAAGCATTGGAGTGAGATCAACATATTTTGTATTATTAACAAGTGATTTTTACAATGTATTTTCGGAGTTTACAAGAAGAGGTTTGAAAAATATTAAAGAAATGGGACACGATATAGGACTGCATTTTGATGAAACTTGTTATGGTTCAAACATAAACTTGGTGCATCAGATTGAGAATGAGTTAGAAGTATTGTCAAACGTGTTGGATGAAAAAATTTTAGCTGTATCAATGCATCGTCCCTCCAATAAAACATTAAAAGCTGATTATAGCATTAGTAATGGAGCAGTGGCAAACAGTTATGGATATCAGTTTTTTAGAAATTTTAAATATTTATCTGATTCGCGTAGATGCTGGCGTGAGAATGTGAAGAATATTGTGGAATTAGAGGAGTATTCAAGACTTCACATTCTGACACATGCTTTTTGGTATCATGAGGAAGAAAGAAGTTTGGAGGAATCTATAGAAGATTTTATTTGTGGGGGATCATTAGAGAGATATGATAAAATGAATAAAAACTTTACAGATTTGAAATCAGTTATGTTGCGAAACAAGGTTATACAAAGGAAATAGGATAGAAAAATGCGTTTAATAAAGAAGCAAGATATAATAAGCTTTTTAAAAAAGAAAGGTTATAATTTTACAGTTGTAGGTGATATTCAAGGTAGTGTGCAAGGGTTTTCTTCTGCTTCAAATTATATAGAGGGAACCATTACATGGGTTAAAACATTGAAGGATAAAGAAGATATTTTAGAAAAGATTTCAGTATGTGTAGTGGAAGAAGGAGTAGAGATTTCGGCAGAGACGGTAATTTTTACAAGAGATTCAAAAACTATTTTTTTTGAAATTTTAAACCATTTTTTTTTAAAGGAGAGGTCGCCTCAGATTAGTAAAGATTCAATTGTGAAAACAGATAAAATAGGAAAAAATTGTTTTATTGGGCATTTTTGTTTTATTGGGGAAGAAGTTGTAATAGGAGAAAATGTAACGATAAAAAATAATGTAATAATAGAGAGTCCGGCTATAATAGGTGATAATTGTTGTATTTCCTCTGGTGTGGTTATCGGAGGAGAAGGTTTTGGATACTTTATGGATAATAAAGGGCGGTATCAACATGTACCTCATTTTGGAGGAGTACAAATTGGCAAGAATGTAGAAATTGGTTCGAATACATGTATAGATAGAGGGACTATAGACAATACGGTTATTGGAGATAACGTGAAAATCGATAATTTATGTCATATAGCACATAATGTCAATATAGGTGAAAATTCTTTAGTAATAGCGTTATCAATGCTTGGAGGAAGCAGTAGAGTTGGACAGAATGTATATATAGCGCCAGGAGGCTTTATTAAAAATAAGGTAATATTGGGAGAACATAGTTTAGTTGGAATGGGTGCAGTTGTGATAGATAATGTAGAAAAAAATAAAGTAGTAGTTGGAGTACCAGCTAGAATATTGCGGGAAAATATGTAGTAAGCAAAAATAATGGAAAAGGTAATTATTTCGTGAAGTGGGGGATAGAGGAAAATGGCATATTTTGTACATGAAAGTAGCTATATTGATGAAAATGTTTCAATTGGAGATGGAACCAAGATATGGCATTTTTGTCATATACAGGAAGGGGCAGAAATTGGAAAAAACTGTACAATAGGTCAAAATGTTTATATTGGAAGTAATGTAAAAATTGGAAATTACGTTAAAATTCAAAATAATGTTTCTGTTTATGAAGGAGTAACAATAGAAGATGGAGTCTTTTGTGGCCCATCATGTGTATTTACAAATGATTTAACACCACATGCTTGCTTTCCTAAAGGAAAGCAAAATTATATGAAAACTTTGGTAAAGGAAGGAGCATCGATTGGTGCAAATGCAACTATTATTTGTGGGCATACAATTGGAAAGAATGCATTTGTGGGGGCTGGAGCTGTTGTAACCTCAGATGTCCAAGATAAGCAAATAGTAGTGGGGGTTCCGGCACGGGTGCTGGTATAGTATAAAGGGAATAACAATTTACCTTGGCAATAAGAGAGAGGCATTTTACAAAAATGGAATTTAAAGATTTAAAGTCGCAATATCAGTATTTAAAACCACAGATTGACGAGGCTGTGCAAAAAGTAATGGAAAAGGCTGAATTCATTGGAGGCGGACAGGTTCAAAAGCTGGAAGAAGAGTTGGCATTTTATGTAGGTAAGAAATATTGTATTACCTGTGGAAATGGAACTGATGCCCTTTCATTAGCTTTAAAAATTTGGGAAGTAGGAGAAGGCGATGCTGTATTTGTACCAGACTTTACTTTTTTTTCATCGGGAGAATGTCCGGCTAACGAAGGGGCTACGCCTATTTTTGTAGATGTAAACAAGAACACATACAATATAGAACCAGACTGTTTAGAAAAGGCAATTATAAAGGTATTGCATGATGGCGTGCTTGTGCCTAAAGTGGTTATTGCAGTTGACTTATTTGGACAACCAGCAGAATATGATAAGATAAAAAATTTATGTAATAAGTACAGCTTATATCTACTAGAAGATGGAGCCCAGGGCTTTGGAGGGGCGATTAATGGAAAGATGGCATGCAGCTTTGGGGATATTTCGACAACCAGCTTTTTTCCTGCAAAACCATTGGGGGGATACGGAGATGGAGGCGCTATTTTTACCGATAATGAAGAGTGGGCATTATTGTTGAGAAGCATAGCTGTTCACGGAAAAAATGCTGCAGATAAATATGACAATATTCGGCTTGGAATAAATAGCAGGCTGGATTCCTTACAGGCAGCTATTTTAAGAGTAAAACTTAAGGCATTTAAGGAATACGAATTAGAGACAGTAAATCGGGTGGCTGAGTGGTATGGAGAAAATTTAATAAATACACATTTGCACTTACCAACAGTTAAGCAAACTTATATAAGTAGCTGGGCACAGTATACTATTAGGGTGGGCAAAGATATGAATAGGGATGCATTGCAGAAATATTTGACCCATCAGGGTATTCCAACAATGGTGTACTATAAAAAACCCATGCATATGCAAGGAGCATTTAAGAATACAGAAAGTGCGAAATCTGTTTGTCCGATGACTACAGAGCTTTGTGATACAGTACTTAGTCTGCCAATGCATCCATACATGAAAATAAATGATGTTAAGCTGGTGGCTGAAAAGATTAAAGAATTTTGTTAATTATGCATTGAGGCTGTTATGAGCAAACAACAAAAGTGGCGTAAAAGAAAAGCAGAAGACGACTATAAAGAAGGGTATATTACTAAGCTGTTGGGAAAGTGGGAGATTGGAGAATATTATGAAACGGTTATGTATTTATCTGACGTTTGACCAGCAAAATATTGTCGACGAATACATTGGTTATATGCTTAAGGAATTAAAAACATGCGTTGAAACTCTGGTAGTAGTCTGTAATGCATTAGAGATAAGGCAGGGCAGGGATATATTAGAAAAGTATGCAGATGCTGTATTTTTACGAGAAAATAAAGGATTTGATATTGGTGGATTTAAGGATGCCTTATGCAATTTGATTGGGTGGGAAGAAGTATTAAAATATGATGAACTTGTCTTGGTAAATGATTCTTTTTTTGGTCCATTTACACCAATGAAAAGTATTTTTGATGAAATGGAATTAAAACAGGCAGATTTTTGGGGATTGATAAAGCAGGGGAGACGAATGGAAGCAGGATTTTGTTATCCGGAGCATATCCAATCCTTTTTTATGACAATTTGTTATAAAATGCTTCATAGCAAAGAATATCATGAATATTGGGAAACAATGCCTTATTATACATCCATTATAGAAGCTATAAACAATTATGAGGTCATGTTCACCCAATATTTTGCAGATTTAGGATTTAGTTATTCAACATTAGCAAATACAGAAATTAATGATTCATCAAATATATATAATAATCAGATTCAGTATTTAACGCTGCCATATGAACTAATAAAAAAACGAGGATTCCCATTCCTCAAAAAGAGGCCTATTACTTATGATATGTCTAATATGCAAACACAGGAAAATTTTAGGCTGGCTATGGAATACATAGAAAACGAAACAGATTATAATGTTAATCTGATTTGGAATAATATTATACGTACTATAGATATATCAGATATACAGCGGAGCTTTGCATTGAATTATATTATATCGGAAACACAGAGTGAATTATTGCATGGTGATTCCATTGTATTAGCAGTATGTGTAAAATATAAAGAAGCATCGGAATTTGTTTTAGAGTATTTACATACTTTGAATGATATATGTGAAATACGGATATGCGCAACAGATAGGGAATTATTAGATATATATAATAAAAATGGGTTTAAAGTAATCATAGAAGAAAATTTGTATGATATTTTACAAAAAATAAAAAATTTTGATTATATTTGTGTAATACATGATGTGGACGTGACCTCTGACATTAGACCAAGTTGTATAGGCAAATCGTATTTATATTCCATGTGGGAAAACATTGTAAAAAATAAAAATTATATATCAGGAATTATACAACGATTTAAGAGCGATTCCAGGTTAGGATATTTAGCAGCACCACAACCTATACATGCAGAATATTTTGGATATTTAGGAAAAGGGTGGAATCAGAAGTTTCACGAAGTTAAGTATTATTTACAAGAAATGAACATTGAATGTATGGTATCAATGAATAAACCGCCGTTTAGCATATCAAATGAATTTTGGATACGTGGAGAAATAGTGAGACAAATAAACCTGGCAAATGTCAGAAGTGATTTATTGCCGTATTTATGGGTATATTTGGTTCAGGCAAAAGGATATTATGCAGGAACTATTGAATCGTCTACATATGCTTCAATGAATGAAATTAATTTAAAGAATTACTTAAAACAAATAACTGGTCAGATAGAAGAACTGTTTGGAGTGTATGAAGATTTTCCTGACATGAGAAAGCGGCTTATTCAGGTTGCATTGGAAAGGTTTACAATGAAAAGTAAATATATCATGATTTATGGTACGGGTGGCGTGTCAAGAATGTACCGGGATATAATTACCAAAGTTGTTGGATATATTGTTTCAGACGGCCAATTAGGAAAGAAAGAAGTCGAGGGACTTCCGGTTCGGTGTCTTTCAGAAATAGATAACATAGATGGTTTAGGAATTGTGGTTTGTATGACACCAGAGCATCAATCACAGGTGATACCATTATTAGAAAAAAAGGGAATTAAAAATTATATTTGTATTTGGTAAATTGGGGGAATACTGATGAAAATTCCAGGATATAGCTTTACTGAATTTCATGTAACAGCAAGTAAAAAAAGAATAATCGCATTTGGCGCCTCCGATTTTTTAAGGCTGATCAGTCTGAACTATAAAGATTTAAAATTAGACCAGTACATTACATATGTGGCTGACAATAATACAAGTAAGCAGGGAGGCAATATTGTAATAAACGGCTGTGATAAGCCCATAATCCCCCCCCATAAGCTCCTTGAAATGAATGAAAAGGATATTGCCATCTTAATTACATCAGACGTATATGCATATGAAATTTACAGACAGCTAGAGGATATGTTTAAAGAAAAAGATATAGATATCTTTGTGTTGTCACTGATGATTTCCGAACACGCAGATGATTTATCTGACAAATATTTATCAGCAGGCACTCAGAACACAGACCATATGATTCCCAAAATCATTCATTATTTCTGGTTCAGCGGGGATGAAAAGACAGGGATGACTGCCAAATGTATTGAAAGCTGGAAGCGGGCGTGCCCTGATTATGAATTGAAGGAATGGAATGCAGATAATTACGATGTGACGGTAAATCCTTTTGCACATGAAGCATTTAAGCAGAAGAAGTGGGCTTATGTCTCGGATTATGCCCGACTGGATGTTGTATATAAATATGGCGGAATTTATCTGGATCTGGATGTTGTGCTGTTTAAGAAGCTTGACGCATTGCTGCATCATGATTTTTTTGCAGGATTTGGGCCGATACGGGATATCGAAGCGGCGGCTTTTGGCGCCCGGCAGGGATGTCCGGTAGTTGAGGAAATGCTCCATTTATATGAGGGCAGAAAGTTTGACCCAGGTATCAGTATGACGCTTCTCAATTTACAGCCGATTCTGCTGGACCGCTTTTTTGAGAAAAAAGGATTTGAGATAAATGGAAGATACCAAAGCAGAGATGGCATAGCGCTTTATCCGAGGGATCTGTTTTCTGCTAAGAACTGGTTTACCGGAGCCTATGAAATGACGGAGACGGCATTAGGAGTCCATGAATGTGCAGGAGGATGGGTTGGCCAGGGAGGAAAGAGCAGTAAGCAGATTAAAATGGAAGGCACATTGAAACTTATGGAAATATGCGAAATGCAGCAGGGAGATGACTATGGATGAGAGGATTATCCTATTTGGGGCAGGGTGGAAGAAGGATAAGCTTATTGAATTAATTGAGAAGTATGGTGGGTTTGAGATTGTAGAGATTTGGGACAATAGCAGCAGCCGGTGGGGAGAAAAGACAACGGTAAGAGGCTATGAGGTGGCAGCAACAGCGCCCCATGATTTGCAAAATTATAATATTGTAATTGCATCGGATGTCTATTTTGGAGAAATTAAAAAGCAGCTCATAGAAGAATTTGGGATTGAAGAAGGAAGAATAAAATCCGGCAATTATTTGTTTAAGAATATTAAAGAGGAAATAATTTCCAACTATAAAGATTCATGTGATGAATCGATAATTGGTATTTGCAGATATCTGCAAAATCATGACTTGGATATGCTTTGCGGACAGGTCAGGCGGGAATATAAGAGGGAAATGTTTGAAATTTTCAGGGATGAAAATAATGGACTTTTCTATTCATTCTGGATGGGAAAGAAAATATATTTAGCTTCGGCGATTAATTCAGAACAGTCTGCCAGGCAGTATCTTTGTGCGCTATGCAGAGAGCAGGACGAGGATTCTCCCCACTCCTACCACCTTGGCCAACTGGACTTGAACGGACAGGATGTGGTAATAGACGCAGGGGCGGCGGAAGGATTTTTTGCGTTACAGATAGTTGATAAGGTAGGAAAAGTATATCTGGTTGAGGGGGAGGAACAGTGGGTGAAAGCGCTTCGGTGCACGTTTGAACCCTTTGGTGATAAAGTTGTAATTATCCCTAAATGGCTTGGCAGCCAAAACAACGGGGAAATGGTATCTATTGACCAGATCAATAAAGAAAATAAAGTGACACTTGTTAAACTTGACATAGAAGGTGCAGAGGAAGATGCCATTGCAGGAGGAGAAGAAACTTTTGTGTCGGCAAAGAATATGAAAGTGATTGCATGTACATATCATAAATCGGAAGATGCTGGAAAATTTGAGAAATATTTTAAAGAAAAAGGCTACAAAACGGCATTTTCAAAAGGATATTTGTTTGTTGACGGGCTGGAATTTCTGAAACCGGAATTGCGGAAGGGTGTTTTGACAGCGATAAAAGATTGATGACATGAAGGGGTATATGGCCAGACAAATGGATGAAAAGTATAAGCTTTCAGTATGCATTCCAAATTATGACCGGATGGATCGTCTTGACAGCCTGCTGCGGAACCTGGCGGGTCAGATTACAGTTAACGGACTGCATGAGGAAATAGAAATATGTGTCAGCGATGACTGCTCTGAAGCAGACCCGGTAGTAATTGTCAAAAAGATAAGGGAAGCGTTTGACACAATAAATATCAGGTATGAGCGTAATAAACAGAATATGGGGATGGACTATAATTTTCTGCATAGTGTTTTGATTGCGCAGGGGCAGTATGCGTGGATCGTAGGAAATGATGATGTGCCGGAAGATGGCGCCCTAAGCAGAATTCTTGCCACAATTGATCGAGAAAACTATAAAGATGTGGATATTATCGTTACACCGTTCGATTCCTTTGACTATGATAATAATTATGTAAAAACAGTATATCCCCTTGGAACAGTGGAGGGAGATATTTTATTTGATACGTCTGATAAGGAGCAGTGGCACAAACTGGTGATGAGTGTACAGGATAATTCCGCTGTTTTCGGCTTTCTTTCCAATGTTGTATTTAAGAGGAAGCGATGGGTGGAACATGGCGGTATGTTTGCGGATAAGATGTCCAGTATTTTCATTCAAGTATATATGAATATGCAGACTCTGGCGGAGGGGGCGAAGTATCTTTATACACCTGAAAAATTTATTATAAATTATCTTGACGATGAGACAAATCAGACCATAGATAGAACGTACCGCATAGCCGCAGGTCTGTATGATGCAATGGATTATTTTTTTGACGGTGAGGAAAAAAGGCATATACAGAAAAATGTAGTTGATATTTTCATTTCAAGCAGATTTATGGAATTTCCAGAGAATGATGCAAGAAAAATTAAAGTAAATGATTTTGTGTCGGAAAGAATGGATATCATTAAGCAGTATTATGTCAGGATTGCAGACAGGAGACAATATTTTGGCGGAAGAACAGTTATTGTATATGGGGCCGGGAACTTCGGACATATGGCGGTAAATGATTTGATGCAGTATGAAACAGAAATAATTGGAATTTGTGATGCAGATATAAAGAAGCATGGACGTTATATCGGGGGGAAAGTCGTATTCGGTTTTGAACAGTTATTAAGAGAATATGGAAGCCGCGATAATTGTATGGTAGTTGTGGCCAATAACCTGCATTTGGTGCAAATCGTAAATATGCTGCGGGAGAATAGGATTTCACGGATTGCAATTATTACTTAGAGGTGAAGAAAATGGAAAGTGTCAGCAAAGAAATTGTCATATTTGGCGCCGGATTATACGGCATTAAAGCTTTAAAACAATATGGGGAAGAAAAGGTAGCGTTTTTTATAGACAACAGTGAAGCAAAGCAGGGGACCTTTGTCCAGGGAAAAGTGATTAAAGGTGTAAAAGACATTCTGCCTCACAAAGACAGATACCAGATCATCATTGCCACCAGCTACTCTGCCAGTATTGAGAAACAGCTTCAGGACGTGGGGATTAGCGACTACACAATATTTGAAGACAATATGCTGCATGGGTACTACGAAACAGACAAGCTGATAGTAAATCCCTATGAAGAATCTGGTGAGGCGGCTACAGAGGAAGAATGGGCAGCACAGGAAAAGCTTGCCTATAGCAGGAAGGCTGTTTATGACGAAGTGGAAAGACTGTTTCGTGTCCCCCGTTTGTTCAGTCATATAGAGCTGGAAACCATCAACAGATGCAATGGAAATTGTTCTTTTTGTCCGGTGAACAGAAAGGATGATCCCAGGGAAAAGGCCGTAATGACAAAAGAGCTATTTGAAAAAATTGTCTGTCAGTTAGCAGAAATGGATTACAGCGGCAGGTTCACAACGTTTTCTAACAATGAACCGCTTTTAGATGAACGACTGATTGATTTCAACAGGTATGCCCGGGAAAAACTGCCTAAAGCAAGAATGCATCTTTTTACAAATGGAACATTACTGACACTGGATAAATTTATCGCGCTGACACAGATTCTGGATGAATTGATTATTGATAATTACCAGCAGGACTTAAAGCTGATAAAACCATGCGTGGAAATCAGCAGTTACTGCGAAGAACATCCTGAACTAAAAAAGAAAGTAACCATTGTATTGAGAAAGCCGCAGGAAATACTGACATCCAGAGGCGGTACGGCGCCTAATAGAAAAGTATTGTTAGACTACGGGGAAGACAGATGTATACTTCCGTTTAAGCAGATGATTGTGCGCCCGGACGGAAAAGTGTCATTATGCTGTAATGATGCTGTTGGAAAGTATACACTGGGGGATTTAAACAAGGAGTCCCTTCTGGATGTATGGTATGGACCGAAGTTTACCATGGTCAGGAAATCTTTATATGAAGGAAGAAAAGAGTGGGGGAATTGCAGGCTTTGTGATTCTTTTACAATGGGATAACGTATGAAAACGCTGATCAGTATTATCGTTCCGGTATTTAATGTGGAGCAGTATTTGGAAAAGTGCATTAAAAGCATTTTAAACCAGACAATAAAAGAATTGGAAATTATTCTTGTGGATGACGGTTCGACAGACAGCTCACCTAAAATATGTGATTTTTTTTGCAGTCAGGATGGCAGAGTACATGTAATACATAAAAAAAACGGAGGGCTTGTAAATGCCAGAAAAGCCGGGATCGCTGCCGCAACGGGGGAATATGTCGGTTATGTAGACGGGGATGACTGGATAGAGCCCGGTTTATATGAACAGATGCTGGATTATGCAATACGATATCAGGCAGATGTAGTAGAGACAGAACACTTTATTGATGCCGGCACAGCATCTACAAGGGTGAAAAGTAAACTTGGCTATGGCAGGTATGATGCGGGAGATTTGATTCCAATCATGCTCTGTGACAAGGATTTTAATGAATGCAGGATACCGCCTTTTCTCTGGTCCAAATTGTTTAAGAGGTGTTTGCTTGAAAAGCATCAGATGCAGGTGAATGAAGATCTATTCTGTGGAGAGGACATAGCTGTTACCTATCCTTACATATTAGAAGCTGAAAGCGTTTATATTGCAGACTACGCCGGATATCACTATATGCAGAGATGCGATTCCATGACAGGCATACAGAATTATGGGAAGGAAGAACAGGATAAAGCCCTTATCTTATATTTAAACACAATATTTGGAAAAAATGAAAAGTATTCCAGCCTGATGCTTGGGCAGTTAAACCAGTATACGAAATCAATGCTTTTGCTAAGACAGATACGTTTTTTTGATAACGGTTCTGAAAATAAAAAATTACTGCCATTTGGCGGAGTGAATGTAAAGGACAGAATTGCATTGTACTGCGCAGGAAGAATGGGGAAGCAGATTTATGGTTATCTGCAGGAGCTGAACGGGCAGGGGGCAGTTGTATGGGCAGACAAAGAATATGCTTTATACCAGCAGCTCGGCTTACCAGTAGTTTCCCCCAGGGAGGCTGTGGAGAGGCAGGAGGAGTATGATGTCCTGTTGATTGCCGTGAGCAGTAAAAAAGTTTCACAGGCAATCCGGCAGTCTTTGTCTGAAATCGGATTAAAAGAAGGAAAGGCTGTGTGGCTGGCTAAAGAATTTATAGATAATGACAACTATGTATTAGAAGATTTTCTGCGCTGACTTTTGCTGTGTTTGGCATAAGGAATGGGGACAGGCAAAGGTTATGAGTTGACGCAGGAAAAGGCAGGGAATAGAAATGCTACAAAAAATATACTCCAAATTTATAGACCAGAAATCAAAAGAAATATTCAAATCCAGATTATTATTCAGCCTGACCGGAGACTATTCTGAAATCTGTAAAATTGTATCCGGCACAGACCAGGCCTCAGAAATCAGGCATAAAATCAGTTTTTCAAAAGACAGGCATGTGTTCCTGTGGGGCACCGGATTCTGGGGGGATCGTCTGATCAAAAGTTTCCCGGACATCAAGTGGCAGGGGTATGTGGATAATTCCCCCAGAGAATCCCAAAAGAACGGGATGCCGGTATACGATCCACAGGAATTTCTGAAAATTTATTCGGGCCAGCCGGTTTTTATTGCAACGGCATTTTACCATGAGGAAATCCATCACCAGCTGCTTTCCTATGGGATTGGGGAAGATAAAATCATCAATGCAGGGAAGCTGATGGTGGATTTGTTTGACAGCCAGTATTTTGACCTGCCGTTTCTGCCTCACGCAGAGGATGAAGTTTTTGTGGACGCGGGATGCTTCGACGGGCTGACGGTTCGGAATTTCATTAAATGGTCGGGAGGAAAGTACAGGGAAATCATCTCCTTTGAACCGGACGCTGTGTGCCTTGAAAAGTGCCGTGCTGTATTAAAAGATGTTGAAAATCTTACCCTGGAAAACACGGGGTTGTGGAGCAGCAAAGGGGTGCTGTCCTTTCATGCAACAGGGAACTCGGATTCCCAGATCGCCGAAGAGGGGGAAACCCGGATCACAACGGGAATGTTGGATGAAATTGCAGGGGATCGAAGAATAACCTTTATTAAGATGGATATTGAAGGGGCAGAAAAAGAGGCGCTTATGGGCGCGCAGAATATTATCAGAAATCAAAAGCCTAAACTTGCAATAAGCATTTACCACAAGAAGGAGGATATCTGGGAATTGCCAGCGCTTTTGCTGGAAATGAATCCCGAATATCAGTTTTATTTGCGGCATTATTCATTGCGGGAAGCAGAGACGGTTTTATATGCAGTCTGAGCGTCTTGATAAGTGAAATATAGATATTCAGGCCAAAGGTTTTTGCATTTTGCTCAAAAGTCAGTGGCAATGTTGTAAATTCAGCCAATAGCGTTTGCGCTAGGTTTACTGACTTTGTCCCAATGTCATAAACAAAGAAAATATGCCCGCCGACAGGATTGCCAGTGAGTGATACATCCAATCGGGAAACGGCTTTGGCAGGTCCGATGTGATGTTTGAGTCGCAAAAGGGGCAGATATGATGCTTTTATACTGGAATTTAAAGAGCATGATCCAGATGAGGAGGAAACTTTGCAGAACCCTTTGTAGTCTGCGTTTTCACAGATATCGGAAAAGAAGTATGCCAGCCTATTAGAAGAAAGAGGAATCAGCCCAGAGAGGATACGATGTTAAGGATATACTTTGAGGGGAAGAGGGTGCTGATAGGATAGTGTATGCATAGATTTAAATATATGTATAAAATAATTATTATACCTAAAAGTAAGTTTTGAATAGAACAATAGTTGGTGGTGCTGCATTATAATTCATGCTATATTTTAATTGTCATTAAATTTTTTTTGATATTTTTAGGATTGAATTATAATGACATATTGCAGTGCAGGAAAGAATTATGTTATAATAAAACTATATATTTAGGTCAAAAAATTTTAAATAGTACATTGAAAATCACACAAGTTTTTCAAAACATTATTTTCCAATTGTTGCAATATGGAAGTAGTATGCTGGTTTATGATACATTTTCTTCTAGAGTGGGCAGTAGCTGACGAATTGATTCGGAATTATAAAAGATGACAGATGAGGGCAGAGAGGGAATATTATTAATTATAGAAAAAATGTGTGAAGTAATAGTTGTGTGAAGTTTTCAGATTCCTATTTGAAAGATGCAGGAATTTAAACATTTTTTTGACTTTCAGCATTATAATTCAGTTTTAATGTATCACACGGATAGGAAGCGGATATAATATAGTAAAGAAAGCAGGCAGGTAAGTTTACCTGTCCTATGTTTTTATCCATTTTCTATTATGTCAGCCATCGTAGACAAAGCAAGTTCTCATTATTTGGTATATTGGGGACTCACGGACAATTAGGAGAATGCTTATGGAGAGAGGATTGGGAAGAAAAGTATCAGGGATTACATTTAGCCGGACGGAAATTGTGAAAGCTGTGACGGAGAAGCGTCCGCCAAGCAAATTTTGGAGGGTGAATCAATCTGGAAACAGTGAGAATAGCAATGGCGTTTTTAGCCAGGCGCCAAGGAAACCTTGTAGGAAAGATATCAAACTTACAGGAAGCGTACTAAAAGCCCGCTGAATAAATAGCGGGCTTTTTACGTATAAGAATGGCTCACTGGGTGGGGAATTTATCATATAATTTATGAGAGGAATTTTACATATGAAAAATATATGCAGGCCATTTACGCTGTACAGTGACTTCCTTCCGCCGGCGAGGGAATGCAGAAAGTGGGATTATCTGGCCTTTGGGTATTTTGACGGCGTGAATGTCGGTAAGAATCTTTTCACGGATAGTGGCTGGGATTTCGGGAAAATGTGGCAGTATTCCGAGCAAGAAAAGAACTGTTTGGATGGGAGTTATACGGAGCAGACTATTTTTGGATTTCGTACGGAAGATGAGGGCGAAGAAGAAGCACAGTTTTGGGAAAATGCTGAAAACGGAAACTTTCCTTTTCTGTTTCTGATTTTGCTACAGGATGATTCCGATAATAGTGATTTTCTGAAAGCTTGGCGTGAGCACAAGCAGTTAGAGGAAAAACTGTTTGCCAATGAAGGCGTGAGCGTAATTTCGTACTTGACGCTGGATAGCAGTGACATGCTGCTTGTACTGGCATGTGATGAGTATTCAGCAGGGGCAAAACTGATAGACAGTTTTCATACGGGAGATGGAAACTCTGTATTGTGTGAAAGCGGATGGAACTTACGTTACAGCTATACGATTCCTGCCATTCGAAAATCTTTCCTTAACGACTCCAATAAAATTGCGGGGGTGCAGGGGACAGTGGACTCTGCGTATATCCATATCATTGAAAAGCATCCGGGAAGCATTGAAAATGTGTACGGACAGATAAAAGAAGCGTGGCCAGAGCCAGAGAAACATGAAAAAAAGGCTGTTTTGGGATGTAATGATGATTTGATTGTCATGAAAGGTGTACCATGGAGCCTTTTCCTTAAGTTTTATCAGGACAATACAGGATTGCTGAATCACTCCTACTGCGTTTACTATAACAATATTATTGGAGTGACGACAATTTTGGGGGAAGAAGAAAATGGAAGATATATAAAGAATGATGGAGCCGACCTTGATAACACCACTACCATAAGCGAGGGCCTGCGGGAGGTATGCACAAAGACTGCTTTTGACGGAGGAAGCGGCCGGGGGAGGGCTGTCAGGAAAGAACTGCTGTCCGTGTTGAATTCACTGGAAAAGTATGAAAAATCACCGTTTCATGATTACATATTTTTGTCTGCATTGAAACCGATGAAACTGCTGATTGAGATGCTGGTGGAAGCGGACAGTCAGCGAGATGAGGATAAATACGGTTATTTTTATGACTTCCTGACCAGCTTTAATATGTATACACAGAACTCGGTGCGCTCCGACAGACAGTTTACAGAAGTGCCGGATTTCAACATTCGTATTTATGAGACACCGGTTAAAATGAATGCTCTTTATAATGCAGTCATTTATGATCTGAAGTTATTTTTAAATGAATTTACTGCGGAAGGAAGGGAAAAACATGAGTATGAGTTTTTGACATGCCCCGGGGTGACGGATGACATGCAGGTAAGGGAGATTTATCCGGGATTCATTGCCAATAAGAGGTTATTTCTTGTAGATATGCCGGAAAAGCAGGTTTATAGTCCCAAGCTGATGTTTACAATGTTGGCGCATGAAATAAGCCACTTTGTTGGCAGAGGGATCAGACATAGGGAATATCGGTATGAATGTGTGGTGAAAATGGCTTCAGATGCCGTAGTATGGTTCCTTTCGCGAAAGCTATCTGAATATATTAAAGATGAGCGGCATTTAAAAGAAATCATGCAGGTAGATGAAGGGGGAAACTATTGGGAAATATTTCAGAATGAGATAGGGAGACAATTGAGGCAGTACATGGAGGGCGAGCATAGTGATGCATTTATAGATACTCGCTTTGATCCGGACAGCATGGAAGAGGATGACAGAAAGTGGTGGAAAAATCAATTGGAAGCATACAGTTATCATAGTGATATGATGGTAAAATTGATGGCAGACCATCTGTGCTGGATTTTTCACCAGAAGGATT
>Ga0224740_10102_pt1 | contig 20316 bp, 16 predicted proteins | sample LIM_E_Water_Bulk_FD_161634 | JGI IMG/M metagenome (GOLD analysis project Ga0224740, IMG submission 161634) | Enriched cells from gastrointestinal tract of the lab mouse from Pacific Northwest National Laboratory (PNNL), Richland, Washington... | ecosystem: Host-associated > Mammals > Digestive...
TACGCCCTGCCTCGCTTCCTCCAGATTCTCACAGATCAGCACCCCTTTCCCAAGGGCCAGACCGTCAGCCTTTAACACTGTGGGAAACCGGGCCGTTTCCAGATACGCCAGCGCCGCATCCGGACTGTCAAAGGTTTCATAGGCAGCCGTAGGGATATGGTATTTTTTCATAAGATCCTTGGAAAATGCCTTGCTTCCTTCCAGAATTGCCGCATTTTTCCTTGGCCCGAAAGCCCGCAGCCCTTCTTTTTCCAGTTCGTCCACAAGTCCCCCTACTAAGGGGTCATCCATGGCCACAATGGTAAGATCGATTTCGTTTTCCTTCGCAAATGCCACGATTTTATCAAATTCCATGGCACCGATGGGTACACACTGGGCAATCATCCCGATTCCGGCATTTCCCGGCGCACAATAAATTTTATCCACCCTGCTGCTTTTGGATACGCTGGCCGCAATGGCATGTTCCCTGCCTCCGCTTCCAACAATCAATACTTTCACTATTTACACCCCTCCCTCTTTTTATGTACAGAATCCTCCGTATGTTCAGCGGCAATCCGGTCTATGGCCATAGGCAGTATCACCCACTCTGCCTGCTCCATTACCCTGCGCTGTAAGCTGACCGGTGTGTCGCCTTCTAATACTTCTACCGCTTTCTGGGCAATGATCCTTCCCGTGTCCGTCCCTTCATCCACGTAATGAACGGTAGCCCCGGTCACTTTCACGCCTCTCGCAAGAGCCGCCTCATGAACCTTAAGCCCATAAAATCCGGTTCCGCAAAACGACGGGATAAGGGAAGGATGGATATTGATGATGCGTTCCCTGTAAGCCTGTATCATTTTTTCCGGCAGGATCACAAGAAACCCTGCAAGGACGATCAAATCAGGGGCAAGGCTGTTTACCTGTTCCAGAAAAGCGTCATTGAAAGCCTGCCTGTTCCCATAGCCCTTAGGCGAAACACAGTAAGCAGGTATCCCTGCCTTCCGTGCCCTTTCCAATGCAAAGGCCCCGGCATTGTTGCTGATGACCCCGGCTATCCGGGTATTTCTGATAGTGCCCTTTTCTACGCCGTCTATGATTGCCTGGAGATTGGTGCCGCCCCCGGAAACGCATACAATGATTTTCAGCATATGTCCACTCCCTTTTCACCTGCTGTCACATTTCCCACAATAAAAGCTTTTTTCCCCTGCTTCTTCAATGGCCGCAACTGCCTCCCGGACTTCGGAAGCGTCTATGGCAAGCACCATGCCAAGCCCCATATTGTATGTGTTGTACATCATCTTTTCTTCCAGATTCCCTTTGTCCTGCATCAGCTTAAAGATGGCAGGTATGGGATAGCTTTCCTTTTCAATCACCGCCCGGACGCCTTCCGGAAGCATTCTCGGAATGTTCTCGTAAAAACCGCCCCCTGTGATGTGGCTGCATCCCTTGATCACAACGCCTGCATCCTTTATGGCTTTTAGCGCCTTAACATAAATCTTTGTAGGCGTGATCAGCGCTTCCCCTAATGTGCTCCCCAGCTCGTCATAATAAGTATCCAGGCTTTCCTTTGTCATATCAAAAACCTTTCTTACCAGGGAGAATCCGTTGCTGTGGACTCCCGATGAAGCAATGCCCACCAGCACATCACCGGGCTTTATTTTTTCTCCTGTGATCAGATCCTTTTCATCCACCACGCCCACGGCAAAGCCTGCCAGATCATATTCCTCCTCCGGCATCAGTCCCGGATGCTCTGCTGTCTCGCCGCCGATCAGCGCTGCCCCGGCCATCTTACAGCCTTCTGCCACGCCCTTTACAATGGAGGCGATCTTTTCAGGATAATTTTTCCCACAGGCAATATAATCAAGGAAAAATAAAGGTTCGCCCCCTGCGCACACAATATCGTTAACGCACATGGCAACGCAGTCGATTCCCACTGTATCATGCTTATCCATAAGAAAAGCCAGCTTTATTTTCGTGCCCACGCCGTCGGTTCCCGAAACCAGCGTGGGATTTTCCATATCCTTAATGGCTGCCAGGGAAAAGGCTCCCGAAAAACCGCCAATTCCTCCAAGTACCTCCGGCCGCATGGTTCCCTTTACATATTCCTTCATCAGCTCCACACTGCGGTAGCCAGCCTCAATGTCAACTCCGGCATTTTTATAATCCATCTTCTCCTCATTTCTGCGCTTTCACTGGGTACATTTGAAAATTGCTTATTTTCAGGCCCCCGGCGCATGTATATTAATAATTCTGATATCCTGTCTGGGAGAGCCGTTCATCCTTTTTCTGGACACTCTCCTTTAAATTTTCGCTGTATGCTTTCAGTTTCTTCAACAGTTCCCCGTCGGAAGTTGCAAGGATCCTGGCCGCAAGAAGCCCTGCATTGGCTCCTCCGTTGATTGCAACCGTCGCTACCGGTATGCCGGAAGGCATCTGCACAATAGAGTAAAGGGAATCCCTGCCCCCTAAAGACGTGGTATGCATGGGAATACCGATGACCGGCATAGGAAAAATCGCCGCACACATGCCCGGAAGATGGGCCGCCATGCCCGCTCCCGCAATAATCACCTTAAATCCCTTTTCCTCCGCTGTCTTTGCATATTCAAAAAATACATCCGGCTCCCTGTGGGCGGATATGATTCTCATTTCAAAAGAAATCCCAAGCTCTGTAAGAATGTCAGCGGCCTTCGCCATCACCGGCATATCCGAATCGCTGCCCATCACAATTCCAACCTGTGCCATAATTTTCCTCCCTTTTCTGTATATATCGTCCTATAATATCATACTAAAAATAATTTTTTTGCGCAACCATATTCTTTCTTATGCATTTCTTTATTTTAATAAAGCAAGGGGAATATTCAGTTCTTCACATCCTGCCAGCACAAATTTCCCTTCTTCTATGACAGGGATCACCTCGTCCCCATAGGTCACAACACTGACCTCCCCCAGTTCATCGTAAGGTATGGTGATATCTGTATGGCAGTTAAAGTATGCCTTACCGTCCTTTTCTTTTCGTTTTATAGAGTATTCATTATCCCTTGCAATAATCTCTTTTCCGTCGGGGTTATACACCGCCACCTCCTCCGCATGGGAGTAGCAGGTATCCCCCAGGGCAAAATGAGGTCCTGTCTTTTCTGCGATCAGGATAGGAAGCTTATCTTCTATCCCGTATTTTCTCGCCGCTGCAAAGGCCGTGGTGTTGGTGCCCACCGCAAATTCTCCCAGCGGAAGGGTATCGTGATGATACAGCACATTGTCCTTTATATACTTCCGGTTCTGTTCAGGGCTGTCAAAATTGCTGCAGGTATAATCCCTGACCATGCCGTCTTCCATGGTCAGCATAAGGTTTTTATATTCCAGCCCGTTTAAATAGATCCGGCTCACATGAAGAACCCCTTCCGTCCCTGCAAGCACCGGGGAGGTAAAGACTTCCCCCACGGGGATATTCACATCCGCCACGCAGTTTTCAAAGTTTGTCTGCCTGGCAGGGTCTGTAAGGGTGTGGAGCATGATTTTCATGTTGGTCTTATTTCCCTTCATGCCCTTGACCAGCACATAGCTTCCCTTATCAAGGGTGTCTATCATCTTCTGCTGCATCCGCTGGTAAAGTTTGTAATCAAGGGTATTGATCCTGATCACTTCGTCAAAGATATCCTTAAAATCTTTTCCGATTTCCGGCACCGGAAAAGCGATGATCGTAAAGCTTCTCTCCTCGCCTTTGATATATTTGTTTTGCAGTTCCCCGGCCGCCGACCTGTATTCCACAGCAAGTTTCTGCTGGGATTTTGACAAATGCAGGGCACTGGGATTTTCCTTTAAGTCCGCCGGGCTTTCCCCGAAAGTCTCCACCACTGTCGGGCCGCCGAAGCCGGCCGCCTGTTCCTTATATTTTTCGTATCCTTCCTGCCATGCTTCCATACGCACCTGCACCAGCCGTTTATCCAGCACAAGGGCCTGATCGTCTTTATGGTCAAAATCATACTGTCTGTTCGGGACCGCGCCATAATATCCGGTGCGGTTCATGCCTTTTTCCTGCAAAATACTGGAGGCCGCCCGGTATATCGTGGCTTCCAGCCCCATCTGCCGGAAATTCTTTACAACATCCTTTATCATTGGTTCGAATCCCAGACAGTACCTGATATTCACTGTTTTCTTTTTGGACAGATCCTTGTTTCCCACTTCAAAGCCGATCCGGTAACCTTCTGTACAGGTATCCGCCATTTTCTTAAGGGTTTCCGCTGGCAGGGAGTTTAAATGCTCCCATGTCCTGATCTCATTGTCCGTGATATATTCACCGAAATAAAAAAGATAGCAGGGATCAGACAGATCCCCCTCTATGATGTTCCGTGCAAAATCTGACGCCGAATCCAGACTGTCTTCCAGCTTCCGTAAAGTGGCCTGCCGTGTATAATCACTGACAAACCAGTAAACGTTTTCCCGCAGCAGCTCATATTCCGGCGCTCTGCCGCTCTCCGTCTGTTCACAGACAAAGGAACTGTAAATCTCCAGAAACAGTTCCATGCGTATAACCACATCTTCCAGTCTTTGTTCGTATACAAAAGGGATCATCCCCCGCAGTTCCGCATACAAAAATGAAAGAAGCTGTCCATATCCCTCTCCCAGCTTCCGGACGCTGTAGGCAGGATTTCCGTAGCTGTTTTGATAATTTTCAGGAAGGATGTCCTCATAGAGTCTGTGATTCCTTTCTTTCAGTTCTTCCATGGAATTCCGGGCCAGGCCGCCCTCTGAAACAAAGGTACATGTATCGCAGATAAGACATAAAAACTCTGCCGTCTTCTTAAAATATTTCCCAAATTCCGGCTGTAAGAGATTTTCGTCTGCTATCTCCTGTATCCGCTCTTTTGCAAGTAAAAATCTTTCTTTTTCCATCACTCCACATACGCTCCTGCAAATAATATAAGGCTTAACATGCCAAAAGCCAGAAAATTGGCTGTGATCCCCAGCACTGTAAACAGCCGGAACTTATCTTTCTCGGTGGTCGACCAGATTCCAAGGCAAATCCCCGCTGTCATAAAAATAATTGCGATCAGCGCCGCCGTCCCATGTCTGGCTGTTGCCTTCCCTCCTGCCATATAGGCCTGGTAAACGGCCGTCCCCAGGGCGGTATTTGCAAGGACGCCGAGAATCGTTGACATGATTCCTCTTTCTGTATGCACCTTATTTGTAAAAATATACCCTTTTGGTCGTAACATTTTTAACTTTCTCTTTCTTTAAATCATAAAAAGGCATCCCTTTTACAGAAATGCCTCATCCCTTAAAACAAAATTTTTGACTTACCTGCAAGCAGTTTTGCACCGCCTATTACCATTAAAATTCCACAGACAATCCCCGTTACCAGGGTGACAACTCCCACTGCAATGCTCATTGCACCGGCCCCGTTCATAATTTTATAGGTTTTTTCCTCCATATTGATGCTCCTTTCCGGTTTTACCAGTAATTTTTGATTAGAACATGCTTGAAATATCATTCCCGCAAACTGTAACATACATTTCGAGGAAAGCATTTTTTAACATGCTCTAACGGACAGCCCCATACTGTTTATAGTATGTGTCAATTGCCTCTTTTATAGTATCATCAATATAAATCCTGTCTTTATAAGGCTTATTATAAAGATATTCCACTACTTCTTCCATATTCACGATTGCATGGGCGTCAAATCCGTATTTTTCTTTGATTTCTTCTAATGCACTCTTTTCGCCCTGTCCTTTTTCCATCCGGTTCAGGGAAACCATAAGCCCTTTTATCTTTACATCTGCCTGTGCTTTGATGATGGGATATGTCTCCTCAATGGACTTGCCGGAAGTGGTCACGTCTTCGATTATCACTACCCGGTCCCCGTCTTTTAATTTACTGCCCAGCAAAATCCCGGTATCACCGTGATCCTTTACTTCCTTGCGGTTTGAACAGTACCGGACATCCTTTCCATACAGTTCGCTGATGGCCATCGAGGCGGCCACGGAAAGAGGAATGCCCTTATAAGCAGGCCCGAACAGTACGTCAAAATCAAGACCGTAATTGTCATGAATGGCCTTTGCATAATATTCCCCAAGCCTGCGGAGCTGGGTTCCCGTCACATACCCCCCTGCATTCATAAAAAAGGGGGATTTCCGTCCACTCTTTAAGGTGAACTCGCCAAACTTAAGCACCTGGCTGTCCACCATAAATTCAATAAATTCTCTTTTATAACTCTCCATACGTTTTGATCCTCCGTATTTTTGAGCCGTCCCAACAGACTCACATGAAATATTTACATGATTTTACCACATTCTGCATTTATATTCAACCTGTTTTGTCACATGCCTTGCGCCTTACCTGCCTTTTCCAATAAGTACTTTTTTTCCGCAAAAGGCAAATCCGTACTTGCGGATGCGTTTCTTTGGGATTCCTTTCGCTAAAAGGACGGCCTCGTAATGTTTCTCATCTATCTGCCGCAATGCTTCCTGTACACTGTCTGAAAGCTTTTCCTCTGTATTCTGATCCTGCACCTTAAATTCTATGATGAAAGCATCGTCCTCTTTCTTTTGGGGCTCCAGCATCACATCATATCTGCCAAATCCGCTTTCCCGGTTTGAAGTGAGGATATACCTGCCTGCCAGATCCACCATCAGCCCAAGGACAAATCCATGATAGAACCGTTCCGGCTCCCCGCCCGATGCTTTTTTCCCTGTGTCAAAGAAGCTGAATGTTTCCAGCGCCACCTTGTTCATATAATTATTCATGGCCTTTAAATCATCCAGCAGTAACGCACGGATAAAATCATTGTAGTCATCATTTTCGGAAAACCAGTCCTGAATCATGACAAAGGTTCTTGGGATTGGACATCAGGATTTTGAAACTGTCAGGAAATCCCATAATTTTTATGTTGATAAGACAAATTTTATACGGGACTGGTGGGAATCAAATGATATGGTAACACTGATCACACGTCCGAGGAGATTTGGCAAAACCCTTAATATGAATATGCTGGAGAAGTTCTTTTCTGTTGAATATGCAGGCAGGGAGGATTTGTTTGAGGGGCTGTACATATGGGGGCTTGAAAAATACAGGAAAATACAGGGAACCTATCCGGTTATCAGCATTTCTTTTGCAAATATAAAGGAGCAGGATTATGAAACGGCACGCAGAAAAATCTGCCAGATCCTGTCGGATCTTTATTCCAGAAACAGATTCCTGCTAGAGGAAAATATTCTGGATGATAAGGAAAAACAGTTTTTTGAAGATGTAGCGGCAGATATGGATGATGTGACGGCAACATTGGCAGTGCACAAATTATCATTATTTTTGTCTCGCTACTACAAAAACAAGGTGCTTATCTTTCTGGACGAATATGATACGCCCATGCAGGAGGCATATGTGAACGGGTACTGGGGGAAAATGGTATTTTTTACCAGGAGCCTTTTTCATGCATCCTTTAAAACTAATCCTTATCTGGAGCGGGCTATTATGACAGGAGTTACAAGAATAAGCAAGGAGTCGGTATTTTCCGATTTAAATAATCTTGAGGTCATAACGGCCACCGCACCAAAGTATGCGGACTGTTTTGGATTTACAGAAGAAGAAGTATTTGCTGCTTTAGAGGAATATGGACTGTCAGACCGGAAGAAAGAAGTAAAGGACTGGTATGACGGTTTTTCGTTTGGGGACAGGAACGATATTTACAATCCCTGGTCAGTCATTCGTTTTCTGGTTGAGAGAAAAGTGGGGGTCTACTGGGCGAATACCAGTGCAAACAGTCTTGTGGAAAACTTACTCCGGGAAGGCAGGCCGAATGTAAAGCAGGCTTTTGAAGAACTGTTAAGAGGCAGGAGCGTGCATGTGGAAATAGACGAGCAGATCGTTTTTGACCAGTTGTTTGTGAAAAAGAACGCAGTATGGAGTTTTTTACTTGCCGGCGGGTATCTTAAGGTTGCCGGTACGGTATTTCAGGAGCAGACAGGACGCCGATACTATGATCTGGCCCTTACAAACAAAGAAGTGCATATTATGTTTGAAAATATGATTCAGGACTGGTTTTCGGGGAGCGACGATTACGGTGATTTTATTCAGGCGCTTATGTTAAATGATATAAAGGCGATGAACTTTTATATGAACAAAGTGACGTCAGAGATGTTTGGCAGCTTTGATACGGGAACAAAGCCTTCTGAAAAACAGCCGGAGCGTTTTTATCACAGCTTTGTGCTGGGGCTCATGGTGGAGCTGGCGGATAAGTATGTGATTACTTCGAACAGGGAGAGCGGGTTTGGTCGATACGACATCATGCTAGAGCCCAGGACACAGGCAAATGATGCCATTATCATAGAATTTAAGGTGCAGGAGGATGATGAAAAGGAACTGGCAGACACGGTACAGAAGGCGCTCCGCCAGATAGAGGAAAAGGATTATCAGGCGAATCTTATGGCAAGGGGAATCCCCAAAGAGCGTATACGGAAATATGGCTTTGCTTTTTGCGGAAAAAAAGTGCTTATCGGCATTCTTTCTCCGGCCTTAACATAAGTTAGTAAAAAGAAATGAAAATAAGGTTCAGGAGACAGGATGAAAGAAAGTCATATACGAAATTGCAGTACACAAAAGGTTTACCCGGGAGGCCGCTTCCTGCGGGCTGTAAAATATGGTATATGCGCACTGGCGGCAGCTGCGGTCTGTCTGCTTACAGGCTGCGCAAAAGAAAAAGACCCCATGGAAAAGATAAAGGATTTGGAATTTACGGTACTGGCGGAGGAAAACATACCGGGGGAGCTCAAGGCGGTGATAGAGGAGAAGAAGGGAAACGCCTTTAAAGTGACCTATCAGGACAACGGATTTCTGTACATATGTATCGGCTACGGGGAACAGGTAAGCGGCGGCTACAACATTGTGGTCAATGCGCTGTATCTGACGGACAACGCGATTTATGCGGATACTACGCTGCTTGGGCCCGACCCCTCGGATACGGGGGTAAAAAAGAATTCCCCGTCTTACCCCTATATTGTCATCAAGACGGAATTTCTGGATAAGCCGGTGGTGTTCAATTAGAGGTCGATTTGGATGAAATAATATATCGGAAGAAGAAGGCATCTCATTTGAGGTGCCTTTTACAATAAACTGGTTCGCAGAGCGCGACAGTGTTTGTTTGAAGTTAGAGGAAGAAATAAAATATGGACAAGCGCAGAGGTATCAGAGATAATACAAGTAAGAATAGAGTTTTAAAATTGGGGTTTTTGGAGGACATAAATGGATAAAAAAAGTAAATGGCGATATTCAATAGAAACAAAGCTGATTATCGGTTTTGGCGTGGTGATTATGGTGATTATGACCGCTTCCATATATATTTATTACAGGGCAATTTTCTTATCCAGAGAAACAACATATGAAAAAATGTATTCGCAGGCAGAATTTTATTTGCAGACATTGGAACAGGAAATTGAGCATATCCGACAGCTGCAAAGAGATTTTTTCAACGACAGAAAATTGACTTTTTTAATCGGACCTGAAATGAATATCAGTGATTATGAAAAAAGAGATGCGCTATTGTCAGTAATGGAAAGGATGAATACAATTACCGGAGTCAGTAATCTGATTCAGGAAGGTGTTTTATATCTCCCGAAACCAGGCTATCGAATTACATCCACGGAAGTAAAGCGTATGGGAAAAACGGATGAAGAGACGGTAATGGAGTCTGTAAAATATCTGGATGGTCTTATACATTATGATGGAAATTGCTTTTTTATAGTGGAGGCAGGCGTTCCCAAAATAAGCTCGGACTCTGTGCCTAATCATATATTGATAATTAAATTTTCTTCGAAGGAATTGGAGAAGAATCTTGCTTCGCTGAACCTTGCCGAAGAGAGTGGGGCGCTGATATATAATGCAGAAGATAATATTATTGTAGAACATAGTTCGGGAAATTATGTGGGAAATGAAATATTACAGATACTTGATGTAGATGCAGGGGAAGATTATTTTAAGGCACAGAGAATAAAAACAGGGAAGGAGCACTATCTGGTATTTGTAGGAGGGCAGGGAACTCTTGGCTTGTTTGTGGAATACAGGAAAGAAAATACGATTATGGAGGCAATTAACCAGTTTCGTATTATGGTATATGTCATATTTATACTGATGTTGTCAGTGGCGGTTCTGTTTGGAATTTATTCTGAACGATTAATTCATAAGCCGATTGCTGTTTTGCTGGAAGCATTTGAAAGAATACAGACAGGCGACTGGACGGAACATATTAATCATAACCGCAGGGATGAGTTCAGTTATTTGTATGACGGATTTAATGAAATGGAAGATAGGATGGGAGAACTGATTGAAAAGGTATATGTACAGACAAATCTGACGCAGAGGGCTCAGATGAAGCAGTTACAGGCTCAGATAGCGCCTCATTTTTTGTATAATAGTTTCTTTTCGTTGAGAAGAAAAATAAAAGGAGGAGATTATGAAAGCGCGGAGGAACTGGCAAAGCATTTAGGAACGTATTTTCAGTATTTGACAAGAAATGAGTCAGACTATGTATCATTAAAGCAGGAAACGGAACATGCAAAGAGCTATGCGGCAATACAGGGAACCAGATTTATTTACAGAATATCAATTGATTTTGAGGAATTACCTGAAAAATTTCAAAACCTTATTGTTCCCAGACTGGTTTTACAGCCACTATTGGAAAATGCATTTGAGTATGGTTTGGAAAACAAAGAAAAAGATGGCGTTTTATGGGTACATTTTGTGGAAACAGAAGAAGAATATCAGATTTTAATTGAGGATAATGGAGAAACGCCTGATGAAAAGATACAGGAACTGTCGGAGAAGATGAAGGAAGGAAAGACAGGAGAAATTACAGGACTCTATAATATCCAAAAGAGGCTGCAGATACTTTACCGCCATCAATCGGGACTGCGGATAGAGCGCAGTAACATTGGCGGCGTAAAAGTCATAATGTTTATTTGCAAAGGAGAAGATAAAGGTGAATCAGAATTTACTGATAGTCGATGATGAATATGATATTCTGATGTGGCTGGAGGATATGTTTAAACATGAATTTGATATGGAGATTGATGTATACACGGCAATGTCGGCGTCAGAAGCATTAAAGCTGCTGAATCAGGTAAAGTTTGATGTAGTCCTGACAGATATCAAAATGCCGCGTATGGATGGGATTTCGCTGTTTCAGAAGATTAAAAGCAACTGGCCCAGGTGTAAAACTGTTTTTCTTACAGGGTATCGTAATTTTGATGATATGTATAAAATTATCAATCACAAGGATGTAAGATTTATATTAAAAAGTGAAGAAGATGAAGTGATACAGCAGGCGGTAAGAGAAGCGTTGAATGAATTCAGACAGGAGCTGGAACGCGAAACATTAAATCAGATACAAAAAGAAGACATTGAAAAAGCAAAATATTGGATGTGCAGGGAATTTATTGACGGTTTGTTAAATGGAGAAACAGATTCCCGGCAGAAAATACAGGAGGGTATTGAAAAATATGGTATTCCTGTTGACTTTTGCAGGCAATTTTTAATGTTTCTGATAAAAACAGACAATAACGAAAAAAGCACAGGTTTTGAGTTGCCGACGGAAGTGGAGGCAATTAACCGGATTATAAAGTCAAATATCCCGCAGGATATCAGAATATTTATGTATACATTGGAAAAGCGTCAGGCAGTCCTGATAATCCAGCCGTCTGCCGTGAATGAGCAGGACTGGCAGCGTCTTTTTGCGGTAGCTCAGGGAGCAATTGAGTATGCGCAGGTTATTTTCAGGAGAAACTTCAGTGAAAGCTTTTCGGCAGTGATAACCGCTGTTCCAATCAGCTATACAGAAATACCGGTGGCTTTAATTAAATTGAAGCAAATTATGATAGGATATCTTGGAAGTGAGAAGGAGATTATCGTTCATGCGGAATCTTTGAAGGCCGGGTATAAGGAAGAAAAAGAAGTCAGAATAATAAGCAGAGTGCCTTTATTGAAGTCTTATATGGAACTGCACAGAAGGCAGAATTATTTTGAACTTTTATCAGAATGCTGCAAGGAGCTGACAGGGGCAAGAAGCAGGCATGACGCGTATGCAACAGAAATTTATTACAGCGTATCGGTTTTGATTCTGCAGTTTATTAACGAGAATGAATTTAATGAAAAAATAGCCTTTGAGACGGGTATTTATAAACTGACAAGGGTGGATGAGCATGACTCATGGCAGGCGGCGGCGCAGTATTTGTTTGAAATATCGGACGCTGTATTTAGATTACTTGGGGAAAATGACAATGTGTTATCGGACAGGGCGTTAAGGAGGATAGAGGAATATATTGATATGCATCTGGATGGGGATTTGTCACTGACGAATTTGGCGGATATAGGAGGTTTTAATGCAAGTTATCTGTCAAGGCTTTTTAAACAGAATTACAGGATGAATATTACAGATTATATATATCAGAAAAGAATGGAATACGCAAAGAGCCTGTTGTCTGAAACGAATCAAAAAATACAGGACATCGGGGAAAAGGCCGGATATCACTCCGCACAGTCATTTACCCGGACATTCAGAAACTATTCGGGCCTGTCTCCGGCTGAATACAGGGAACTGTACAGAAAAGAAGTAAAGCAGAGTTAAGGAAGTAAAAACATGTAAATGGAAATAAGACCTGTCAGACTTTAAAATGATATTATCAAAAAAAGGAGGTACAGGTAATGAAGGCGAAACAAGTTTTATCTATGTTATTGGCAGTGGTAATGGCTGGAAGTCTGGCAGCATGTGGAAATACGTCTGGCAATGAACAGGTACAGGAAAAGGCGGGACAGTCTGAACAAACTGAGCAGGGAGAGGCAGGAGTATCAGAACAATCCGGAGCGGAGGAGAAGAATTATTATGGATTCAGTGAGCCGGTATCCGTTAAGGTGGGGATAAGCCGTAGTGCTGACTTCTATTACGCAGACGGCGAGGATGTTGAAAATAATCAATGGATGAATTTATACCGTGATAATAATATTATACCGGAAGTATTGTATGAGGTAGACAGCAGCCAGGCGGAGACAAAAATGTCCACGGCAATTATGTCCGGTAACTATCCTGATGTGATAGGGGCGAAACCCAGTGATTTTCTTAATTATGCACAGACAGATGTTATCGCAGATATAACAGATGCTTTTGAAGAATACGCAACGGATGAACTAAAGGAATATTTGAATGCAGACGGCGGTCTGGCATTGCAGGCTGTAACTATTGATGGAAGGATGTATGGAATTCCGCAGATGGGAAACAGCTATGACTCTGTTCCGGTAATGTTTATCAGACAGGACTGGCTGGATAATCTGGGGTTGGAGATACCGGAAACAATGGATGAATTAAAAACGGTGGCTCATGCATTCACTTACGATGACCCGGACCAAAACGGTGCGGATGATACTTATGGTTTGGCAATAGACGGAATGAATATTTTGTGGCCGTCTATTGGTGATGCAAGTGCGATTTTTGCGGGATTTGGTGCGTATCCGGGTACAGACGGAATGGCCTTTGTTGAATATGAGGATGGTACAGTTACCTGGGGCGGAACGAATGTCGAGGGAATGAAAGCAGGGCTTCAGTTATTGCAGGATATGTACAACGACGGTTCTCTTGCAAAGGATTTTATAACAATGGATTATAACAGCATTTTTGAAGAAACAGGTGCGGGGAGATGCGGTATCTGGTTTGGTCCTATGTGGGGGGCAATGATTCCGGCAAATGATGCCATTCGTGGAGATGCCGACGCTTATGTTGTATCTGCGCCGGTACCGGATGGATTAAATCAGGGGAAGAGCCAGGTGTTTATTCAACCGGTATTGGATAATATTTATTGTGTGAGCAGTAAATGCGATGCACCGGAAGTATTGGTGAAAATGATGAATTTAAGCGTGCAGAAGCTTTGTCATCCGGCAGATACAGAGGAATTTTATAAGTATTATGGGGAGACTTATCCTGAATGGAAATGTTCGCTTACACCTTCTCTTGCGCCGCTGAAAAACTATGATAATTTCAAGATGGAATCAGCAGCATTGCAGGATGGTGATACAAGCAATTTGAATATAGAGCAGTTAGGGGATTATGAGTATATGAAATCTTTTCTTGAGATGAAAGAAGCCGGGAATCTTGACCCGGAAGACCCTGCTTTTATGACAGGAATCGGACTTTATACGGTGTTCGGAGACCCTAAGGGTTCTTATGCGGCAATCGATAAAATGGTGGAGAATAACCAGTTTATACCTTCTGCTTATAATTCGTTGCCTACAGAGAAAATGGCGGAAAATTCAGCAACGTTGAAGAAACTGACAGTGGAAACGATTGCGAAAATTATAACAGGGGAAAGTGTAGACAGTTACGATACTTTTATTGAAACGTGGTATGCGTTGGGCGGACAGGATGTGATTGATGATGCTCAGGCATGGGCAGACGCTAACTAACTAAAATAAAAAGGTGGTGGAGGGGAGTTCTTTTCACCACTTTTTTATTACAAAAGCTGACTCGCAAAGTTGACAGCGTTTGTTACAGAGCAGATGGAGGGTAAAATATGGCGGCTATGAATAAAAAAGTGAGTAATAAGCAGAAAAAGGATACTTTGATGTTTCATTTGATGTTGTTGATTCCTGTTATTATTTTATTTATATATAATATTCTTCCGATTCCGGCCGGAATTCTTATGGCATTTCAGAATTTCCAGCCGGGAAAAGGATTTTTAAAGTCAGGTTTTGCAGGTCTTGAAAATTTCAGGAAACTGTGGATTCTGCCTGATACGATGCCGGCGTTGAGAAATACGCTTATAATTGCCATATGGAAAATTATAGGGAATCTTGTGATTCCCGTAGGGTTTGCGTTAATGCTGAATGAAGTAGTGGCAAAGCCGTTTAAACGCATTGTGCAGACAATAACCTACCTGCCATATTTTTTGTCATGGGTTATTATGGCCGGAATTCTGATAAAGTTTCTATCTCCCGGAAGTGCGGCGATACCTCCCGGGTTTCTGAATACAGTATTGATGAAGCTGGGAATTATTTCAGAACCGGTTTATTTCCTTGGAACAAATGCAACGTTTCGGGGAACAATGGTCGTAAGCGATATCTGGAAAAATTTCGGCTATAATACGATTGTTTATCTGGCGGCATTGACGGGTATTGACCCAACCTTATACGAAGCGGCAGCAGTGGACGGCGCGGGACGGTGGAAACAGACGTTACATATTACGATACCGGGAATCGCCCCTTTTATTGCGCTGATGACAATATTATCGATTGGGAATGTATTAAATGCGGGATTTGACCAGATATTTAACCTTTACAGTCCGGCTGTGTATGAATCAGGAGATATTATTGACACATTGGTTTACCGTCTTGGTCTGGTAAACAAACAATATTCGCTTTCAGCGGCAGTCGGTTTACTAAAATCTGCTGTTTCATGTTTTCTGGTGCTGCTGGGCTATAAAATTGCTGATAAATATGCCGGATATAAGGTATGGTAGGAGGTTCTGTTATGGATAGTATAAAAAAATCAAAAAGCCGCAAATTATTTGAGGCCTGCAATTATATTATGATTACCCTGATTACACTCAGCTGTTTAATTCCCATATTAAATCTGCTGGCAAATTCATTCAGTTCTTCCCAGGCTATTATTGAGAACAGAGTCAGTATATTTCCGGTAGAATTTACATTAAAGGCGTATCAATACGTGATTAATAATCAGGAGTTCTGGTCGTCGGTGGCGGTCAGCGCCAAAAGGGTTCTTTTAGGAGTACCTTTAAATGTCATTTTAACAATTTTAGTGGCGTACCCTCTTTCAAAATCAGAGCTGGTATTTCCGGCACGCAAATATTATGTGGCTTTTATGTTGGTAGTAATGCTATTCAACGGCGGATTAATGCCAACTTATTTCATTGTATCAAAAACCGGGCTGATTGATACCATCTGGTCTTTATTATTACCGGGGGCTGTACCTGTTTTCTCCTGCATTGTATTGATGAATTTTTTCAGGGGAATTCCGGAGGAACTGGAAGAATCCGCGAGACTGGACGGAGCAAACCAGTTTCAGATTATGATAAAAATTTTTCTCCCGCTGTCTAAGCCATCGATTGCTACAGTAACATTATTCAGTCTTGTATGGCATTGGAATGCATGGTTTGACGGACTAATCTATTCTAATTATACAAGCAATTATCCGTTGCAGTCTTATTTACAGACTTTGGTGGTATCGACAACGGATGCATTAAAGACAGGCGACCTTAAAACAATTATGGAACTGACGCAGGTAAATGATACAAATATGAAAGCGGCGCAGATATTTATCTCAATTATTCCGCTGATGCTGGTATATCCGTTCCTGCAGAAATATTTTACAACAGGTCTTACCCTGGGCAGTGTAAAAGGATAATGATAAAGCCGCGTGCGGGGAAAGGAATTTAATAATAAGAATGAAACCGATGGAGGTCAGGCTGCAAAATGCATATACCGGGAACGGAATAGAAAAGAACCCGGTAATATGCTGGAAATATGAGAATAATCAGGGAAGCCATATCCAGCAGGCATGCCGGATACAGATTTGGCGTGGCTGCCAGGGGGACTATGATAGCTGTATTTATGATAGTGGCATTTTAAAAACAAGAATACAAAACGGCCATAAATGCAGATGCATGTTGCAATCTCACAGGCAGTATAAGATAGTAATTTCCGTTGAAGATGAAGACGGCTGTTGGGAGAAGGGGGAATCCAAACCTTTTTTCAGCGGAATTGTTTGCGATGAAGACTGGAAAGCCGAGTGGATATCTGGAAAAACGGCAAAACCACATTATCTTGGCAGGGAATTTTCTTTTGAGAAGAAAATCAAATCGGCTGTCGTTTCAGTTGCAGGAGTCGGGCAATATGTATTGACGATTAACGGAAAACAGCCGGACGACAGTGTATTGAACGGTTCCTGGACAGATTATAATAAACATATTCATTATCAAACTTATGAAATCAGTGCGCTTTTGTCACAAAAAAATAATGAAATTATGATAGAAGTGGGAAATGGGTGGTATCATGCAGATATGGATGATACCAGGCATTTTTACACAAAGAACGCGGGATACCAATATTTTGGCGAGTACCTTGCTGCTATTGCAAGCTTTACCTTTCTTTTTGAAGATGGAGAGGAAGTTCATATGGGGACTGACAGCAGCTGGTGGTGGCGGGAAAGTGAGACTACATATGCAAATATCTATGGTTCAGAGGACTATGATGCCAGAAAAGAAGGCGATAAAGAGAAATTTTTCTGCGCAGAGCTTGAAGAACCGGACAGTCCCCGGGGGAAACTGATACCTATGCTGTATCCGCCGGTAAAAATAAAAAGAGGTTATCAGGCGAAATTTAAGAGAGAACTGGAGGATGGCAGCAGGCTGTATGATTTGGGGCAGAATATGTCCGGCCTGTTTGAGATTAAGGTAAGAGGAAAGAGGGGAACTAAAATCAGGATTTTCCCAACAGAAAAGTTAGACATACGGGAGAATCCGTGGAAGACAGTGGATAGCTGGTGCTGTTATACTTTAAAAGGTGGGGGAACGGAGCGATGGAGGCAAAAATTCACTTATTGTGCCGGGAGATATATCAGAATTATGCTGGACGCTGAAAGTGAAATAAAAGAATATCCTGAAATTTGTGGAATCACAGGCTTCTTTATAACCAGCTCGGCAAAGGACAGGGGAGAATTTTACTGTTCCGATTATCGTTACATGCAGATACACGACCTTGTTTTGAGGGCGGTGGAAAGTAATATGAATCACCTGCATACAGACTGTCCGACAATTGAAAGGCTTGGATGGCAGGAGCCGAATCATCTGATGGCGCCGGCAATTTTTTATACGAAAGAGGCAGAAAATCTGTGGAAAAAAATAAGCATGGACCAGAGAGACGGACAATACGGTGAGGAAGAGCAGGATACAGACCTTGGCGCATTTCCGCATCAATATGAATCCGGGCTGCTTCCGTCCATTGCTCCGGCTTATGCCAGGTTTCTTTATGATGGCGGTGAGGGAAGCTTTTGGGATATTGTTCCCTGGGGAAGCAGTATCATCCTGGGAGCCTGGGAGCTGTACAAATTTACCGGAAGTACAGAGCTTTTAAAGAAAAACTACCATACGGCAAAAAAGTATGTGGATTACTTATATAAAAAATATCTGGCTTATCCTGACATATATGATAAGCCGCAGCATCTTCATTTTCTGTGTCACGGTCTGGGAGACTGGGGCATTCAGCAGAACAGAGGTGAGGCGAGGGAGAATATAGAAACAGCGTATCTGTACCGGGATATGATGATTTTAGCTAAAGTGGCCGAATGGATGGGAATAGAGGAAGACAGGAAAGAATATCTTCAAAAGGCCGGGGAAATTATGGTGGAATATAATAAGGAATTATTGGTATGGAACCCATTGACCGGAGAATGGGCGTATGATGCCTATGACCGTACCGGGATAACGCCGACGCAGGCGGTGCAGGCAATTCCGTTACAGTTTGGTATGGTACCGGAGGAAAAGAGGGAATCTGTTGTCAGGAGCTTTTTGATTTCCTGCAGCGAAAAGAAGCTGGAAACAGGGGAAATCGGACTTCCTTATATTCTAAGAACTTTAGGAGAACTGGGCGAGACGAACCTCGTTCAGGAAATGATATTTCAGAAGCATCATCCAAGCTATTATCGTTTTATTGAAAAGGGCGAAACAACACTTCCGGAATTTTGGAGGGATGATGCAAGAAGCAGAAACCATGATATGATGGGCGCGGTACTGGAGTGGATATATCGTTACATGGCAGGAATCCAGTCGGAGGATGGTTTCCGCAATATCACAATAAATCCGGTGCTTCCTGAAGGGGTGGATTTTTTGAAATGCAGCTATGAATCCATTAAGGGAAGGGTAGAGGTTACTGTACAAAAGAAACCGTATATGCAGATAGAAGTCAGCATTCCGGCCAATACAGAGGGGCGGGTAAACACAGGGGAAGTATGGGTTCCGATATGGGGAGGAAGCACATACAGGCTGCCATTATCATAAGACAGGAGAAAAGCATGACCTATTATTTTGAAAAAACGGAAGAAAAAAAGCTGTTATCAGGCCATCTTCATATGGGAGGATGCAATCCGGCAGGGGAACGTATTGATGTAAACAGTAGTTATTTTATAAGGAATGATAAGCCGTGGATACCTGTTATGGGAGAATTTCATTTTTCCCGCTATAACAGCGAGGACTGGTTAAGAGAGCTTGGTAAAATGAAAGCAGGGGGGATTACATTAGTATCAACCTATCTGTTTTGGATTTATCATGAGGAAACGGAGGGCGAATTTGATTTCAATAAGGATAATAATATTCGGGCGTTTGTTCTTGCGTGCAAAGAACTTAATCTGGACGTAATGCTGCGTATCGGCCCATGGGTTCATGGAGAATGCCGGAACGGAGGGTTTCCGGATTGGCTGCCTGATAAGCCATATGAATTACGGTCAAATGACCCGATGTATCTGGAACAGGTTCGCAGGTGGTATAAGCGGATAGCTGATGAGGTAAGAGGGCTGCTTTATAAGGATGGAGGAAATATTGTTGCGATTCAGCTTGACAATGAACTGGTAGATAATGCAGAACATCTTGCGGTTTTAAAAAAGATAGCTTTGGAGTGCGGATTGGATGTTCCGATATATACGGTTACCGGATGGAATAGTTCTTCCGGGGCTCAAATTCCTGTAGAAGAGGTGGTGCCGGTATTTGGCGGTTACTGTGAAGCACCGTGGGAAAATCATATCCGCCCGCTTGAGCCATCACCGCACTATTTCTTTTTGCTTATGCGGAATGATTCGGCTATCGGTAAGGATTTATTAGTTATTGAAAACAGCGATGAATGGAGACTGCCATATGAAAAATATCCCTTTGCGACCTGTGAGCTTGGAGGAGGGATTCAGGTATCACATCACAGAAGACCGGTTATTGACCCGATGGATATTTACGCCATAGCATTAGTTAAGCTTGGAGTGGGGAATAATCTGCCGGGATATTATATGTATCACGGAGGGACGAATAAGCTGGGAAAGAAGTCAACATTCCAGGAATCGAAAGCTACAGGCTATGCCAATGATTACCCTGTTCTGTCTTATGATTTTCAGGCGCCTTTGTCAGAATATGGAGAAGTGCGGGGGCAGTACAGACTGCTGAACCTGCTGCATCTGTTCTTGCAGGATTTCCAGGAGGAATTTGCACCTCTTCGGGCAGCGCAGGCTGCGAATACACTGTCGAAGGAAGATACAGTTTCTTTAAGATATGGTATGCGTACGGATGGCCGCAGGGGGTATGTGTTTGTAAACCA
>Ga0224740_10107_pt1 | contig 20115 bp, 16 predicted proteins | sample LIM_E_Water_Bulk_FD_161634 | JGI IMG/M metagenome (GOLD analysis project Ga0224740, IMG submission 161634) | Enriched cells from gastrointestinal tract of the lab mouse from Pacific Northwest National Laboratory (PNNL), Richland, Washington... | ecosystem: Host-associated > Mammals > Digestive...
GAGGGTATTTTGATTTTGTGGGTGAACTATATGTCTGATTCTTTGATTACTAAACGGGCTCTAGCTAAAACTTTAAAAGAACTTTGTCAATACCGCAACTTTGAAAAAATTTCGATTAATGATCTAACAAATAAGTGTGGATTAAACCGTCAAACTTTTTATTATCATTTTCAAGATAAATACGATTTATTACAATGGCTTTACTATGATGAATTATTTGCAAATATTGAAAATATAATTACATTTGATAATTGGGATCAATGCTTACTTAAAGTTTTAGTAAAAATACATCAAGAAAAAGACTTCTATATTAATACAATTAATACTAATGAACAATATTTTTATCAAGATCTTTTTAATTTAGCACAAAAATGTTTTTATGATGCCATTACAAAGCTTGATTCCGATTACTCTGTATCAACACAGGAAAAAAATTTTTTTAGCGAATTTTACGCTTATGGTATTTCAGGTACTGTTCTTCATTGGATTAAAACAAACATGAAAATAGAACCAGTAAAACTAACACAAAAATTAAAAAAAATTGCTACTCAAAGCGAAATCTTTGCTGCTAATTTGTTAAAAAATTAGACAATTACTATTATCTGTCCAGTATTTAGACAAAATAAAATTTTTGTTTAAATACTTTTTTTATTTTTTGACTATACTATTAACTGTAAAAGAAAGAAGGATCGATAATATGAAAACTAAAACAAAATTATTGACTAGTGCTGCACTTCTCACTGGTGTTGGAGCAGTAATCACTAAAAAATATTTTAACAATAAAGAAGATATTAAAGAGCCAGTTAAAATTACCAATCAACAAGTATATTTAATTGGTGGTGGTCTTGCTAGTATGGCTGCTGCTACTTATTTGATTCAAGATGGACATATGGATGGTAAAAATATTCATATTTTTGAAGGCATGAAAATTCTTGGTGGTAGCAACGATGGTACTGGTTCTATCGAAAACGGGTTTATTTGTCGTGGTGGACGTATGTTAAATGAAGAAACTTATGAAAACTTTTGGGAATTATTTGATCGAATCCCATCAATTGATCATCCTGGTCAAAGTGTTACTAAAGAAATCTTAGATTTTGATCATTTACATCCTACTGAAGCTCGTGCAAGATTAATTGATCGTCATGGTAAAATTCTTGATGTCAAATCAATGGGATTTGATAATAATGATCGTTTAACTTTAGGAAAACTAATGATTACTCCTGAATCTAAACTAGATGACATTAGTATTGAACAATGGTTTAAAGATACTCCACATTTTTTTACTACTAATTTTTGGTATATGTGGCAAACTACTTTTGCTTTTCAAAAATGGTCCAGTGTTTTTGAATTAAAACGTTATATGAATCGAATGATTTTTGAATTTCCTCGAATTGAAACTTTAGCAGGGGTAACTAGAACTCCATATAATCAATATGAATCTGTTATTTTACCAATTAAAAAATATTTAGATAGTCATAATGTTAATTTCATTACAAATACGACAGTTACAGATATTGATTTCAAAGACGATGAAACTATAACCGCTAAAGTTATCCATATAAATAAAAATGGTAAAGAAGAAAAGATAATACTTAATGATAATGATTTATGTATTATGACAAATGCTTGTATGACTGATAGTGCTACATTAGGAGATTATAAAACCCCTGCCCCAAAACCAGTTGAAAGACCAATATCAGGTGAATTATGGTATAAAGTTGCTAAAAAGAAACCTAATCTAGGTAATCCAGAACCATTCTTTAATAATGCCAGGGAAACAAACTGGGAAAGTATTACAGTAACTTTAAGAGGAAATAAATTTCTAAAAATGATTGAAGAATTTACAACTAACATACCTGGCAGTGGGGCCTTGATGACATTTAAGGATTCTTCATGGTTAATGTCAATAGTAATTGCAGCACAACCACATTTTAAAGCACAGGATGCCAATACAACAATTTTCTGGGGCTATGGATTATATACAGATCGTTTAGGTGATTATATTAAAAAACCAATGAAGGATTGTACAGGTGAAGAAATAATTGATGAATTATTGTATCATCTGCATCTAATCGATCGTAAAGAAGAAATCAAAGAAGATATCATCAACGTTATTCCTTGTATGATGCCTTATGTTGACGCTCAATTCCAACCACGTAAAATGAGTGATCGTCCTAATGTAGTTCCTAAAGGGTCCACTAATTTTGCGATGATTTCACAATTTGTAGAGATTCCTGAAGATATGGTTTTCACTGAAGAATATTCTGTTAGAGCCGCAAGAATTGCAGTTTATAAATTATTAGGCATTAATAAACCAATTTGTAAAGTTACCCCTTATAATAAAGATCCAAAAGTCTTAAAAAAAGCTTTAGAAACAGCTTATCGTTAATAATGTAAAAAGGCAAAATCAATTATAATTGATTTCGCCTTTTTACATATAAATCTATTTTCTATAAATTATTTATTTTTATTTTTCATTTTATAAATAACTACACCTGCAATAACCACTACTGCTACTACCATCAATACTATGTATGGTGTCATATTTGTACTATCACCTGTAAGTACAGCATTCATCTAAATCACCCCTTTGCATTATTTTACCGCTAAAACAACATAAGTGCAAATAATAAATTTGTATCTAATATTCATTTTTTCCTGATTAAATATCCAACTAATTATATTCAGATAATATAATCGCACGACACTATTATTATCTTAATAATCCAAATTCTTATCTATACATTTTTTTAATTTCTTTGAGTAAATTATATACGATTTATTGCTCTAATCATCAATTCAAATACTTCTCTTCTTTTTCTTCTACTAACCTCTACTATCATATCACTATATTTTAATTTTATATTCATACCAACCATAAAAGCTATTTTATCAATATTTATAATTTGATTCTTATTCACTAATACAAATTGTATTGGTAGTGTTTTGATAACATCTTTGATTGATATATATCCTAAATCATCATATCCGTTTTTCTTATAAACATATAAATGCCTATCTATGTATTCAATAAGTAATATTTCAGCAGGTTTATAGCAATAAATATCATTTTTTGTAGTTATCATAATATTTTTATTAATATCTACATATTCTAAAATTTCTTTAATAATCTTTTTAAATTCAATATCAATTTGATTCTTAATAATATAACCAGCAACATTTATTCCTATTGCTTCTGTAATTCTATCATATGAGTTTGTAACAACAACTATTATTATTTGATTACTTTTTAATTTTCTAACTATATCAATTCCATCTATTTCTGATAAATCTATTTCCAAAAACAATATATCATATTTATTTCTATTTTCCAAAAAAATATGTGGGCTTTCATACATATCAATATCAAATCCACTAACATAACTATTATCAATTATTAATTGTTTAATCTTATCACAAAAATATTTATCATTATCTAAAATAGCTATTTTCATATTTATCTCTCCCCATAATTAATAATACTATTTTATCAATACATTATAAATATTTCAACCAACTTCAATATCTTTTTAGGGCAATCGGATAAAAAACAATAAAAATAAGAATACTATTGGTAAATAGTACTGCTCCATTATAATACATAATGTTTTCTTTATAATCTAATCTATAATAACAAGTTATTTTGATTTCTAAAAAGGATAGAATTCTTGAACAGAATATCTATCCTTTATAAGTATTATGAAAATAAATTTAATATTGTATCAATTTGATCATTGGTATAATTTCTATTTTTTAATTCACCCACTGTACATTTTTTTAAACTCCAAATATGTTTTAGATAATTCTGTAATGCTTCTGATAGTTCTGTGTATATAATATCATCCTGTTTTAAACTAGCTTTTGATTGAAACAAAGTTTTATTTCTATAAGTTTCAACATTAGATTTTAATTGTAAATAAAACCATAAAGAAAGATATTATTATTCTAAACCACTTTTTCATATTAATAATCTTCAAAATATTTTTTCACCAAATATTTAAAACTCATATTCAAGTGATTATAAAAGTAAGTTATTATCTACTATTATTCGTATAGCAAATAAAACAATGACAAAAAATTTAATCATTTTTTTAAATTCATTTTCTAACTGTTTAAATTTATGCCTTATATATACACCCAAGATAGAAATTTGAATAGCAATAAATAGTACAGGTATTATTACATCCCCCATTACAGAATGACTTCCTGGAGAAGATATAAGATTCATCACTCCAATATATAAAATAAATACTATAATAGTCAGTACTGCGATTAAAAAAACAGTTAAAAAATATTTAATTATTTTCATAAAACATGCTTCCCCTTTATAATGCTAATTTTTATAATTCAATATCAAACTATCTATCTTCTATTTGTATTTTAATTGATACATGATAAAAAATATATAGATTAACTAATCAATAATAAATAGATTTTATAATTTAAAATTGTAATGATATTATATTTTCTATATTTGCATTAAATAACATAAATTTAATAAAAACCAAAAACATATTGTAAACTCCAATACCTCCTTTTTATACTATTTTTCTCTGCTAAAATATACAAAGTTATTTAACTTAAATCGTTCAGGAACTGAATTTTATCACAAAACCTTTTTAATAAATAATATCATTCTATAAAGTTTTTATTATAATCCTCAATCTAATATTTCTTTAACTTTCTTTAAAACAATTAAAATTAATGGAATTGCCATAATAAGATATAAATAAAACATCAATGAAGTAATCCCTAGTCCTTCTCCTATATCATAAAACATATTTATAAAATAGCCGAATATAAGAAAATATATTCTAGATAGAGCAATTCCAATAATAAGTAACATTACATTTATAATTACTTTTCTCATATTTTCACCTTCTTTACATATTTTATCGGAAATATTATTGGAAATTTATAATGGTATTCTTCTTATCTTTATTATACATCAATTATTTATTATTATGATATTTATTGATCCAACGGTTAAATTTAAGGATTCAATGGTTAAAAAAAGCTATAAACCATAGTCTATAGCTTTAACATATTATTTATTTTTTAAATCTGTAGCATCGAATGTTTCAGCAATCGGTCCTCCTGGTGCAACCATTGGGAATACCTTATCATCTTTATCAATTACACATTCAATCACAACAGGCCCATTGTGTTCCAAAGCTTCTTTAATCGCTGGAGCAACTTCTTCTTTAGTTGTAACCTTAATAGCTTTACATCCTAAACCTTCAGCAACTTTACAAAAATCAACTTTATCAGTTAAGATCGTATTTGAATAACGTTGTCCATAGAACAGTGTTTGCCATTGACGAACCATTCCTAATACCTGATTATTTATAACTACTTGAATTACTGGAATATTATAACGACTTAAAGTTGCTAGTTCGTTCATATTCATTCTAAAGCAGCCATCACCTGCAATATTGAAAACCATTTGATGAGGATTACCTAATTTAGCTCCCATAGCAGCACCTAAACCAAACCCCATTGTTCCTGCTCCACCAGATGAAATAAACTGACGAGGATATTTATAGTGATAATATTGAGCAGCCCACATTTGATGTTGCCCAACATCAGTACAAATAATCGCTTCACCATTTGTTAAATAATCAATTTGTTCAATAACATATGGCCCTGTCAATCCTTCACCAGCATATTCTAATGGATATTGTTCTTTTAAATCACGAATTTCTTTTAACCAATGAGGGTGATTTTGTCTTGTAAGTTTAGCATTCAATTCTGCTAAGATATTCTTAGCATCACCAACAATCCCTAAATCAACAATTATATTTTTATTAATTTCAGCTGCATCAACGTCAATATGAATAATTTTAGCATCCTTAGCAAAACGATTTGTATCGCCAGTAACCCGATCAGAAAAACGTGCTCCAATAACAATCAACAAATCGCATCTACTAACTCCAAAATTAGAAGCCTTCGTACCATGCATTCCAAGCATACCAGTATAACGTGGACGAGTATTGTCATAAGCCCCTTTACCCATTAATGAATCAGTAACAGGTGCATCAATCTTTTCTGCAAATTCTTTTAACTCATTAGAAGCACCACTAGCAATTGCTCCACCACCAACAAAAATAAATGGCTTTTCACTAGCTTCAATCATTTTAACCGCTTCATCTAAATCAACACTACCATAAGTATATTTTCGTGGTTCAATTACCTCAGGTACACATGATTCAAAATCAATAGAAGCAGCTGTTACATCCTTTGTAATATCCACTAATACTGGCCCAGGTCGACCCTCTTTAGCAATTTGAAATGCTTTACGAATTGCTGGAGCCAAATTTTTAATATCCTTAACAATAAAATTATGTTTAGTAATTGGCATTGTTACACCAGTAATATCTATTTCTTGAAAACTGTCTCGACCAAGCAAAGATACCGCTACATTGGCAGTAATTGCAACAAGAGGAGTCGAATCCATATATGCAGTAGCAATTCCAGTAACTAAATTAGTAGCCCCTGGTCCTGAAGTAGCCATACATACTCCGACTTTTCCTGTTGCTCTAGCATATCCATCAGCTGCATGAGCAGCTCCTTGTTCATGGGATGTTAAAATATGATGAATCTTATCTTGATACTTATACAATGCATCATAAATATTTAAAATTGTTCCCCCTGGATAACCAAACACAGTATCTACACCTTGTTCAATTAAACACTCTGCAACAATTTCTGAACCTGTTAACTTCATCGCAATTCCCTCCTTATTACTTATCTTCTTTAGCTTCAAGAATTGCTCCACGATCAGCAGAAGTTACCATTGAGGCATATCTTACCAAATATCCAGTCGTAATTCTTGGCTTTCTTGGCTGCCATTTTGCCTTACGTTTAGCTAATTCTTCTTCACTTATTTCAACATTCATAGAATGTTCTAAAATATTAATATTGATAATATCGCCTTCTTCAACTAAAGCAATTGGTCCTCCAGCTGCCGCCTCTGGTGAAACATGACCAATTGATGCTCCACGAGTAGCCCCAGAAAAACGACCATCAGTAATTAAAGCAACATCTTTATCTAATCCCATTCCAGCGATTTCACTTGTTGGTGATAACATTTCACGCATTCCTGGACCACCTTTAGGTCCTTCATAACGAATTACCACAACATCACCTTTAACAATCTTACCAGCTCTAATTGCTGCAATTGCATCATCCTCACTATCAAACACACGAGCTGGTCCACTATGAACCATCATCTCTTTAGCTACTGCTGATTGTTTTACCACTGCTCCATTAGGAGCTAAATTTCCTTTTAATACTGCAATTCCACCATATGGTGCATAAGGGTTTTCAACAGGGCGAATAATTTCAGGATTTAAATTAATACAATCTTTAATATTTTCACCAACTGTTTTACCAGTTACAGTCATAATATCAGTGTGCAATAAACCAAGTTTATTAATTTCATTCATTACAGCATATACACCACCAGCATCATTTAAATCTTCCATAAATGTATCACCAGCTGGTGCTAAATGACATAGATTGGGAGTTTTCTTACTAATTTCATTTGCTATTTCTAAATTTAATTCAACTCCTGCTTCATGAGCAATGGCTGGTAAATGAAGCATTGAGTTTGTTGAACAACCAAGTGCCATATCAATAGTTAAAGCATTATGAAAAGCTTTTTCATTCATGATATCACGTGGTCTAATATCCTTTTTAATACATTCCATGATCTGCATTCCAGCATGTTTTGCCAGTCTAATTCTTTCGCTATATACAGCTGGAATAGTACCATTTCCTTTAAGTCCCATTCCTAAAACCTCAGTTAAACAGTTCATTGAATTAGCTGTATACATCCCTGAACATGATCCACAAGTTGGACAAGCTTTTTGTTCAATTTCATGAAGTTTTTCTTCAGTAATTGTACCTGCATTAAACTGTCCCACAGCCTCAAATAATGAAGATAAACAAGTTTTATTTCCATCTACCTTGCGTCCTGCTAACATTGGTCCCCCTGATACAAAAACAGTTGGAATATTTAAGCGAGCAGCAGCCATTAATAAACCAGGTACATTTTTATCACAATTAGGAATCATAACTAAACCATCAAACTGATGAGCTGTAGCCAATGCTTCTGTACTATCAGCAATTAATTCACGAGTAACTAATGAATATTTCATTCCTGTGTGATTCATGGCAATCCCATCACATACTGCAATAGCTGGTATTTCGATTGGTACCCCACCAGCTAAATAAATTCCCTTTTTAACTGCATCAGCAATTTTATCAAGGTTCATATGCCCTGGTACAATTTCATTATATGAATTTACAACCCCAATCAATGGACGTTGTAATTCCTCGTCTGTATATCCTAAAGCATTAAATAATGATCGATGTGGTGCTCTTTCAGTTCCACTTTTTACATTATCACTACGCATTTTATTGCCCCCTTTTCTCTTTATAAATTAGCAACTATTAAGTCACCCATTTCTTTAGTTCCTACTATTGTTTTATTTTCTGACATAATATCAGCTGTACGATACCCTTGTTTTAACACTTTTTCAATTGCTTCTTCTATATCTTTTGCTTCTTGATCTAAATCAAATGAATAACGAAGCATCATTGCTGCTGATAAAATAGTTGCAATTGGATTAGCAATATTTTTACCAGCAATATCTGGAGCACTACCATGACTTGGTTCATACATTCCAAATTTATCCTCACGTAAAGAAGCACTAGATAACATTCCAATTGATCCAGTCACCATACTCGCTTCATCACTTAAGATATCACCAAACATATTTTCCGTTAAGATAACATCAAACTGCTTTGGATCTTTAACTAATTGCATTGCACAATTATCAACTAACATGTGTTCTAATGTTACTTCTGGATAATCCTTGGCTACTTCACTTACAACTTTACGCCATAATCTAGAAGTATCAATAACATTAGCTTTATCAACACTAGTAACTTTTTTATTACGTTTCATTGCAATATCAAATGCCCGTTTTGCAATTCTTCTGATCTCTGTTTCACTATAACTCATTGCATCATGAGCCACTAATTCACCATTTTCTTCTTTGGTTGAACGCTTTCCAAAATATAAACCACCAGTAAGTTCTCGCATGATCATCATATCAAACCCACCTTCAGTTAGTTCTTCTTTTAAAGGACAAGCACCCTTTAATTCATCATATAAAACTGCTGGTCTTAAATTAGCAAACAATCCTAATTCTTTACGAATCTTTAATAAACCTGCTTCAGGTCTAAGATTTGGTTCTAACTTATACCATGGTGAAGTAGTTGTATCCCCACCAATTGAACCTAGTAAAACACTATCACTATTTTTAGCGATTTCTAAAGCTTCATCAGTTAATGGTACACCATGTGCATCAATTGAAGCCCCTCCCATTAAAATCTGGGTATAATTAAATTTATGACTATATTTATTAGCAACAGCATCTAATACCTTCATTGCTTCTTCTACAATTTCTGGTCCAATCCCATCACCTTTAATTACTGCAATATTTTTTTCCATCATTCTTACCCCTTTTTACTATTTACATAATTGACTAAACCATCTACTTCAATCATTTTTTGTAAAAACTCTGGAAATGGCTGACTTTGATAAGTTTGACCTTTAGTAACATTAGTAATTATACCAGTTGAAAAATCAACAGTTACTTCATCATCCTTATCAATTCCTAATACCGCTTCAGGACATTCCATAATTGGAAAACCTATATTAATTGAATTACGATAAAAGATACGAGCAAAACTTTCAGCAATTACACATTTAGTTCCTGCTGTCTTTAAGCATAATGGCGCATGTTCTCTTGAAGAACCACAACCAAAATTTTTTCCAGCAACAATAATATCACCTGGTTCAACTGTTTTAGCAAAATCAGGATCAATATCCACCATTGCATGACTAGCTAACTCTTTAGCATCAAATGAATTTAAATAACGAGCTGGAATAATTACATCTGTATCTACGTTATCACCATATTTATATATTTTCATTACTCTTCACCTACTTTTTCAGGATTTGCAATATACCCAGCAATAGCACTAGCTGCTGCTACTTCTGGAGAAGCTAAATAAATTAAAGCTTCTGTATCCCCCATACGACCAACAAAATTACGATTAGTTGTTGACACACATCTTTCACCTTTAGCCATGACCCCCATATGACCTCCCATACAAGGTCCACAGCTTGGTGTATTAAAAGCACATCCAGCTTCAACAAAGATTTCTGCTAAACCTTCCTGGATACATTGAACAAAGATTTTTTGAGTCGCTGGAACAACCATTACTCGAACATTTTTAGCCACTTGTTTTCCTTTAAGAATAGCAGCTGCTTTACGTAAATCAGATAAACGACCATTTGTACAAGAACCAATCACCACTTGATCAATCATAATTTTATCCATTGTTTCAATTTCATCAATTGTATGTCCATTCCCTGGTAAATGAGGGAATGCTATAGTTGGTCTAACTTTACTTAAATCTATTTCAATCACTTCATCATACACTGCATCCTCATCAGCTTCATAAACAGTATAATCTTTAGTAGAATGTCTCTTTATATATTCAATTGTTAAATCATCAACTGGGAATATTCCATTTTTAGCCCCAGCCTCAATTGCCATATTACAAATAGTGAAACGATCATCCATAGTTAAATATTGAATTCCTTCACCAACAAATTCCATACTTTTATAACGAGCCCCATCAACCCCAATACGAGTAATGATATCCAAAATAATATCTTTACCACTAACATATTTAGATGGTTTCCCAGTTAAAACAAATTTAATTGCACTTGGTACTTTAAACCATAATTCACCTGTTGCCATACCTGTTGCAATATCAGTAGTTCCTACACCTGTAGAAAATGCACCCAAAGCACCATAAGTACATGTATGTGAATCAGCTCCAATAATGCATTCACCAGCAACAACAATTCCTTTTTCTGGTAAAATTGCATGTTCAACCCCACATTTACCCTGTTCCATATGATGTGTTAAACATTGATCATTTGAAAAATCCAAGATCGCTTTAGAATTTTCAGCTGATTTAATATCTTTATTTGGTGTGAAATGATCAGGCACCAAAACAACTTTATCTTTATCAAAGACCTTATCTGCCATTTGGTAAAAGATTGGTAATGCCATAGGTCCTGTAATATCGTTAGCCATTACAACATCAAGCTTTGCTTCAATAAGTTGCCCTGCCACTACTTCATCTAAATCTGCATGTTTAGCTAATATTTTTTGTGTCATAGTCATTGCCATGATTATAATCCCCCTTATCTTACCTTTGTAGGTTGTAATTAAGGAGTAATTTTACTCCTTAGTTACAACACACAAAAGTGTGTGTTGTATTAATCAATTAGTTATTGATTAATTTATCTTCATCAGACCAGCTATATAATTTTCTTACATCTTCTCCAGTTTTTTCAGAAATATGTTCACTAGCCAATTTTCTCATTGCTTTAAAATGAGCTTGTCCACCAGCTTCAGACATATCTAATAAGAAATCTTTTGCAAAAGTACCATCTTGAATATCTTTTAATACTTGTTTCATTGCTTTTTTAGTATCTTCTGTAATAATCTTTGGTCCTGTAATGTAATCTCCATATTCCGCTGTATTTGAAATTGAATATCTCATTCCTGCAAATCCACTTTGATAAATTAAATCAACAATCAATTTCATTTCATGAATACATTCAAAATATGCATTTCTTGGATCATATCCAGCTTCAACTAAAGTTTCAAAACCAGCTTGCATTAATGCACAAACCCCTCCACATAATACAGCTTGTTCACCAAATAAATCTGTTTCTGTTTCTGTTCTAAAATCAGTTTCAAGAACACCAGCTCTTGCTCCACCGATTGCCAAAGCATAAGCTAAAGCGATATCTTGAGCACGACCTGTAGCATCTTGTTCAACAGCAACTAAACAAGGTACACCTTTTCCTGCTTGATATTCACTACGAACTGTATGCCCTGGTCCTTTTGGGGCAACCATTGTTACATCAACATTTTTAGGTGGAACAATTTGTCCAAAATGAATATTGAATCCATGAGCAAACATTAACATATTTCCTTCTTCTAAGTTCGGTTCAATTGATTCTTTATATAATTTAGCTTGTAATTCATCATTAATTAAAATCATGATAATATCAGCTTTTTTAGCAGCTTCAGCTGAAGTATATACTTCAAACCCTTGAGCCTCAGCTCTTGCCCAAGATTTAGAACCTTCATATAAACCAATAATTACGTTTACTCCTGATTCTTTCATATTTAATGCATGAGCATGTCCTTGAGAACCATACCCAATTACGGCAACAGTTTTACCGTCCAATAAAGATAAATCACAATCTGATTCGTAAAAAATTTTAGCCATTTTTCTAATCCCCCTATTTCTATTTGTTATGACTTTCTATATCAATTTCGCTAAGACCACGTTTGATACCAGATAATCCAGTTCTAACCATCTCAACAACATTGAAACCTTCTAACATGGCAAGCAGACCATCAATCTTTGATTGATCACCTGTAACCTCAATTACCAGCGATGCTGGTGCAACATCAATAATTCGTGCTCTAAAGATATCGACAATAGAAACAATTGAAGAACGTTGTTTTTCATCAGCTTCTACTTTAATTAAAACTAACTCCCGATAAACTGATTTATCTGGTTCTAATGGAAAAATTTCAATAACTTCAACAAGTTTTCCTAGTTGTTTTTCAATCTGATTTAAAATTAATTCATCACCAACTGCTACAACTGTCATTCTGGAAACACCAGGAATATTTGTTTTACCAACACTTAAACTATCAATTCCATAGCCACGTCGACTAAATAAACCTGCTACTCTACTTAAAACTCCAGGATTATTTTCCACCAATAATGATAATACTAAACGATTCATATTATCAGCCCCTTTCTTCTTATTTCATCGTCTTTGATAAACGATTCATTCCTGATACAATTGCTTTAATTGTCGCAGTTGTAATATTCGGATGAATCCCTACCCCATATTCTTGTCTAGCACTTCCCTTAGCCCTTAAATAAACATAAGCTGCTGCTTTTGAGCTTGATCCTGAAGTTAATGCATGTTCACTATAATCCAATAAGTGTGAATACATATCTGGAAGTGAATTTAAAGCATTTTTAACAGCATCAATTGGACCATTACCATATCCTGTTAAAGTTGTAACTTCACCATGAGCCTCAATCGTAATTTCTGCTCGACGTTCAAAGTCACTATCATCTTCACTTATATCAATCAGCTTCTGTTTAATAAAGCGATAAGGTTCATCAATATCTACATATTCTTCAATAAATGTATCATAGACTCTTTCTGGAGAAACTTCTCCTTCTTCTTCACTTATATCTTGAATTACTTTTGCAAAATTAACTTGTAATCCTTTTGGCAAATGGAAACCATACATACTTTCCATTACATATGCTACTCCACCCTTACCTGATTGTGAATTAATCCGTACAATTGGTTCATATTGACGTCCTAAATCACTTGGATCAATTGGTAAATATGGAATTTCCCAAATTTTACTCTGACGTTCATGCATCGCATGAGTTCCTTTATTAATAGCATCCTGATGACTACCAGAAAATGCTGTAAAGACTAGTTTTCCTACATAAGGTTGACGAGGCGGAATTTCCATCTTTGTAACTTTTTCATAAACATGTTTTATATTATTAATATTACTCATATCAAGTTCTGGATCAACACCTTGAGTGAACATATTTAAAGCTACATTGATAATATCAAGATTTCCAGTTCTTTCACCATTACCAAATAGAGTTCCTTCAACTCGATCAGCTCCAGCCATAATTCCAAGTTCTGTAGCAGCAACCCCGCATCCACGGTCATTATGAGTATGAAGTGAAACAATTACACGTTCACGATCAGTAAAATTTTTACACATCCATTCAATTTGATCAGCATAAACATTTGGTGTTGCCATTTCAACAGTTGATGGCAAGTTGATAATTACTTTTTTATCTTTAGATGCTCCCCATTCATCCATCACAGCTTCACAAACTTCTAAAGCATAATCAAGTTCTGTTCCAGTGAAACTTTCTGGTGAATATTCTAGAATTACTTCCCCATCAAATTCCTTGCTTAGTTCTTTTACTAATTTAACTCCATCAACAGCAATTTGTTTAATTTCATCTTTACCCTTATTAAAGACAACATCACGTTGTAATACTGAAGTTGAATTATATACATGGACAATTGCTTTTTTTAGTCCCTTTAATGATTCAAAAGTTTTTCTAATTAAATGTTCCCTGGCTTGAGTCAATACTTGAACAGTGACATCATCAGGAATTAAATTTTCATCAATTAAAATTCTTAAAAAATCATATTCTATCTGACTAGAAGAAGGAAAACCAACTTCTATTTCTTTAAATCCCATATCGACTAAGAGTTGAAACATTTCTACTTTTTCTTCAATTTTCATTGGTGTAATCAGTGCCTGATTACCATCACGTAAATCTACAGAGACCCAAGTTGGTGCTTTTTCAATTTGTTTATCAGGCCAAGTACGTTCTTTAAAATTGATTGGCTCAAATCTTTTATACTTTTGATAATTCATCATTTTTGCTTCCTCCCTTTGCATAATAAATACTTATAAAAAAACTCCCGCACTCAAAATGACAGGCTATGCCATTTCGAGGACGAGAGTATAGTAACCCCGTGGTTCCACCTCAATTTATTAATACCTCACGATATTAACCTCACCAAGTACGCTATTATATATAGTTCATACTCTTGCTAGATAACGGTTGCATTCCGTAGCCACCTACTTGATTCAGCGCTCCACTCAAGGATGAGTTCAATAAATTACTAACAATTCTTTTCACCATTCAGAATCTCTCTACGCTTAGTAAATCTACCTACTAGTTCCTATCAAAGTATTTAAGTTATGTTACTGAATATGATAGCCCGTTATTTTGTCGAAGTCAACCTTTTTTCATAAATTTTGATACAATAATTTATTTTGTTATTAATTAATTATTTCACAAATACAATTATTAAAAAACATATATATACTTTTATTTAATTCTACAAATATTTTAATCATAAAATATTATTAAAACTAAATAACTAATTAATATTAAGAATATGCAAAAATTTTTCAGGATAATTAAGAGTATATTTATATTTTAACATGATACAATATTAATGGTGATAAAATTGAAAAAAACAAAACATAAAAAATCATTTAAAATAACTTGTACCTTATTATTACTTATATGCATTACTATAGGATTATTTTATTTTCTTAATAAAGATCATACATCTAATAAATCTGTTTCCAAACCTCTTAACAAAGAAACAAAAAAAATAGTTAATGCCTCATTTATTGGTGATTTATTATACGAACAACCATATTATGATTGGATTGGATCAAATTATAACGATAAAGGATACTATGATCTAGTTAAACCATACTTTTTAAATGACGATTTAACACTTGCAAACATGGAAGTCCCTATCGGTGGTAGTGAGCTAAAAATATCTGGGACAGGCTATAGTTTCAATGCACCTAATGAAATTGGTGAACATGTAATCAGTATGGGTATTGATGCTGTAAATCTCGCAAATAACCATGCAAATGATGTAGGTATTGAAGGTCGTAATAATACAATCAATTTTTTTAAACAACACAATATTTTAACTACTGGAGTTTATGAATCAAAAGATGCTCGTCAACACATTCCTACTAAATCTATTAATGATATTACTTTCAGTTTTTTAGGTTATACATATAAAACTAATAAATTAGATTATCAAAATCAAGATTTAATAGGTTATTATCGTAATCTTGATACTATGGAATTAGATAATAATCATAAAGAAATTATAAAAAATGAAGTTACTCAAGCTAAATTAGTTAGTGATATTGTAATTGTTAGTGTTCATTGGGGAAATGAATTTACTTATGCAATTAACAACGAACAAAAAGAACTTGCTAATTATTTAAATGAGCTAGGGGTAGATGTTATTATTGGACATCATTCTCATTGCATCCAACCAATTGAATGGTTGGAACATAATAACAAAAAAACATTAGTTGTTTATTCTTTAGGATCATTTGTTTCTGCTGATAATCAAGTCACTCGTGCTAGCCAAGAATTTGCCAACGCTTATAATATCTCTATGATTCTACAAATGAATTTTATAAAAGAGAACAATACTGTCTCAATAACTAATATTAACTGTATTCCTATTATCAATTACTATGATCATAATCTTGAAAACTTTAAACTTATCCCAGTAGATCAATATAATAATGATATTGAAAAAACTCATAATCGCTATTCTAAGGGACTTACTAAAGATTTTATCATTAATAGCTTTAATAATGTAATTGATCAACAATTTATTGTTAAAAATAAATAAAACAAAAAAAGAAAGCACAGCAGTAATCAGAAATTTCTGCCATTGCTTTCCTTTTTCTTATCAAGAGTTTAATTCTAATAATTTATTAACTTATATTTTCTATTAACTGTTTAAACATTTGATACTCTTCTTCTTTAAAAATTATTTTGTCAATTGCTTTTAACTGCTTAATATTCAGTGATAATACCCATTCCTCTTCTCTTATCCCATATCTTGCTTCAATTAGATCAACCTTTCCTTCAATTTTTCCTTCGATTTTTCCCCTTTCATATACTTCCTGTTTTTCTGATTCGTTTGCGGCCCTGTTCAAATCTCTCTTATAATACATATCTCTTAACTCTGCTTCTTCATTAAACTTTTCTAACTTCTTTTTCATGATATTTATCACTCCCTGGTCTGTTAAACCAATTATATCATTATCTATTCCATTTTTGAATATATACAGTGCCACTTCTATCCCTGTCATCCTTTTTAATCCTTTCTGTTTCCTGATAATATTTATATACGGCAGCTGGACATAGCTTCTGGTTGTAAGATTATACTTTTCTACCATTCCTTCATCGTTGATACTTCTGTATGTATCAATAAGTTTCAGATTATCCTTATCAATATCATCGATAAAGATGATCTGATATACTGGATGTGCTGTTTCTGTATAATCTTTTCCCTTTTCCTTTTGTGATGCAAGTAAAGTAGCGCCATACTGCTGGAAACGGCAGTAATGACTTTTGGAAAAGGTGGAATTCTGCATTTCAATATCAATAATATCACCACTGGTAGTTTTTACCTTAATATCAAGAACCATATCTTTATCATTTACATATTTAGGGTTAAGATCAGGATTAAGGACAGTGATTTGATGACATTTAATATTAAGGATATTTTCGATAAAGAGCTTTAACATAAAAATACAGTCAGGATCTAAGTCATCACATAATAAATACTTAAATAGAACATCATTTTTAAAATCATTACAAAATTGTTTTGACATAGAAAATACCTCCTAATACTATATACAAAAGAATTATTCAGATTACTTTATATAAAACAAAAAAGAAGCAAGAAATGTTATCTTACTTCTAATATTTTAATTTTCATAAATATTTTTATCTTTGCATAGCTAATGCAATTAAACGATCCAATAATTCACCATAACTAATACCAAAATCATCCATTAATTGAGGATACATAGAAATTTTTGTGAATCCTGGAATTGTATTAATTTCATTTAAATAAATTTGATTAGTTTTTTTATCTAAGAAAAAATCAACTCTACTAAAACCATGACCATCAATTGCTTTAAATACTTTAATAGCATATGCTCTAATTTGTTCTTGGATTTTTTCATCAACTAAAGCAGGGATACAAGTTTTACTTTCCTCATCTTCATACTTTGATTCAAAAGTATAAAATTCACCATGAGGCATAATTTGACCTACTCTAGATACAATCACATCATCATTACCTAAAACTGCTGTTTCCAATTCAATACAATCAATGCATTCTTCAACAACAATATGACGATCATATTTTGCTGCCTCGTTTAATTTAATCATTAATTCATCAGAATTATCACAACGATAACATCCTACACTTGAACCAGAACGACTAGCTTTAATAAAACAAGGCATTCCTAATTTCTCTACAATATAACTTTCAACAGTCTCAATTTCATCAAAAGTATTATTTACTACAACTAGTTTATCATCATAACGTTTTTTTACATATACAGATTTAACTTGAGGAATGCCAACTGTATCTAAGATTTTTTTTGTATATATCTTATCCATGGCAATACTTGAACCCATCACTCGACATCCAACATAAGGCAATTTTGCTAACTCAAACAATCCTTGTATTGACCCATCTTCACCATATAATCCATGAAGAACTGGAAAAGCTACATCATAATTACGCAAAAGTTCATAAATATCAGCTACAGGTTTACTATTCTCTAACCATGTATCTTGAGCCAAATCTATCTGATTTTTATCTAAAAAATACCAGTTTCCAGCTAAATCAATCCCAATTAATGTAATATCATACTTATTAATATCTAAATTATTCAATACTGATGTACAAGACATTCTAGAAACAATATGTTCACTAGATTGTCCACCACATAAAACTAATAACTTTTGTTTCATGAAAATTTCTCCTTTAATTGAGTAACAACATCTTTAAGTTTCATTCCATTTGATCCCTTCAATAAAACAACATCATTACTACATAAATTATTTCTTAAATAATTTATCACTTCTTCATTATCATTACAATAATAAATATTATCCATTTCTAAACCTCTTGCTCCTGCAACAATGTATTTAGCTTCCTTACCTACCGCCACTAAAATATCAATCTTTTTATCAGCCACATACTTCCCAACATTACGATGCAACTGCTCACTAAACTCACCTAACTCTAACATATCAGCTAAAACTGCTATTTTCCTCCTTGAATAGGTTGCTAGAACATCCAAACTGGATTTCATTGAGTCTTCACTAGCATTATATGTTCCATCAATTAGAGTAATATTATCTTTTAATTCAATAACATCCATTCTTTTCTTTGTCAATTGAAATTCATTGATTCCCTTAATACACTTATCAATACTTATATTTAATTTAATTCCAATAGCAATAGCAATTAAAGCATTTAAAACAAAATGTTTTCCAGGTACAGGTACCACTACCTGATATTTTTTATCTTGATAATATATTTCAAAACTACTACTATCATCTTTTAAAACAACATTTAGAGCTTTAAAATCACCATCAGTATCAATTGCCACTTTAACAATATCTAAATCATTTAAATTAACTGTTGAAAGCATATCATTATCATTATTAATAACTAAAGTACTACCATCTTTCATTCCTGCAATTATTTCTAACTTTGCTTTTAAAATATTTTCTCGATTACCTAGCTCACCAATATGTGCAGTTCCTACATTAGTAATAGCGCTAATATCTGGTAATGCAATAAGTGATAATTCCTCCATTTCTTTAAGATGATTCATACCCATTTCTAAAATCATAATTTCTTCATCTTTTAATCGTAAAACAGTTAATGGTAATCCAATATTATTGTTATAATTACCTTCTGTTTTTAATACTCGATACCCCTGTTTAACAACACTATATACCATATCTCTAGTACTTGTCTTTCCAACGCTTCCTGTAATTCCAACAACTTTAACATCACGATGTTTTCTTAAATAACGAGCCATATCCTGTAAAGCTATTAAAGTATCTTTAACTTTTATAATTATCTTATCGCTTTTATAAACATCTCGATCAGTAATTATCGCACTAGCTCCATTTTCAAAAGCACTATCAATAAAATCATGTCCATCAAAACGTTCTCCAATAATTGGAATATACATCATCCCAGCTTTAATATTTCTACTATCCTGACTAAATCCAACAACTTCAAAATTCTCATCGCCATTTAATAAAATACCATTAGTAGCAGTAACTATTTCTTTTATCTTCATTTTATCACCTAGATTTCTTCACCAATAATTGATGGTGTATTATTTTCTAATATATGTCTCTTTCCATCTAAACCTATAATCTCATAACCTATATTTTGTTCTTGAAATGCTAAAGCTAAAACTAATAACTTATCCCCAATTACCTCAAAAGTTAATTCACCAGTTGCTTCAATCGTATAAAGTTTTTTTA
>Ga0224740_10110_pt1 | contig 19953 bp, 14 predicted proteins | sample LIM_E_Water_Bulk_FD_161634 | JGI IMG/M metagenome (GOLD analysis project Ga0224740, IMG submission 161634) | Enriched cells from gastrointestinal tract of the lab mouse from Pacific Northwest National Laboratory (PNNL), Richland, Washington... | ecosystem: Host-associated > Mammals > Digestive...
CTACAGGCTCCTGGGGAGAATGCCCCGCCGACAGGAGCAGCAGGAACTGACGGCATTGTGGGAGGATTTGCTGTATTGGGAGGAGGGGGCCGGGCCGGAACGGATTCTGCCTTTGCTTCGCTATATAGAAGCACAGCGTGTCAGGATCAGGAAAAATCAGAATGTGGAGTATTATGGCCACGATCTGGTGGAGTACCGGGATCTGCTTACGGCGGCCAGGGCAGTTCTGGAGAATCGAGAGGAAGTATTTGTCCGCAATTTTTCCATACAACTGTTCCACGATTCCAAAAGGCTGGAACTGTTGGCGCCCAGGCTGGAAGCCCTGCTGTACCAGTACGGGGAGTTCCAGGAGAGAGGAAATGTGTTAGAGGAATGCGGTGTGGTCCATACCCCCACCTATGTGATGATGAAGGGCAATGGGGGGCTGAGGCTGGGAGATTGCGGGCAGGGCAGATGCCCGGGAGGGCGGGAGCCGGAACCTGCCCAGAAGATTGATTTGTCCAGGCTGAAGGGAGATCTGGCATTGTCAACAGAGTCTCTTCGAAGTATCACGGAACTGACGGTATGGGGCGGGCGCGTAGTCACGGTGGAGAATCTTACCAGCTTCCACGACTATCCTGCCGGGGAAGACTTCGTGGTCTATCTGGGGGGCTTTCACAATAAGGTAAAGCGGGATTTTCTGGCGGAGCTGTATCGGCAGAATCCCACGAAAGAATACCGGCATTTCGGAGACCTGGACGCCGGGGGTTTTTATATACTGGAACATTTGAAGCGGAAGACGGGGATTGGTTTCCGCTCCCTGTATATGGACGCGGCCACGCTGCGCCGGTATGAAAAGGATCAGAGGCCCCTCACCGAGAATGACAGGAAGCGCCTGCAGCAGCTTTGGCAGATGCTGCAGGACCAGAAAGAACGGGGAGAGTGCCTGGAGGACTATGGGGAAGTGATAGCCTATATGCTGGACAGGGGATGTAAGCTGGAGCAGGAGGCGGTGAGACTGGGCGGCTTGGAACGGGAGGAAGATTTGTGAATCGGAGGAGTTGTGGGGTGGAAGCGCTGTGAATTGAGGCGTAGTGAATTAAGGTGCTGTGGATTGAAAGCACCATGACAAGGGCAGAACCAGAAAACCGGCCTGAAACTCTCTCCATGAACCGCAAGTGCCGCAGGAGGAGATATGCTCCATCCTGCGGCATTTTTTTCGTTTTATATTACTTTATCCAGTCTTTTGTATACTCCACAATTTGTTCCAGATATTCAAAGTGCAGATAATGGCTGCCATCCAGACGGATGACTTCTCCTTTGCCGTTTTCAGGCAGCACATCCCAGTGCAGTTGCTCCCAGGAGGACAAGAGTTCGCAGTTGCTGCTGGCCACGAACAATAAAACATCGGCTTGATCGGGAAATTTCATGCCCCTTGTGGTTTCCACATTGGCGTCCAGATGCTTTAACTCGTTCATGACGGTGCCGTTGTAGGCATTGTCCACAGACAGAATCCGATAAGTCTCCAATTCCTTTTCCGTATAGGGATAGGTGGTGTCCGCATAGATGGCGTTGCGGGGATCACCTATGGAGGTAAGCCGGGCAAGACCCACTCCGTTCATGGCTTTCGTCAGGTAAGCGGATAGCCCGTTGAGGGCCGTCATGCTGATGGGAAGAGGCTGCTCATCATTCATACCGGGTACGGAAGGGTCTATGCCCACAAAGCCCCTGACCTCTTCCGGGTACTGATTGGCCCAGTAGAGAGAATACAGTCCCCCGATGGAATGTCCCATCAGGTAATACTCCTCATATCCCAGCGTCTCCACACAGGTATGTAGTTCCTGTACAATTTTGTCAATGGTGCGGTCCTGGTCCGTCTGATCAGACAGCCCATAGCCGAAGGGCTCTATTGTTACCACGCAGTAGTCCTGAGAAAGGGCAACGGCCAGGGGCTCCAATTCCAACACGGGGGAGGCACAGCCGTATCCCGACAGCAGTATAATCACCGGATTGGCCTGATCTCCCTTTATGTCCACCCGCATGCTCTTACCGTCCACCGTTACCGCCTGTCCGTAGGCGTCCTGCAGTTTGGGCCTGGCCAAAAGCCTGCACACGGCATTGACGATTATTCCGAGAAGGATGACCGCTGCCAGCAGGATCAATAGCCACTTTAGTACTTTTCTGATCTTTCGCCACATGTTAAATTCCTCCTTTAAGTATTTGATGGTATATGTCTAACTTGTGCCGCTATGTTATTGCGGCCTGCCGCAATGGGTATATTATAGAGCGTGGGGATTGGACTTGCAAGGGCATTTTATGTAGTCCATATTCTGAAATGGAATGGGTGGGGGATTTGAGATAGGTACAAGGTTTGGATTTGGGGGTAATGTAGCGGATAAGCATATTTAAGAAGCGACTAAATGACAAATATAAAATCCTTTATTTGGGAATATAATATTTAAAGCCATGACGGACATGCCGGCTAACATTTTTTGTGTTAAAGCAGGGATATGAAAGGAATGTCAGGTTCTTTCTATCAATGAATTTAGTGTTATAGGGGTATTTATTTGGAAATGTGCATAGGTACATTAGTAGTAGACATAGAGTAATGCTGTGCAAAGATATCGGGTGACTTTATTGAAAGAAGAGCATGGGATTAAAGGCCGTTTAGTAAACATTGTTAATAAATTTAAAAGAAAGAAAAACGTTGCCAGATAGGGTCTAGCGTGATATTATTAAATATATATTGTTGAATACAAATGTATAGTCATGCGATATCTTTGTTCCTTTATGCAATGCAGTTCACTTTAGAACTTTCATATATATATACAGTATACAGGGCTATTATCTATATATTTGATTTTTAACTAGGAGAAATATGATGTGCATGATAATATAGTGCAGATGATGCAATTAGGAGTTATATTATGTTCAAGATCGATTGGGATCCGAGTAATAATGGAATCATTTTATCAAACAATATTGAGGAAAGCAAAGCATTGAACGCTCCAAGGCCAGTTTACCTAGATGAATTGAAGATGTTGGGATTGGATCAAATATTTATTCTTCCCAATTCTGGCCTTCCGATTTGCTGGGAAATAGATCGGAAATACTACTATAAGGGGGAATTAATTGCAGAGACACATAAGGGGAACATATATGATGATCCGAAGATCGTAATTTATGAGGAACATAGAGGAAGGCAACTACAACCTATAGATATAGAAAAAATGTTAGAAATCAATGAAAAATCTTTAGCAACTCTAGAGAATGAAGCCATGGATTTTATAAAAGAGAAGTATGAAGAATATCAAAAGAAAGATATGGGCTTTGTTGTGGCTTTCAGTGGAGGAAAAGATTCACAAGTCATACTGGAACTTGTTAGTCGTGTAATTCCTCATGAAAAATTTAAAACTGTGTTCACTAATACTGGGATGGAACTTCCTTGCACATTAGACTTAATGAAAATTACAGAGAACTATTATGGGAATAAGTTCCCAGGGTTCAAATTGGAGCAGGCTAAGAGCGATAAGTCGGCTCTGGATATGTGGAAAAGCTATGGCCCACCCAGTCGAATGAATAGATGGTGCTGTTCGGTGTTGAAGACCGCCTTATTTGGACGGAAGATGAAAGAACTTCTTAATATAAGTTCACAGCCCAGATTGGTTGTTTTTGAGGGCGTTCGTAGTGAGGAAAGCGCAAAAAGGGCTACATATAATAGAGTTGGAGAAGGCGTAAAGCATGTCAGCTTAATAAATTGCAGACCAATACTAAAATGGAATTCAACAGAGACATATCTGTATATATACAAAAGTGGTATACAAATTAATCCGGCTTATACTTTGGGGCTGACCAGGGTTGGGTGCGGAGTATGTCCATTTGCCTCAGATTGGTCTGAATTTGTAATAAGGAAAAGATATCCTCAGATTGCCTCAGATTATATAGGGGTCGTTGAGGAGATGGCCAAAAATATTGGAATTACTTCTAAGACTAAAATAAATGATTATGTTTCTTCGGGAAATTGGAAGAAAAATGCAGGAGGAAAAGGTCTTCAACAAGATGCGTCAAGAATGGACATTATTACTAAAGAGCCAAACTTTGAATGCATAGTCAGCTATCCCAAGGTTGATTGGGAGGTATGGTTTTCAACAATCGGGGAGTATTTTGTAGAAAAGGTTGATGATGATTATTATAAAGGAGAACTTAAATTTAAAGACAAAAATATAGATCAAATAGTAAAGTTTGATGTGAAATATGGTGACAATTCAATTCGTTTCAAAGCGATCGGCACGACGAATAATATCATGTTGATTAGTTATCTGACGCGAGTTTTTACCAAAACAGCATATTGTGAATTATGTGGAGTATGTGAAATAGAGTGTCCAACAGGCGCATTAACTGTCAGAAATTCTGTGAAAATAGACAGAAAGAAATGTATACATTGTCATAAGTGTTTTGAAATCAATACAAAAGGCTGCATAATTGCTACAAGGAGAATGGTATATGAAGGAGGAAAAGCAGTGGGAGGGACAGCGACAAAAACTTCGGGAATAGACAGATATTCTACATTTGGCATGAGGGATGAATGGTTAGCGTCATTCTTTGAACGGATGGATGACTGGTTTGATGGTTTTGCGAATCTTGGCCCCAAGCAGATACCTGCGATGCTAAACTGGCTTAGAGAGGCAGAACTTGTGGATGCTAAAGAAAAAAAGGTGACGGAGTTAGCAAAAATATTAAAACCTTTATATATGTCGAAACCTTTGCTTGTATGGCAAATTATATGGGTTAATCTCTCCTTTAACTCTGCTATTGTAAATTGGTTTGTTACTAATGTAAAGAGCGAAGTGCGGTATTCAAAGCAAGAATTATTAGAGTTATTGATGGAGGAATATCCAACGCTGAAAGATGCCACGCTTAAGAATCCGATTGATGCGTTAGTCAATATGTTTTGTAATTCTCCTTTGGGGACAACAGAAATATATGACGATAGTAGCATTTGTGTCGGCGTTATGGAGAAAAAGGGTGTTCAAGTGAAAAGTGTATGTAAACAGGGAACATCCAATATATCTTCTGTGGCGGTTGCATATTTGTTATATAAAAATGCAGAGGAAAATAATTTATATGAATTTACCGTTACGGATATTTATGAGAAAGGATTTATCGGAGTAAGCAATGTTTTTAATATGAAAAGTGAAGACTTTTTGAATGCGTTGAGAGGACTAATGACTAACGAGATCTTATCGGCAGATTTGTTGGGGGGACTTGACAACATACATTTAGTAAATGAGTTTACATCATATGCCATTTTAAATAAGATGATTAAAGGGTACGGGGTATGAAACTGTGTGTCAACTGTACAAAAGAATTGGTAAAGGATGAAGTTGCTTTATGCAAGAAAATGTTGGGGAAGAATACAAAACAATTTCTTTGTTTAGAGTGTATAAGTGTACACTTAAATACAGATCAGGATATTCTTTTAGAGAAAATAGAACAATTTAAAGAGGAAGGATGTACATTGTTCTTATAGGAGGCCGCATGAAATATTCAGATATCATTGATGTTCAAGAATTTTTTAAATCTGCTTTCGATATTACATCTGATAAAGGGGAATCTTGGAAAGCATTTATTACAAATGAAAAATTTGAAAGCAACATGGCTCAAATTATCAATTGTTTTACTTCATCTGTTTTAAATAATAGAAAGTCCATTTGGATACAGGGGACGTATGGAACGGGGAAAAGTCATTCACTGGCAGTAATTAAGCATTTGCTATGTGATGATTACTCTGCGATCGAAGACTATATTTCCAGAATTAACCGTAGCCAATTGAGAAATAGCATTTCAAATTTTAGGCGAGAAAAAAGGGTTTTTCCGGTGGTACTTAAGGGAGTATATGCAATTTCTGATGTGGCGGATCTTACATACACGATTCAACAGCAGGTGGCGGCGGCTCTGGGCGATATTGAGATCACGACAAAGACGGATTTTCAATCCGCATTGCAGATTGTAGAAAATGGGGCATTTGATTCGTTTTTTGAAGATTTAATGAATAAAAATATTGAACTACACAGTTATGCTGCAAACAAACAGCAATTAATCAAAAAATTGAAAGAAAATGATACAAAGGTTATCAGAATTTTAGCCAATGAATTAAAGAATGCGGGATTAGGAGGGTTTAGAACACATAATATTATAGAATGGCTTGTAGATATCAGGACGGAATTACGACAAAGGGGAATTGCGGATTATCTGCTGTTAATGTGGGATGAATTTACCTCTTTGTTGGGGATTTCTGAAAGGCGGAGCATTCTTAATGTGATGCAGGATATAGCAGAATTAAGTTCTTCGGAAACGGATCTCTCCTTGGACACACAGGGAGTCTATTTATTGTTGGTCACGCATAAGAAACTGGAAACGACAGAAACTTATAAAGATCTGAAAGAAGATGAGCGGAATATGGCGAAAGCCAGATTTATTGAATTGGATTATGGGATGCAGCCTACCACTACGTTCCATATTCTTTCGGGGGCTTTGGATCGCAAACAGCCCGACATATTAGATAAGCTCAGACAGAAGAATTTCTTGGATGTTCCCAGTGTAAGATTGCTAGTAGATAAGATTGTGGATACAGAGACGGCAAATGCAACAGAGATAAAGGATAAAATTGTCAGTTTGTATCCCTTTCATCCTTATACATCTTATCTTGCGACTTTTGTTTCCAGAGTTGTGGGAGAGGCAGAAAGAAGTATATTTGGATTTTTAAATGATGATGAGTTTGGGTTCAAAAAATTTATTCAGCATGATATTGAGGAGAGCAAGTTCCTTACCGCAGACTATGTCTGGGATTTTTTCAATAAGGCTTTTGAAGATAATATTGTTGGGCATTTTGACGTTATCACTAATAAATTTAAGTTAGTAGGAGAAACCTTGCACGAAAAAGGTGGAAATTATCTTGCTGTTTTTAAAGTCATTTTATTATTAAACATTTTGTATCGTGTTACAACAACGGATGCAGATTTATCAGAAAAAAGTATGGTAAATCCCAGTACTAATAATATTGTTGAAGCGTTTAGCGGTGTTATGAACAAAGAAAATGTGTTAGAAATTCTGGACTATATTGATGAAAACCAGATCCTCCATCGCAACCCTGACGGTATATTTGAGGTAGCCTCTTCATCTCTACCACAGAAAAAGATATTTGAAGAAAAGAAAAAATTGTACACAAATGAAGAAGATATCAGTAAAATTGTAGAAAAATATTCTATCAGTTGTCGGGCAGAATTAAAAAGAAATATTTCGAGAGATATACCGAGAGAATTGGATGCGCAGGTATTTTGGGGAGGAGAAAAAGAGCATTTATTAAAGAGCAAATTGGAGGCGAAATTCAAGGCAACTTATACTGCTAATGTGGCGCTTATGGTGTATCGTGGCGTAACAAAAGAACTTGATGAGTTTCTTAATAGAAAAGAGATGAGCCAAGATGCCTCAAAGGGTATTATCACGAAATTATCTCAAGAGGATGCGTATAGGAATATTGTGTTTGTTCTTATCAATACAGAGCTTGGAAATAAGAGATTTGAGGCATACTTGGATAGTGTTGCGCAAGAGTCAGTAGCAAGATCTCTTCAGATGAACGAGGAAATGGTAGAAGGTCAGAAAAATGCGGAAAAATGGATAAAGAAATGGATTGAAGAGATCATGATGTCTGGAATGGCAGATGTGATATTCCGAGGAGACAGTATTAGGGTGCCTTTCAATCAGTGTAATAGGCATCTTGCAAACAATTATGTCAGAACGATTTTTAGATATGGTTTTGATTCGTTGGTAGTAGCGAATACTGCATGGAGGCATCAGACAAGTAAGAAAGCTGTAGAACTTGCATTGTATTCTTCAACAAAAAGCGAATTAGAGCAGGATGCGACTGGCTCGTATAATGCCATACGTCAGTTGCTAACGAGTGGTAATAGTATTCTTTTTGACGAGCAATTACAATTGAGGTCTGAGGATGATACTGTACCGATGGTTAAGATCTGCAATGAGGTAAGAAACGTGCTGGAAAGTAATAAAAACGAGCCGTCTATTAATCTTGCGGAAGGATTTAGGCATTTGACAAAACCAGAGTATGGATATTATCAGAATACGCTGTTTATGGGAGCGTTTGCGCTTGCGTTACGTCCTTATGTAGACAAATTGTATACATCTGGAAGTGGTCAGAAAATCGATAAGATTGTTATGAAGGATATTGTCGTATCGATTTTTGAGTATTGGGAAAACAGCAAAAAATATAATGATAAATTTGTCGTGCGGATGAGTACTGAGGAGGAACGTGCGCTCACAGAAAAGTTATGCGAAATATTTGAAATATCGGATCAGGATGGACTTATAGGAACTAAATGGGCAATACGCACACAATTTAAGAATCAAAGTCAGGCTCCGTTGTGGGCGCTAAAATATGTTGATCAGAATACAGAGAAGTATAACGAATTTATTGATAAGATGTATAGGTTCTCAAAAAGTACCGATGAAAATATCCAGCAAAGTTTTATTGCGGAATTATTGAATGGTCTGACAATTTATCAGATGGAATTTTCAGATGCGGTTACCAAAGTTAAGAACAGCCAGTGTCTGGATTCTTATATTCACATGGAACTTGAAAAAATAGGTGAAAAGGAAGAGGCTATACAAGGGGTAAGAGAATATCTTGATGGACAGATGTCGGGAGATATAGTATTTTGGGAGGAGAATGATGTTCATGATCAAATTCTTCAGTGGAAAATAAAGAAGGATAATAAACCCAAAGATACCGGAAATACGCCAAAGCCGATAGAGGGAAGTAACCCCAAGCCACTCGAGCCTGCGGCGTCATCGTCAACTACATCCACACCGCCATTATCCATAACGATACAGGGAGATGATACAGGGGAATTGAGAGAGCGGGTAAAAACAAAACTTGAACAGCATAAAGGGAATGTGGGAAGGTTTTATGAGGTATTGGTTTTTCTTTCAGACAAATATCCAAATATTTTAGGGGATATAGATAGTCTTTTGTAATACGGGGGGGGGGAAGAGATGAGTATTGGAAGTTTAAGCGAAAACATTAAGATGGATTTAGAGAAAAATGGATCATATGATAGATATCCCGTGCGGTTTCTCAGTGTAAGATATGATGAGAAAACTTCCGATACTCTTATGCAATTAAAGAAACAGTTGGCGGGGGTGGAGTTATTCGATATTGGAAAGATATTGCCCCATGAGGATGGATGGATAACTCCACAGGATCTGAAAAGTAAGCTGAACAGTCTTGACATAACAAAAAGTTATATGGTGGTTGGATTTTCAGAGTACGCAAGATTTTTAAGTCAGGAAGAGTTTGGTACTTTGCTGATAAGTTTACTGGAGATAGAGAATTCAGAAAATCTAAAACGGAGAATATATGTTATTTGCTTTGCCCTCTATAGTCAAATTCACAAAGCATTAAAATCTAATCATAGGTTAGCGCTGTATAATCCATTATTAAATGAAGTAGGTGCCGAAGGCCTACCACGCATTTATTTTATTCGGGATAATTTAAATATAGACAATGGCGCAAATGAGGTAAAAACTTCATCAGCGTGGTTTGGTATGTGGAGAAATATCAATATTAATCCAAAGAAACCGATAATATGTTTTTCAAAAACGTTATCCTATTTTTATGAAAAAGCCAGCCCAGATAATATTTATAATATAAAACGTTTAGATACATATCAGGATATCCTTAAATATATGTATTCCATCAAAGATCTGCAAATATTTAAGAAAGATCCAGATGGATTTTGCAACAGGCTAATCAATATATTACACGCTGGTGGAAATACTATAGCGAATACGATCTTGGTGGAAGTAAATGTCCAGTGCATTGATTCAGCGAATATATATTGGCTGTGGAAACAGAACGATGTCTTCACAAGATGGTTAATACAGAACTATATTCTCATGGAGTCTTCAGAGGATTCATATCTCTATAAAATAATGCTTTCTCTGGAAGAACTATCTGATAAAGAGTTTATTGAGAATATTTATGAGAAAATATTTGACTACAATGATGCGACGATGGTAGAAGAGCGAAAACAGATACTTGAGTCAATCAGAAAAATAGAAAAAGATATACGTTTTTCAGAGAGGATGGAATCTTGTTATAATAAAATTTTTAAGGATGTTGTAAATAGAAATACAGCTATGTCCCTGGAAACAATAGATTTTACATCAGATTGTGAGGGTTTGCCGGAGAATAGGACGCACCTTAGAGAAATCATAGGCACTGAAATAGTGCCGTATTTGACATGCTTTAGCAGGTATGAGCGTCAATATGCAATCTGGTTGTATAGGGCAGGACTCATTACAACAGAACAGATAAGTTCATGTTATCCTAATTTGGGGTATTATATAAAGGGGGTAAGTAAAAATTTATTATCCGAGGGTATTGCACATGACTGTAATCAGTATTTTGATACATACAGAAAAATCCGTTTGTCTCAAATAGACAAGAGGGAATATACTGTTGAACTCGGTAAATGGAATAGGGATGAGGATACCTTTTATGGTTGGTATTCCGATGAATTGATAGATTATCCAGAAGTTTATCTGAGAAAGAGCGGATATAAAGGAAATGTCTATGTGTTAGATGGTGTTGGTGCAGAATTTCTGGGCTATCTTTTGGGATTATTGGAGGAGAGAGGATATTATATAGAATCATTTAGTTATTGTAAGTGTCATTTGCCATCCATTACAAATCAGGCGAAAGATTATTACCCATCAGAGCAAAAATGGATATGGAAATATGATACATACGACAGAGAGGCAGTTCATGGCGGAATCTATCACCATGGACCCAATATTGAAAAAGCCCTGACTATTTTAGAAGATATCGTTGAGCAGATAATATCTCAAGAGGAGAACGATTTTGCGATAACGGCTGATCATGGAGCTACCGTAGGACACAAGATAGATAAACGGGATAAGAAGTATAACTTTGAGGAGGCAGACCATGATGGGAGGTGCTATTTAAATAAAAATAAAGAATATATTGAACCATGCAATGATTATATAGTCTATGATGATGAAATGGATAGGCAATGGGTCATTTCTCTAAATCAACAATCGTTGTACAAGACTTCAAAGTATGTCGTTCATGGTGGTGCTACCCCTGAGGAGATTTTTGTACCTGTCATTATTGCAAGGAAAAGCGAACAACGAGGCATTACACATTATACAGTCAAAGCGGTAAATCTGAAAGTTTCTGGACTGGAGAAAAATATTATGGTGAAAATTTCTCCAATGCCTAAAGAGGAGAAAGTGTATTTGAACGCAAAAGACGGTACGCAGGTTGAGATGATATTGGATAATAATACGAATATCTGGTCAGGAGAATTGAAGAGGGGAATTGAGCAGGATATAACAGTTTCTGTAGGAGAGCAAGTATACACATTTAGAACTGAACCGGAAACCAGGATGGGAGATGATTTGTTTGATGACTGAGCTAGACAAAAAAATTCGGGACATATTTCCAGAAGAATCAATTTATAAGACACCTACACGATATAATATGTTTGCTGGTGTAAATATTCCATCTTTTATAAGAGATTGGCTTATTAAACGATATTCAGACGAGCAGGAGAATGTTGATAAAGAGGCATTATATGCTTTTCTAGAGAGGCACATCCCAGTAAAGGATAGCGATATTAAGAGTAGATTGATTAAAGGCGAAACAATTCAAATTCTGGTAAGGATTATTGTTGAGTCAGATCTTAAGACAGGACTATTTAAGTTCTCTATTCCAGATATTGGAATTAAAAGTAGCGAAGGGCGCGTAAATGAGTATGTTATGCGTTCTGCTCAAAGCATGATCAGGGAAGGGGAGAACTGGGGGATAGTCACATTAGAATATGTACGTCCTGAAAATGGTGATAAGGGATATGCGGAATTAGTAAAATTTAAACCATTTAAGCCATATGCTCCCAATATTGAGTATTACTGTGAGGCCAGAAAACGATTTTCTGTTGAAGAATGGATTGATTTTGTAATCAGGTGTATGGAGTACAATCCGGATTCAACGCAATTTGAGTCATATACGCAAAAGTTATTGTTTATTTCCAGACTTCTCGTGTTTTGCGAACCAAATTTAAATATCATAGAACTTGCTCCCAAAGGGACAGGTAAATCTTATATTTTTAATAATTTGTCTAAGTATGGATGGATGATCAGCGGGGGAAAAGTCACAAGGGCAAAACTTTTTTATGATATGGCAGCCAATAAACCGGGCATCATTCCCAACTATGAGTTTGTCTCAATGGATGAGATTAAGACAATCGTTTTTGGAAATCAGGAGGAATTACAGGGGGCGTTAAAAGGCTATCTGGAAAATGGAACATTTACAATGGGACAAGCCAAACAAGTCTCAACAGCGGGATTGATATTGCTTGGAAATATTGATCTGGATAGCCAAAAACAGCCGGTTAATAAGAGATATTTTCAAGAACTTCCAGAGGTATTTCATGACACGGCCCTCTTAGATCGTTTTCATGGCATGATTAAGGGGTGGTATCTCCCCCGGATTACGGAGGACTTGAAACTGGAGGGATACTCCCTGAATGTTGAATATTTTTCCGAGTTATTATCAATGCAGAGAAAAATGTCCACATATGCAGCGGTGGTAACAGAGTTGCTGGACATTCCTAAAAATGCGGATACCAGAGACACCACAGCAATCATCCGCCTTACCACGGGTTATATGAAAATTCTCTTTCCGTATGTTAGATCTGTTTATGATATATCGAGGGAAGAATTTGATAAGTACTGCTTTCAGCCAGCATTTGAAAAACGTAAGATCATCCGCGAACAGCTTGCTCTATCAGATATGGAGTACAGTTTGCGGATGCCGGAAATAAAAGTAAGGAATATTTAATATGATTAATTTTGACGCCGAATTGGAGGAAATGACAGCAACGAAGAATCTTATGAACAGTTACAAGCTTTATTTTCTTAAAGTTTTAATTGTTCATGCCTCGAGCAGTAAGACAATCTTTGGTTTTTATGATATAGCTTGCTGGATGTGCGCATATTCCTTTGCGGATGTATGTGAATTGGGGACTCGTATTCGTCCTCTTGACAGACTGTATGATGTTGCCTGTTTACTGATTGAAATAGAAGGGTTATTGGAATCTTCCAGGGTGTCGGAGGTATATGGGACTGCAACATCAACGAAATCTAAACAAATCAGTAATGCCATAGAGTCTCTTTGCAATTATGTTCCGTATAGAGTGTTGGCATATTTGTGGCCAAGAGAATTAAAAGGAAAAACGGATAAACAAAAGAATGAGATTATAGAGGAATTGGCACAAAATGAAAACAGATGCATTTATTCTATCGTTTATATTTTACAGAATCAGAGGGGGGTACAGATAAATCCCGATTGGATAACGTTTTTTTCAATGAACAGAGAGAGACTTGTTTCATGGGTGGATCATAAGATTGATATATTTGTCAGAGGGGAGCGATAAAGTTGATATATGCAGACAATGCAGCTACAACTCAACTGGATATAGACGCGTTTGAGGCTATGTGCTCTTTTTTGTGCGAGAACTACGGGAATGCATCACAGCCATATTCGTTCGCTGTGGCAGGCAAAAAAGCACTTAAAGAGGCAAGGAGAAGAATTGCATGCTGCATTGGGGCTGAACCGGAAGAGATCTTTTTTACTTCTGGAGGAACCGAGAGCAACAATTGGGTAATTAAGGCAATGCCAGGCGATGTCATAACCTCTGTTATAGAGCATCATTCGGTTTTAAACCCTTGTAGTTCACTAAAAAAACAGAAAAGAAAAGTTGAGTATGTGCCAGTATCCAGGGAAGGAGAGATAAATCTAGATTTTTTGGAAAGCCATATCACGAATAGCACAAGGTTGGTTTCGATAATGTATGCAAATAATGAAATTGGGACTATACAACCTGTAAAGAAAATTGCGGAAATTGCCCATGCACATGGCTGTCTATACCATACAGATGCGGTGCAAGCTGTCGGACATGTTAATATTGATGTGCATGAACTAGATGTTGATTTCCTGTCTGCATCAGCTCACAAATTTAATGGCCCTAAAGGAATTGGTTTTTTATACATAAGGAAGGGAATCAATCTGGAACCGTATTTGGAAGGAGGGAGCCAAGAAAGGGGATTGCGTGCAGGAACCGAAAATGTTGCTTATATAGTGGCTATGGCTGTTGCGCTTGAAAAAAACTGTAAGTTAATCAGTGAAAATGCAGCATATATTAAAGGGCTGGAACGAATGCTAATTGATAGATTAAAAGAGGCGGAGATTATATTTTTGAGAAATGGAAGTGAAAATAGAATACCAGGAAATGTGAGCTTGTCATTTCCTGATATAGAAGGAGAAATGCTGCTCCATAGAATGGATCTGCAAGGTATATGTATTTCGACAGGATCAGCCTGCGATAGTGTCAATACCGAAGTATCCCATGTCATAAAAGCAATTGGGATTCCTTCAAAATATGCCATAGGAACGATTAGGCTCTCTTTGGGAAAGAATAATACAAAAGAAGAAATTGATAATATATCTAGTATATTAATTAGAATCTTAAAACAATAAATATGCGAAAATTTATTTAAAACTATTAACTGGAGGAGAAGATATGAGTCTACAGGATTTATTGGGGGATGGGATGGATGAGGAAATAACTGAAGAAAAAGAGGATTTAGAATACCAAAATCCTTTGTTTGGAGAAGAGGAAGATGATGAAAAAGACCATTATAAAACAAACAACATTCTGAAAGCTGAAATTTCTCATTATACAAATGGATTACAGGTAGAGTCTGTGATCAACTCATTAGAATCTGGTTTCTATGTTATACCTAAATTTCAAAGACGATTTGTCTGGAAAAAGGAGCAAGTTGCAAACTTGGCCCTTTCAATTATTAAAGATGTTCCCATTCCGCCTTTATACTTATATTTAGGAGACAATAAGAGACATGTGATTCTCGACGGTCAGCAACGAGCCACTGCTATATTTTTGTACTTTAATAACCTGTGGTACTCAGGCACGAGAGAATATCATCGGATTGAGTTTAAGAAAATAGGAACTCTCAATAAAACCGTTTTAGAGTTAGAGGATCAATTAGAAAAAATAAAGCAGGAGAAAAAAAGCAAGTCCGATGCTCTTGAATTGAAAAAGCAAATAAAGGAAATATATGGTGAATTAAAAGAGAATTATGGAATTGTGCGGAGCAAATTTTACATTGATGACAATGATACAAAACGAGAAATAACATTTTCATCTTTTGATCAGGAAGAACAAGATTTCTTATTTAGAAAACGCATAGATATTACCGTCGTAGAGTGTAGGAGCAAAAATGCTCAAAGGGTTTATGCGGATATTTTTAAGTTGTTAAATAGCGGTGGAAAATTATTAGGGACTCAAGAAATCAGGAATGGTATTTATTGGGAGTTGTCCCTTTATGATGAGTTATTTGAACTTAATAAAAATATAAATTGGAGGATGGTCTACGGGAAAGAAAGTCCATATTCAAAAGACATAGAAATATTATTGAAGATGCTTGCTCTGAATCATTTTACAGTTCTTTCAAAAGAAGATAATTTGTATCTTAAAGAATCGGAAGAAGTTATAGAAGTATCTTTTAATGGAACGTTCAATTGGTCTAATATTATGGAGGAGTACTCGAGTATCAGTGAGATGTGGGATACACATGAAGTGAAGAAGGAGGTTGAGAGGTTAAAAACTTATTTGAATAATATACAAGGAATACAAGATGCAGCTAAAAAATGCAATAAAGCAGTTTTTGAGGCAGTTTTTGTGGTAACATGCAAACTTGACTATACATCAGAAATTGGTTATGAGTGGCTTTGTTCTTTGGAAGAAGAAGAGGAATTTCAAAAAGGAAATGTTTTATCAAATAAAAAGAGTGTAGAGATGAGATTAACAAAAGCACTAAAGAAACTAAAGGAGAAAATAAATGCTTAATATGCAGTATCTTTCTGAGTTAATCTACACAAATACCTTGCAAAATAAGAATTATTTTTATCACAAAAATATTATCGTTGCGGGAAATAATTCCACCGGGAAATCGACTCTCATAAAAAGAATATTACAAAATGCAATTGAAAATAACTGCGACAAATTTTATTATATAGACTCTCAGAACAGAGTAGTTATAGAACCGACAAATGATAGGTTGGATATGCGTTATGCCGATTTTGACCCATTATCTATACTTAGTACACGATATGATCCGGATTTCTTTTCTAAAAAAGATGTATTTGACAAGAGATATTCAGGAGGCGTAGTAACATATTCTGAACTACTAGGTGATTTAGAAAAATACAACACATTACTGAATGTTTTTATGCCTGGTATTACGCTGACAAAAGGAATGCTACTTAATGAAAAAACAATTATTGGGGGAACAGACACTATTAAAGTAGATGGGAAATATAGTATTTCAAATCTATCTAGTAGTGAGGCTGCTAAAATACGTCTGATAATGGAGATAAATTATGCGAATAGTAGAGGGTGTAAAGCGGTAGTAATTGATGAGTTTGATGATCATTTTGACTCTGAAAATATGATTTTATTTATAGAAAGACTTGTAGAGTATTTTTCTCAGATGCGTTTTGTTTTTGTGATACATAATTTTGAGATATTAGTCAGAATAAATGGAATGGATGCTGTGATCTACAACAATGGAAAAACAACTCCTGATGAAATACTATCTGTTGATTGTGATGACATTACGGAGCTTGGCCAAATCTATCGGATAAGGAGTCAATATATTGGAAAGAAAAGCTCAAAGGAAATATTGCTATCAAGTTGTGTGTCGGATATAGTAAAAAGAGGAAAATTGAATAATAAAAATAGAGCAGAGTATAAAAGATTAAATAGGAAAGATTTAAATGCAAAGGAAAGAATTCTCTTTGACTATATAGAGGAGCATGCGCAAGATGAAAGTTGAATTACCTACTAAGTATAAGATTGATTATCCACGAAAGAATATGAAATACTATTCAGGTTATAGTAAACCTAAAATAGCACAAAAATTATTTGAAGGTAGTCAAGGATTTTGTATGTATTGTGGCAAAAGAGTGGAAATTGAAGGGGATAGATTATATCATCTAGAGCATTCTGTAGATAAAGATGGTAATGAACATCAGGAAAAAGATCTTGGCGGCGTTTTAAAGCATTGCAAATATAATATGTCCATTGCATGCCGTGAGTGTAACGAGGTTTGTAAAAAAATAGTTGATAAAGTAGATCTTGGTAAATTTCCTCTCTTATATAAGTGTCCTGCCAGTTGTGATGGAATGTGTGAGTTGTATATTAAAATCAGAGATGATTACATGAAAAAGAACGCTATTATATTACAACCTCAAGGTAAAAACACACCCATTCCTCATTTGATATCTTATAATTTGTTAAAACATGTTTACGAACCTAATTGTAGTAGAGAATATGAAGATGTTTTGTTTTTTGTACAAAACCATATTGATCGCTTTGAATTGAACGGTCGAAGATTTTCTCCTTGTATTTTAAATATATGTGCTAAAATAGTTATGGAATACGAAAATGGAATCAGATGTTATTGTGGGATTGTGGAAGTATTAAATGAGGAGAAAAAAGAATATGATAATATAGTAGGAATGAAATTTGTTGAGTTTATTGAGAAATATTTTTCTCCCAATAAAGAAAAGAAACTGATTGATTTTTGTAAACTTTTGGTGATTCTGGATGCCGTGGCGTAAGGATTTGTCGGTATATAAAGACATTAATGACAATAAGAAATATCGTTAAAAATAATAGAGTACATTCGATAATACAGTAATTGTTGGATTTGATTTGCAAAATATCAATGTAAAATTTATTTAAGTATCTTGTGAAACTAAATCAAAAATCACAAAGTTTAAGGGAGTTATTAAATCATGACAGCAAGGAACTGCATGTGATGCTGCTGGTTTCCTCGACTTTGTCAGCATCATCACCGAATTTCGAAAGCCGGAAGACATCATCTGTGGTCTATCAAAACGATTGGTAAGGAACATAAATGGCAGAGATGGGAGGGCCCGCAAATGCTATTTGGCAAGAAAAACTGTAAAGAACGAAACAAGACCCCCTCCTACAACCCCCAAACCCATCGTCCCATCCTTCGCTGCAGCATCTGCACCGGCGAGCAGGTGGCGGGTTTTAAGGATCTCCGCATCGGTAAATTCGAAGAGGTCATGCTGGTAAGGGATGACCGGGAACTGCGGGAGTTTATGGAGCGGTATGGCCTCAGTGAGGTACCGAAAGAGTATTAGGAACCGCCGGCACGGTGAGGGTAAAAATGAAATACTTAAAACAATTCCTGATCATACTGACAATTTCCTTCGCGGGAGAAATCCTGCACCAGCTGCTGCCCCTGCCGGTTCCTGCCGGCATCTATGGCATTCTGCTCTTGTTCGCCCTGTTAAAAACGGGTATTCTCCCCCTGGCCTCCGTGCGGGAGACGGCATGTTTTCTGGTGGAGATCATGCCCGTCATGTTCATTCCGGCGGCGGTGGGCATCATGGACTCCTGGGGGATTATAGCCCCGTCATGGCTGGAGTATCTGACCATGACGGTGGTTTCTACTGTTATTGTCATGGCGGTGTCCGGCCTGGTGACACAGACGGTTCTGCGGGTACGTTCCCGGGAAGTCCTGCAGGAACCTTTGCAGACACATTCCCAGGAACCCTTGCAGACCAGCATGTACCAGGCGGGGGCGGAACGGAAAGCGCTGCCGGAAGAGGCCAACGCAGATACAGATGCACCTGTCCCGAAAAAGGAGGAGCAGAGCCATGAATGAACTGATCAGGACGTCCGCTTACTGCGGCGTGGTACTTTCCCTGGGTACTTACTTCCTGGGAAGCTGGCTGAAGAAAAAGCTGAAATGGAGATTTCTGAATCCCCTGCTGCTTTCCATCCTGTTTACCGTAGTAGTCCTGTTGGCCGGCGGCGTGGACTATGACAGTTATAATCAGGGGGCTAAATACCTCAGTTACCTGTTGACTCCGGCCACGGTCTGTCTGGCGGTTCCGCTGTATGAGCAGTTCGAAGTGCTGAAAAAGAACTGGCAGGCAGTGCTGGCGGGCATCCTGGCGGGAGTGGGAGCATCCCTGCTGTCCATCCTGGCCATGGCGGTGCTGTTCTCCCTGGGGCACGAGGAATATGTGACATTCCTGCCCAAGTCCATCACTACGGCCATCGGCATGGGCGTTTCGGAGGAACTGGGCGGTTATGTGCCGGTAACAGTGGCGGTCATAATCATCACCGGCGTGCTGGGCAATGTGCTGGCGGAGCCGGTACTGCGGCTGTTTCGCATTCAGGCACCCGTGGCAAAGGGGATTGCGCTGGGCACCGCTTCCCACGCCATCGGGACCACCAGGGCTATGGAGATGGGAGAGGTGGAGGGAGCCATGGGCAGCCTGTCTATCGTGGTCTCCGGGGTGCTGACGGTAGCGGGAGCCTCTTTGTTCGCACTGTTTTGGTAGAGTTCTAACAACCCAACAGCCGATTCATTTCCCGTACCTCCCGCCTCTGGGAGACAATGATCTCTTCCAGCATGGGCTGCAGCCTGGGGCAGACGCAGTATCGCAGGGCATTTTCCGCCATATAGATGGCGCCCTGATGATGGGGAATCATCTCCCGCATGAAGTTGGCGCTGATATTGTTGTCGGAGCAGGCGTTGTTCATTTCAATGTGCATGTTGCGGGTGATCTGCCGGAAGCGGTGCTGGTACAGGCACAGGTCCTGGTTGGAATTGATCAGTTTGCAGCAGGGTTCCAGCGCCTCTTTCATTTCCTCTATGCCCCTGGCCTGCATGGAGACGATATTTTCCGCCATGATGCGCAGGGGAGCACAGGGATTGTATTTCAAAAGGTTTTTGGACATTTCG
>Ga0224740_10111_pt1 | contig 19938 bp, 15 predicted proteins | sample LIM_E_Water_Bulk_FD_161634 | JGI IMG/M metagenome (GOLD analysis project Ga0224740, IMG submission 161634) | Enriched cells from gastrointestinal tract of the lab mouse from Pacific Northwest National Laboratory (PNNL), Richland, Washington... | ecosystem: Host-associated > Mammals > Digestive...
TCATATTGATGCCCTTGCCCATTTGCCTCTCTTATTTCAAATAATTCACGACTTGTCTTTCCTGTTGTCGATATAATAGGATCTTCTCCTGAAACCTGCACAATATGACGAATAATTTCCTCTCTTAGCATCGTATTGTTATTTTGATAATCCACTTTTTTGCTATAACAAAGTGCTCCTTTGCGGATTACCAGCGCCACACTTTTTCCTACTGCTAATCGTTTCTGAAACGCAGCCATTTTATCACACAGCATTGCTTCTGTCGTATCCTTATCTATAATATCATATGCAATTCCAATATCTTCTAATAGTTTTAATGTGATTGCTCCCTGATAAATATGCTGCGGCTCATCATAAATTCCTGGTTCTCCTCTCCAACCAATAATAAAAATACATGGAATTGCATATACATTATCATTTAATAAGGAAGCAACTGGATTTATTATATTTCCTTCACCACTATTTTGCATATAAACTACTGGAACTTTCCCTGTTGCAAGATAATATCCTGCCGCAAGTGCAGCGCAGTTTCCCTCATTTGCCGCAATAATATGATGCTTTGGGTCAGTTCCATATATATCTACCAAGTAATCACACAATGCCTTTAATTGTGAATCTGGCACACCTGTATAAAACGAACTGCCTATACTTTTCACAAATTTACAAACATCCATTCTTATCCCCCCTACACATTCTGCACGCATACCAACCTTTCGTTTGAAAGCTTACTTTCATACTTCCAGTCATGCCGCCATCGGCGGCACAAACAATCAGTGAGAAGAATGCCTGCACTTGGCATTCTTCAGTGTGTAACTTAGATTTTCTTAGCTGGCGTATTTTGGCAGCTTAGAAAAGCTTTACACACTTTTTACAATTCCTCAATCAGTGAAATAATATTTTTAATTGGCATTAACCGTGCATCGACTTCCTGTGCACGATGATATTTTAAAATATCCTTTGCCGTCTGCTCCATTGCTGGAAATGCACTCCTTGTAAGCTGATTTGCATAAATCACAATATTAACCCCATGTTGAACAAGCTCCGCTTCTGTAACACTATTAAAAGACGACGGCACAACAACAATCGGCGTTTCTTGATCTTGCTTACGAAATAAATCACAAAATTGCAAAATCTCATCTGGCTCTTTCCTGCGGCTGTGTATCATAATTCCATCTGCACCTGCGGCAACATATGCCTTAGCCCTTTTTAATGCATCTTCCATTCCTTGCTCTAAAATCAGACTTTCAATTCTTGCTATAATCATAAATTCATCGGTTAACTGAATTGCCTTACCTGCTGCAATTTTTTCACAAAAATGTTCAATCGTATCCTGCGTCTGAGCGACTTCTGTACCAAACAGAGAATTTTTCTTTAACCCTGTTTTATCTTCAATAATAATCGCTGATACACCCATTCGCTCGAGCGATCGTACTGTATACACAAAATGCTCAGTCAGTCCCCCCGTATCTCCATCAAAGATAATTGGCTTTGTTGTCACCTCCATAACATCATCAATGGTTCTAAAGCGAGAAGTAATATCAACAAGTTCAATATCTGGCTTTCCTTTTGCGGTAGAATCGCATAGGGAACTGATCCACATTGCATCAAATTGGTCAAGTTCGCCGTTATTTGCTACAATTGTTTTTTCCGCAATTAAACCAGTCAGACCGCTGTGTACTTCTAATGTTTTTACAATGGGACATAACTGTATCAACTGTTTCAGACGCTTCCTTCTATACTCCGGCATACTTAATTTTTCTTTCATTCGTGTATCCATACGTCTAGTATTTTCATTGTATGTATATGGAACATCGATTACCTGCCCACCATACTCTGCCAAAAGCCGCACAACATTTTCTCGAATTGCTTTCATTGGACCTTCGACCCAATTATCGCCATGAATCACATAATCAGGATGCAATTCCTGAATGATGTGATTATACATAACTTCCTTTTGGACAATCACTTTTGATACCCCTTGTATCCCATTTATAATGTTAATGCGTTCTTCAAAACTTACTGCTGGAAATCGATTAAAGCGAACCATCGCTTCATCACTGAGCACCCCTATAATCACTTCACCATATTTTTGCGCTTCTTTAATAATATTGAGATGTCCCTCATGAATGATATCTGTACAAAAGCAAGTATATACTTTTTTCAAGCAACATCACCTAATCCCTTCTTCTACACTATAAATTGGTTACCCTACCTATAATTACGATCCATTAGATTTTCCTTTCTGCACAGCGCGTATTGTCTGCTTATGCAATAACATTATCTATCTTTTTCCATTCAAATATTTTTTTCAATTATTTCTTCAATCAAAAATTGTGCCACTTTGTCTATATCCTCAAATGCTACCTGTTTCATAAGTGATACACCAAACGCAGTTTTGCACTTTTCTATCAATTCATCAGTATAAAAAAGAACGCCCTCTCGAATCTCTTCAATCCCATCCAAATAGATGGACTCTCTGTTCTTTTTGCGCATAGCATCTAAGTCAAAATACGTTTCCTCGATAACAACTTTAATTTGTGTATTTGTCCCGTCAATCATCACTGGGTATCCGCCAATCTCACCAAATATCCCAGGACAATGCAACTTCACTTTTTTTCCTTCCCGAATGGCAGATAAAATTCCTTGTATAATTTCAAAATTACTGGAAGCATTCATCATATTACGTTTTGCATCCACAGGCATTGGTATTTTACATGCTCTAAAAATAGCATCCATATCTGGCTCTAGTTTTTGATTATGATATCTAAGATCAATTAACTGTCTAACGTGTTCCGTCTGTCCTTCCTTGCTAATTACCACATCATGAAAATGGCTGACAGCATATGTAACATCAATATTCCAATAATCTGCAATCCCATATTCTTCCGCAACGGCAAACTGTATTCGAGGAATTAAATGATTGATATTTCCGCTTCCGAAATCAGGATATGCTTTTCCTGCCGTTTTCAGCCAAGGTATTACTGCATCGGAATAAGAAGTATGAATCACAATGGCATTGCTTCCAACTTTTTCATATGCATCCATAATATTTCGAATGTACTTTATTGATAAAGGCGCCCAAATACCATATGCCCTTATTTTTTTCCATGAAATACTTCCATATTTCAGCCCCGAATAAGCACGACTAGAATTTACAATAATATCCGGCTGGCAATTTTGAATGCATCTTGCAATAGACTCCATATGATTAAAGTCCACATCACTTACTATTTTAATATCTGTTCTATTCTGATTTCGAATCAGTGCTGCAACGCGTACAATATTTACATCTGAAACCATTTTTTCCCGATTGCGCCCAACAACGAAGATTTCAATTTTCTCATCCTTTGCAGACATAAGATAATCCAGCAGATAAGTGCCAACACTTCCCAATCCCATAATCATTATCTTAACTTTCCGCTTAGAAACATTTTGCTTTAAAATATTTAACTTTTCCTCTAAACGATACATGTTTACTCCCCTATCCACCATTTTTTATTTATTGTATCTATTATCCCAGCAACAAAATATCATAACGTGTAACCGTTCAGATAACCCATTGAACTGTTACGTATCCAGCCATTGGATATCGCTTCGCGATGGGCTGGATACCTCCAACCACTACATTTTATTACGGTCAGCGCAGTAAATGCGCAGACCTACCTGAACTGTTACCATAACGTTCTGATTATCCGCACACTTTAACTATTATTTTTTGACAATTCCTTAATCTTCTCATAATCCGAAATTGTGTTGCAATTCACCCATTCCCGAAATGTTACAACCTCATAATCCTTTTTACGGATTCCCCCAAAATACTTTTGAATCAGTGCTAAATTTGTTCCCTGCCATTCCTGTTTGGTAACATCTGTTATAGCCTGCCGTAAACGTTCCGGATCTGTAAACTTCCAAACTTGTCCAGAATTTAAGATTCCGATAAATGGTTCCTTAATTTCCAATGCATGGTGATTTGTGTCATAAATATAATGAATGCCATCGTTTCTGTCCAAATAAAATGCTACCGCCTTATTCGCAAATATCGGCTCCTGATTACAAGTAATCACATTATTGGGGGTATTATAAATCCTTTGAAAACTTTCTTCGTCAACATATAAGTCGCCCTCCGCAAAAACAATTTCATCGAAGTCCATTCCCTGAACTTGTTCCAGACCTAAATACAGGCTATAGCCTGAAGCATAGTCTTGATAATGCGTATTCTGGATTAGAACAATCTTATCTTCAAACTCTTGAAAATACTTCGCAATAACAGACGATAATTCTTCAAACATAAATCCGCCTACCACCACATAATAATCAAATTTTACATTGTGATGCAGTATTTTATAGAGCAATGATTCCTCAATACTGTTTTGGTAATAAAGGCATTTTAGACATGCATATCCCAATGACTCACTAAATCGTGTGGACATACCTGCCACAGTTATAATCAATATCTTCAATGCTGCATCTCCTTTATACACCGTTCAATCCCCTGCTCCAATGTAATCTGTGGTTCCCAGTCAGTTCGCTTCCTTATTTTCTCCGTATTTAACAACCTTCTTTTTGGATCGGACTCTCTATAACCTTTAAATGTAATCTGTGGATTTTCAACCCCTGCTTTTTTTGCACACAATTTCACAAGATCTATAATAGAAATTTCCTCATCTGTTGCAACATTGTATACAGAACCATCTAACGCCGCCTCTGACTGTATTAAAGCGATTACAGCATCACAACTATCTTCATTATGCAAAAATGTACGATAGTTTTCTTTTGAATTTTCCAGCAATTCTACACTTCCCCGTTCCTTTAGCTGATTTAAAATATGCGGAATAATGTGTTTGGGATATAACTCATTTTTGCTATATACATTGGCAAAGCGTATGGAACACCCTTTTATCTTATTTTCCATCACTGCTTCTTTCATAAAAAACTCCGTCATAAGTTTCCCTGTCGCATAACTGGTTCTTTGACTATGCTCTGCATTTGCCAACAAAATATAATCCGACTCGGATACACCATTTTCTCCCCAAGAATTCATGGAATAGACTTCCGAAGTCGAGCAATTGATAAAGATATCTGCTTCCACTGCAATTGCCTGATCCAGAAATGCTTTCATACCAAGCACATTTGTTTCAAAAGTACGGTTGACATGATAAAAGTGCTCCGTATGAACGACCGCAGCGCAGTTAATATAAACCAGTTTTTCATACTGCATTTTTTCTGTTTGTACAAACTGTTTTAAATCATTCATTTGTGTAGTATTGTTTAAATCATACTCATAAAAATTAAAATTTGTATTTTCTAAGATATCTTCCACTGTCTTTAACGAAGATGCAAAGAAATTATCGAACCCAATCACTCGATTGCCGTTTCTAATTAACTTCCTTGCCAATTCATTGCCCGTCATTCCAGTAACGCCACTAATTATATATAATTGCATAGCCTAAACCCCCCACTTTAAACGTTCACGGTAAAAATCATCTACTTGACCATGATATGCAGATTGTTCTAAATCAATATTGTAAGTTGCTTTTCCAAACAGTACTTGTTCTTCTTCTATTTCTAATAGTGCATATTGCGCCATATTGTTTAAATTCCGTGGCTGCCCAACAGAACCAGGGTTAATGAAAATGGTCTTCTTTCTGTTCCGGCGCTTAATATCCTCACAACTATAATATTTTTCTACAAAATGCGGAAGATGCGAATGCCCAGAAAATACATAATCATATGGGCTGTATTCTGGTACAGCCTCCTCTGGTTTAATACTTTTCCAGAATGGATCTTCCAAACTGCCATGAACAGCAAGGCATTTCTTTCCGTTATAATCAAATTCTTGCTTTCCCGAGTCCGTCATTTCGTTGCATATATACTGCCATGAGGTATGATTTAATATACTTTTGGTATATTGTGCACTGTTTTTTCCACGCTGTGAGGAAAAATGGTCATATGCATTTCGAATAATGGCATCTTCATGATTTCCACGAATATTGCAGATTATCTTATAGGGAAGATTTTTTGCCATTTGTATCACTTCGTTGGAGTGCATTCCGTAATCAATCAGGTCACCTAATAAGATACATGCTTTGATGTCTGAATCTTGGGATACCTTGTCTAAGATGGATTGGAAAGCGGATTGGTTGGCATGGATGTCGGATAGGATGAGAAGTTTCATTGTTTATGTCTCCTATACCTCGTATATAACACCTGTTGAGAATATTTTCTTTTTTTCACTTTTTCTACCTGCTTCATTCACTTTCCTCCATAATTAAAAACACTCTTGTAATTTTTCTATTTTTAAAATGAAATATTATAAAAAATCCCAATATAAGTAAGTACTGATGTGCTTATAATTTTACGTACCAAACAATAATTTTCCTGATATATCCCTATTGCTTCAGCAGCATATCCATTATTTTCCGCAAATACATACGGTTCTCAATTCTTCTATACAGACAAACCTCAGTGAACAATTCCCTATATCAACCAATTGTCTTTTTATTTCATCTGCACTATCTTTGACTGCAATTAGCACAGTTATTTTCCCGTTTTTTAGTTCAATAGGATTCACTATTTTGACACCGTTAAATTCTGTATTCCATTTTGATGAATCATTATCTGCAAAACATAGCACAGTTATTTCTCCATCTTTTAATGCAGCATAACATAACCTTCCCCAATATCCCGTTCCAAAGACACACACGCTTTCTATCTTTTCTTCAAAATATGTATATAGTGCCCTTGCCAACGCTCCTGTTCCATTACTGATTGCCAGTAAAAAAGCATCCCATCTGTACGCATCTTCGATCCAAAATAAAGTGTCCGTTTTGTTGGGACAGGCATCAATATAGGTCATTGAAATCGCATATCTCTCATGAACCGTCTTTTCTTTATTAATGGCACTAAGACCTCCTAATTGAAAATATGCAATCGCTTCGTCCAAGTACCCAAATTTTACATGATGCGTATACAGCCTTAGCATAAGTTCATAGTCTGCTGCCATTTTATAGTTTGTATTAAAACCGCCATAGTTCTCATAAACATTCTTTTTTATAAATACAGAAGGATGTATAAATGGCATTTGATACCAGATTGTTTCTAAAGGTTCCGGAGGATATTCGTTTACTTTCCCTTCCTGTGTAACACTAAGCCACTTTCCGTACACCAAATCTACATTATTTTTTTCAAAATATTCAACTACTTTTTCCACTGCATATGAATTATACCAGTCATCGCTATTAATAATGCCTATCATACTCCCCGTTGCTTTTTGTATTCCCTTGTTCATTGCATCATATAGACCATTATCTTTTTCGCTGACAAAATACGAAATGGAATCAATATACTTTTCTACAATTTTTTGTGTACCATCTGTTGACAGTCCATCTATAATAATGTATTCAATATTTTTATAAGACTGGTTCAATACGCTTTGTATTGTGTGTTCGATTGTTTTAGCACCATTATATACAACGGTGATGATGCTGACTTTATAATTGCTTTTTAGCATGTAACTCCTCTGCTATGAAAGTATTTAAAACTCATAATTCCACAACTTGCCACTTTCCTGCGAGTTTACAATATATCTATATAGTTTTCACTGTCTATACCTCATATAACACGTCTTCAAGTGAAACAATCGGGCAATCTATCTTCTTTGATAACTGTTTTTCTATTTCATCAAAAAATGTGATTGCAGTCACCACAATTGCATCCACTGGTTCAAAATCATCATCCACTGATAGAACATCCACATCTGCATAGATTACATCTGCATTTCTGTCAATACCATACACTACGTTTGTATTTGTATTTTTAAGTTCTTCTACCAATGTCTGACCTGCATAGTTCATACCATAAATTGCAATATTTTTATAACCTTTTTCTTCAAAATACTCTGACAAATTTTTACCTTGCTGTTTTACTCTAACCCACTGATCCATCATTTGAAATAAGGCAAAGTGTTTGTCTGATTTTGCCTGAATACTATTTTTTTTACTGCCAGCAGCCCTTCCTACTATTCCTGCACCAATTGCTGCTCCCATTAATGCTGATAACGTTGAAATTACAGTTTTCTTCAATTCAAATTCCTCCTAAATCTCATTAATAAGCATCTGCTTTTCCTGCATACTTTTCACCAAATCATCATAGAAAACAATATTGTTTCCATATTGATAACCTTGTAATTCTAGCTGATACAAAATATCTTCCCTTGAATAAATTGTGGCTATAATTATTAAAAAATCATCCACATTATTCATTTTAGCAATAATTTCTGGGGATTCTATTACTGTCCCCCATATGTTGTTGCCCCAAATATTCGGATTATTATCCACGCACCGAATACGATTAATACCATTATGTTTTAACAGCCAAACACACTCTTTCCCAATCGTTCCCGCACCAAAAATATAAATGATGGATTTTTCACTATTTAATAACTTGCTTAAAGAAAGTTTCACACTCGTACTGTCAGCTTTTAAATGACTCATCCTTGTATTTACATATTCTTCTTTAGTATCGTTTCCTACTGACACAGAAACAGTTATATAATATCCCATATGTTCAAATATTGGTTTCCAAAATGCAAAGTCATATTTTTCCCATGCATGGCAGCCAAATGGCAGTTCATTACTATTCAATTTAAAACATCTGCGAACATCTCGCTCAAAAGAGAATTTCAAAGCGACATCCATCGGTGCAACATGAAACTGATCAGAATTATGACTGGCCCAAAATGCATCCTCGTTTGTATCTATACAATTTGTTATTTCGCCTTCTAATATATGCAAAAGAGCAGCCACTTTTCTAAGTGAAAACCCTCCATTACCAACATACCATACTCCATCACCTTCTATTGTTCTTAAGTATTTCATTCCGTTCAACCATGGAGCGCCAATATAATCATAACCATAATCACAAAACTGCTCCAAACAATCCGAAAACACAAATGCATCTAACTGAAAAATCAGAATAAATTCATATTGTTTAAAACGTCTGTAAAAGTCTTTGGAAAGCATCATTTGATTATAAGAATCCACACTTTCCATCCATTCATCAGGCACCTGTTCATATAGCAGATTCTCTTCTGTTGGGTACTTTCTTCTTGGTATTTTTTCCGGTAAAACTAGTATAATCTGATATTTTTTTAATATAGTACAACAGTTGCGAAAAGAGATTGACTCCAGTTCTGTTAATTCACTATGATAGTAAGGAATAACAACTGCAACATTATTTTTCATACTTTTCGCCATTCCTTTCCAGCGTAAACAAGTTGTGAAATATTTATTGAATGATTTCCTACTTAGCCTCTGATAAATAGTTATTATTATTTAATACAAATACTCTGTTGTATATAATTTTTAATTTTATTCCAAATTTTATCAGCAATAATTTGATGTCCCTCCGCATTCACATGACTTAAGTCCATATATACCTCTCTAAAATCAAATATCTCTGAAAAGTCATGTATAAACGTGTATACCTTTTCCATCTCCGGCACTGCTTTTCTAAATTGCTCAACAGCAAAAAATACTTTTTCAGGGTAGACAATTTTTTGCATTTTTATTATCATCTTTTCATTTATAGTTAGATATTTTTTACTTGCAAGCGACGGTTGGGCAAAAGCAATAAATACTATTCCACACATTTCTGCAATTGCATTCATGCATCTCATATTAAACAGCCATTTATCTGCTGTATTTTCCTCAGATACCAAACCATTTACTATTCTCCTGCCATCCGCATTTTTATGAAAAATCTTATTTGCCATTGGAAAAGCGTATGTTGACATCTCTGAATATCTCTCAAATATTGAATCCGTCACACCACTATAAGTTAATATCATATTGGGGCTTAATTTCATTCCATCTCTCAGCAATTTTATAAGTTCCTGTGTCGATGTATACCCACTAACAGCACAATTATACACAGTAATTTTATAGTCTTTTAAATGTTGCTCAAATAGTACTTGTACCCATGACGAAAATCGATTTCTTCCACACTCCGAAGTACTATTCCCCAATATTACAATTTTATAATCATCTTTGTTATTGTTTCCATATGTTTTTAAACCAAAGTCCCCATCATCCGACTTATATGTATGTCCTAAATTGATATCCCAACAAATTTCTCTTGAATATATGCTTATATCAGGACTAAATACTGGTACATAATTCTCAACCTCACTTAATCCCAATTTCTTTAATGCGTCAACCCTGTTAATATTCTGAACAAGTATAATGTATTCGTCTATATTAGTAATGTCCGATAGATTTTTCTCTGTTACTATGGTAAAATCCCTATAACCGAGCAGATTATACACTTCAACATATTTCTCTAAAAGTGCATTATCTGTACCAAAAACGAGAAATTCTTTATTAGGAAATTGTTTCTCTAAAGATGCCATATAAACTATCCCCGGACATTTTACAATAGCTGATTTCTCGCAATCTATGCAAATTTCATCCTTTTGAGTCATAATATTAAGCATTGCCATTCCACTAACATAGAAACGCTTCATTTTTGTCAATTGTTGTACTATCTTATCAATATCTCTCCAATATTTCCCTGCTTCAATTATAGTCGTTTCATTTGAAAATTCTTTCAGGGTCTCCTTGCCATATACAGGCACTCCATCTATTCTACTTCCAATTTTATCAGAACTTGTTTCTATAAAACATTTTATATGAATATCTATTGTTTCCAAATATTTATTCAATTCTCGCCCTACATTTCCTGCACCATATATTATTATATTATCCTTATCTATATCGTCATTAACCTCTAGTACACAATCTAAAGTAACAACATTTGGGTGCTTTTTATTCAATGATAATATTTTAACATTATCTTCATTCGGCAAATCGCTTAATCCATACACAGGTTTATGAAAAAAAGTTATATTACTTTCTTCAGATTCATCCACAAACCCTTCCACAAAAATACGCAATGAGCATAAATGGAAAAATAGCCTTGCTGCTTCTCTACTTGTTCCATATATATACAATTTTGACGAATCTTTTAATATGGGATTAACCACAAAGCAGGAGATTGCTTCCGTTTTAGTCAAATACATCTCGTTTCATCTCCATCAGATTTCTTACCAACACACTTAAACATTTCTTATTTTTTTGCAATCATTCTTATAATAGGAGGATCCGTTTCTCCAAATGGTGCAAAACCGTTCTGTTCTTTTGAATACTCAATCAAAAATCCAATTGAAGTCAGCTTTTGTTCTAACTCCTCACGCTTAATAAACCTTCGAAAATGTCCTTCATAAATGTAAGCATTATTTCCAACTTTTTTACCTTTTCCATATAAATCATCATTTATACTTCTTACCTCAATAAAAAACTTTCCGCCATTTTTTAATACTTTATAAACATTTGCAAGAACCTCACTCTCTTGTTCTTCGTTAATTGCATGCAATGAAAACCTACTATAACAATAATCGTATTGTCCTGCATATATCATAGATGAACATACAAAATCGTCACAAATAAAGCATATATTTCCTCCATTATACCGTTCCTGAAGCATGTGTATTACAGAATCAGATGCATCTATCGCAGTAACATTTAATCCTAACTTGTAAAAATAAAGGCTATCTCTTCCATTCCCACATCCTAAATCCAAAATTGTACATGATTTCTTTAATTGCTCACCAATTTCCAAAGCAAATAAAGAAGGGGATTCCATAGCATGTTTATTTCCATAATATGTATTCCAATAAGTTGTATCCCTGTCAAAATCTGAAGAGCATACAACCTTATATTTTAAAATGATATCTACACATTCTTTTATTGTATAGCGACCATCATTTTGTATAATAATATCAGGTTTTTTCGGAAACTCGGCGTGCATATCTACGCCTAAAACATTTTTTACTTCCCCTTTTTCAATTTTGGTATACAATTCTTTTTGATCGCGCACTTTCAGTGTATCCATGTCAACATCTAAAAATATTTCTACATAGCCTTTATTATTTTTTCTATTCCAATCTCGCACCACATCATACATGGCAATTGTACAGCATATTACCACCATTCCCTGATCCGTTAACATTTTACATAACATAGCATATTGAATAGCACGTTTTTTTCTTTCCTCTTCCGTATATCCCGAATTACCTGCAACAATTTTTTTGAGTATGTCACCGTCTAATAGTACCACATTATCTTTTTGCTTTCTCAATTCATAATACAATCTGTTTCCAATAGTTGTTTTGCCTGCTCCTGACAGTCCTGTTATCCAATACAATACTCCGCTTTGTTTCATATTTTTCCTCATTTCTGCGCTACTCTTTGCGCATAACGCAATGTTTGTGTCGCAGCGCAGACGCAAACTTGCCAAGTAAAAAATAAATTTTTACGCTTTTTCAATTCTTTCAAAATATCATTTTCTAAAGATTCAAAATAACCTGCTCAAACTCAATATCAAAACATAAAAAAGCTCTTACATCTAATAACCTTATATTTTTTTGCTGTTGTTTTGCTTCTTGTTGTATCATTCCAATATGGAACGGATTTAATACAATAATCATATCCCCTTTTTCAAAGTTGTCTTTACCATTAATCACATATCCATAAACTGTTTTTCCAATTTTTTGTTTATCGCGATCAATTACGCATTTTAAACTTAAATTATATTTCTTTGCTCTTTCCAAAAATTTTGTTCCATTCACCCCTACCCCCCATAAAATAGGATTTTCAGGTTGTAGTTTTGTAAGTAAATCCTTAAGTTTATCAGATTCCCAAGGGAGTTCTCTCAAGTATGGCTCACAAATGTCTTCAGCATTTTTTATATTCATTAACCACTTCCATTTTCCATAAAAATATGGTATCGAGAAATCTTGTACTTCACATTCTTCAATTCTCAAACTCTTAAATCCTTCGCTTTGATAAAAATTAAACAAACTTTGCTTGTCGATACCATATATTTTTTGCAAAGAAAATAACAATCTATTAATCATGTATACGTTAAAACTTTTTTTGTACAAATCATACTGTCCCAGTTGCTCTATATACTCCAAGGTTTCTTTTGTGGCATTCCATATACACTGCGGACTTTTTGATATGCTTGCCGACAATTGATTTTTAATATTTGTCCTATAAAACAGCAGACAATCCTTTATTTGTACAATCCGTTCCGCTTTCAAACAGCCTGCAAAAACAAAAAATTGATCATTTGCATTATGCTGACACTGAAATCTTATGTCGTTCTCTATTATAAATTGACGGCGAAACATTTTATTCCATGCTATTTCATGTATATATTGAAACGCAAATCCATTTATATCTTTTAATTGAAAGGTTTCATGTAAATTTAAAAACGGAAAATCTTCTATATCATTGCACATTATAGAATTACCCGTTTGGCTATCAAAACAATACCAATTACATATTGCAATATCTGCCTCATATTGCTCACATGCAAAATATAATTTTTCAATCATATCCTGCTCAAAAAAATCATCTCCATCCAAAAATACTAAGTATTTTCCTTTTGCAATATCTAATCCCCTATTTCTGGAATACCCAGCTCCCATATTTTTATCATTTCTTATAAAAATAATGTCTTTTATTTCTGTGTTATCCCTATATCCATTTATAATTGACCATGTATTGTCTACAGAACAATCATCCACTAAAATTAATTCAATATTCTTCAAAGTCTGATTCATAATTGTATCAATACAGCAACCTATATAATTTTCTAAATTGTAAGCAGTTACAATAACAGAAACTGCTATATTATTATTGTCCTTATTCATCTAAGCTCGCTCTCTTATTTAGTTCTTCATACTTAACTTCTATAAACTTTTTTATCCGCAATCCATTTTTTCCGTCAAAATGTTTTATATATTTCTCACTTGCAATTTTTCTTAAATTGTACATAGGATCTTTATTTTGTTTTATCATCTCTAAAAAGTCTATTAGTTCTTTTTCATTATGTGCAGAGTAATAATTTTTCACTAAATCTTCAGCAAATGCCCTTATCTCCTCTCCCGTTCGATATAAAACACATATCGGTTTCAACGTCGGCAATGCAGAACATGTAATACCGCATAGCGCATCGGACAAAACAGCATCTGATACAGAGTATGCTGCATCATATGTTTCCGTTTCATCAAAAACAATATTTACACTATCTCTGCAATAATTCCTTAACAGTTCCAAATCACCTCTGCTCCAATACCCTAAGCCTGTCATTTCATAGATAAAAGCTGGATGCGGACGAAATATCAAACCTATTTCCTGATTTTCCATAGCATACTGAAAAATCACTTTGGCATACAAATCAAACGTAACCTCATTTCTTATGGTATTAGCAGTCACACCCTTATTAATGCCATGATCTGGTGCCCACAATATTGTTCTCTTACCTTTTAATTTTTCCCAGCCTAACGGATACCTTTTCTCCTTACAGGATTCATATATTCCATCAAATTTCGCATTTCCCATTTCTACTATTTTTCCCTTAAAGAAAGCAGTATCCTTTAATTCGTTATAGACAATAGAATCAAACAAATAATAATCTGGTTGAAATTTATTAAATCCTATTTTTACCATGTCAATAAAATCACTATTAGAATAACCGTACTTTATCAGAGAAACAGATGCCACAATAATTAACTTGGTATATTCCCTAAAATTATATAATGTTGTTCTTTCCCATAGATGTGTCATTAATAAAACATCGGGAAAATCCGTTTTTACATCGTAATCGTTCCACATAACATAAGTATAGTCTTTTTCCTGCATCTGTTTTTTTCGAAGATCACAATCCTCATCGTGATCTCCTAATATAATAAGAACATCATACCGATTATCACTTTTAAAAGCATCACATATAGAAGATATGGAATTCCAAAATGCATATACTGTATGTAAAACTCTAATTTTTGTTTTTTCATTTTTATTGCTCTGTACTTTTGTATATATATTTTTTTTAATATCAGGAAGGAAATACTCCAGCGAAAATTGATTTGTAATTACTCTGTTAACTCCGCCTTTCATTTTTAATAAATTAATAACATTTTCTCTTGGGACAAAAACTTCTAATGCCGATTGCATTTCTACGTTTAGCTTTTCATCCTCAATTGACAATAAAATGTACATATTATTGTCAAAAGACTGTCTTAAGACCTCAAAGGAATTAATTTTTTTATTATACTTTGCATATTCATTATCAATAAGCAGTTCTGGAATAATATCAAAATAATTTTCCAAACAGTTTTTAATATTAACTCCATTTGCTCCAAACGGATATATAATGTATCTGTTAATACCTGCATCTATATATTTTTTTAAAGTCTTCCTAATAAAACCATCATCAAACATATACATTACCTTTCGTTTTCTTTTGATACACCCAAAATCTCTTTTAATTTTTTCTCTTTGTTATAATTTTTTTTAATGCATTATTAATATTTGAAATTGCATTTTTTTCATAATAGTTACCTGGTTCAGGCTCAAAAAAGTTCTTGTTCGTCACAAAGTTTACAAGTTCTTCCTTCGTTTTTACCAAATATGCTTGTTTATTTTGATATAGGGATTGCATTGACTGATAACCATCTTCCTCCAAGATTCCTATTTTGCATGGGAATAATGTTGCCTCAAACAAAACCGTTGTGGCAATTCCTATCACAAAATCCGATTGGGCAAGATAGTATGCAGAATCTTTATGATTATTATCAATGACTTCTATATCTGTGCCAGCCAATTTTACATATAACTTTTTCCATTGCTGATACTGCATTGGATGTAATTTAAATACAATTTTATATACATTTTTGTCTAATACTTGATTTAAATAAATTGCAAATTCTTCTAGTTTTATCGAATCACCTGAAAAAAAGGTAATCTGCTTCTTTGTTTCTGTTCTCCTATACAACCTTACTTTTTTCTCCAAATCAGGATATCCTACTGGAATAATATATTTCTTATCTATTGGATAATGTGCAATTTTTTTATCATATTCACCAAAAGTAAATATATAATCAGGATAGGTATCAAAATTATGTTTTTTTAAATAATTATATACCGGCATCACATCATCCATCATTCCATGCTGGAGTTCAATTATTGGTATATTTCTTTTCTTTGCCTCCTGAATCAATATCATATTCTCTATTTCATAATATTTTACAAGCACTACAGCCTTTGGCTTTATTCTATCTAACAAGAAGGCGCAATATCTCCTATAATTTATGTTATAATCAGACAAAAGTGTATTTGATAAAGATACTATCTGCTTTTTTTGACTATTAGTCCATTTCATAGAAAACTCTTTTTCAAAAATATCCAAAATTTTATTTATCTTCTGTTTAACTTCCTTACTGTCATATGTTTCAATCTGAGATCGTATATACCGGTCATTATATTTTATTCCTTTAATTTTTACAGGATTATAATGATTTCCCATATAATTACAACGTTCAAATAAATAGTAGCTGTATTTTAAATGACAAATTATTTCATCTGTAAATAAATCAACATAATATTTTCCGTCAAAAACTCTTCTTGGACACCCTACAATTATCAAATCCTTTTTATGCACCAAATACGGATTGGTTTTTATCCAATGCCACAAAGATACTTTTTCTTCTGTCTTAACAGCTTGGAAATCATTCACAGGAGACTTAATATTACATATATTTTCAACTAACTTAGGATAAAGATATGCTCGTATAAACTGCCATATTTTGATATTATCAATGCATATGGAAAACAAATCATATTGATCCTCGATCTCTATAAAACGTCTATACACAGATTTTATATCCATTAAAGTGTCCTCCAATATTCAATATAATCCTTGATATTGATATTTGTTCCTTCCGTAATAATTTCCGCCAATTTTAATCTTTCACTCATTAATGTTCTCCTGTCTATATCACATTTTAGAATTTCTACTCTTTTCTTAACCATATCTACCCTATATAGCTGCTCTGTTTTGGAAGAAAGCACTAATAATTCTTCATTTAATCTAATAGATGCAATCACTTTTTGTTTATTTTTCCTTCTAACACGATTCAAAGTTTCACTGTTTTCCTCTTCGCCAGGAAGCAAAAAAGGACGAATAGACATACTTTTTATATCAAAACATAAAATACGATCTACATAGCAAGGAACCAGCCAAATAATATCATTGCAACAATAACTTTCTAAAAATTTTCTTACGCCAGGGCTTTCATTCAACAAATACAACTTATCCTGTTCTATTTGTAATCTTCTTTTTTTATCTGAACAAATAATCTCTCCTGAATTTGTAGAAATCCAAAAAAAAGTTCCATCAAAACACATTGTTTCAATATTATTTTCAGTTTCGAACATATTACATTCAAAATAAGTTTCTGTTTCCGAATTAAATGCATATATTTTATTCTTTATAAGAACGTATATGCATTTATCTTTTTTTACTACTTTCTTATAACAAGATTCTTTTGTATCATTTGGAATTGAACCGATACATTCAAATTCACACAATTCCTTATCTGCTTTAACAATTTCCCCATAAACCAATATGATATAATAATTTTTTTCCGTTTCAATAATGGAATCATGTTGAAAATCCCAAACAGACTTGGAAGGCAGATTTCTTATCTGCGTTTTATAAAATTGATTATCAAACCTATTATATATAATTGCGTTTTGTTCACCCTGATTTGCCAACAATAATTTATCTCCACAATTATATATTCCTCTAAAAAAACATTTGTTTTTAAATGTCTTATACATATCTCTACTTATAATTTTAGTATTTCCCGTTTTTATGTTCCCTTCAAATATAATTCCTGTTTCATATTCAGGAATCCAAAACGTTTCATTTTCTATATCCATATCATAAAAGTATAATTTGCACATACAATCTCTCCAAACTACAAACAGTATATGACAGATAACATCTGTTACACTGTTACACTTTTACCACTATTCTGATGTGTGATGTGCCATAACTGTTTCAGATTTTTACTATGTCATATCTCATCAATGCTGTTTATATTCATTGATATTTATCTCGGAAATCACTTAACATTTTATAATTTTTTTATAAACGTTGATAAATGTATTGGTAACATTCTCATTTCCAATATTAATCCTAATATATTTATTAAATCTGCAGGCTACCAATATACCCTCTCCTTTAAATTCCTGATATATCTGTTTCAAATCCCTATCACATGGAATCAGAACATAATTCGATTCTGTATGAATATATGGAATGTAATTTTCTGCTAATTTTTCCTCCAAATATTGTTTTTCTCTTTTAAAATCATCAACCATTTTTTCCCAAATATCTTTTCTCTGCATTAATTCTTCACCAAACTTTAAGGCAATAACATTTGCATCAGCATTTGATGACACCTGTTTAATATCTTTAATGATACTTTCATTCGCGGCAACAAATCCAAGTCTGATTCCAGCCAATCCCATTATCTTTGAAAAAGTTCTCAAAACAATTAAATTATCATAAAGCAGTATTTTATCTATAACCGTCTGATTGTAATATCCAAAATATGCTTCATCAACAATAACAATCGTTCCTTTCTCTCTGGCTGTTTCAATTAATTTTAATAGTTTTTCCTGCTCTAAAGCACTTCCTGTCGGATTATCCGGATTAACAATTACCGCAATTTTTGCACCATTCTCAATTTCCTTCCTAAATTCATCATATGGGAATACAAAATCATCATTATAATTAACCTTTGCAGGATAAGCACCATACATTGCAGCATATACACCATACATTTCGAATGTAGGATTTGTCATAACGATGCGATCCCCATTATCTGCATATATTTCAAAAATCATTTTTATTGCTACGCTCGATCCATTCGTAACTAAAATACTCTCTCTTGGAACATTTGCCCACTGCGCTATATATTCTGCACACCTTTTGGGATTCGGATACGTTGCCAAACTATTTGCATCAAAATTATGTAAAACTTCCTCAACAAATGTCTTAGGCAATCCATCAATACTTTCATTACCATCCATTCGTATGTATTTATTTCTATCCAGTTCATCAAAATACTGGGCTGTTCTGTTAAACTTTTTATAGTTTTCCTTAAGTTGCTTCATCATTTACCCCCATACATCTTCTGCATATTTTACCTAACGTATTTATACTCTGATGCTCCACTCTGATTTCGTTAATCCGCTCACAATTCCATAACTCTTTTAAACTATAATCTTTTATATTTCCATACTTTAGACTACCTGTCCAATCCGTAGAACATGCGATTGCATCGCCTTCCCAGTTAATAGTCATTCTTTTCAATTCCACGCAAGGTAATTCTTTAATGGCTGAAACACTCTCGTTTACTGCATATTTAACATTTTCCTGCATGACTCCGGACCCATTATGAATTGGTTTTATCCAAATTTCCGTAGCATATGGTTTGAACATTTCCACAAAAGAGTCTGTTTCTTTACTGTTTATTGTACTTTCAGCAAAAAATCCTATCAGTTTACACACCTTTTTTTCTTCTTTTATATATGTCCCTATCTTCTTAAAATTATCAGTAACTGCCTCAAACGCATCATTATTGGTTATTCTTTTATATGTTTCAGAAGTTGAAGCATGAATCGAAAATTTCAGGCTGTCCAATCCTGCATCAATAATAGGGAAGATCACTTCAGGTGTTGCCAAAACCCCATTTGTATCCAAATAAATATAGGTATATCCGACTTTTTTCGCCTCGGCAATATACTGTAATAACTCTTTACAAAGGCAAGGTTCTCCCATTCCATGAAAACTTATCTTCCTTGATCCATTCAAATATGCTTCATTTATCAGCCTTATCATCAGATCATAATCAATTATTCCACGTTTTCTATCGCTTGCATTGCTTCCGCAAAAAAAGCATTTGTTATTACAAACGTTAGTAGCTTCTATCATTATTTCATTTGGGAAAGGTAACTCTTTCAT
>Ga0224740_10106_pt1 | contig 19828 bp, 20 predicted proteins | sample LIM_E_Water_Bulk_FD_161634 | JGI IMG/M metagenome (GOLD analysis project Ga0224740, IMG submission 161634) | Enriched cells from gastrointestinal tract of the lab mouse from Pacific Northwest National Laboratory (PNNL), Richland, Washington... | ecosystem: Host-associated > Mammals > Digestive...
AACTGTTTTTGACTGGCGGTGCCAGCGGTGCAATTATTTTGCCGCCATGGCTTACCCCTTCCTGTATATGGATCCCCAGGCCCGCTATGTAATCTGCGTGACCCCCGGGGGCGGCGGGCAGGCGGCAGAGCCTACTGAAGCAGTGGAGGATTTCGTGAAGCGCCGGGTGAAAAACCTGGCGGAACTGAAGGAGAAAATCCTCATATTTGACAGCGGCCTGGATGACGTGGCGGTTGAGGTGGTGAAAAACGCCCTGTGTACCATCATCAAGAACAAGTATACCGCCAACCGTGTACATGCCTATTTCAGCCGGGTGCAGGAGGGGAACATGGAGTTTGCCATCTTTGTCCCCGGCCAGCCGGAGCCGGCGTACCACTCCACCCGCATGGAGGTGTACCAGCAGTCCCAGGAGGTGCTTCGCACCTTGGACTTCCTGGATCCCCCTGGCTTTGCCACCATCGACGCGCGTTTGGCAAGAGGGATTATCGAGCAGTATCAGGCCACGTGAGCCAAACCTTTTCACAGGCAGGCAAATGAAAATCCCGGAAATCGCAAAAGGTTTCCGGGATTTTTCTATGCAGTCAAAAATCAGTCGAGAATCATCAGATCCCGCATGTACTTGATGGTGTACTTCACACCCTTCTCGCCCTTTTCGCCGCGCCAGGTGGGGCTGTGAGGCTCGATGGCAAGGTAGCCGTCATACCCGTACTTATAGAGGATGGCAAAGAAGGCCCGCCAGTTGATAACGTCGATGCCGGCAGGGGGGTTGTCATACCAGTCGTTGTCCACATGGCTGGTGGCGGAGGCAAGCTCGTCCTTCAGCTCCGGGAACTTCTCCACCAGGGCGCGCTTTGCCCACATGTCAGGCTCTTGGGACTCGCCCCGCTGGATAACGCCTTTGATGTGGCAATACTTGAAGTGCTTGCCCCACTCCAGGCCCTCGGTGAGGTAAGCGCCGTTCTGGCCGCCGTGTACAAAGCTGTGGGAGGGATCGTACTTGATGCCCAGGCCCGGCACCTCGCTGAGAATCAGCTTCCACTGCTCGGGGGTGCGGATATAGTTATCGCCCATAATGCAGTTGACAATGGCGCACTCCATGCCCTTTTCCTTGGCATAGGCCACAATGTCGTTTAAGACTTTAATGGCGCAGGTGATATTTTGATAATAGGAAATCTCCTTCACATAGGCGCAGGAGCACAGGTAATATTTGGCGCCCAGATACGCGCCGAAGTCGATAACAGACTTGACAGCCTCCCATTCTTCCGGGATAACCTGGCCCTTCTCGTCCAGGATGCGGCTGGCCCAGCGGCCCACCGCGCCCACCTCTACCCCGGTGCGCTGGCTGGCAGCCTTTAAATCGGCCTTCACAGCGTGAAGCTCCTCTACAGGCCTGCCGAAAAAGGCGGTGGGGTTGCAGTCAAATTCCACGAAGTCCAGGCCCAGCTCTTTGGCGTGGTCAAAGCTTTGGACTTCGGGTTGGGAGATGATACCGAGTTTCATAAAACTTTCCTCCAAAAGAATATTTGAATAAAAGCCCTAATACATCACAGTGACTTTGTGTATTACAGCTTTGCTTCCAAAGTGACGGAACGGGTGGCAAATCCTAATTTTTCATAAAAACGCAAGGCGTCTGAATTGAAAGGCCATACCATCAGGGTGATGCGCCCGGCGCCCTTTTCCATTGCCGCCCGTTTTACAGACTCTATCAAAGCCCTGCCCACCCCGGCCCTGCGGTATTCCTCCGACACATACAGATCGCCGATATGGGCAGCCTTTACGGGATGGAGGAAAGGCGCGGCGGGCGGTTCTTTTATGGTGGCCATGCAGATGCCGGCGGGCCTGTCCCCAACCTCGGCGATGAGGGCGATTTCATTAGGAGAGGCCAGCAGCTTTTCAAAATCCGCCTGAGTAAAGAGATGCTTGCAGGGAGCAAACAGATCGGGGCGGGCTTGCTGGTGCATGGCGTGCAGGGCGCCATCAAATCTATCGAAGGCGGGGAAATCGGTCAGAACCATGGAGCGGATGGCAGCCGGGGCCATAGAAGCCCCCCTTTCTGTGCAGGCCCCCAAACGGCCTGCTACTTTAATGTTTTAGATGATCGTAACACAAATTACCCATGCTTGCAATAGAAATTGGGAAATTGGAGAAAAAAGTGAAAAAAGAATGGAGGATTTTGATAGTTTCTTTTGCCTGGGAGGGAAGGGGAGAAGGTGGGCTGCGTAAATTTTTATGGGGCTGCTGGACTATATTTCTGAATTGGAATAAAAAACCCGCGTCCAGGGCATATTATAATACAATAGATTTTTGCAAAGGAGGCGTTCTTGTGGTATACGTTTGCGAAGCCTGCGGCTACCGGTACGATCCCGCCCTGGGCGATCCGGATAACGGCATTGCCCCTGGCACCAAGTTTGAGGACATCCCTGAGGATTGGGTTTGCCCCCTGTGCGGCCTGGGAAAGGATCAGTTCGTGGAAGAGTAAAGCAGAAAAGCGGCACAGCATTGCGCTGTGCCGCTTTTTTGCCCTGCGGGCGCTTACCCCGCCTTCTCCAAATCCCGCCGCAGCCGGGTGATAATCCGCTTTTCCAGCCGGGAGATGTAAGACTGGGAGATGCCCAGCTCGTCTGCCACTTCCTTCTGGGTGTGCTCTTTTTTAGAGGCAAGCCCGAAGCGCAGCTCCATAATGGTCTTTTCCCGGGGCGGCAGGCGGCTGACTGCGCTGAGGAGCAGTTCCTTTTCCGCTTCCTGCTCCACGCCCCGGTTCACCGCGTCCGGGTCGCTGCCCAGCAGGTCGGAAAGCAGCAGCTCGTTGCCGTCCCAGTCCACGTTTAAGGGATCGTCGATGGAAATTTCGTTGCGCAGTTGAGAGCTTTTCCGCAGGTACATGAGGATTTCATTTTCAATGCACCGGGAGGCATAAGTGGCCAGCTTGATGTTTTTCTCCACCCGGAAGGTGTTCACTGCCTTAATAAGCCCGATGGTGCCGATGGAGATGAGATCCTCCACCCCGGCGCCAGGGCTTTCAAACTTTTTGGCAATATACACCACCAACCGCAGGTTGTGGGTGATAAGCGGCTCCCTGGCGCCGGGCACGCCTTTTTGCACCTCTTCCAGCACCTGGGCCTCCTGGGCCTTGGTGAGGGGAGGGGGCAGGGTGTCCGGGCCGTTTATGTAGTGGCAGTCCAAGGGGAAAAGCCGCCGCCAGATACGGGCGGCATGGAAGCGCATAATGGAGAACAGCGTATGGAACATGGGAAAAACCTCCGTTTCTATAGGGAAAATCGTATGCCCTGCCTCATTCGGGAAAGAGATCCGGGTTGAACAGGGCGGAAAACTGCCCGGCTGAAAGAGGGCTGCGGCATACGGCCAGATAACAGGGCAGCTTTTGCCCGGTGCCCTTGATGGAAACGCAGTCCGGGCGGAAGGCAGGCAGCAGGCCAGAGCCTCCTACGCTGGAAAAGGGCACCAGGCGCATGTGGTGGGCGGCGGCCTCTGGGCAGGGGCTGGTTAGGAAGTCCTGCACAGGCTGGGGCACAGCAGCTTTCAGCGCTTTCTCTTCGCAGATGATGACAGGCAGGCCGGAGAAAGGCTCCCGCAGGGCGTTGCCTGTGTCCGCCTTGGCGGCAAGCTCTACAGCCGCGCCCTGGTGGCAAACCCGCAGGGTACACAGCCGCAAGGCGGAGGCGTCCCGGGGAAAAAGCCGCTGGATGGCCCAGAAAAGGCCATAGGCCAGGCAGGTGAAGAAAAAGAGCAGGGGCAGGGAGATATCCAGATAAAGGGCGCTGCCCAGCACAGCCATGTTCCGAGGGGCCAGGAACCGGATGAGAAAAAGGAAAAAACCTGCCAGTAAAAAAGAGCACAGCCACATGCACAGCCAGGCCCGGGCCAGCCTCCGCCAGGGCAGGGGCCAGAAAGCGCCCCATACAGCGACCAAGGCCCCTGCGCCCCCGGCGGGTAATGCTGCCCAGGCAGGCAGGGGGACAAGGCTTATAAGGCCGCACAAGGCCCCGAAAAGGCCTCCCAGCACCAGCCGCCCCCCCTTGGCTTCCAGGTGCAGGAAAGCCCGGACACACCACAGCAGGAAAAAGTCTATGTACAGGTTTACAATGATGAATACGTCTGCGTATACTACCAATGGCATCCCCCCAGTCCATATATGATTATAAGCCTGGCGGGAGGCTTGATTCTGTCGCATTGTGGACAGGGGCGGAAAAAAGGCTGTGCAGGAAACAGAAAGTGAAAAAGTGCTACATGACATTTTTCTGAAAAGGCAATATTTGTCCAAAGAAATTATATTATAAAAAAACTGTAGTTTATACAGAGGGGATAAACCTGTCAGGCTTCGACGGCAATGTGCGACATGTGTTTACAAAATTTGAGCATACATGATATTGTGGCTATGCAAAATATCACCATCGAATATTGTAGTTTTTTGCATGTCTGAATTTGTAGAAAAATTTGTTTTCCCTGAAAAAGGAAAATATCCCGCCAGATTCGACAGGATATTTTTTTGCTTTTTTATGTGAAAACACTTGCAGGAAAACAGGTTATGTGGTAAGATCTATTCACTTCAAAATATTACCGGGAGGTTCGGCATGGAAAAGCAAATAAAGATACTGATATGTGCGGATGACGGCGAATGGGGCCGTGAACCGCTGGAAAAGCTGAGACAGCGGGGAGGCCTGGCAGTGTTCGCCCCGAAAGACGGGCAGAAGGCTGTGCAGAGGATTAAAGAGGAGAAGCCTGCGGTGGTGCTGATGGATCTCTTTATGCCCGGCCTCGACGCTATCGGCGTGATACATGCAGCGGCCCAGGAGCTGGCGGCAGACCGGCCCATGTACATAGTAACCGCTTCTTACACCACGCCGATTTTAGAGCGCGAGGTCATTGGGGCGGGGGCGGCATACTTTGCCCTCTCGCCCTACGACAAGGAGGAAATGGTGGAACGCATTTTCTCCCTGAACGCCCTGCGGGGCCGGCATTTTGACTCGGAGCCTGTAAGCCCTGGCCTGCGGGTGCAGGTGACTGAGATCCTGCACCAGATTGGGGTTCCCGCGCACATTAAAGGCTACCATTACCTGCGGGATTCCATTATGATGGCCATTGAGGATCCGGAGGTCATCAATGCTGTCACCAAACAGCTATATCCCAGCGTAGCCAAGCGCTATGGCACCACCAGCTCCCGTGTGGAGCGGGCCATCCGCCATGCCATAGAGGTGGCATGGGATCGGGGAGACGTGGATGTGCTGAACTCCTACTTCGGCTATACCATCCACAACACCCGGGGCAAGCCCACCAACAGCGAGTTTATTGCCATGATTTCCGACAAGCTCTGCCTGCAAATGGCCAGTGCATCCTGACCTGCCCGTGCATTCCCCCGTCCCCTCAGACGGGGGAATGCTTGTTTCTACAGGCACATAGCGGCTTCCTTTGGCTTTTAAACCCGGCTCCATACTGTTTCCGGCGCGATAACAGTATAACAAAGAACATGGGTGGAATTTGTCGAAATCTGACGCTGTTACACATTTTCTTGTAAAAAAAGAATGAACAAGCGCTATATATGGTATAAGAAAACAAGACAAGAAAGATTTAAGACAGCAGATTTTTAAGACACTTTGGGTGATAGATCGCCTCCCTGCCCCGTTTAGAAAGGAAAAAAGAAAGGCTCCCTTGCTGCATGACGGCGGGGGAAGCCTTTCTTTTTTTGCAGTATCCTGCTTGTCCGTATGAAGATTTACCGTTCCGGCAGCGTGTCCGGTTCGGGATACTCGGTGCCAAAGGTTTCTACCGTAACTTTCTCCATCACCTGATCCTCATCGGGACGGTCGGCCCGGCTGCGGGGGACGGAAACAATGGCCTGGGCAGCCTCCATGCCTTCAAACACCTTGCCAAAGGCGGCATACTGCCCGTCCAGATAGGGAGCGTCATCCACCATAATGAAGAACTGGGAGCCGGCGCTGTCGGGCATTTGGGCGCGGGCCATGGAGAGCACGCCGGTGGTGTGCTTCAAATCGTTCTTTACGCCGTTGGAAGCAAACTCCCCTTTAATGCCGTATCCCGGGCCGCCCATGCCGGAGCCTTCGGGGTCCCCGCCCTGAATCATAAAGCCGGGGATGACCCGGTGGAAGATGGTGCCGTCATAAAAGCCCTTTTTGACAAGGGAGATAAAGTTGTTGACCGTGTTGGGGGCAACGTCGGGGTAAAGCTCTGCCCTGATAACCCCCTGGCTGGTCTGGAACGTGACAATTGGATTTTGCATATGGGAAACCTCCGTTTTCAAATGTCTTTTTGCTCATTATACCCGCAAAGGGAACCTATGTCAAATGGCTTCCTGCGCAAGAAAAGCGTCTCAGGCCTGAGGGCAAGATGCAGGATAAGGAAAATTATTTATAGCTGGTGCGTCTGGGCAGGATAACAGGAAAGGATGCGCTTTTCCGCTTCCAGCCAGGGCGTGCGCGCAGCAGTGCTATTTTGCATATATACTTTCATATATGCCTTGCAGGAACTATAAAAACATGAAAAGGAATGGTAAAGTATGTTTGTAAGCCAGATCTTAGCCTGGGTTTCCGCACTCCTGTGCCTTATGGAAGTGCTGCGCTTTGCAGCAAGGATCAGCCGCATAAAGCCTTTGAACCGCTTCTTCCATAAATGCCACATTCCCTGTGGCATCCTGCTTCTACTCTCAGGGGGGCTGCATGGCCTGCTGTCGGGGAACCTTCCGGAGGCTGGTTTGGGAGAGATGGAAGTGGCGCCTGTTCTTTTTACAGCCAACTGGGGCACTGCCTGCTTCCTCTGCGCCATCCTGCTGGCTGGCAGCTATCTGCTCCGGAAAAAGCTGCCTCAAAAGTGGCTGCCCGTCCATCGGGTTTTCACTTTGTTGATAGTGGTTTTTTTGGTGCTTCATTTGACCGATGTAGGCATCCGCCTGCCGCAAAGATGGGCCGCTGCCCCTTCTCTGCCGGAAATGGAAACGGTAAGCCCTTCCCCTTCAGAGGAGCCGGCTGCGGTGCCCACCGCCCGGCCCACTGCTAAGCCCACTGCCCGGCCCACGCCGGAGCCTGTACCGCAGGCAACGGAAACGCCTTCCCCATCCCCGGAGGTGTCTCAAGAGCCGGAAAGTTCTGCAAGCCCTTCGGGCACTGGCCTTGTGGACGGCGTTTATACAGGGACTGGCCAGGGGCGCAACGGGCTGATTACAGTGCGTGTGACAGTAGCTTCGGGGGAGATAAAGGAAATTCAGGTTGTAGGCCACAATGAGACTCCCAAATACTATTCCAGCGCCCAGAATGTCATTGGCTCTATCCTTTCGTCCCAGTCTGCGGAGGTTGACGCAGTCACTGGCGCGACCCTTTCTTCCGAAGGCATTAAAGCGGCGGTTGCCGATGCGCTGGGGCAGTAACCGGGGGTTGTGTGGGGTGTATTCTGCTTGCAAAGGGACGCTAGGTGTGGTATGATGGAAAAAACATAAGGGGATTAGGGCCTGTTTGAAAATAGAGAAAGTGCCAGATTTTTGAGTCAAAACGCCCGTTTTGGGTAAAAGATGGTGTTTGCGGTTTTTCAAACAGGCCCTAGAGGGTGCGGTATGATGAAAAAGCTGGTTTCTTGGAACGTAAACGGCCTGCGGGCCTGTATGGGCAAGGGTTTTTCGGACTTTCTGGAGCAGGAAGGGCCGGATGTTATCTGCCTGCAGGAGACGAAAATGCAGCGGGAGCAGGGGGATTTCTCCTTCCCTGGCTACCATGAATACTGGAACTCCTGCCAGGTGAAAAAGGGGTATTCCGGCACAGCCCTGTTCACAAAGGAGGAGCCGCTGAAGGTGTCCTTTGGCATTGGCGTGGAGGAATATGACGGGGAGGGCCGGGTGATCTGCGCGGAGTTTGAAGGATATTTCCTGGTGACAGTGTACACCCCCAACGCCCAGCGGGGCCTGGAGCGCCTCAGCTTCCGCATGGGCTTTGAAGACGCGTTCCGGGGATATCTCCAGGCCCTGCAGCAGGAAAAGCCTGTGATTGTCTGCGGGGACATGAACGTGGCCCACAGGCCCATTGACCTGAAAAACGCCAAAGCAAACATCGACAACGCCGGGTTTTCCTATGAGGAGCGGGGGAAGTTTGCCGAACTGCTGGCCTGCGGCTTTCTGGACACCTTCCGCCACTTTTACCCGGAGCAGGAGGGGGCTTATTCCTGGTGGAGCTATATGTATAACTCCCGGCAGAACAACGTGGGCTGGCGCATCGACTATTTCCTGGCAGACCAGCGCCTTGCGCCCCAGCTTGCGGACAGCCGCATCCTCTCCCAGGTGCAGGGTTCGGATCACTGCCCGGTAGAGCTGGTTCTGCGTTAACTATAGCCTGTTGTGGAAAAGGGCGGCAGAAGAATCATAGTAAAATGCAGCGGGAAAGCATGAGAGAATGCTTTCCCGCTTTTATCGCTTTATTGGGGTTTGTCCTGGTACAGCCCCTTCATCAGGGCGATTTCCCGGCCATACCCCGCAAGATCGTTGGGGGTTTCCAGATAAAAGGGCAGTTCCCGCAGGGCCGGATGGTTTATGATGCGCTCCAGGGCCTCTAAACCCAACTCGCCCTCGCCCAGCTTCTGGTGGCGGTCTTTGTGGCTGCCCAGAGGGTTCATGGTGTCGTTGAGGTGGACGGCCCGCAGCCTCCCAAGGCCAATCACCTTGTCAAATTCCTCCAGCACCCCGGTAATGTTCCCGGCAATGTCATAGCCGCCGTCAAACACATGGCAGGTGTCCAGGCACACTCCCAGCCTGTCTGAAAGGTTCACCCGGTCTAAAATGTCCCGCAGCTCCTGGAAGGTGCGGCCCACTTCAGAGCCTTTCCCAGCCATGGTTTCCAGCAGTACGGTGGTCTGCTGCCCTTCCCAGAGAATCTCATTGAGCTGGGCGGCGATAAGCCCGATGCCCCTTTCCGCCCCCTGCTTTACATGGCTGCCGGGATGGAAATTGTACATGCTGCCGGGGATGTGCTCCAGCCGCTGCAGGTCGTCCAGCATGGTTTCTTTGGCAAAGGTGCGCAGGCCCTCGTCAGCGGCGCAGGCGTTCAGGGTATAGGGGGCGTGGGCCAGGATGGGGAAGAAGCCCTGCTCCGCAGCTAAGGCCCGGAAGGCCGCCACGTCTTCCAAATCCAGGGCCTTGGCCTTGCCGCCCCGGGGATTGCGGGTGAAAAACTGGAAGGTGTTGGCCCCGATTTTCACCGCATCCTTCCCCATGGCCAGGAACCCCTTGGCGCTGGAAAGATGGCATCCGATTTTCAGCATTTTTTTCTCTCCTTTACAACTGGCCCCGTAAGGCGGAAGCTGTCTCCAATCATGTTTTTCACGTCCGCCTCCGGCACCAGCCCCAGCACAATGGTGTTCCAGTGGGATTTGTTCATGTGATAGCCGGGCAGCACGCCGCCGGGGTAAGCGCCCCGCCAGAAAGCGGTGTCTGCCGGGGCGCACTTCACGTTTACCCGCATTTTCCCCTGATACTCATACACAAAGGCAAAGCTCTTTTTGTTGGACTTATGCCGCAGCACTGTCCAGTTGTCATCGTGAAAGGGCGCGTCGGCATAGGCGTCCTGCCACTGGAGGCAGAAATCCACCACCTCCTGCCGGGTGGTCATGGCTGGCCCCCGTCTTTCAGCAGGCGCTCTATCACCATCCTGTCCCGGGTCACCCAGGGGATGGGGCTTTCGCCCCGGGCGCAGAGTTCCGCCTGCTCTTTTTCAGCCCGGCGGTTCTGCTCCAGGGCTTCCGGAAGCGCTGCCCACACGGGGCAAAATCCGTGTTCTTCTTCGTATTCGTCCAGCTTCTGTTTTGCGGCAGGGCCTTCCACCTGGCAGAAAAAGTAGTGGGATTCCATCTCCACCATGTCCGCGGACAGCCCCCGGCGGCGCTCTGTGACCACGCCCCATTTTTCCAGGGAACCTGCCGCCACGGTATACCCGGTTTCCTCCCGCACTTCCCGCAGAAGGGTTTCCTCCAGGGTTTCCCCTGGCTCCGCGCCGCCGCCGGGGAACTTGTAGTCCCCGTATTTTTCCCGCACCAGCAGATATTTGCCCTGGCGCTCTATGATGCCCCGCACAGCCGTGCGCCGGAAAACAGAGCCGCCCTCCGGGTAGTTGTGCAGGTCAACCGTAAATTCTGTCATGCTTCCTCCTTATACCGCGTTCCCTTCTTGCAGGAGCCGTTCCATCACTTTAATTTCCCGGAGAAGCCGGGCAGGCCAGGGCGCGGTGACGCCGCTTTCCTCCAGGCGGCGGTTTGCGGCCAGGGCTTCTTCCAGATCCATCCATACCGGGCGCAGCCCGTCTTCCGCTTCGCCCTCGTCCAAAAGCTGCTCCCCGCCGGCCCCGCTTATTTCGCACAGGAAATAGTAAGAATCCATTTCCAGGATGTCCGCAATCAGGCCCTTGCGCCGCTCCCGCACCACGGCCCATTCCCGCGCTGTCTCCGGCCTTACGGAGTAGCCGCTTTCTTCCTTTACCTCCCGGCACATGGCGTCTGCCAGGGATTCCCCGTCTTCCACGCCGCCGCCGGGGAACCGGAGGGCGCCGTTATGGCCCGTTACCATCAGGTATTTGCCGTCCCTATGGGCGATGCCCCGGGCCGCTACGCGTTTATCCGTTTTCCCGTCTGGGTTGTAGTTTTGTAAGTCAAACGCCAGTTCAATCAACCCGTTTACGCCTCCTTGTCGCTTTCAAACCGCACCCCCAACTGCCGGCGGGCCTCCTCCAAAAATTCCGCCACCCACAGGCTCAGCTCCACGCAGTGGGCATACGCTTCCCGGCTTTCTTCCGGTTCCTGGATATAACGGTAAAAATCTTTGGCTTCCCAGCCCATCAGCTTATACTTTTCGTCCTCGCCGTAAAGCTTTTCGGTTGTGCCGTCCTTATGCCACAGGGAGATGTTGGCAAGGCGGGAAACGGACTCCACATAGACAGTGCCCTCATTCCCCTGGAAATCGGTGTTGGCCCCGGCCTGGCCCAGCTTGGAATAGGTGAGGGTTACCAGCTTGTCCGGGTATTTCATGGTGAGTATGCCTGCCCCGTCTGCCCCGGTGTGAAGCTTTATGCAGTCGGCCTGAAAGCTTTCCGGCCTGCCGAACAGGTGCAGGGCAGGATACACGCAGTATACCCCCAAATCCATCAAAGAGCCGGTTTCCAGCTTGGGGTTAAAGATATTGGGCACCTGCCCCTCCAGGAAGCTGTCCAGCTTGGAGGAGCGCTGGCAGAAGTCGATTTTTGCCATGGAGATGTTCCCAATCTTTCCCAGGGCCTCTTCCAGCACCGCCCGCTGGGGCAGGTGCATGAACATAATGGCTTCTAAGAAGATAACGCCCTTTTCTTCTGCCAGCTTCACCAGCTCTTTCACTTTTTCCGCCTGGGCGCACAGGGGCTTTTCGCAGATGACATGCTTGCCTGCTTCCAGCAGCACCCGGCACTGCTCATAGTGGGCGGCGTTGGGGCTGGCGATATACACTGCGTCCACCTCTTTGCAGCGGGCCAGTTCCTCCACATCTGTAAAGACCAGCTTTGCCCCATGCTTTTGAGCGTAGGCCTCTCCCCGCGCCCTGTCCCGGGAGTATACGGCTGTCAGCTCCCACAGGCCGCTGTCCTTGGCGCCGTGTATATATTCGTCGGTAATCCATCCTGATCCAATTGTTGCAAACCGCAGCATAGCGCTTTCCATCCTTTCTTGGGGCGCTGCCCCAAACCCCGCCAGGGAAACTTTTTTTCAAAAAAGTTTCCCTGGACTCTTCAAAAAATTTTGATTTGTTTTTATTCCGCTATTTCCACCGCGGTCTTGATGATGTCCTTGATGGCCTCCATGTCCTCCGCCACAACATACTCCAGCTTGCCGTGGGCATTGGCGCCGCCTGTGCAGATGTTGGGGCAGGGCAGGCCCATGTAGGAAAGCCGCGCCCCGTCTGTGCCGCCCCGGATGGGGATGGCGAAAGGTTCCACGCCGTTTGCCCGCATGGCCTTCTCCATGGTTTCGATTACCTCCCAGTGGGGCAGGATCTGCTCTTTCATGTTCCGGTAGCTTTCCGTGATGGCAAGCTTTACAGGCTTTGAGGGATACTTGGCGTTCAGGTATGCTGCCGCGCCCTCCATCACCTTTTTCTTTGCTTCAAAGAGCGCCGCGTCATGGTCGCGGATGATAAACTCCATTTTGGTGTGCTCCACATCGCCCTGGATGCCGTCCAGATGGATGAAGCCCTCATAGCCTTCTGTATACTCGGGCTTCTGCTCCCGGGGCAGCATCCCTACAAACTCCATGGCAATCTCCATGGAGTTTACCATTTTCCCCTTGGCGCTGCCCGTATGGATGGAAAGCCCTGAAACCTCCGCCACAGCCGCGGCTGCGTTGAAGTTTTCATATTCCAGCTCTCCCAGATGGCCGCCGTCTACAGTATAGGCGAAGTCGCACCCAAAGCCCTGCACGTCAAAGTGGTCGGCCCCCTGGCCGATCTCCTCGTCCGGGGTGAAGCCCAGCTTTACTGTGCCATGAGGCTTTTTCTCCAGGAGTATCTCCCTGGCGGCGCAGAGAATCTCCGCCACGCCGGCCTTGTCATCCCCGCCTAACAGGGTGGTGCCGTCAGTGGTAATCAGGGTTTTGCCCTTCTGCTCTTTCAGGGAGGGGAAGTCCGCGGGGGAGAGGGTCAGCCCGCTTTCTCCCAGCTTGATGTCCCCGCCGTCATAGTTCTCAATCACCTGGGGCTTGATGCCCTCGCCTTTCACCCCGCCGTAAGTGTCCATGTGGGCGATAAAGCCTACAGTTTTCCGGCCCTCCGCTGTGGCGGGGATGGTGCCGTATACGTACCCTGTGTCAGACATATAGGCATCCTCAATGCCTATTTCCTTCATCAGGTCTACAATGTGCGCACCTAAAACCTTCTGCCCAGGGGTGCTGGGGGTGACGCCGGCGGCGGGGTCGGAGTTGGTGGGATAGGAGATTAAATCTAAAAACGTTTCCTTTACAGACATAGTGTAAACCTCTTTCCTGTTTTGATTTTTCTGCACATCATACCGCATGGGGGTAAAGCGCACCCCGTTTTTTTCCTGCTCCTCCGACAGGGCTGTAAAGCCCAGATGGAGGTAAAAGGGCAGGCCGTAAGGGGTGGCGTTCAGGGTGATGGCCTGCAGGCCGGGGCTTTTCCGAAGCCTGTCCGCTAAGAGATACCGGAAAACAGCCGTACCCACGCCCTGGCGGTGGTATTCCTTTTTTACAAAGGCTTGGCAGATATGGGTTTTGTCGGGCCGCAGAATCATCACGCCGATGATTTCCTCCCCGTCAAAGGCGCCGTAAACCGGGCAGATCCCCTGCCGGCAGGCCCGGATAAATTTAGGGTTTTCCGTGGTTTCCTGCCGGAAGGCTTCGGCTGCGTCCCCGCCTTCGGCGGGAGCGTCAAATTCCAGATACACCTGCCAAATCAGCGCCATGGCCGCCGGGATCTCATGGCTTTTCACCCGGCGTACTTCATAGCGGATCATACTTCATCCCAATACCGCTTTAAATTTGCAAGGCCAATGCGCACAGCCTCCACGCAAGGCTCCAGGCCCTCAAACTCAATGGCAATGGTATCGTCAAAGCCCGCGGCCTTTAAGGTGCGCAGGCACTGCTTCACAGGCACATTCCCCTGGCCGATGACGGTGCCCCGCAGGTAGTTCCCCGCCCGGGTCTGGAAAGCACCCTCCCCGGGATTTTCGGCATAGAAGCTTTTGCAGATAAAGTCTTTGGCGTGGACATAGGCTGTATAGGGGGCTACCCTGGCCACAGCCAGGGCCGGATTTTCATCGGCGCACAGGAAATTGCCCATATCGCACAGCAGCTTAAAGTTAGGGTGCCCCACTGCCGTATACAGCTTTTCCACCCGCTCCGAATCCTGGGAGAAAAAGCCATGGTTCTCCGTCATGGTGAGGATGCCCTTGGCTGCCGCATACTCAGTGATTTCCCGCACAGCCTCCGAGAGCCGGGGGAGCAGGCTGTCATAGCTTTGGGCAGGCTTTGTGCCCTGGGTGATGTCGTGGCGCATACGGGGCGCCCCCAGCACCGCGGCTAAGTCCACATACTTTTTCACCCGTTCTATTTCTTTGGCGGTGTCCCCGCCGCTGCCGTTTAGCAAATCTGCCGCCACTGCCAAAGAGGAAAAGCACAGCCCCTGCTTTTCAGCCTCGGTCCGGAGGGCCTGGGCCTGCTGGGCCATCTCCTCCTCCGGGCACTGGAAGTTTACAAAATCCACGGCCTCCACCGCGTCAAAGCCCAGTTCTTTGGCCTTTCCAATGCACTGCATGGGGGTCAGTTCCCCGGCCTTTATGGCGCTGTAGAAGCTATATAAGCTGACAGAAAATTTCATAAGAACCTCCATACGATACAGGATTCCTACTTGTGTCCGGTATCGTTCCTTTCTTTATAATTTTTTACATGAAGGGTTTTGTTATATATTTTATAGTTATATGTCTTTCAGCTTTACAGGGACAAACGCCTCCATCATCCCTTTCCCCAGGGCCTGGATGGCCTCTGGCGGGGTGATGATATGGCCCATGGAATAATGGCCGGGCCTTTCGTCCAGCTCGAAAATACCGCTGCCTTCAATATACTTCACAGCCTCCTGATAGAGCCTGCGGTTTTCCTCCTCGTCATGATCCCAATAGCAATAGGTGAGGAAAAGCCCGCCGTCAAAGGATGCCTTTTCATAGCCTCCGTCAGGCATACCTTCCTCTAAGGCATACCACCATTCCAGCCCGTTCTTTTCGCGGTTGAAGAACAGGAAATCCCGGGGCATAAAGCTGTCCCGGGGAGACAGCTTTATGCTGTTGAAATAGGCGTTGAATCTCCCCAGCACCCCTTCCGGGGAGAAGTCAAATGCCGGGCTTGGCCCGGAGGTGGCGGCGGTGAAGGGGGGCAGGGAGATAATACGGAAATCCATGGCAGCCCTCCTTTAATCGCCAAAGGATATGCCGATTTGGCGGGCAGCCTTGATTTCATCGCAGTCCACAGGGACAGCTTTCAGCTTCCCGGCCACGTCCTGGAGGGGCACAGGCACCGTTTTGCCGTTTACCATGCCAATCATCACGCCAAACACTTTGTCCTTGATGCACTTAGCGGCAGTGGCCCCCAGGCGGGTACACAGCACCCGGTCGTAAGCGCAGGGGCTGCCGCCCCGCTGGAAGTGCCCGGGCACGCACACCCGGATTTCGTTGTCGATTTTGTCCGAAAGCTCCTCGGCAATGCGGTATACAATGGAGGGGTGCCGGAAGTCGGCCCGGGCCTTCTTCAGCTCCTTCTTGGAAAGCTTTGCCTCCTCTTTGGAGATGGCCCCCTCGGCTACTGCCAGGATGGAGAATTTCTTGCCGCTGTCAATGCGGCCCTGGAGGGTTTTCGCCACCTTGTTGATGTCGTAGGGGATTTCCGGCAGGAGTATCACGTCCGCGCCGCCTGCGATGCCTGCCGAAAGGGTGAGCCAGCCCACCTTGTGGCCCATTACCTCCACGATGAAAATGCGCCCATGGGAGGTGGCAGTGGTGTGGATGCAGTCGATGACATTGGTGGCGATTTCCACCGCGCTGTGAAAGCCAAAGGTGATGTCTGTGCCCCAGATGTCGTTGTCAATGGTTTTGGGCAGGTGGATAACATTGAGGCCCTCCTCCCGCAGGAGGTTGGCGGTTTTCTGGGTGCCGTTGCCCCCCAGAATCACCAGGCAGTCTAAATCCATTTTTTTGTAGTGCTTTTTCATGGCGGCAACCTTGTCCACGTTATTCTCGTCAATGACCCGGATGGTTTTAAAGGGCTGGCGGGAGGTGCCCAGCAGCGTGCCGCCCAGGGTGAGGATGCCGGAAAAATCCCCTGGCTCCATCTTTTTATATTCCCCGAAAATCAGCCCGGTGTAGCCGTCTTTAATGCCGTAAATCTCCACGTCCTTGCCAAACTGCTCATACAGCCCCTTGGCAACGCCCCGGATGGCCGCGTTAAGCCCCTGGCAGTCGCCGCCGCTTGTTAAAATGCCTACTCTTTTCATGTGAAAACACCCCTTCTATATTTTTTACAGCCTGTTCGGCAGCAGCGCCCCAATGGTGGTCACGCTGCCGTCCTCCAGTATGACTTCGCATAAATAGTTTTCATCGCCTATGCAGTTGATAAATTCCCGGCACCGCCCGCAGGGAGCGCAGCCTTTTCCGCCATCGTCCACGCCGGAAGCCGCCAGCTTTACCATGGAGGACTCGCCGGCTGTGGCCATTGCCGCCACCGCTGCGTCATGGTGATGCAAAAACACAATCGCTATGCGATAGTGTTCCGTCACGTTGCCTCATCCGCTGTGTGAATGGGAATCAGCGGGCTGTCATGCTCTACATGCTGGCGGGCTTTCAGGCGCTCCTGGGCGTCTTTGTAGAAAGCCTGCTGGGCGCTGAGGGCCGGCTTGCCCCTGTGGGTGACGTGCTGGTAAGATTTGTCCGGCAGCATTTTCCGGGCGTTGGTGTTGTCGTTTAAGAGCATCTCCATAATGGAGAAGGCCCGCTGCTTCAGGTCCTCGTCCTCAATGGGGAACACCAGTTCCACCCGGCGGTCTAAATTCCGGGGCATCCAGTCGGCGCTGCCCATGTAGATTTTGGGGTTCCCGGCGTTTTCAAAGCGGAAAACCCGGCTGTGCTCCAAAAGCTGGCCCACAATGCTGATAACCTCGATGTTTTCGCTGACCTCCGGAAGGCCGGGAATCAGGCAGCAGATGCCCCGCACCACCAGGCGTACCGGCACCCCGGCGCAGCTTGCCTCATACAGCAGGCCGATAATCTCCGGATCCACCAGGGAGTTTACTTTGGCGGTGATGCCGCAGGGCAGGCCCTTTTTTGCGTTCTCCGTCTCCAGTTGGATGCGCTGCCTGAAGAAGTTGCGCAGGCCGTGAGGGGCCACAGCAAAGTGCTGATACTCCGGGGGCCGGGAATATCCGGTTATCACGTTGAAAAGGGAGGAGGCGTCCGCCCCATACTGGGGGTTGCAGGTGAAAAGGCCCACATCTGTGTAGATTTTCGCAGTGGAATCGTTATAGTTGCCTGTGCCCAGATGCAGGTAACGGCAGATGCCGTCCTCCTCCCGGCGCACCACCAGGGCAATTTTGCAGTGGGTTTTCAGGCCATACAGGCCGTAAATCACGTGGCATCCGGCCTTTTCCAGCTTCTGCGCCCAGTTGATGTTGTTTTCCTCGTCAAACCGGGCCTTCAGCTCCACCAGCACAGTCACCTGCTTGCCGTTTTCCGCCGCCTTAATCAGGGCCGCGATAATGGGGGAGTTGCCGCTGACCCGGTACAGGGTCTGCTTGATGGCCAGCACGTCCTCGTCTTCGGCGGCCTGCTCAATGAATTTCACCACGCAGTCGAAGCTTTCATAGGGATGGTGAACCATCCTGTCCTTGTCCCGGATGGCTGCAAAAATATCGTCATAGCCCCAGAAATCCGCCGGGGCCACCGGGGAGATGGGCTTGAAGCACAGGTTTTCGCAGCCCTTGACGCCAGCGAATTTGGAGAGGAAGGTCAGGTCTAAAGGCCCGGCCAGCTCGTAAATTTCATTCTTCTTGATTTTCAGCATATCAATGAGAAAGCTTTTCAGGTTCTTGTCGCACTTTGCAGGCAGTTCCAGCCGCACAGGGCGGCCTCTTTTCCGGCGCTTGATGGACTTCTTCATCTCGCTCATGAAGTCCTCGCTCTCCTCGTCAATGGACATGTCCGAGTCCCGGGTGACCCGGAAGGGGCAGGCGGCCTTGATGTCATGGAGTTCAAAAAGCTCGTCAAGCTTATGCATGATGATGTCCTCCAGCAGGGTGAAGGCCCGGCCCCCCTCACAGGGCAGCTCTAAAAACCGGGGAAGGATGCCCGGCACCTGCACAATGGCAAAGCACTTGTCGTCCCCTTTTTTCTCTTTTTCCTTGGGCTTTAAGTATACCGCAAGGTTCAAAGACTTGTTGGCCAGCAGGGGGAAGGGCCGGCTGTTGTCCACAGCCAGGGGGGTGAGCACCGGGAACAGCACTTCCTTAAAATATTGGGAGATGTAGGTAAGCTGCTGTTCGTCCATTTCCTCACAGGACAGGAAGCGGATCCCCTGCTTCTCCAAAGCGGGCACAATGGAGCGGCTGAGGCAGGAATACTGCTTCTCCATGAAAACGTGGGTTTTCTCCTCCAGCTCCTTTAAAAGCTCCTGGGGGGTTAAATCAAAGGTATCTTTGGGTTTGTAGCCGGAGTTTACCTGGGCCTTCACCCCTGCCACCCGCACCATGAAAAATTCGTCCAGGTTGGAGCCTGTAATGGCCAAAAAGCGCAGCCGCTCCATCAGGGGGTTCTCCCGTTTGGTGGCCTCCTCCAGCACCCGGGCGTTAAAGTCCATCCAGCTTAATTCTCGGTTATAATAGGGCATTTTCTTGTCTGCCATAGGTCATTCCTCGATTCTCTATAAAAGTGGGGGAAAGGGCTGTTACAGGGCTTCAAATTTCACTGCCAGCTCCGGCAAAAGCCCGAATACATTCTGGAAGAACTGGGAGGCTTCCTCAAAGGCCCAGCGCTCCAAAAGGGTGTTTTCCCGGGCTTTGGCCCGGAACAGCACCCGGTCGCCGTCTGTGCTGATTTTTAAATCCCGCAGCTTTTCCCGGTGGGATTTGTCCAGGGCGTTTGCCATGCGGAACATGGCCTCCAGCTTCATGGCCTCCAGACGCTCCTTGTCGGAAAGGAGCAGAAGTTCCGGATCCTCCTCTGTGGAGGGGTTCACGCTGCCTGCCACCAGGGCGATTTGCAGCACCTGGGCCTCTGAAAGCCCGAAAATGTCCATGCCTTTAATCATATCAAAGGTGCAGCGGCTGTGCTGGCGCACGCATACAAAGCTGCCGCAGCTATGGAGCGTGGCGGCAAGCTCCAGAATCAGCCGGCGGGAGGGGTCCAGCCCGTGGACTTTTTTCAGCTTGTCAAAAATTTTGCAGCAAAATTCCCCGATGCGCTGGGAGTGCTCTAAATCGCACCCAAAGCTTCTGGCTGTGGCTTCGGCGCAGGCCAGAGCATTTTTCCGCAGGTAGGCAGCCCACTGGGCGTCTGCCCTGGGAGAGAGCATATACCGCATGACCCCCTGGGAAATGTCCGCTATGGGGGAAACAACCTCCTTGGCCCCTGGGCAGAAACGCAGAAGCCCTCTGTAAACAAACAGGGCTGTGTACAGCACAGCGGCTTTGTCCTCTGTCATGCCATAGCGCAGGCCAATGCTTTCCGCTGTCATGGAGCGCAGCTCGTCATAAAGGGAAATCAGCTTTTTCACGTCCAGGCGCACCATTTCCCCTTCCTGCCGGGCGCCGCTGAGCCTTGCCACCCGCCCCATCTGAGAGCCGGTGACAATCAGGTTCTGCACCCGGAAGGCGGAAATATCCACCCGGCTTAAAAGCAGATCCATATATTCGTCTACAATGCAGTGGAAATCCTGGGCGCCTTTTCTCATCTTGCTTAAGGCGTCGTGAAGCTTTAAAGGCCCGATGGGGATGTTCTGGGAGTATACGGCCTGCTGCCCGTCAAACACGGCAATGCCGATGCTGCCCGCCCCCACATAGGCGATAAGGGACGCGCCTCCCTTTACGGCCTGTTCCCGTTCCAGGCGCTCCATAATCTCCCCGTAAATATAGGCTTTTTCCTGGCTGTCATCCAAAACCTCCACGTCCAGGCCGTTGCGCACCTTTAGCTGGTCGATAACCAGGGCGCGGTTTTTGGCCTCCCGCAGGGCAGAGCAGGAAACCACCCGGGGCTTTTCGATATTGTAGGAAAGCAGGGCGGCGGAAAATTTGGACAAAGCGGCGGACAGCTCCCGC
>Ga0224740_10112_pt1 | contig 19805 bp, 18 predicted proteins | sample LIM_E_Water_Bulk_FD_161634 | JGI IMG/M metagenome (GOLD analysis project Ga0224740, IMG submission 161634) | Enriched cells from gastrointestinal tract of the lab mouse from Pacific Northwest National Laboratory (PNNL), Richland, Washington... | ecosystem: Host-associated > Mammals > Digestive...
TGATATGGGCTTTTCTTCCTTATTCTTTTCCAGTTCCTTTCTGGCGTTCTCCAAGTCCTCCATCCGCCGCAGCTCGTCCGTGGCATCCTCCAAGCCAAGATGCGTGTAGGTATTTAACGTCACCCCGATATCGCTATGCCCCATCAGGTATTGGAGCGTCTTAGGATTCATGCCCGATTTCGCCATATTGCTGCAGTAGGTATGGCGGCAGACATGGGGCGTGATGTTCGGCATCTGCACCCGGTAAATATCATTGTACCTCTTGACCATGTGGTTGAAACGGTGTTCCCAATGCATGGCTACTTCCGGGTAGCCGTTCTTGTCTGTGAACAGGAATCCCGCATAGCCGTCCACCACCCTCTCGCATTTCGGTTCTTCCCTGTCCTCAATGATTGCCCGGAAGCACTGCGCCACGTCCTCCGTCATGGGCAGCTTCCTTGTCCCCGCATTCGTTTTGGTGGATTCGATGACCAGCCGCATATCGGAAGTCCGCTGGAGCTGGTGGTCGATGTTGATGACCTTATTCTCCAAGTCGATATCCCGGAGCGTTAATCCGCAGAATTCCGAGATGCGCATCCCTGTGTGGAAAAGGATATAGACCACTTCGTAATACTTACAGTAGACATTGTCGTCATGGATGAATTTCAGGAACTTCCGCATCTGATCTTTGGTGACGGCTTCCCTCGTCACGCTGTCATTGACCACCACTCCGGCAAGCTCAAACCCAAAGGGATTTTTCAGCAGCACGTCATCGTCAACCGCCATCTGGAATGCCGGCCGCAGGATTCTGCACGAAATTGTAATTGGCGAGCGTGTTCGGCTTTACCCCTGTCTTGGTGCATAAATACCGCTCCACCAGTTCCCCGACGGTTATGTTCTTTCCCATTGGGATGTCCCGGACCTGCGTAGAACAGAGTCTGGCCCATCGAGCAGATAACAATGTCATTTTCAATATCACGCTCAAAATATGGATGTAACGGTGGTTCCCGCCTGACTTCCACAGGTGCAGTTTCCAACCCTCCCTGTGCCTTCATTTCTGCATAGGAAACCACTTCCCCGGTTTCTTTATCCTGATACAGGCTGCTTTCCTGTTCCCGGCGTTTCACAACTTCCAGCCCCACATTACCCCTCTGCAGAATCCCGGGCAGCACACCGGCTGATATGCACGCAAGAAGCGTGTTCCTGTCCTTTGAAGAAAGCGTTTCCTCTGTTACTTCTGCGTCGGTTTTCTGGAATCGGAACAATCTGCTTTTCTCCCCCATATTTGGATGCGTTGTCGGGGTATCCCCATTCAACAGGCATTGCAGGATTTTTTCATCGTTGCTGTATCCCCTGTCCGCAATGCCTTCAAGGTTTTCCATCCCTAATGCGGCTTTTGAGGCATTGATGCCGTTTCCAAGCAGATGCCAGTCCGTGCATTCACTCGTTACATCATAATAGACGATCAGATGGTTTTCCGGATCGGTGGTGCAGATGTGGTTCTCCCCGCTGCCTGCCATCTGCTCCAGCGCTTCAGTCAGCTGGGCTTTGCAGCGTTCCAGGTAATCCAGCACCTCGGCAATATCTTCTTTTGCTGGATCCTCTTTGAAGCCCATGAGGGATATATCCAGCAAATGGATAAATGCATCGATGGCACGCACCTCATTATCCCCGCTAACATAATCATCGAAGGTATCAGGCAGTAGAATTATCTGGTTCTGATCCACTCCTTGAATGTAACTCATGCCTGCGTCCTTCATTGTGGTTTTGTTGGCTTAATGATACCATATCCCGAACCTTGCCTCCATATTTTTTCGGAGTTTTCGGACAGTCTGCAAGTAATTTCCGCTGTCAGCCCGCCCGGCCTTCCTGGGAAAAAAGCAGGCCGCCGCATATGGCGGATGAAGTCCATAGTGCGGCGGTTAGCTTTTGTGCATCTCTCCTCATTCAATTTGTCACGGCATAAGCCTGTCTATACCGTTTCGTAGGAAACCAGTTTTTCCACCGGGATGCGTGTCTGCGAATGGCGCTCCGGGTCTGCCGCTTCCTCGTCCGAATACCCGACTGCAAGGATATTGACCGGCTCCAGATTATCCGGCAGCCTGAACTCCCTGCGTATCACATCCGGCTTGAAATAGCATATCCACACGGAGCCAAGACCTAATTCCGTTGCCTGCAGCATCATGTGGTCTGTAAGGATGGATGCGTCTATGTCGGTGGTCTGCTTTTTATCAAACGGGCGCACCCACGCCTTTCCATGGTCAGCGCAGACTATGACCGCCAGCGGCGCTCCGTAAAGGTTCGCCCCTTTCCCTATCTTTGCAAGTCCCTCACTGCTCTGGACGGCGATCAGGCGGACGGGCTGGAGGTTGGCTGCTGTCGGCGCAACATGGGCAGCCTCCAGAATCTTTTGCAGCTTTTCTTCCTCCACCTTTTTGTCCTTATAGCTCCGGACAGAATAACGCTTCTTTGCAATTTCGATAAAATCCATAGTGGCAAATCCTCTCTTTCTATTGTATACTGAACGTGTTGGTTAACCCTTGACCTAAATTTTAACAGGATACAGAAATTCCGCAAGTACGCACTTTTGGGGTAGATACTTCCCAAAAGGGTAGCTATAAAAAGGAGAAGATACAGACAATGGAATATTCAAAAGACCAGTTCAACTGCCCGGTGGAGGCCACGCTGTTTTTGATCGGCGGGAAATACAAGCCCCTCATCCTCTGGTACCTGGTAGAAAAACCGCTCCACTACATGGAGCTGCAGCGCATGATCTCCAAGGCAACGCCGAAGATGCTGTCACAGCAGCTACACGATCTGGAGGAATGCGGGATGCTGCACCGGGAGGTCATCCCGGACAAGCCGCCCAGGACGCTGTACTCCCTCACCCCGTTTGGACGCAGCATCATTCCCGTGCTGGATGCCATGTGTGATTGGGGCGCAGGCTTTTTGGACGGGCTGGACATCCAACCGCCGTGCTGTACAAAAAAGTCAGCAGGAGAACCGTGACAGGCTTTCCTGCATCCCGCTCTTTTGAACAGTACCAACAGATATGTTGTTTGGCGGCTTTCTATTGTACTGAACGACTCCGTCATCCCTATCTTGTCATGTTCATAAATGGCATCTACCACATCAGGAAACTGGGAAAGAGACATCAACAGCCCTTTTGCAATACCCTGCAAGGCAACACCTAAGCCGATGTGTTAAAATAGAAAACCGCCGCACATGGAGTGAACCATAGCGGCAGTTACTTTTACAGGGCTGCTTCATTACAAGCTATCCCGTCTTGGCATTTTTACTTCACAATATACATAACAGGTGCAGAGGTATCTATGCCTTTATACATTTCCTCAAATCCCGCATAGCGATCCAAGCCTTTTTCCACATTTGCTTCCAATGCCCGGAAGTGTTCATCACGTTCTGCTTCTGTGTCAAAGTAAATAATATTATCTCCAGACAGGTCATCTGCCAATACACTGGTTTTTTCTACGGATGCGCCATAAATATCATCTGACTGCACTGGGACAGCCGTTTTCATATCTTCTGTATCTACATCTGTAGCCTTTCCACTGTCCTTGAAAAAAGTTCCAAAGCTATCGTCAACCTGCGGAATGGAATCCGGCTTGGTTACTATTTCTGTTCCGCTGCCCTGCCCCACAGATTCAGCCTGCTGTGGCTGTGCGTTTGCAGAAGTGGCAAACATTGTTGCAGTTCCCACAACAATAAGTCCTGTCATGATAAGTGAAAAAACTGTAGTTTTCTTAATCTTCATAATCGCAATAATCCTTTCTTCAATAGCAATTTTACTAAAATTGTTACAAGAGGGGTCAATCCGCTCCGTGTCTCCTCCATACTGATCAATGCCCGTGCATAGGCCGTTTTTGCACTTTCACCGAAAAGGCGGACAACCGCCTCATCACATGACAGTTCTATATCCCGGTTTGCAAGGACGTACATACCCCAGACCAGCGGGTTAAACCAATGCACACACAGCACCACGATCAATGCCAGTTTCCTGATGCTGTCAAAACGCCGGATATGCACATATTCGTGGGCCAGAACATATTCCAATGAATCTGTATTTTCCCACTTTGTAGATGTGGGCATCAAAATCACCGGATGAAACACGCCATATGTGAGCGGTGCAGAAAACCGGCTGGACTGCCGGATGAAAATTCTACGCCTCTGCTGATGTACACTTAACCAGTTTTTAGTGAAGTCATTACCCACCGGAAGGGATGTCTGGAACTCCTTCCGGCATTTCCAAAAAATACAGCACAAGCCAACACACCAACACCCCATACGACCGTCCACATGGAAACCATCTTTGTGGCTCAAGCAGATATGCCCTATGCTATCACGAAAACCCCCAGCAGGTTTCCGTGATAATTGCTCAACTGTTCATCGGCCCTGCGTCTACGCGTCTGGATCTTTGATGAAGGTCATTTGTAAACCTTTTATCTCAATCAAAACTTTTTGTTTACACTTCGGCAGTAGAGGGGATAATGCTCCAAAACAGTATCCCCTCTAATTTTGTTTCGGGTTTTGCTGCCACAGATAGGGCATCATATCCATTCCATTTTCATATTTGCTGTAATTCACCTTTTTTCAAACGAAAGATTACATCCGCCCGTTTTGCCAGGTCATTGGTGTGGGTTACGATGATGACACATTTCCCCATCTGATGGGCGCATTCTTTCAAAATATTTGTGATGCCAACTGCGGTATCCTCGTCCAGATTTCCAGTCGGCTCGTCCGCAAGGATAACGCTTGCATCAGAAGCCAATGCACGGGCGATTGCCACTCGCTGCTGCTGACCGCCAGAGAGCTTCAGCACGTTCCGCCTGCTTTCTTCCTCGGTTAGTCCCATACGCTCTAAAACGGGCATAGGCGGCTCCTTTGAGGTAAGAGCCACATTTTCTCTCGGTGTCAGATAGTCTATCAGATTGTAGCTCTGGAAGATAAATGCAACGTGATTTTTGCGGTGTGCTGCAAGTCCAGTCTTTTCAATATCCTCACCGTTGTATAAAATCTGTCCGCTCTGGGGGCTGTCCAGACCTCCAAGCAGGGAGAGCAGGGTAGTTTTTCCGCAGCCCGATGCACCGAGGATTGCATACATTTTGCCTGCCTCTAATTCTGCATTTAGATTTTTTAATACGTTACGCTTATCGTCATAGGAATAGCGGATATTACGAATTTCCATAATGCTCATTGAAAAATACCTCCTTAACTCATCTGTGATAAAATTTTTTTAGGCTTCATCTGTATGACTGAAATGGATGCCGCTGAAACGGAAAACGCTATCAGTAACGTACCGAAAATATAGATATATAGCAAATGGTCGGGGCTGACATTTACTTGAACAGATTCCAGTGTTTCCACATTAGAAGTGTCGTATGGAATATACTGTCCTGTTATATCAAGGTACTCGGTGCCATCGTCTGGCAGTTCTATTTCGGGCAGGGGCTGTGATTCAGACACTTGATGGAAAATCAAATCACTCACCCCTTGTGAAATGAGGTTGCTTGTAAAAAAGGATACTCCAAAAGCCACTACCGCTATCATCAGCACTTCTATTGTATACTGCAAAAGAAGCCTGCTTTTTGAAATTCCGACAGAGAGCAGTATGCCAGTTTCATACCGACGCTGCTTTATCCACATGGAAAGAATCAGTACCAAAATGCCCACACTCACCGCAACACATCCGACAATCAGCCAGACAATCAGATTCTGCATTGCTGTCAATGGCGAAGCAACTGCTTCGTATGCGGAGTTATCCATTGTGAGGGTAAAGGAATTCCAGTCTAAATCAAGGGCTTTTATCTGGCTTGCGATTTTTTCCATTTCTCTGGGGTCATCCACATAAAAATCAACGCCGTTATCATACTGTATCACATCCCTCTGCATAATTTCCTGCATTGCCTTATGGTCAATAATCAGACGGTTACGCTTGTCCGTTGATGTAGTGTGGAATGGATTGGTATCTCCCTTATACTCGTAAATGCCAACAACTTTCAGTTTCACATCAGGATAATCACCGTTGTCAAAGCAGCACTGTACGGTAATGGTATCGCCGAGCTTTAAATTGTTTTTTTCCGCAATTGCCGAACTGATTAAAACAACATGGTCATCATCTTCCTTAATATGCCGTCCTTCTACCAACTGGAACGCTTTTCGGGTAAAGAAATTAAAATACTCTGAATTTGTGACAGATGGAAGCCTGCTGTCATCGATTTCTGCACCAAAACTAATCCCAGATATGAAATCAAAGTCTTTTGCATAAACATCCCCGTCACCTATGCCGTTATATGCTTTCACCCCGTCTATTGACATAATCTTTTGAATATCCCTGTCAGTAATGGGAGTTCCAACATATTCAACCAACATTCCACCTGCCGCCTGCTGATACTGCCAGTTTTTTCTGTTGTTTTCATCCAATTCAAGGCGAATGCTCCCGCCTACGGACTGGCGCAGACTTAGGGCAGAATCGTCTGCCGCTTTGTATATGGATAATCCAGTCAGAATAAAGGTGGATATTGTAACCAACACCAAAAACAGGATAAGGGTTTTTGTCTTTTTCCGCATCGTATATAAAAATGCTCTTTTCAATGTACTCATGGTGTTTATCCTCCTGTCAGCTCATTTTTGATAAAATATCTTTTGGTTTCATTCGGGCAATTGGGAAAGCAGCCGTAACCACTGCAAACACGATAATAAGTGTCTCTAAAAGGAATTGCAGAGCTGTCGTTTTTAGGGAAATTGACATTGCAATTACAGTTCCCATATTTTTTAGGGCAGCTTCTACTTGCCCTACAATGAACCGTCCCAACATGGATGAAGCAAGAAACACCAGAACAGCAATCATGAGGATTTCACAAATAAGCTGTAGCATAATCTGGGGGGCGGATTCGCCAACGGACAGAAATATACCTGCTTCATGTATCCGGTTCTTTATCCGCATTGCAAGTACAAGGGCTACTACGATAAAACCAACTCCTGCAATTACAGTAATCAGTATTTCCGTAAGCCGTTCCATTGTCTGAATCTGATATGCGACTGCCTTGTATTCGGATTCATTGATGCGGATAAAGTAATCCTCCCACTGGATGGATTCTATCTGCTGTACCTGCTCCACAATGTGATTCAATTCCTTTGGGTCTGTCACATAAAAAAATATGTTCCCAGAATATCCGAATGGTTTTTGCCCAGACAATTTCCAGTAAACATCGTGGGTTGTGAAAATGGTGTCATTATCATATTCCATCTTCCCGTCACTGGAATACAGCCCTACAATCAAGACCTTGGTTTGTTCCCCGCAGTCACCAGAAGCAGATTCCAAAATAAGCTCACTGCCAACTTGTAAATTGTTCTCTGATGCCAGTTTATCGCTGATAAGTGCTGCGTCCCTGTCATCTTCCGTAATATGCCTGCCCTCTGTTAATTCCAGTATTCCGTCCATAAAGTCTGTCTGGTAGGCGGTCTCCGTATTAGCGGAAAGACTGCCGCTTGGCATTCCAGAAAGATAGTCTATCCCCTCGGCAGTGACAGAAGTGTACTGTTCGGCATTGTAAATCTTTATGCCCTCTATATTTCTTATCTGTTCCACTGTATTAAGGGAAATAGGGATTTTTTCAGCGGTATATCCTGCTTCGTTGTCACGAAAGTCCAGATTGTTGATGTTCCCGCTCATGGTAAAGGACGCACCTATTGTTGTCCGCAGGTTCTCCGCTGCCTTTGCCGTCCCGTCTCGGATGGAAACTCCCACCATGACCGACACGGTTATTAAAAGCAACAATAAAAAAAGCATCAAACTCTTTCCCTTTTTTCTAATGACATAAAGTAATGCTCGTTTGTAGACGTTCAAAACAGTTCCTCCTTTCGCTTGATACCCATAGATTCTATCCCTCTCATGTGATTGGGGTATCATTTTTATATGAATGGCGTATGAAATTGCAGAAAAAAAGCTGCCTGCTTTCTGTGCAGGCAACTTTCAAGCTATCTAAAATTCTATTGCGAAACGCATTCCGCTATTATCCTCTATGGCTGCAAACGTGTAAGGAATCTGCAAGGTTTTTAGGATTGTGTCAACAATATATAAGCCCAATCCGTTACCGCCCGTATCTGGGCTGCGTCCGTACTCTGGACGGTAGAACGGTTCAAAGAGGTGGGTTAGGTATTTCTGGGGAATCGGGACACATTCGTTTTCCAGAATCAGTTTTTGATTTGCTATATAAATTCTTATGCTGCCTCCCTTGGGGGTATAGGACACGGCGTTCGCCAATAGGTTAGAGATTACTTTTTTTATCATGGGGAGAGGATAACATATCGAAAGCTTTTCGTAAGTATCTGTCTCTATACAAATCCCTTTCGACTTGGCAATAATCGCATAGGGCGGAAGCACCTGCGGAATCAGTTCAGATAAGTCAATTCCTTCATCCTCTCCGTTCTGTGGCTTTTCAAACTTTGACACGTCCAGAATTTCCCGAATCATTGCCGATAGTTGTTCCATCAGAATTTTGCACTTTGGCAGGTACACGCTATGGTCTTTGTATTTCCCCACATTCAAAATCATATTTTCCAACATGACGTTTACGGCAGTAACGGGGGTTTTTAATTCATGGGAAGCTGAACGAAGTAGGTTTGTTTTTTGTACTTCCATTTCTCCTACCTTGTGGATTTCCTGCTCCAAGTCATGAATTGTCTTTAGCAGATTATCATATAGGCCGTTTACATTATCTGCTAATATTTCAATTTCATCATGGGTATGGATTTCACAATGGATATCCGATGTCAATTCCTGCATCTGCTTTGTTGCACTTGAAATTTGCTTGATTGGCTTCGTGAGCATATGGGAATATACCAAGGCGGACAGTATGGAAATAAGCGTACATAAAAAGGCAGTAATAGGTAAAATAACAATGACTGTACTGACCGCATCCTCAATCTGCTGTCTTGATACAGTGGCTTTTACATATCCGTTTTCATTCGGCAGGATTCTTTCTACATAAAAGAAATCTGTACCGCCTTGAGGATTTTGGGACAGTGATATTTTTATCTTTCCGTCTGATTTTTCTGCAATGACATTTACATCTTCCGTAGCTCCAGAGGGATTCAAACGCTCTGTTTCACTTGCATTCAGTAAATTCGTTTCATAGGTATAGCCGTCATAGCTGACCGAAATATCGGCACACCATTTCCCCGCAAATTCAGTCACTAATGGAAGCCTTTCAGAATCTGGAGTATCAGTCATATCTTCACACAATTTTGCAACATCATTTTCCAATTCGTTCCGTTGGCGAAAATTATATACTGTTGGAAGTAATATATAAATCAGCAAATGGGAGACTGCCACAATTACGATCATCAGACTAAATGTATATAAGAAGGTTTTTGGAAAAAGTTTCAGCTTTCTCATACGTCCACCTCCAATTTATATCCAATTCCTTTCACCGTGGCAATACAGTTGAGTTCCAGCTTTTTTCGCAGATTTCTGATATAACTGTCAACAATACGGTCTATCACATAAGAATCGTCTCCCCAGACCGCATTTAATATCTGTGACCGTGACAGCACTAATCCCTTATGGTCAAGCAACAGCTTTAGCAATTCGATTTCTTTGGGGGTTATGTTGATTTTTCCGTTCTGATTGCAGGCGGAGTATCCAGAAAAGTCCACGGTCAACTCGCCATACTTCCAGATATTCGGCTCATCTTTTACGCCTGCCCGACGCAGCAGGGCAGTAATGCGCTTTCCAAGCACCACCATAGAAAACGGTTTTGTCATATAATCGTCTGCCAGACAATCAAAGCTCGATACCTGCGTATATTCGTCCTCTAATGCCGTAAGCATGATGACTGGTATCTGGCTTGTCTTTCGTACAGCATTTAATACCGCAAGTCCCGACATTGTGGGCAGCATAATATCAAGGACAATTAAATCTATATTGTTCTGTGAAAAAATCTCCAAAGCATCTGTTCCATCATACGCTGATACAATTTCGTGACCTGACTCTTGCAGATATTCAGAAAGAGCTTCGCTTGTATCAACATTATCTTCTACAATCAATATCTTTGCCACAAAGACCACCTCCAACTTTATCTTAGCATCTCCATGTGTATGGAGTATGAATTTTTTGCATTTTTCGGGAATCTGATTTAAGCTCCTGCGCCTATTATAATTAATCTTATTTCAGCAATCAGCTGACCAAATATGAACTTTCATCCCTTGTTTGCAGAAATAAAATCTCCTTTACAATGAGCGAAGCCGCAGGAACCTTTGACTTTATGGCATTGGGGCAGGCAATTATGGATGCCCGTGAGAGACGGCGGATTACCAGAGAGGAATTAGCTGAGGAGCTTTTGGCGGGGGGCAACCCGCCTCGGTGGTATAGGTGATGTCGATTTCATTGTATTCAGCAATCTTGCGAAACTCTAAACTTGACGCTGATATTGCCGTTTTCGTAAACATTGATATGGTCTACCAGCTCAATCCGACCGTGTTCTCATACGAAAGATCCATCCTTTTTACACTATTTATACGATCATATCGTTCTTACTCCAAATTTGTAGTTACACTCCGCTGCTAATGGCATAGCTAATACATCTGCGCCTGTAACTGATAAAAATCATAAAATTTTCCTTCCTTTCCCAAAAGTTCCTGGCAGCTTCCCTGCTCTACGATACGGCCATTCTCAAAATACAATATCCGGCTGCTGAAACGGACGCCGGCCAGCCGATGGGTGATAAACACGCAGGACTTCTCCCCCGCCAGCCCGCCAATCTGCCGGTAAAGCTCTCTTTCGGCAATGGGATCCAGCGCTGCCGTGGGCTCGTCCAGCACCAAACAGGCGCTGTCCTTCAGCAGAGCTCTTGCAATGGCAAGTTTCTGACTCTCCTCACCCGAAAGATCCACCCCGCTTTTCTCATAGCCCTTTCCCACATACTGCTCTATGCCATCCGGCAGACTTTTGATTTTCCGCTCCAGGCCCAGCTCTGCCAAAAGCGCTTCTGCTTCCGCCTTGTGATACTTCTTGTCAAACACAAGATTCTCCCTTATGGTATAGGCAAACAATCGATAATCCTGAAACACCGGCGCAAAAATCCTTCTGTATTCTTCATCTGAATATCGGTCTATCGTTATGCCGTTTAGCAAAATTTCACCTCTGGTCGGCCTGTACAGCCCCAGAAGCAGCTTTACAAACGTTGTCTTACCGGAACCGTTTTCCCCGACGATGGTCATAATCTCCCCCTTGTTAAGGGTCACATTCACAGCCTCCAGCGAATACTTTTCCGCCCCGGGATAACGAAACCAGACGTCCTTAAACTCTATGCACAACATTTCGCCCGACAGCCCTGTATTTTTGTCAAACCGTTCAGGCAGACTGCGAAACCGTTCCAGATAGTCCAGAAAAACAACATTCTTTATGATCTGGTTCCAGCCTGACGAAATCTTTTTTACCGCTCCCATAAATATTCCAATAGACGCAACGGTCAAAGAAAAATAACCTATCTCTATTCCGCCCTGAAAGAAACGATAAATCAACACTACATACAGACAAACGGTCTGCAGCATCTGCAGAGCTGCCTGCAGCGACAGCATTCGCCCACAGTAATACTCCTGGGACTTTTCTTTATCCATTTTCTGTTTCTGATAAAGTCCAAGCCTGTCCAGGAAAAAGGACTTTGGATAATACAGGCGGACATCCTTTGCGCAGGAAGCATCCCCCATACACCAGCGCGTATAGCTGATGCTCCGATGTAACGGCACTGCTTCCAGCTCGTATTTTCTCCGCCTAATGCTCATTCGGTAGTCCAAAAGGCAGTACAATGTTATAAACACTGTCACAATACCCAGCAAAACGGAGCCCAGATGTAATATAATTCCTGCACAGCCCAGAATCTGCAGCGCTCCACCGAACACGGAAAAAGTCTGCTCCAGAATGGCTCCCGGCGACATATTTGCTTTCCAGGCATTGGCATATAAATCAGCCACCTCCGAGCTCTCCGTTGCAGGATATTCCATTTTCATGGCCTTTATACTGTTTTTCACGGTAAAGACGTCCTGCATGCGCATATATCTGTAAGAACACTGCCACTCAAGCCAGGCTTCCAATGCCCTGAGCAGCAGATTGCCGAATAACAGCAGGGAAAGAATCAGGATAATGGAATCCATCCGTCCTCCTCCCGCCAAGGCACTGATCAGAAGGCTTACACAGAGAGAGGTGTACAGGGGCGAAGCCGACACGACCAAAGCCTGCAGCAGCAAAAGGAAAGGATATATTTTGTCCGCATCCCATACCATCCGAAAAGCTTTTTCAATACCTGACAGCTGCTTTTTCATACCGCGTCCCCTCCCTTGTATATTTCAGCCTGCGCCTGATACATTTGATAATACAGCTGTCTGTTCTCCATCAGCCTGGCATGTGTCCCCTGCTCGGCTATTCGGCCGTCCTCCATCACCAGAATCCTATCGGAAAAATGACAGCTGGACATTCGGTGGGATATGTACAAAATGGTCTTTTCTTTATGGTTTCTGTGAATCTGCTCATAGATTTCCAGTTCCGAACGCGGATCAAGGGCTGCGGTGGGCTCATCCAGAACCATGACCTTCGTATCCCTGTGCAGCATTCTGGCGATAGCCAGTTTTTGCTTTTCGCCGCCTGACAAATCCACCCCATCCGCATGATAATAGCGGAACAATGGGGTATCCAATCTTTTCGGCAACTTCTGGACTGTGTTCTCCACGCCTGCCTTTCGCAGCGCCTCCCATACCTTTTCATCATTCTGCCCTGCAACCGTTATATTTTCTCTGATGTCCAACGCAAAAATATAATAATCCTGAAACACCGCGCTCACCTGCTGCCTGTACTTTTCCAGTGGGATTGCCCAAATATCCACACCGTCCAGAAATATCCTGCCCTCATCCGGCTGATACAGCCGCAAAAGCAGCTTAATCAGCGTTGACTTACCGGAGCCGTTGCGGCCCACTATGGAAATACTGCTCTTTAAGGGGATCTCTACGGATACCCTGTCCAGGGCCTTCGTTTTCATCCCCGGATAGGTAAAGGAAACCTCCTGAAAACAGATCGTATGCTCCGGCACATGTCCTGAAGTCCCGGTGAATTCCAAAGCTTCCATCTCTTCCTCCATCTCCATGGCCTTTTTGAAATCAATGAAATACTCTCCGTATAAATTAAAGTTAAAAAAGATCGAACCATGGAAACCAATGTCTGGGAAAGATTGTTCAATGCCGCCGCATATCCGGTAAAGCCTCCCAGGGTCAGGCTTCCCTGAAGCACCCGCGCCACCAGACACCCATAGGCTGCCGCCAACTGCATCAGTTCTCCAAGAATCCCCAGCATATGCGAGAAATAAAATGCCGGTTTCGCCTGGTTTCTGGCACTATAGAAATGTTCTTTATTCCGCCGGAACTGACTTAACAAAAATTCCTGCAGCCCATAGAGACGGATCTCCTTGGCAAACCCGAAATCTATCATAACATTTGTAACATACTGATTCTTGTTTCGATAAGGGGTAGTCTTTACGCGTTCTTCATAATTTGCACGTTTTTCCCGGCTGCCCCCTGCCACATGAAGAATCAAAGCCGCCATGATCAGCATCGCCGGTACAATGCCCAGCCACAGCAGGGAAACTGCAAGCACTACGGCCCTTACTGCATCGGAAACAAGGCTGACTGCTTCCGTCCCGATGGCGTCCACACCCCTGTCTCCGCCCAGAGATCTGACAGCATAGCTGATGTTCCCGCTGACGGCATTCTCCGCCTTGATAAAAAGCTCTTTTACTTCAACGCTTTCCATCTTTTCCAGAGAAATGTGCTGCAACTTTTCGGATATCTTATAATTCAAAAAATCCTTGAAACCACTCTGCGGCAAAATCTGTTTCCGCTGAATCCAGGTATTCAGCAAAGCCAGAATAAAGGTGCTGGCTGCCAGCCCCAAAACCGGTAGCAGAGCTTCCTCAAAGTTTGCGCCCACCAGCAGAGAATCTACGATCCACGCAGGAAAAATGATTGCCGGAAGAGGCAGCAGAATTGATACAATGACACTACACAGCAGGAGCATAAGATAGGCTGGATTCCATGACCAGGAAAGCCTGAACAAATAAATGATGGATTCTAATGTGTGCTTTTTCACTTTTCAACTCCCTACAAACAAATGAATTTCAATTAATTCACAGATAAATCATAAATGTCCATAATGAAAGTCCAAATACTCTTTTATATTATGCATTACTTGATCAATAGGAATATTTTGAGGACATCGATTTGCGCATTTGCCGCATTCAATACATTTTCGAATGTCATTTTTTCCAGCAGTTAATCGCTTGTATTTTAGTTTATTTATAAACTGATTATCTGTTGCAATGATTGAGTTAAAAGCATCAAATACCTGAGGTATGTTTAATCCCCTTACACAATCCATGCAATAGCCGCAACCAGTACATGCTACACCTTCTACTGAATTGTATAAATTACATATTTCTACAAATTGTTTTTTCTCAAAATCTGTAAGACAGTCCGCTTTAGCATTTTGAAAAATGCGAATATTATCCTCTAACTGTATCAAATCACTCATTCCACTTAATACACTTGTTATGTATGGAGAATCATATAACCACCGAAAACACCACTCAATAACAGAATAATTTTTCCCCAACTTGAAGTATTTATCTCGGATTAATGCTGGTACATTATTCACTAGCCTTCCACCTCTGAGCGGCTCCATGATAAACAAGTCAACCCCTGTTTCATAAGCCAATTTAAGCCCTTCTACAGTTGCTTGTGAAAACATATCTGCTACATTCATTTGAACTTGGCACAAATCCCATATTCCATAGGATAGGATTTCACAAAAAACCTATATATTTAATTTTTCCTTCCTTTTTTAAAGATAACAAAAATCTATTATAATATGGAATTAATTATCTTATCCAATTGTTCAGGCAGCAAAAGTGTTGGTGTACCTCGAAACTGCCCTATGCCCAAATCATTCCGCTTTTCCAAATTAGAAAAAATCTTTCTAGAATCTCCACCCTATGAAGATCCCTATATTCGCTTTCAGGTATCAATCCTCTCTGAGTAAGGCCTGCCTCTCAGAATCCTTTCATTTTCCGAAGCCATTAACTTTTTGTATATTTTCGTTATCTAACATTTCCAAATAACTGTCCAGCCTTGCATTCACATAACCTGCAAACAGTTTTTCCATTGCTCCAAGATTATGCTTTACATGGTATTCATCAAATGCATTGTAATACGAAATTCGGTCTGCAAATTTAATGTCAATTGGCGGATATCCGGCTTTCATCAATTCCAAATTTACAAGCAGCCTTCCGGTTCTGCCATTTCCGTCTATAAAAGGATGAATCCCCTCGAATTCAATATGCAACCGTGCAAGCCGTGGAATGATATGATCTGTACTGCTCCTATAAGTCTCCAACAACCGTTCCATCTTGGGCTGGATCAAATAGGGCTGAACCGGTTCATGCTTCGCACCCATAATCCTGACAGGAACTCTCCTGTAAACACCTCGGTCCTCCCGTTTATCCGCCAATACAATATAGTGTATCTGCTTGATGATACTCTCCGATAAAGGCATCTGTTCTTTTACTAAATCCCGAACAAAATCAAATGCCTCTTTATGCCCGACTGCTTCCATATGATCTTTTAACGGCTTTCTGTCAATCGTCAGACCACGCAAAACCATATCCGTTTCACGAAGGGTTAGGGTGTTCCCCTCAATTGCATTTGAATTATAAGTATACTCAATAATGAATTCCTCAGTCAAGCGTTCCAGCTCACCCTCAGTCAACGGGCGTCTGGTATCCAGTTCTCTTTTCTTCCTGTCTATGGCTGCCAGTAAACTTTCTGTCGCTTTAAAACGTCCATCCTGTGGTTTTTTCGCATCTGATGGTATCATCCAGCTGCGCCCTTCTCGTGTGGCTCCCGAAATTTTTCCTTCCGAGCAAAGTATACGCACTCGTCTGTCAGAAATCCCCCACTTTTCTGCTGCCTGCTTTACCGTTATATACATAAAGATCGCATCTCCCTTTTTTCAATAGTATATCTTATTTCCGGAATATTATCAAGCGAAAAGGAATAATACTTTATTGTTTTCGGAATAATAATAGACCCAAAAATGCAATGCTTGCACTTCGAGTCTTGTTTTCCATACTTTCAGTTTTAAATATCCTCAATCGTAGTAAAACCGTAGTACCCTACCGCTCCCATTGCCGCGATTTGCCCCGTTCTGCCCCACAAGTGCCGCCAAATCCCAGCTATCCAATCTGATACTGCGGCAAACAAATAGTATTTATCATCTTGGATTTATCCTTTCATAAGCCTTTAAACCTTGATGTATCAGGCTTCTTGGCACTTTTCTTCAACTTACTGTTTTACCTTACCTCACGCAAAAGTGTTATCTGTATACCAATATTGATAGACCAAGTCTTTTCTCCGGCAGAGATAACAAGGCGGCGGCCAGTTCTCCATTGGTAAGGGTAACTGTCTGACCGCAGATTATATCTTTTTGCCGCCGTCTGCTCCTGTCACGCCATGCATTGATAGCCACAAAGCGTATGACTGTTTTGCAAAAGCCGCGGAGATTATACATGATGTGTTCTCTATAGGCTTCTAAAAGGCATAGAGGATTCCCCGGGATATATATATCGTTTACTCATAGCACTTACAATTCCAAAATAGCAAATATAGAAAACTACAATACATGCCCCAAACTCACCAGTTAATGTAAGCAGAATATTATTCAAAGAAGCTGGCAATATTAAGTTCATTTTTCCATTCAGTAATGGTATGCAGAATAAAATAATCAACAAAGGCATTATCATTGGAGAGGTCAATTTAATTGCTATCTGCTGATTCACAAGTTTTGCTATCTGCTGATTGCTTTTTCCCATACAGCCCATTATCTGATAGCTTTTTGAATTTTGCCTGAGCTCTATAATCTGCCGCAAAGATAATATTGAAAAATAAATAACCAAAAACACAATACAGATACTTATTTGTGAAGTTCCCATCCACTGGCGCATAGCCGTGTCAAAAAGCTGAAATTCCGGCTGCAGCATCAATATTCCAGTCACAAAAGAACATCCGGAAAACAAAAAGCATATGCAGAAAATAGCATTAACCATAGCAGCTGTTTTGAAATTTGATGTTACATTTGCCATAATATATAGCCTGTCTTTTTGATATATTCCAACGGATTTCATTCGCCTGTACGCATATAAATAACCAAACACCCATTTGTAAAAGGCAAAGACAGATATTAACAAAGGTATTGCTGCAAAAGATACGGGATAAACAATATAAACTTCCGGCAAAAAAGCAATGCCGCAAACGCAGCCAATTAAGCACACAAAACACAAAAAGAATATAATGCCCCATCTTTTATAGTTTCCTATGTTTTTTGCGCCTTGATTGCGGTTTCTTTCAAACATCAGCTCCCTTATTTGCAACTTGTCTAAGCGTTGTTTCAACCGAAAAGAACACACTGTTTCAATAAAGCAAAAAAACAGAAGCGTATAGAACATACTTTTACCATAAAGGAATCCGCAATGTTTCATTTCATGCAGCGGCTCACGGAAATACCAAAATCCATATACAGAAAAACCCATTGTTGTTCCTGCTATATAGCAGCAAAAACCAATCAACAGGACTTCGCATAAAAACAGCCGGGTTAATCTCTTTTTTCCCATACCTAATAACAAATAGCTTGCAAATTCTTTTGCCCGCTGCTTTAGCATGAAAGTGTCTATATATTCAACTAAAACTATTTGAATGGCCGCAATTAACAATGGCAGAGATATTACTTGAAAACCGGCTAATTCTCCTATAATGGTTATACAATTAGATACTTCTATAATTGCCAAAAGAACGGTCATGGCAGCAACATATAAAAGATAATCTATAAAAGACCGCCTGGCATTACGGATTGACAACTTCAAGTACATCATGGCCTTCTCCCTCTATCCATTCTATTTTCTTCAAAATATCCGCGAAAAAAGTATGTTTGCTTTCCTGTTCCCGGTTTAAGGCTGTTTTAATTTCGCCGTCTTTCATAAACAAAATGCTGTCGCAATAGCTGGCTGCCATAACGTCATGCGTAACCATCAGTATTGTTGCGTTATACTCTCTGCAAAGCATAGCCAGTGTGTCCAAAAGCTGTCTGGCAGCATGGGAATCTAAAGCCCCGGTAGGCTCGTCTGCAAGTATAATATCCGGATTTACCACAATAGCACGGGCGCAGGCGCAGCGTTGCCGTTGTCCTCCCGATACCTCGTATGGAAATTTATCTAATATTGCCGATATATCCAGCTTTTCAGATAAACTTTGAATCATCGGACGAATGCTCTCTTTGGAAACCTCTTTAATTGTCAAAGCAAGCGCAATATTTTCATAGATCGTCAAAGTTTCAAGTAAATTGTATTCTTGGAAAACAAAGCCTAAATGTCTGCGGCGGAATTCTGCGGTATCTTCGTCTGGTATATCTACTATATTCTGTCCGCTTATTCGTATCGTCCCATTTGTTGGCTTGTCTATTGTGGCTATTAAATTAAGCAATGTTGTTTTCCCGGAACCGGAAGCCCCCATAATTCCAACAAAGCTGCCGTGCGGTATCTGAAAACTTACGTCATTTACAGCTAATACAGAATTATTTTCCGTTTCATAGAGCTTGGAAACATTTTCAACTTCCAAAACATTTTGGGTTGCTGTATCACATTCTTTTGCTTCCCATTTATCATGTCCTAACCAATTTGTAATCACGTCCATAAGTACCTCATCTGCTTTTTCTTTCAACTTTTCTTCTGCAATGCACTCACCCGCAAATAGTTCATTCAAAGTAACCTCTAAAAGAGTGCATAAAGGCATAAACAAAGATAAATCCGGCATAGAACGTCCTGTTTCCCATTTTGAAATTGCTTTATCGGTTATTTCCAGTTTTTCTGCTAACTGGCTTTGCGTCCAGCCTTTTGCTCTCCTGCGTTCGGAAATAAAAGCTCCAATCTTAATTTGATTCATTATCCAGCCCTCCTGCTTGCGCTAAATTATATAAATCCGGCATAAAAATGAACACCTACCAACGGTAGAGTTAGATCAAACGGGGCTTTTTGCCTCTACCGACAGTATAGTTCTAAACGGAATCTGACAAATTATAAGGAAATATATACATTCAGATTATATCATTCCGCTATCTCTAAATCTATCTTGTTTTTGGTATTCAAAAAGGAGAATGGAAACGGCTTATTATTTTTAGACATTAAGAGAGCCGCCAAACTGTGATTTCTCACAAATCTGTCGGCTATGGGTTCAATTCCTCCGGTGCAGTCAGACACAAAACAAGCACTCCCGCCACAAGTGGTATCATATGATACCTCCAGCTAAAAGTGATTTTGGACATTTGATATATTATAATTGTTCAAGGCAAGCCTGGATTTCGGCACATACAGCGCGGTCGTTTTCAAACATCTTCGCAAACAGGCGTTTCAGCGTTTCCTGTGTTTCCTTTTGTAAAATCAAAGCTGCGGACTGCTCTGTAACAGCATATCCGGTCTCGGGTCCTACCCCCAGTGCGCCCCATATCTTCCATCCGATACCATGTGTTTCATCATTTCCATCCTCGATATATTTTGACAAAAAAATATGGGTCAGCCGACTATGTATCTCTTTATTTGTGCAAATATTGCATAGCAGGTTTTCGTGTCCGCCGAATGCTTCCGCGGCATGCCATCTTGCTTCAATAGGCACACCATTGATGCCGCACATCATGCCGGCGGTGTCCATGGCGTTTTCCGACG
>Ga0224740_10113_pt1 | contig 19741 bp, 22 predicted proteins | sample LIM_E_Water_Bulk_FD_161634 | JGI IMG/M metagenome (GOLD analysis project Ga0224740, IMG submission 161634) | Enriched cells from gastrointestinal tract of the lab mouse from Pacific Northwest National Laboratory (PNNL), Richland, Washington... | ecosystem: Host-associated > Mammals > Digestive...
ACATATTGAGCAATCAATTTTTTTGCAAATAAAAGGAGAAAAAGCATGGAATACCTTAATGCAAAAGATATATTACCAATTGATTTATTAGAGCAGGTAAAAAAATATGCAGCAGGAAAATGTCTGTATATTCCCCAAAACGAAGACGATATGAAATTATGGGGAGAGCTATCAGGATATCGTAAGCAGTTAAGAAAACGTAATCGCATGATAATCAATAAATTCCAGTATGGTATTACCATAGAGGAACTTTCAAAGGAATACTTTTTATCTGAGGAAACTGTTAAGAAGATTGTTTATTCAAGAAAGAAAGCAAAGGAACTACTTTTTTACCCTTATATTGAATCTGCGAAGGAATATGATGAGCATGGACTTTTGGAAGAATGGATACACACATATCTGCTGTTTGAAAGAAAAAACAAAGTATTTTCAGATGGATTATATTTGGAGGAGCGTTATTATATCGGACCAATTATGATGCCAGTTGATTTTTTTCACAGAAGCTCAGGACCAGAAGAGGGAATGAAATGGCATGTGGATGAAAGAGTATTTGAAGAGCGAGCAAATAGTTGGATGGATAAGTTGAAGTGTGATGAAAAAGTACCACCACTGATCATCAGTTATTTTGATAATACATTTGAAATTAACTGTAATAGTCCATTACATGAAGCGTTAGTACGGATGAATGTCAAAGAGTTTTTAGTAATTATCTGGATTACGAATCAAAAGGATTATGAAGATTTTAAGCAGAAATATGGTAAGTATGTAAAGTTTGATTATAATTAAATGAGTCATAGATATGCATGATGCTAATGTCTATAATATCAGCAGACAATAACTTAGATAAAATGCCTGACAGAGCAAAAATTAAGCAGCATAATTTAAAGATTGTTGGGACAACTTCCCTCCATCCCAAGGCAATAGATAATGTAAAATTGTCATTACCGATGCTGCTTATGGGGAAATGAATCTATGGGTTTGAATAAAGCATATAAAACTTTGTGTGATAACCTATTTACAATCCCTATGGTTGAGAATGCAAATGCATTCTCGTTCAATGTAAATTGTGCCGCTTAATATTTATGCATGAGGTGATAAGGCAGAGGAGAATACATGAAATATGGGACATTAACACAAGCAAAAATGTATCATGATAACGGCAAAATAGAAGAATGGCTGCAATTGTTTTTGCGAAATGATGGTAAAAATATTGAACTTGCAGACGGCTTACAGTTAGAAAAAAGAGAATATTTGGGGTTGCTGAAACTGAAAATGTCTTATTTCAAAGATATAAAGGAAGGAGCACCAGAATATTTAGTTTCCGAAAATGATATAGATTATTTTTTCTGGATAGTAGAAAATATGAAACACTGCATTGAAGACTGGGATGTCCCGCCATTGATTGTGGAATATAGAGATGACAAATTCTTTGTAAATGATGGTAGACACAGACTGGAAATGTATCGGCAGCTGGGTGTGAAGGTTGTTGATGTTGTGTTATGGACAACCGGAGAAGAGAATAAAAGGAAATTATTGGAGGTACTAAGATGATTGAAATATGTTCAAAATGTGGAAATCACGAATGGGATAAAGAGATAATAGGGGATAAACTTTGTTGCCCGAAATGTGGTGCAGAGTGGAAATTTATATCAATGCCATTATTTATTCTGACCGGATGTAGCGGCGTGGGGAAAACTACTACAGCCATAGAGATTATGAGAAAAAAAGTAGATTTTGTTGTGCTGGATGCTGATATATTTACATGTTTTGTGAATTGGAATGATGAAGAATCTTGTGATAATTGGGTTGAAGCTATTGTAAATATTTCGAAGGATATTATGCAGTCAGGTAAGCCGGTTTTATGGACTATGGCAGGATGTCTTGACCGCTTAACAAAAGCTTATAATAGTCGTTATTTCAGTGAAATTATGTGTCTAGCTTTAGTGTGTGAGGATGAGGAATTAAGGAAGCGTATGCAGGAGGGGAGAGGAATAACGGACGAAAATTGGATTAATGGTTCTTGTGATTATAATCGTTATTTTATGGAGCATGATAGCCTTGGAGATACAAATTTTGAGACGTTTGATATCACGAATAAGGAACCAGGAGAGGTTGCGGAGTATGTGGTGGAATGGATGAAAGAAAACTATAAGGGATAACGCAAATTAGCAATGTCGCAAACATAAGAATAAAAGGCAGATTGTAAGTCAGCAATTAAGCTCTCGTTTTTGGCATCAAAATAATTATAACCTAATATCTAATTTAAATTAGTCGATAATTAAGCCAAATAAGATTAATAAATAGAGGTAATTATAAAGATAATATCAGAAGAATTGATATTATTTTCAGAAAAAGGTTATGGTGATGTCAATGTCAATGATATTGCTTCAGAAGCGGATTAAAAACACTATCTCTGTACAAACACTTTAAGAATAAACAAGAAATATTTAATGCCATATCATGAGCCATTTATTCATTCCCACGTATGCAACGAGCCAAACGCAAGCTTGCAAGGAACTGAAAGTTCCTTTGCACTTGGCGACTGCGCGCGGGTTGCTGAACATCCGGTGGATGTTCGTTTAGCAACGACCAAAGCGGAGCGGAGACCGAATACCCCGCCACTTGGGGCCGGAACTTGCCAAGGGACCGAATGGTTCCTTTAGAGAAGCTAAGTCATGCCCCGTTGCTCTGCAGCGGGGTATTTGACTTGGGCTTTTCATCGATTTCATCTATTAGACCTTTTTGAGCCATTTTTATAGATAACTTACGTGCTTTATCTTCTGGCAAATTTCTAATTATTTCTATTAGGTAATTTTTCTGTTCTTCTATATTTAGGGCGTCAAACGCCTCTACACTAATCATTTTCATCTTTTATTCCTTTGCAATAAATATTTTACGACGTTTATTTCTTTAATATCCTACAAAGTTTTAACTACATTCCTTCAATAATCAAAGCCAAACCGTCAATAATAGCGAGGGCTCTATTCCCCTTCTTTGATTTGTAGCCCATGGGAGAGAAGTATCTATGAGGGTTTTGTTATGCCTTTGTAAAGTGCTTAAAGTGTTCTTTTGTGGCTGGCACAAACTATTTTGTACCTCCAATTTTCTGGATTTTGTTAATTTGATGGTAGTACAAGATATGGAAAATGTCAATGATATTATGAAGAATTTTAGGGTTATGATTAAAATTTTTGTAAATGATTTACTCAACTTTCCCAACTTTAAAACAAGTGGAAACTCTTGAAAATTCAAGTAAAACAATTTGCGCTAGAATAGAAAAATTCAAAAAATGGTTGACAGATTCCAACTTTTGTATATAATGGTGTATATGACAAAGGCGTCACGAATATTTCGTGGCGCTTTTTCTGTTTCCTAATAATTGTCCGGACGATTGCGGGAAATGAAAAAGGACTATCCAGCACAATAAAAAAGATTATTTGGATAGAGTGAAGGAGGATGTAATGTGGAAAAACCATATAGTAGAGTTTTTTTCACGCAGAAAATTGTAATTGCGCACAAATTCACAGACTTTGGCAAGAATGGGGGATTATTATGGATATGAATGTATGGTATTTATTGGGTGCCGTTTTGGTATTCTTTATGCAGGCAGGATTTGCAATGGTGGAAACTGGTTTTACTAGGGCAAAGAATGCTGGAAATATTATTATGAAAAACCTGATGGATTTCTGTATTGGTACAGTAGTATTTATTTCCTTTGGATATGGGATTATGAATTCTAGTACATATTTTGGCGGTGTGATTGGAAGACCAGAATATGGGATGTTTACTGATTTTGATGGATTTAACTGGTCGATGTTTTTCTTTCAGTTAGTGTTCTGTGCAACATGTGCGACAATTGTTTCTGGCGCGATGGCAGAGCGTACAAAGTTTAGCATGTATTGCGTTTATTCTGCAATTATCAGTATGATAGTATATCCAATTGAGGCAGGATGGGTATGGAATAGCCAGGGATGGCTTGCAAAGCTAGGGTTTGTTGATTTTGCAGGTTCCTGCGTGATTCATATGGTAGGCGGTATTACAGCACTGATTGGCGCAGCAATTCTTGGGCCACGTATTGGTAAATTTAGCAAGAGGACAGGGAAGCCTCATGCGATTCCGGGGCATAACTTGACAATCGGCGCGTTGGGTTGCTTTATTTTATGGTTTGCGTGGTATGGTTTTAATGGTGCTGCAGCATCAGACTCTGCGCAGTTGGCGAAGATTCTTGGAACTACAACACTGGCACCTGCCTTTGCAACACTTGCGGTATTGATTTTTACATGGATAAAATATGGTAAGCCGGATGTATCTATGTGCCTTAACGGTTCGCTGGCGGGGCTGGTTGCGATTACAGCTGGGTGTGCAAATGTTGATGGTGTTGGCGCTATAGTGATTGGTATCTGTTCTGGGTTGATTGTTTGTTTCGGTGTCTGGTTTGTAGAAAATGTGCTTCGGGTGGATGATCCGGTTGGTGCAGTAGCAGTTCATGGATGCAATGGTTTGTTTGGCACGTTTGCAGTTGGTCTCTTTGATATTAAGGATGGTCTGTTTTATGGAGGTGGTGTAAAGCTTTTAGGAATTCAATGTCTTGGAATTGTGACAGTTGGCGTTTATACAGCTATTATAATGGGAATCGTATTTATCGTAATGGATAAAGTCTGGGGTCTGCGTGTTACGGCGGAGGAAGAGCTTGTTGGGCTGGATGCAAAAGAACATGGTTTGTCTTCCGCATATGCAGACTTTATGCCTGCTGGGAATATGTTCTATTCTGCAGGGACCTCTGTTGAGACGTTAAAAGGCAATATACCTGTGGAGCAGGCAGTTGAGGTGGTTCAGGCAGCTCCTCCAATGAGAAAAGAAAAGGAGGCGGGCACTTTAACCGAGAAGATTACAAAGATAGCTATTGTGTGTCAGCAGAGTAAGTTTGATGACCTGAAGGAGGCAATGAACGCTATTGGTGTAAATGGCATTACTGTAACACAGGTACTTGGCTGCGGTGTGCAGAAGGGCATAACAAGAATGTACCGTGGTGCTGAGCTTGATATTGTCCTGCTTCCTAAAATGAAAGTGGAAGTTGTTGTCAGTGCTGTACCTGTGGATACCGTAATTGAGGCGGCAAAGAAAGCACTTTACACTGGCAATATTGGTGATGGGAAGATTTTTGTATATGATGTGGAGAATGTTGTAAAAGTCCGAACAGGGGAGGAAGGCTTTGATGCTTTGCAGGGTGATAATTGATGTTAATAATTTTATTCTCGCGTAAGCAACGAGCCAAACGCAATGCTTGCAAGGAACTGGATGTTCCTTTGCACTTTAAAATGTCGTATTAAAGTAATATAAAAGATGATTATTGTAGTAAGGAACAGAGAGCCAGGACACTGTATGATTTTTCAGTTTTCTGGCTCTTTTAAATCTTTTAGCATATCGTAAACTAAAAATCAAATGCAAGTTTTCCACTTTTTGGGGGGAATAATAATTGAATACTCATTGGTGCATGAATAAACCAGTTATTTTGTAAAGAGAATAGACTTTATATTTGGACTGTGATATACTCGCATCATAGCGGACGTTAGATATTGCTATGGCTCTTAAATCTTTCATCGGGGTAATTGTTTCTGTGTAAATTCTGTAAAATTCAACTTTCAAAGTAAAATAATATAGGAGGGGTAAAATGGCTAATGACGAAAAACTTGATTTAATATTATGTAATATGCAGATTATAAAAGAAGATATACAGGTTATGAAAGGAGATATACAGGACCTAAAAGAGGAAATGCAGGAAGTAAAGGGAGAAGTACAAAATCTAAAAGAAGAAATGCAGGAAGTGAAGGGAGAAGTGCAAAACCTAAAAGAAGAAATGCAAGAAGTAAAGGGAGAAGTACAAAACCTAAAAGAAGAAATGCAGGAAGTGAAGGGAGAAGTGCATAACCTAAAAGAAGAAATGCAGGAAGTAAAGGGAGAAGTACAAAACCTAAAAGAAGAAATGCAGGAAGTAAAGGGAGAAGTGCATAACTTAAAAGAAGAAATGCAAGAAGTAAAGGGAGAAGTACAAAACCTAAAAGAAGAAATGCAGGAAGTAAAGGGAGAAGTACGGAATTTAAAAGAAGAAATGCAGGAAGTGAAGGGAGAAGTACGGAATTTAAAAGAGGAAATGCAGGAAGTAAAGGAAGAAGTACGGAATTTAAAAGAAGAAATGCAGGAAGTGAAGGGAGAAGTACAGAATTTAAAAGAGGAAATGCAAGTATTAAGGCAGCGTGCGGCAAGTATCGAATTACATATTGAAAATACCACAGATAATGGCATTCAATTAATAGCTGAGAATTTTGTTGAATTAATAAATAAGCTGAATGAGGCGATTCCAGTGGCGGACAAAAATCTTGCATATGAAGTTAAAGTACATTATCTTATGAGTGAAATTGACAAAATCAAAAAAGAGGTTGCAGGCATTAAAAGTAAAATAGCATAATGATTCTGTCTTTCTCATTCTCCTGAATAGGGGATTAATAGCTGAAGCAATTTGTAATATGGAGGAGTTACATATACAATACATATTATTATATGAAAGAAGAGGTAGCAGCAATGGTGAAAAGATATCTTTGTATGTATCTATTATAATAGGCTGAGGTGATAAATAATGAATATAGAAACAATGGGGGATTTGAAGAAAGGATCTTCATACGATATGGCTTGCAGTCTTGGGGAACGGTGCATGTCCGCCCATCAGATGCGTCTTAATGGCCTGCGTTCCAATTCCAACCCGTTTGATTGGCTAATCTGTATGGATTTGGATCAAGTAATACAGGTTTTGCTGACAGGCGGCAGGGATTTTTTTCGGAGAGAAAATCTACAAGTTGTTGAGGGGAGTAAGGGACATCTCAACGTTACTGATTCGTTGACCGGGTTTATAGCACTACATGATTTTAGGAAGGGTCAGCCTTTTGATCAGGAATATGAATTATTTGTGGAGAAGTATAACCGGAGATTTGGCAGGTTATTTGAGTTGCTCCAGCAGGCTTCTTCCATTCTTTTTGTCAGGACAAATGTCCAGAAGGCTGATTATGAAAAGCTTCTGGCGCTAGAGCAGTTAAATCCTGATGCGCAGATGGACTTTTTGATCATTAATACAATGGAAACGGACCAAGTGAAACGGCTGGAAAGCCCTTATAATAATATGATGATATATGGGATATCAGAACATCCAGACATTGCTTATGATGTCTGGATGGGGAACCATGCACACTGGCGGGAAGTTCTTTCTGGATACTCATTAAAGAATTATAAGGATTGGCTGACAGATGGGATAAAGTCTGTGATAGGGGACAGGCAGCTTGTGCTCTGGGGGTTTGGTGGAGCTGGAAAGAAGATTGCTGCCCAGATAAAGGCCGCCAAGGATCCAGTGTCAATTGGTTGGTTTGTTGACTCTAATTCTGCAAAATGGGGGATGGCTGATGAAACTACAGAAGTGAGGGATACCCTAAGCCTGATGGCAAATAGGGATGATGTGCTTGTATTAATTTGTGTATATGGGGATACAGAGGGAATTGAAGATTCTCTGGCGAAGATGCAGTTTCCAGAAAGCGCTGCATGGAAGATTGTTTATGAAGGTCTGACTCCAGTTGGGTTGGAGAAATGTGTGTATTCTGTGTGATGCTGATCAATGCTTTACAGTTTACTAAATTTTCGGTATAATAGGCAAAGAGTTTTCTGGATATTGCAGGAGGCAATTGACGGACATTGATAAGATGAGAATATGATAGAGATGCAGCCAAGGTGTAAAGCCTTTATGAAATAAGGTTTTACATCTTTTTTCAAATCATGAGGCAGGAGGACAATGGTATGGAAATAGTAGTTTTGTGTTATGAGAAATGTAGTACATGTAAAAAGGCCATAAACTGGCTAAAGGAGCAAGGAGTGCAGTATACAGAGCGGCCGATTAAGGAGGAAAATCCTTCAAAAGAAGAGTTGAGGGGATGGTATCAGAAAAGCGGCCTGCCGCTGAAGCGTTTTTTTAATACAAGCGGAATGTTGTATAGGGAATTGAATTTGAAGGATAGGTTGTCTGGGATGTCCGAGGAGGAGCAGTTGGGGTTGCTGGCTTCCGACGGTATGCTTGTGAAGCGGCCGCTTTTGGTAACGGAGCAGGTAATTTGTCCTGGCTTTAAGGAGGCAGAGTGGGAAAAGGTGGTTCCTGCAAAAGGATAAAGGTTAGTTCTTAGAAATACTGGAGGATACTAGATGGAAGCAGAGATTTTATTGTGGATACAGGATTATGTGAGAACCCCGGTGTTAGATTCGCTGATGCGGGGGATTACGCATTTGGGTGATTTCGGGATATTTTGGATATTGATGGCATTGGTTTTGGTTTTGTATCCAGACACGAGAAGGGCAGGGAACGTTGTGATAGCAGGGATGCTGGCATCCTTTATTTTGAATAATCTCTTTTTAAAGAACTTGGTGGCAAGAACCCGTCCATATGAGGTGATTGACGGCTTAACGCTTCTGGTGGATAAGGCTTCTGATTTATCCTTTCCATCAGGACATTCTGCGACCTCCTTTGTGGCAGCTGTCATTATATTGCGTCTTTTGCCAAGGCGGTATGGGGTTAGTGCGATGGTTCTTGCCGCATTTATTGCGTTCTCCAGGCTTTATGTGGGAATCCATTATCCAACAGATGTCCTTGCTGGGACGGTTTCTGGAATCCTGATTGGGCTTGCAATAACAAAAATAAGTGGGCTGTGGGAAGACAGAAGTGGGAAAGGACAGGCCAGATGCTAAAAAACTGTTTTTGGTGGGAGATATTTCTTAGTGATAGATTCTGAGGGAGCGGTGGAAGGATGGAAAGGAACCTTACAACGGGCAGTGTATTACAGACGATTTTCAGTTTTTCACTGCCATATTTGTTTTCATATTTATTGCAAACACTTTATGGAATGGCGGATCTGTTTATTATTGGGCAGTTTGGCGGTGTGGAAAGTACCACAGCTGTTTCGGTCGGAAGCCAGGTTATGCATATGCTTACTGTTATGATTGTTGGTCTTGCAATGGGGTCGACAGTAAAAATTGGGCGTGCGGTTGGGGCAGGTAAAACAAAGCAGGCAGCTCTAGCGATAGGGAATACGGTTACATTATTTCTTCCGCTTTCTGTTTTTTGTATGGCAGCCTTGCTCTTTGCGGTCAAACCAATTGTGTCTTTGATGTCTACACCGTCAGAGGCTGTTTCTGGGACAGTTTCTTATTTGACAATCTGTTTTGCTGGTCTTCCGTTTATTACAGCTTATAATATGGTTAGCTCGGTGTTCCGCGGTATGGGAGATTCAAAAAGCCCAATGTATTTTATTGCGGTTGCCTGTGTGTTTAATATTGTACTGGATTATCTTTTTATCGGGGCAATGGGGCTAGGGGCAGCCGGGGCAGCTCTTGGCACGACACTTTCGCAGACGGTTAGTGTCGTTCTTTCGTTGCTTATGATTAAAAAGCGGAATATGATTTCTGGTATCTGTCTGGCGGATCTTAAGCCAGATTGGGAAATACTGGGAGGTATTTTAAAAGTGGGGATACCTATCGCGGTGCAGGATGGCTTTATTCAGGTGGCGTTTATTGTGATTACTGTTTTTGCCAACCGCAGGGGGTTAAGTGACGCGGCTGCGGTTGGTATTGTGGAAAAGTTGATTGGAATTCTTTTTCTAGTGCCATCCTCTATGCTATCTTCTGTCTCTGCGCTTTCTGCGCAGAATATTGGTGCGGGGAAACATGACAGGGCAAGAAAAATTTTAAAATATGCGGTAGTGATTACAGTTTCTTTTGGGGTCGCTGCTTCTGTTTTGATGCTGTTTGCGGCGGAGCCTGCTGTCAGGCTGTTTGCGGATGACGAGAAAGTAATTGCGCTTGGTGGGCAGTATATGAGAGGCTATGTATGGGACTGTATTTTGGCGGGAATCCACTTTTGTTTTAGTGGTTATTTTTGTGCTTATGGATTGTCTGGTATTTCTTTTATCCATAATTTGATTTCTATTATTTTTGCACGCATCCCGCTTGCCTATCTTGCATCGAAATATTATCTGTATTCCCTGTTTCCAATGGGGATTGCGGCCCCGATTGGTTCTGCACTCTCTGTCATTATATGTATTGCTGCATTTTTTTGGATGAATCGCCATCCTGGGAGATTAGAGCCAGAAGCTGCAGTTGCTAAGAAAGTTCATTGAAAATATCAGTCAGTAGCCCGACCGCTGTTGGAATTTGCTCCAGGGACAGCCCAGAATAGTTTACAAGCAGAGTATGATCTGGTATAGTTCCGAGCGGTTCAATATAATATTGGGACAGCAGGGAAATATGGACATTATGTTTTTGGGCAATCTGTAGCAGTTCTTCGTCGGTTGATCCGGTTTCAATGTTTATAAGAAAATGGAGGCCGGCATCTTCTCCATAGATGCGGGTTCGGTTGGCAAATGAGCTTTTGCGGATAGCTTTGAGGAAGCTATCGCGGATATTTTTGTAATGGGTCCTCATACGGTTGATATGTTTTTCAAAATAGCCATCGGAGAGAAAGCGAGCAAGAGTGTACTGCTCAAAATTTGAGACGGTACAAGAATAGAAATCAAGCTGGCTGTAAAATGTATCGAGCAAGTGTTTTGGCAGTATCATGTAACTTAAGCGCACGGTTCTTGAAAGGCTTTTTGCAAATGTATTAATGTAGATGACTTTTTCTGACTGGTCAATACTCTGCAGAGTTGGGATTGGCTGCCCGGACAGTCGGAATTCGGAGTCATAATCGTCTTCTAAAATATAGCGCCCTTCTTCTCTGGAAGCCCATGCCAGTAACTCGTAACGGCGGCTGATCGAGGTGACAATCCCGGTTGGGTAGTGGTGCGATGGGGTGATATGGGCAATCTGTGCAGCACAATTTTCTAACACATTGATATCTATGCCGTCAGAATCTAGTGGAATGGCATGGTAGGTTACCTGATAACTTTTGTATATCTGGGCGAGCTTCTGATAGGAAGGATTTTCGATTGCATATGTTTTTCTAAATCCAAGCAACTGGATAATCAGCCCATAGAGATATTCTGTTCCGGCGCCGATAATGACTTGTTCCGGTTCCACTTCCATATTGCGAAATGCTTTGAGGTGGCTGCAGATAGCCCGTCGGAGCTCCATTATGCCCCCACAGGGCGGTGTCATCATTAATTCTTCGCTTTTATCAGAAATCGTTTCTCGGATTAGTTTTGCCCAGATAGAAAATGGAAAGTTATCTGGGTTTGTTTTATTATTTACAAAGTCTAATAGATAGTCTCTTTTTGCCGCAGTTTTTGGTGCTTCAGGTTGTGGAGTGGATCGTGGGGTATAAAGCGGTGGATCGATTTTTGTAATGTAAAATCCTTTTTTGGGCATGGAATAGATATATCCTTCAGATTGTAGTTGGGCATAGGCGTTTTCCACAGTGATCGTGCTTATGCCCAGATTTTTTGCAAAACTTCTTTTAGATGGCAGTTTTGTCCCAGCAGCTAAGTTGCCAGAGAGAATGTCATTTTTGATACATTTATATAAATGAATGTAAAGGGAATCTGAACCTATATTTGTAAAAGAATATGTCAGCATATCAGTTATAAGCTCCTTTCTGGCTATACTGGCTATATCTAAACTGGTTATTTTAATATAGCCAAATGTTATTATAATAGGATTTATGTGTAGATGCAAGAAAGAATATATGGTAAGGAAAGGGGATTTTTATGAGTAAACAGTATGAGTTAAATAAAGAATTGGCACAGATGTTAAAAGGTGGTGTGATTATGGATGTCACAACACCGGAGCAGGCAAAAATAGCCGAGGAAGCGGGGGCCTGTGCAGTAATGGCATTGGAGCGCATTCCAGCAGATATTCGTGCAGCGGGTGGGGTATCACGCATGAGTGACCCAAAGATGATCCAGGGAATCCAGGAGGCGGTGTCAATCCCGGTTATGGCAAAGTGCCGCATTGGTCATTTTGTTGAGGCGCAGGTCTTGGAGGCAATAGAGATTGATTATATTGATGAGAGTGAAGTGCTGTCGCCGGCGGATGATGTATACCATATTGATAAGACAAAATTCAAAGTTCCGTTTGTATGTGGTGCAAAGGATTTGGGGGAGGCACTTCGCCGCATCAATGAGGGTGCTGCGATGATACGCACGAAGGGGGAGCCTGGAACAGGCGATGTGGTGCAGGCGGTGCGTCATATGCGTAAGATGAACAGTGAGATTGCAAAGATTTCTTCTATGCGGGGGGATGAGCTATTTCATGAAGCAAAGGAACTTGGCGTGCCTTATGAGCTGGTAAAATATGTTCATGAAAATAACAAGCTTCCAGTTGTCAATTTTGCAGCAGGTGGTGTCGCTACGCCAGCCGATGCAGCTTTAATGATGCAGTTGGGGGCGGAAGGCGTCTTTGTCGGTTCTGGAATTTTTAAGTCTGGAAATCCAGAGAAGAGAGCTGGCGCAATCGTAAAAGCGGTCACTAATTTTCAGGATGCGGCTCTGATTGCAGAACTTTCTAAAAATTTGGGTGAGGCAATGGTAGGCATCAATGAGGATGAAATTGAACTTTTGATGGCAGAGAGGGGAAAATAGGAAGTGAAAATAGCAGTAATAGCAGTGCAGGGAGCCTTTATTGAGCATGAGAAAATGCTTCAGACATTGGGGGCAGAGATGATAGAGCTTCGCAAGGCAGGGGATTTAAAACAACCATTTGATGGCCTAGTGCTTCCAGGTGGGGAAAGTACCTTGCAGGGAAAACTGCTGAGGGAGCTTGGCATGTTTGATATACTGCAACAGAAAATATTAGAAGGTATGCCGGTACTTGCGACCTGTGCAGGGCTCATCCTTCTGGCAAAAGAGATTTCAAATGATGAGAAGCGATATTTTGGGACGCTTCCTGTAACTGTTAAGAGAAATGCGTATGGCAGACAGCTTGGCAGCTTCTTTTGTGAGGGGGAGATTAAGGGGATTGGGCGGTATCCGATGGAATTTATACGTGCTCCATATATTGAATCAGCAGAAGAGGAAGTGGAGGTTCTCGCCGAAGTAGATGGTAAGGCCGTAGCGGTACAGTATAAAAACCAGATAGGAGTATCTTTCCATCCAGAACTCACAAAAGATACTAGGCTTCATCAAAAGTTTTTGGAGTTATTTTCAAGGACTGATATTGGCTAGAAATGGTAGTGAACTAGAACCAATGTAAAAGTAGTATAAACAGAAAGGGTGTAGGTCTTTTTTAGAGATGGTACACCTTTTTGCTTATGGAAAACTTTATCGAAAGAGTGTATTTTGTGGATTAGATAATTAGAATTGGAATATAATGTTATTTTTTGCAGTGTTGTGAGTATCTTGATTTTGTTTTACAGATGGCGGTAGGATGGGATTAGTTAATAGAATGCATCACCAAGGGGAGTGAAAAGATTTTGCTTTACACCGATTAGAAAAACTTTTATAATAAAAAAGCGGCAGGAGAAATTTTTCAATGGACAACTGAAAATTAATATCTATTTTATCGACTGTAAATTGTAAAAAAGATTCATGCGTATGTCATGAGTCAAAAGTTATAATTTGACTTTCCTCATTTTTTGAAGAGGATACTCTGCAGTTATCCATAGGCAGAGGAGTTTCGCCAATTTTGCTCTGTGATTGCATGATTCTTCAAAAAATTCCAGATGGAACAACCGGGAATGCAGCCTCATCGCCAGACAACTAGCTTTGATAGAAGGTCTTTGCTTTGTAAGACTTCGATGGAATATGCGCCCCGAAGCATGTCTAAGCGGCATGCGGCAAGGTGCTATGTTTTCTCGAAGGCACGCTTCCGCTACGCAGAGGCACGTAACGGTGCATAATACTCTGCAAAGCAGAATATAAGCACCGACGGCCTCTGAGTGCCTCTGCGAAAAACATAGCACACTGGCTGCATTGCCGTGAGTTTGCGAAAGGGGCGCATAAATCATACATCGAAGTTTGCAAAGCATTAGACCTTCCTCAAAGCGTAGCGTTGCCAGATGAGGCTGTACTTCCCGATTGTTCCATTTGAATACGGAATGAAAATCATGTACACAGAGCAAAATTGGTGAATGATATGTGTTATGGATAACTGCAGAGTATCTCTTCATAAAAAATGGGGAAAGTCAAAAAAAGTTATAAAGATTGTGTGAAATGATAATCTATGTTAGAATGGACAGATGACGGAGGCGTTTCGTGCTGGTTTTGCACGAATATTTTTTATAGGAAATTGCGCCGCACATAGTGGTGTACCAACAAGAAACGCAAAGAAATAAAGTTGTTTTAGTGTGTTTGTTAGGGCATAAGCGAAGCCTGTGCCCTTTTTTACGGATATTTCATAGATTGTTTGTGCTGGCGAAGCCAGTAGGACTGGAAACTTGATAGAATGATATTCTGCCTTGATTGGTCTGAGGAAAAGAGATGCCGTTTCGTCGTGAAAGTAATGAGGAGCAGATTATGGAAAAGCCGCTGGTCAGTGTGATTGTGCCTATTTATAGGGTAGAAGGATATTTATCGGAATGTGTGGAAAGTATTATCGCTCAGACTTACCAGCACATAGAGATTATATTGGTGGATGACTGTTCACCGGACAGATGCGGAGCTCTTTGTGATAAGTATGCTAAGCAGGATATAAGGGTAAAAGTTGTTCATCGTAGTGAAAATGGCGGCCTTGCTGCCGCAAGAAATTCGGGAATTGATGTGGCAGAAGGACAGTTTATTATTTTTGTTGACAGCGACGATTGGCTTGCATTAGATACAATTCATTGTTTGATGGAAAATATGGAGAAGTATAGTGCGGATTGCTGTGCGGGAGCATGTGTCACGGTTTTGGAGAGCGAGGATGGTTCTTTGGAATATAAAGAGCGGGAGCATGTGCAGGATCGTTGTGAGAGTGGGATGGAAGCGATGAAACGCTTGCTGTTGCGGGAATCTTCTGCTTGTAACCGCTTATACCGTCGGGATGCGTTTGCATATATTAGATTTCCAGAAGGAAGAATTAATGAGGATGAACCTGTTGTTTTAAGGTTGTATTCAAAGATGGACCGTATTGTGTTTTTAGATAAGGATACTTATTTTTATCGGAAGAGGAAAAACAGCATCACAACATCTGCATTTTCGTTCAGTAAGCTGGATTGTGTGGTTAATAGCAAAGAAAATCTGGAGTTTGTAAAAAAAAATTGCCCAGAATTGATTCCTGCGGCTGAGTTTAAGTATATAAAATCAATGTTGTGGTGTTATGTAAATCTTCGAAAGATTAAGACAATAGAATCACGGAAAGCAAGGAAAAATCTGCGTCATAAAATCCGAAAAAATAGGAAGGTGGCACTAAGGAACCCACATTTGGGATTTTTATTAAAGATACTTGCTATGCTGTGTTCATTATAATAATAAAAGGTATTAGCTGCAAAGGAAGGAGGACCAATATGTGGTGTCCAAAATGTAAAATAGAATATCGAAAGGGAATTACTGTCTGTGCGGACTGCGGTACAGAACTAGTACAGCGCGACGGAGAGTATGGTGTTGATGTCTGTGAAATTAATGATGAGGCAACAGCAGATGAAATTATGGAATTTTTAGCATATTCTGGAATTGAAAATGTTGAAAAGGAAGAGGCGGAGGATTCTGTTGGATTCAAGATTACAGTTCCAGTGAAGTCGGCAAAAAAGGCAGAAAAATTAGTCCATGGATATTTGATAGCTAAGGAAGAAGAGAAGCAGGAGGAAAGTTCCTCAAAAGAGGAAAATGGTGGAGAGCCATTGCAGGAGAATGAAATGTTATCGGAAGAAGGAGAGGATGAAGAGGGAAAACTTTTTTCCGATGAGGTGGAGGATACCGTGGAGTTATTACACACTTCCTCTAAAAATGAGTATGTAAAAATGGTTGACAAATATCGGGATGTGAAATTTTCTGGGCTGACCTTTATCCTCTTTGGTATTTTAGGTGGTTTTTATTTAATGTTATGTAAGTTTGAGATTATTCCGATTCAATATAATATCTTTATTTTCTGTGTGATTGCAGTACTTTTTGCTGGGTTCTTTATTTCTGGTATTGTTTCAGTAGTGAAGTCCCAAAAAATTAAGGCATTGATTCCAGAAGAGATGAAAAAGACAAGGGCTGTGAGGACTTGGCTGGATGAGAATTTAACAAAAGAGATGGTGGAGGGATGGTCAGACAGCAATGTGTCTGATGGAGAAAATGATCTGCTGATTACAGCTCATATCCGCACAATGCTGATGCGTGAGTATCCAGGAGAATCAGAGGCATTTATGGAAATGATAGCGGATGAATATTACGAAGAACATTATTTGTAAAAACAACTTTCAAAAAAGGGGAATGCGAAGGGGTACTTCACATAAGGAAGTGCCTCTTGTGGCGTATGCAAAGAGGAAGAAAAAAAGATAAAAGACGAACATCCTCGCTAAAAAATTTAGGCTTGTGTAAAGGATGTTATGTCTTACCAATCACTGAATTTGGTTATCCAAATTCGCTTGTTAGGGACATTTGCCCCTAATACCCCATAAAAAGAACGCAGAGCCAGTAGCAGGTGAGAATCCCTCACTGCTTGCTGGCTCTGTTTTTTATTCCGCAATATTTTACAATTCAAATTTTGTGCCATTTCTTCAATACTAAATTTGGCTTCGGGATATAATTCCAACTGCTTTATAAGGCTATTGATAAATGGATTTTGGCTTTCAGAGTGCCAATCCGTATAGGTGGCAAACGAGTTTAAACAGTCCAATAATTGTAATATCTGGTACTGATTGATTTTTTCTGTATTTAAAGCATTCCTTAACAGAGTCATTATGTTATGCCTTATTTTATCGGAGGAATAGTGTGCGGCAATATTTTTATCAATACATAAACTTAACAAAGTATAGCTGTTATGTGCTGAAATGCTATGCGGCATATATGGGCAGATGATAAAGGTCTGATTTTTCTTATTCGCTGAGGTTTTCATCTCCCCATTGTTTCATGTGTTCAAAAACGGGAATGAAACTTTTGCCTAAGTCAGTAAGGTTATACTCCACATGGGGAGGTACTTCTTTGTAATCATAACGGGTAATGAAGCCGTCTGCTTCCAGCTCCCGAAGCTGCTTTGTTAGGCTTGATTCCGATATGTCACCGATATGCCTGCGAAGCTCTCCAAAGCGGTGTATATCTCGAAAGGCGATGTAATAGATGATTTCAATTTTCCATTTACCACCTAATATTTTTTGTATGGTAGAAACTGTTTTGCAGCGTTCAACGGCCAATGTACTTTTTTTCATTCCTGCCACTCCTCGTATCATAAGTTTGTAAGCAAGAAAAACAGCTTACAGGCTTATTCTTTTTTGTTAGACAGAAGGATAATTATAAATATCCTTTCCGAAGATTCTCCTTCAATCATGCTTTCTGAAATAGCATAACACTCCTTTTCTTAAAAATCAATGTACCACTTCTATATATGTACTACAAAAAAGTACAGTACTTGTAAAATTGTTGTACAAAAGTATAATTAGCATAACTTACAGAAAAGGAGAGGTGTTTATGCATTACACAGGAACAATTTGGCGACCGCCGTATGAAGCTACATCACTTTTGTTAGAGGTAACGGCAGGCTGTACGCATCATAAATGCAAGTTTTGTACCTTGTATCATGATTTGCCGTTCAAATTCAGAATGTCCCCTTTGGAGGATATTGAGTGTGATTTGCGGGAGGTTAAAAAAGCAACGAAAGTTTGGAAAAATGGGCGTACCCGCCGAGTGTTTTTGACGGGAGCTAATCCCTTTGTTTTGTCTTATAACAAATTAACCGCGATTGCAAAGCTAATCCAGAAATATCTTCCGTCAGTTAAATCTATCGGCTCGTTTGCAAGGATTACAGATGTTACCCTTAAAACCGATGAGGAGCTTGCCAAACTGCGGGCTATGGGATATGACGGTCTGACAATAGGAATAGAAACGGGCGATGATGAAGCCCTGCAGTTTATGAATAAGGGATATACCTCTGCTGATATCATAGAGCAATGCCAGAGATTAGATGCAGCAGGAATTCATTACAGTTTCTTTTACTTGGTGAGCATTTCTGGGGCAGGTCGTGGAGAAATCGGAGCAAAATTGACGGCAGAACTATGCAATCAGATACATCCTACACTTATCGGGGCAAATATGCTTACGATTTATCCCGATTCAGAGCTTTATACGGAAATACAGCATGGGAACTGGCAGGAGGAGGGCGAACTTGAAAAATACAAAGAAGTACGGACACTCATTGAAAATTTACAGATACCTACCATCTTTGCGGCAATGGGAGCTTCTAATGCGTACCAATTTCATGGGCAACTGCCGAAAGACAAGAAAAAGCTGTTGGTATTTCTCGATGAAATCATAGGAAATGTCAGCGAAGAAGAGTTACAGCGGTATAGAAAAAGCGTTCATCATCTGTAAGTGAAGCATCCTGCGGGTATACCTATATGCGAAAAACGCAGCGCAGGAATTAGGAAGGAGGAGCAATCATGCACTTTACAGGCAGAACTTGGCGAACACTGTATCTAATTTTACGCCAGTAACGGCGTATCTTCCCTATGACCGTGAAAAGGTAATAAACGAACTACAATTTGTTTTAGATAACACGGACGAAAGGGAGATGCGGGAATATAGAGATAATTTGAAGTCCTTGGGATAAGGTTCGCAGTTGAAGTTATAGCCTGCCTAATAAAAAACAGCGTTTTGGTGGACTGTATTTTCACGCCCAAATGAGAATAGTTTATCCCTCAAGACCTGTTTTAAAAGAAGAATGGAAAATCTTTGAGAACACCCATGAAGCTATTTGACTTTCCCCATTTTTTATGAAGAGATACTCTGCCTATGGATAACCGCAGAGTATCCTTTTTTTTAAAGTTTTTACAACTATTTATAGTAATATTTTTTGGCTAATAGAAAATTTTCCGCGGGGCAGGCAGTGTATATTTATAGTTCTACGCCATTTTGTTGTAAAAGTTCCCTAGCACTTTCTACAGAATCGACCCCAGTTTTATTTTTAATAGGGGCAAATTCTTTAGAACGTTCCACCTCAAATGGAAGGCAGGAATTTAGTAGTTTGATTAAGTCTAAAATTAATGTTTCAAATTTATATCCATTTGGCTTCTCTGGTTTTATCAGTTTACCCTGCCCGTCCAGATATGGTATTTTTTTTTCTACAATATGAAGTGGCAGCTCTTTATTTACGACATCCTCCAGACAGTCAATTCGAAATAGGTAATTTAGGATAACACCGAAATTATAGGCGGGTTCTCCAGTTTCTGTCTTGGTATCCCTTAAAGAATCTGTTAATTCATAATATTCTATGATAGAGGGATGTCCATCCTCAAGGCACATAACGCCAACTTTTTCATCTGGATGGTTTTTGCGCACAACTTTCGCTCCCGATTCGCATTCTTTTTCAATCACAGCCCCGATAAAAGTAGGGTCTGCTATTCGCTGCAATACATTATCTACAGCAAACACATTTAGCCACTGGATTCCTTCGCGTTTCATCAGATCAAGAAGCCCGGCATTCATCAGGGAAGAAAACCAGCCTCCATTTCCGTTTGGGGAAGCAGCCAGCTTCCATTTTTCTTCCAAAAATATTTTTCCACTATAATCAGAAGCCGGAGCCATGTCCTGTTTGAAAAAATGGATATGTTTCCTGTCATAGCCGAAATACTCGTGTTCCTCAAAAAATGCCATAGTAATCTCATGGTTTT
>Ga0224740_10116_pt1 | contig 19563 bp, 17 predicted proteins | sample LIM_E_Water_Bulk_FD_161634 | JGI IMG/M metagenome (GOLD analysis project Ga0224740, IMG submission 161634) | Enriched cells from gastrointestinal tract of the lab mouse from Pacific Northwest National Laboratory (PNNL), Richland, Washington... | ecosystem: Host-associated > Mammals > Digestive...
CAAAACTCTTGTTGATGGACTTAACGAAATCTATGATGAATATGGTTATTATCTTGACTATCTTGACAGCTTTGTATTAAAGGGCAAGGATGGTGCTGAAAAAATTCAGTCACTTATGACCTATTTCCGAAATAAGGGTAAGGCACTCTTTGATGGTATTGAAGAAATAATAGATTTTTCAGAGGGTATCCGTGATCTGCCTAAGGAAAATGTGCTTAAATATGTCTGGAATGACGGCTCCTGGATGGCAGTAAGACCATCAGGCACAGAGCCTAAAATCAAGGTTTATTATTCAATTGTTGACCCTGTTAAGAATAATGCAAAGGTAAGACTTGAAAATATCAGAGAAACAATTAAGGGAATAATTAATGGCTAATATCGTTTTGGATGCTGCCGTAATCGGCAATGTAAAACTGAAAAACAGAATCATCCGTTCAGCTACACATGATGGCTTGGCTGATGAAAAGGGTGCTCCTACCCCAAAGCTTATCAGTAAATATGTCAACTTGGCTAAAAATGATGTTGGCTGTATTATTACAGGCTATGCGGCTGTCAGCGCAAATGGTATGTCACCTTATCCGAGGATGCTCAGGGCTGACAGTGATGAGCTGATTGCTGATTATAGAAAGCTGACCGATGCTGTTCACGAGTACGGCACGCCGATTATTTTTCAGCTTGCCCACTGCGGACGGCAGACCTCATCAAAAGCAATCGGTATGCAGAAGGTTGCACCTACCGCAAAGCGTCATTTGTTCTATCCGGATAAAGCGAAAAAGCTGAATGAAAAAGAGATTTATGATATTATTTATGATTTTGTAAATGCTGCCAAAAGAGCAGAAAAAGCCGGCTTTGACGGTGTTCAGCTTCACTGCGGGCACGGCTATCTGCTGCATGATTTCTTATCACCATATGGTAATAAGAGAACTGATAAATGGGGCGGTATTATTGAAAACAGGTGCAGAATCGTCTGTGAAATTATAAGAAAGATTAAAGCAGGAACCGACCTTCCTGTATGGATTAAGTTTTCTGCAACCGACAACCGCAGGGGCGGTATGAATATTGCGGAAAGTGTTAAAGCTGCTAAGCTTTTTGAAGAAAGCGGCTGTGACTGTATCGAGGTTTCCTGCGGTACGGTTGAGGATGGTATGAACACAATGCGAAGCCGTCTTATGCCTATGGAAGCCGTATTCAAATACAGAGAGCCCTGTGCTTCTTTTCCTGAGGGATTCAGTAAACTTGCTCTTGCAGGTGCTAACCTTGTTAATCCGCTCATCAAGCAGCCTGTACCGCTTGAAAATTTCAATGTTGACAGCGCTGAAAAAATAAAATCAGCAGTGGCAATACCTGTAATTGTTGTAGGCGGAATACATAAGCTAAGTGATATGGAAGCGATTATCACGAACGGCAAGGCTGATTTTGTTTCAATGTGCAGACCGTTTATCTGTGAGCCGAATTTGGTCAGAAAATTCAAGGACGGCACGCAGACAGAGGCTAAGTGTGTTATGTGTAATTATTGCGGTCTGGTAATTGAAAAGGAAAATACCAAATGCCTTATGGGCAGAATTAAAGATTAATATAACGGAGAATGAGTATGAATCGAGTTCAGACTTATGTAGAAAATGTTTTACAGCCAAAACTTCAGGGTGACGGCGGCTGGGTTGAATTTGTTTCGCTTGCGGGCAGCGAGCTTACCCTCATTTTCAGGGGTGAGTGCTCAAAGTGCTTAATTCTTGACAGATGTGTTGCCTGGATTGAGGAGCAAATCAAGAAGGATTTAAATAAAACTGTGAAGGTTACTGCAATCCGCAAAAAGCCTTATTTTCAGGATATGTAAGGAGTGTGAACTATGGCACATATTAAGGTTATCAGACGCTCAATGCGTCCCGAGGAGTGGACCGATTTAAGATTTGGCTGGCTCAAAAGATATATTTATGATAATAAGTGGGAGATTAAAAATCTTCTGATTCGTGATGCACGTCAGGTCAGTGAAATGGAGTTTGATTACTACAGTGACGATTACCGTCCGCTTAATAAGGGCGATATGTTTTTTACTCCCGACGGCACAGCGTTTATTAAGGCGGATGTTGATATTCCTGCTGAGCTGCAGGGCAAAGAGCTGTGGTTTTCTTTAAAAACCGCTGCAGAAATCTGTGTTAAGGTCAATGGCAAATATGTCGGCGGTGTTGACCCGAACAGAGAGCGTATGCTCCTTTCACCCTATGTCAACGATAAGAAAACACTTCATTTTGATATGATGGGCTATAACCGTTCAAAGCCTGACGACGAGCGTAATCCTGAAAGTCTTTCGGTTCGTGGCTGCCGTCAGATTTTTGAGGGTGCTTACATCTGCACCGTGAATCATGTAGTGCAGGATTTGGTTTGGGATTTTGAACTTTTGCTTGATGTTGCAAAAAGCGACTTGTTTAATGAGGATTACCGCAATTTCCTAAATAAAGAGCTTAACAATGCAATGAACTTCATCGATTTTGACAGTGACGAGTTAACAGGTGTTGGGGAATGTCAGCAGTATCTGAATGACGTGGTCTTTGCTAACGACAACTATAAGGGCAATGGTGATGTAGCTCTTATTGCACATTCACATCTTGATATTGCTTACTATTGGCGCAGAATACATGCTGTTCAGAAGAATTTAAGAACAGTGCTTATTCAGCTCAGATTGATGGATAAATATCCTGATTTCAAATACACACACACACAGCCTTATGTTTACGAAACACTTGAAAAGTATTATCCTGAGGTGTTCGAGGAGCTGAAGGAAAAGGTTGCAAACGGTCAGTTTGAGCCGGTCGGGGCAATGTATGTTGAGCCTGACTGTAATGTACCGAGTGCTGAGAGTCTTATCCGTCAGTGCCTTTACGGTCAGCAGACCTATAAGCGTATGTTCGGTAAAACCGTTAACAATGCGTGGCTGCCCGATGTTTTCGGAAATAGCTGGATTTTACCGCAGATTTTGAAAAAAAGCGGTGTTGAATATTTTGTTTCAAATAAAATGTCCACATGGAATGATACCAACAGATTTCCGCACAATAACTTTATCTGGCGCGGTATTGATGGCTCAGATGTTTTAGCCTGTGTTCCTCCTACTCACTTTATTACATGGAATATGCCTTCACAGATTCAGGAAAATTGGGAGGCTTATATTGACAAGGACAGCGGCGGACAGACGATGAATATGTTCGGCTATGGTGACGGCGGTTCAGGCTGTACGGAAGAAATGATTGAGCTTATGCACCGTTTTGAAAAGCTGTCAGTTATGCCAAAGTGTGAGCATATGGGCGGTGCTGAATTCTTAGAAAAAAATCTTAAAAATAATGGTAGTCTTGAAACCTGGGACGGAGAACTTTATTTGGAGATGCATCGTGGCACCTTCACCACAAAATCTCATATGAAGCGTGCCAACCGTCAGCTTGAGTATAAGCTCAGAACGGCTGAAATGCTGTCCGTTCTCCGTGGCGAGGATAACACTGCAGAGCTTACCGATATTTATAAAAAGCTGCTTATTAATCAGTTCCACGATATTCTGCCCGGCTCTCATATTCATCCTGTTTATGAGGATGCTATGGCTGATTATGATGATATCAATAAACGTCTTGATGCAATCATCGGCACGGGCTCAAAGTATTTCAATACACTTAACTTTACCCGTGATGCATTAACCTTTGTACCGAATAAAAAAGGTACTGCAACACGTTATGGTGTTAAGGGTAACTGGATTATTCCTAATATTCCTGCACTTTCTTCGTCATCACTGAGAGCAGCCTCCTATAAGGAGCAGTGGCTCACGGTTGGTGATACTGTTGAAACGCCTTTCTATTCACTTCAGTTTAATGAGGATGGCTCATTTGCATCGCTCTTTGATAAGGATCTTGAAAGGGAGTGGACTGACGGTGATTTCAATAAGCTGAAAATTTATACCGATAACCCGGGTAACTATGATGCCTGGGATATTCTCCCTAACTATAAGGATAAGCAGATTGAAATTAAGGTGACCGAGCCTCTTACCCTCTGTGAGCAGGATGGCAAGAGTGCAACCTTTAAAGCAATTCTTTCAACTGAAAAATCAACATGGACAATGCTTATCCGTTTGTTCAGAAGAAGCAGGGGAATTGAGGTTGAGAATATTGTCAACTGGAACGAAAAGCATAGGCTTGCAAAGGCTGAGTTCGGTTGCAATGTTTTAACAAGAAAGGCACTTTGTGATACCTCTGCAGGCTTTATTGAGCGTGATACACATAAAAATACAACCTGGCAGCAGGCAAGGTTTGAAACCTGTCATCACAAATGGGCAGACTTGGCAGAAACCGACGGCGGTATAGCGATCATCAATGATGGTAAATATGGTATCGGATTTGACAATAATGTTATGTCACTTTCACTTCTTCGTGCCACCATCAGACCTGATGTTACAAGCGATATGGGTATGCACAATTTCTGCTATATGATTATGCCTCACAGCGAGGATGCTGTTAAGGCCGGTATTAATAATATTGCATTTCAGTATAATGTACCGCTTGTAAAAGCAGATGTTGAATATAACGGTAATATCTTTGCACCGCTTTATCTTCAGGCAATGAAAAAGGCAGAGGACAGCGATATGACGGTTATCCGACTTAGCGAGCAGGACGGCAAGCGCGGCAGAATTAAGCTTGATAAAAAGGTTAAGCTTCTCAATATGCTGGAAGAGGTTGAGGGCGAAACAGATATTATTGAATATAAGCCTTTTGAGATTATTACAATAGGGGTGGAATAATGACTGTACAGAATATTATAATTATAGTTGTTGTTTTAATTATTCTTGGTGTTGTTATCTTTCCATTGATAAACCGCCGTTCCTTCAGAAATCTTCCGCCTGATCAGCAAATCAGAATACTGATGAAAGAGGCTAAGGGTCTTGCTTATTTCAAAAATGTGTCAAAGGGCAGTACCGGGATTTTGTATTATGTAAAAAAACAAGCGTAAAATTCTTGCTTTCCCATGGATTCTCAGTGACGGAAAAATGCTTTGTACCCGCAAAAATCCTTTTGAACGCTGGGATTATCCCGAGGAAAAAGAGCAGATTAATGCTGACGAGCTTAAGCAGCTTGCCGATGAGCTTGAGAAATTCAATAAGAAAAATCCGGTTAAAATTGTGTTTGAATAGTATAAAATATAATTTAAAAATTTGTTAAACAGAGATTTCGTTATTGAAATCTCTGTTTTTTTATGTGGTTTTTTTATGGATAAATCAGAAAAATTTATGAAAAATAATAAATAATTATTGACAAACGATAATTTTTGAATATAATTTAACTCAAAGGAGTGATATTATGTATCAAAATAAATCAGCCGATATTCTTAAAGCAATTATTAAAATTTGTTATGTAATGCTTGCTGCGGTTGTATTTGTTATGCTGGTTATTACAACCGGAACAATTACTTTGTCGAAAGAGTCTTTTAAGTTAATAGAAGAGATTCAGGTAAGGCTTTTAATTTTTCCGTTTTATGCGGTTGTGCCTGCAGGCTATGTGGCACTCGTATGTATTGACAGGCTGCTTACAAATATAAAAAAGGATTTAGTATTTGAAGCTGAAACATTAAAATATCTTAATCGAATCAGCTATGCTTGTGTCTATGCTGCTGTTGTCGGTATAGTTTCTGTTGTAATCAGTCTGATATCCGGTGTATATGATTTTCTTATAGTGTTTACTTTGCTTTCACTTGGTGAGTTTTTTATGGCCATTGTCCTGCAGGTTATACGGCAGGTTTTCAAAAAGGCAATTGATATTAAGGAAGAAAATGAATTGACAATATAGGAGGGCATATGGCAATTATAGTTAATCTTGATGTAATGCTTGCTAAACGAAAAATGTCCTCACTGGAGCTGGCTAATAAAATCGGAATTACGCAGGCTAACTTATCAATACTTAAAACCGGTAAGGCAAAGGCAATACGCTTTTCAACTCTCGAGGCGATATGTCGGGAACTTGACTGCCAGCCCGGTGATATTCTTGAATTCATTGAGGAGTAGATGTTATGGATAACAATGATAAATTCTATTATTATAATCCTTCTCTGGATGCGGCACGGATTCAGTCGTCTGCACCGCAGATAACTGAAGCACGCAAGGCACCTTTTAATTTTTCAAAGAAAGATAAAATTTTTACAGTTTTGTTTTTTGCCCTCAGTGTGTTAATGGTTGATTTTGTAATGTTTCACGGCTTTAATCTCGGTTTTACAATTTCTTTTATACTGATGTTTATCCTTGCAACAGTCTACTTGTTTAAAAAAGAAAATACGGTTTCTCCGTTTTGTGTTATAAGCGGTATATTATCACTGACTGGCTCAGTTACCTTTACACTTTATCATGATTATTTTGTAAATGCTGTTATGCTGCTTCTCATAATGGGACTGTTTACAATTTATGTATGCGGACTCAGTAATACATTTACCCATAATGAGGGCAGCGTAAAAATATTAATCAATATGCTTCAGGGTGTATTTTTCAGCCCTGAGCATTATGTCGACATCCGCAGATCTGTTGCATCCTCCTATTCAAAAAGCAAGAATATAAAAAGTATAGTCTTGGGTATTGCTGTTTCAATACCTGTATTGGTTGTGGTTATTCCGCTTCTTGCAAGCGGTGATGCTGCTTTCAGCGGACTGCTGACGAAAGCCTTTGAAAATATCGGCATATATGTTGCTGAGCTTTTTGCAGCAACAGCGGTGGCAGCTTATATGATTCCGTATTTTGTTGTGAAAAATAAACGACTCGGTGTAAGAGAGGTTAAGCAAAGGAATTATAATGGCGTTATTTCACCCTCGCTGATTACAACCTTTTTGAGTATAATTTCAGTTACCTATCTGGTTTATCTTTTTTCTCAGCTTGCTTATTTCTTTTCAGCGTTTTCCGGTTTTCTTCCTGATGGATATAAGTTTACCGAAAGCGAGTATGCAAGACGCGGTTTTTTTTGAGATGTTTGCAATCTGTGTTATTAATTTTATTATCGTAACGCTTGCAGGTATGCTGTCAAAGAAAAACGGAAAGGGTAAAAAACCGTTGTCTGTAAAAGCGCTTTCCGTATTTATTGTTCTTTTTTTCAACCCTGCTTCTTATAACTGCTATGGCAAAAATGAAACTCAATATTGAAATTTTCGGTCTGACCAAAAATCGTGTTATGGTTTCAATATTTATGATAATGATGTTTGTGGTAATCGTTTTTTATGTCATTCACATTTTTACACCGGAATTCAGCTATATGCAAAGTATGGTTGTGATTTGCAGTGCGATATTCATTGGGCTTGTATGCTGCAATATTGACGGCGGCATAGCAAAATATAATACGGAAAAATACCTTTCCGGTGAACTTGAAACAATCGATGTTGATTACCTTTATTCGCTGAGTGACAGTGCATATCCATATATCCTGACGCTTGCAGACAGTGATGATCATCTTGTAACAAAAGATGTTAAGCACGCTGTGGGCAGAATGCTTTATCAAAGATATGCCGATTATTCAAATATTGATTTTGTTGATAATTATACATCTGAACTGACATGGTCACCGTTAAAGGATTTTCGTGAATTTAATTTAGCTGTTCATCATTCAGCAATGACGTCGATTGATTACTATAATTCTATTGATAAGGATGAGAGAAGCAGTCTTGTTCATCAGTATACAATTGATGAGGACGAGTACTATTGGTACGATAGTGCATATGATTCATATTTTAAATATGATGATAACGGCAATTGCAATAAGTACAGCTATAATGAAAAAAGAGGGCGATATGAATATATGGGTGTAATCGACAATCCTAAGGAATGGTTATAAAAATGAGATTAATATTATATCCTACAGGGCTATTTGTATTTACATTTTTACTTCAGCTATTTTTTATCATTATAACAGAAAGAAAACGAAAAACTGATAAAGAAGTCGACTGTAAAAACAAAAGAATTGTTAAGAAAGCTTTGATTGCTTTAGTGATTTCACTTTTTTTAGCAGTAGCACTTTTGGCGTTCTTCCTATTTGGTTTTGCAGTTTTATCCGGATTAAGAGAAGGGCACTAACATTATAATATTAAAAAATGCACTTGACAAATGCGGTTGGTTGTTATAGACTAAAAGAGAGGTTTATAACAATAGACCAAATTTGGAGGTGCATTTTTTTATGGAGCTTAAGCTATGTGAAAGTGATTTCAAATTTATGTGTGTTGTGTGGGATAATGAGCCGCTCAGCTCAGGCGAGCTTGTTAAGCTGTGTAATGAAAGGTTGGGATGGAAAAAATCTACTACTTATACAACCTTAAAAAAGCTGTGTGACAAGGGCTTCGCACAGAATGTTGATACCATTGTGTCTTCGCTTGTGGAGAAAAAAAGGGTGCAGTCCTATGCAAGCGAGCATTTTATTGAAAGCTCCTTCGGCGGTTCTTTACCTAACTTTTTGGTGTCATTTTTAGGCAGTAGAAAAATCAGCAATAGCGAGGCAGAGGAGTTAAAGCGGCTTATTGACCAGTGTAAGGAGGAGTGAATATGGACACCTTATTTGTTACAATTCTCAATATGAGCATAACGGGCTCAATTGTAATTGCAGCAGTTATATTTATCAGATTTTTTTTGAAAAAATTGCCTAAAAAATATTCATATCTTCTTTGGAGCGTTGTGGCATTCCGGCTTTGTGTGCCTGTTTCCTTTGAATCAATAATCAGTATTTTTCAGTTTAAGCCGCTGCAGGCTTATTCAAATAATGTAATTGCGGACAGTGGGGTAATGTCCTATGTGTCTATGCCTGAAACAACTGTGACATCACCGCAGGCGGTTACGCCTGTTCAGAATACTGCTAATGTGCTTGATATGACAGAGCTTCAGCGTAGTGTAGCAATAACTGATGTTTTGCCCTATGTGTGGCTTGCAGGCGTTATTTTGTTTGCAGTATATGGCGTTATATCGTATATCAGGCTTAGCAAAAGACTTTCAGCCTCAGTCAGATATATTGATAATATTTATCAGAGTGACAGCATCGGCTCACCGTTTATATATGGAATAATGAAACCAAGAATTTATGTGCCTTTTGATATGGATAACGAGTATTTCAGTTATGTTATTGCACACGAAAGGTATCATATTAAAAGAAAAGATTATTTGGTTAAAATTTTTGCTTTTACGCTTCTGGCAGTTCATTGGTACAATCCGCTTTGCTATCTTGCATTTTACCTTATGAATAAGGATATGGAAATGAGCTGTGATGAAAACGTGCTTAGCAATAATATTGAAATTAGGAAAAACTATTCTTATGCACTTTTGTCTTTTGCCACAGATAAAAGCTTCCCTGCACCAAGTCCGCTTTGCTTTGGTGAAGGCTCAGTAAAGAGCAGAATAAAAAATATTTTAAAGTATAAAAAGCCAACGATGACTGTTACAATTATTGCTGTGGTGCTTTGCAGTTTGGTACTTGTGTCCTGTGCTGCAAATCCTAAAATTGCTCCAAAGAATTTAACAGGCAGCGTTGATGCTGATATTTCTGCAGATTATAAGGCTTATGCCATAGGTGACTGCATAGGTATGCCGGGTGGTTTCAGTGGGATTTTAGACGGTGGCGGATATGCTTATATTTCCGACAGAGATATAATAGTGAGCAGACTCACTGCCAATGAGCATTTCAATGAGCTTTATAAATTAGGCACATCCATGACAGAAGAAATAACCAAGAGTGATTTGGAACAGCATTTCGTGAATGGTTATATTATACCAATGAATGGCGAAGGTTATTTTGAGGTTCCTGATTTTAATAACGGGCAGATAATTTATTATTATGATGCCGTGCATTCATCAACGCCGAGCTATTCTGTATATGTGTTTGATGATGTGCCATATATGATTGAATATGCTGAGCGTTATTTTAAACTCACTTATGATGAGGCAGAAAATGAAAAATTAATCAATAAGGATTATCTTGCATCATTGGCAACACTCAGCAAAAATCAGCGTGATTATATTGATGAGCTTTTTTATTCGTTGGAAAATCCTGAAGATCCGTCAATTCATGCATCCTCAAACCCCGCTGATTATATTGATTATAATGAGGAAACATATAATACTCTTGTTGAAGGCGGAATTTATACAATGCAGTATATTGTTGATGAGTTTTCCAAGGGCGGACAGACGGGGCTAAAGGGTCATATAATGCGGAGCGTTATGGATAAAATCCTCGGCGGTGAATCACTTAAGCTTTATGCCGAAACAGGACAGGAGTATTTTGATGCATGGGCAAAGCATGTGGTTGCTATATTCTCTCAAAGCAGTGCTGAGGATGTGGAAGTGATGAGATATACCCTTCCATACAGTTATTGGTATTATACAACTATCGCATCATGACAGTTGCCGGTGGTTCAGCATAATGGTGAATTGTTTTGATGATATAACAGAAGTTTGCTGCAGTGATGAGATAAATTGCTTATATAATCGTATGTCGATTAAATTTACGGAGAAGATGGATACAGAATAGAAAATATAGAATAGCAATACAAAAAACACAGGAAATCATTACGATTTCCTGTGTTTTTTCTTTTCAAATTATTCTTTTTCTTCTGTCGAGCGTTTTTCAACAATAAAATTATGCACCTTATCAGCAAGCTCACCGTGTATTTTGAATTTGGTTGAAAATACAATGAGAGAAATTATCATAAGCACAGGAGGGATCGCAAAGGCAATAATACCAATTGCTGTTTTGGTTGAATCGTTGATAGTACCGCCTGTAATCTGTTCATTATAACCCATAACCTTTAAACCGCCGAACAGGATGATTGTCTGAATGGTATATGCAAGCTTCTGCAGAAAGCCTTTCATTGAAAAGGTGATTGACTCGTTTCTTTCACCGTTTTTGTATTCTCCGTAGTCGACTATGTCAGCAAGGAAGATTGTCTGTGCAACAAACATTGAAGCGATACCGATTGAAGCTAAAATATAGCTGATGTCCAATGCTATTGTAATTTTCAGAACAGGACCGAACAGGAACATCAAAGCATAGCCTGCAATTGTCATAATTATTGAAAACTGATAAATGCTTCTTTTGCTCATCTTCTTTGATAACAGGGGAATTACCAGCAGACCGAGTACAGAGCCGACTGCACCGATTGTTGCAAACAGGCTTTGTGCCTCAGGCTTGCCGAGTACGTCGGTGAAATAGTACACGGCTGTACCGCTTGTTAAATACCAGCCTGCGTTGGATACCATAGCAAATATTATAAATACAACTAACTGGTCATTTTTTGCAATAACCTTAAACATCTTTTTGAATGAAAATTTTTCTTTGTTGCTGTATACAACATGCTTTTCCTTTGTTGAAAATACGCAGATTGTTGAAAAGAGAACAAGCAAACCTGCACAGATGATTGCCCATTTTGAAAAACCGCCTGCCGAATAACCCTTGTCCGTGGTGGTCATACCCTTTGAAAGCATGGGCAGAATAATCGGTGTTGCTACTGTAATTATACCCTGACCCAATCCTGAAAAGGTTCTTGCAACTGTTGCAACGAGATTTCTGTCGCTCGGGTCGGTGGTGAAGCTTGGCACCATTGACCAGTAGGGGATATCTGCCATTGTGTTGGTCATACCCCAAAGTATATACATAACTGCTATATAGATATAAAGCTTAGTTCCGCTCATACCAAAGCTTGTGAACAGCAGCGAAAGCACTACCGCATTTGATATAGCTCCGATAACAATCCAGGGTCTGTATTTGCCCATTTTTGTTTTTGTGCTATCGACAATTGTGCCCATCATCGGGTCGTTGATGCCGTCCCATATTCTTGCAAGCGGTGTCAGCAGGAGCAGAAATCCCTCTTTAAGACCAAGCACACTTGATAAATAGTAGGATAAATAGGAATAAAATAAGCCGTAGCTCAGGTCAAGCCCTATTGCGCCTACACCATAGCCGATTTTCTCACGCCATGTTGATTTGTAACCTTCCATATTGCTCTCCTTAAATTTGATATAAAAATTATAACATATTGTATTTAAATAAACAACAGTCTGAAAAATCTAAAGATTACAATTTAGTTACAATTAGCTCAACTTCTAATTATTCCTTGACAAACTTTATTTGCCTAACTATAATGTAGTAGAGGAAGAAAATCCAATAAATTCCCAAAGAATTCACTAAAATCCCAAACTAATTCCCACAAAATGATGAAAGGAGAGAAAGATATGCGCTTATTTGTCGGCACACTTGATGGTTATAAGCTTGATTCTAAGGGTCGTCTTTCTATCCCTACAAAGTGGCGTGAAAGGCTTGGAAAGGAATTTTATATGGTTGCTGTTACCGTAAGAGGCTGTAAGTGTCTTACTCTTTATCCCGTTGACCATTTTGAGGAAACCTATGAGTCCATGCAGATCGGTACGGAAAATCAAAAGTATGACGCAACCACCTCTTTCCTTGATAATGCTGAGGAATCAACTCTTGATGCACAGGGGCGTTTTACGGTTAATCAAAGACTTAAGGCTGCGGCTATGCTTGAGAATGCATCAACAGTTGTGTTCAAGGGTAAGGGTAAGGTTATTGAAATCTGGAATACTGAAGAATACGATAAAATCTACAATACATATGACCATTCACAGGGTATGTATGATTTGATGGACAAGCTGAAGGGTAATGAGTAATATGGAGTTTGTTCATAAAAGCGTGCTTTTTGATGAGTCGATAAAGGCTCTGAATTTAGATAATACAAAAATTATAGTTGACGGTACTGCCGGGGGCGGCGGTCATTCCGGTGAAATTGCAAAATATGCAAAACAGCTCATTGCAGTTGATCAGGATCCCGATGCAATTTCGGTTCTTAATAAAAGGCTCGGCGGCAGAGATAATGTAATAATTGTCAACGATAATTTTTCCAATATAAAATCAATTATAAAAAATCTTGATGTTGAACAAATTGATGGTCTGCTTCTTGATTTGGGAGTGAGCTCCTATCAGCTTGATAACGGTGAGCGTGGCTTTTCATTTCATAAGGATGCTCCGCTTGATATGCGAATGAGCAAAAGCGGATTAAGCGCTAAGGATGTTGTCAATAATTACAGTGAGCAGGAGCTTGCTGATATTATTTTTAAGTATGGCGAGGAAAAGTTTTCACGCAGAATAGCTGCCAATATTGTTAAGGCGAGAGCAGAAAATCCTATTGAAACTACTTTTGAGCTTGTTGATATAATAAAAGCCTCAATGCCTCAGAAGGCAATGAGGGAGTCACATCCTGCAAGACGAACCTTTCAGGCAATTAGAATTGAGGTTAACGGTGAGCTTGATGTGCTGAAAAAGGCACTTGATGATGCATTTGACTGCCTCAATCACGGAGGCAGAATTGCCATAATTACCTTCCATTCGCTGGAGGACAGAATAGTAAAAGAAAAATTTAATGACTGGACAAGGGGCTGTATCTGTCCCAAGGAGTTTCCTGTATGTGTTTGCGGTAACAAACCGAAGGGTAAGGCATTAAAGCCGATATCACCGTCAAAGCAGGAGCTTGAAATTAACCCGCGAGCAAGGTCATCAAGACTTAGAGTATTTGAAAAATACTGATAATATTATTTACAGAAAGAGGTGAGAAGATGACTAATTCAGGTGATTTCAGAAGATATTCGTATCAATCCGATGCTGCTTATGCGCTGAAGGCATTTGATGTCAGCAGGTCATCTGCTGCACCTGCATATGCACCAAAAAAGCAAAGAAACAGAGATTTAAAGGTTAGAAACAATAATACAAGAAAAAGCAGGGCACAGCTTATCAAAGAGCAGAGAGCAACTTTAATTAAAGCTGCCTGCATAGTCTGTGTAGCCCTTGCCTTTCTCGGAATGTTTTTTGGAGTTTTGCATACATATGCGGTCAGGAATGAGCTTACACATGAGATTTCAAACCTGCAGACGGAGCTGTCAGTAGCGGAAAGCGAAAATACAAGAATAAACAGCGAGCTTAATTCACTGGTGTCAATGAGTATGATTGATAAGTATGCAGTGGACAAACTTGGTATGTCCAAGGTGCAGTCTAATCAGATAAGATATATTGATGTTTCTCAGTTTAAAGAGGAGCGAAAAGCTGCCGCCCTTATGCTTCTTGAGCAAACTGAAGCCGACACTGAGAATAAGTAATATTATAAATATTAATTGCGTAAAATATTGAGGGTTAGAAAATATCTAACTCTCAAATAGTTTTTATTAAATAAGATAACAATTGCGAGGAGGAAAAGCTATGCGGATAAATACAGGCAAAAATATGCTGAAAAGATTGCTTATTTTGGCGGCTGTAATGATTTTTCTCCTGTCAACCAATGTGGCAAGAATTTTTTATTTGCAGATTGTAAGAGGTGAGGAGTTATCACTGAAAGCGGAAAGTCAGCAGATGCGTGACAGCGAGATATCAGCAATGCGCGGAACAATTTACGACAGTGAAGGCAATGTTTTGGCTCAGTCGGCAACTGTATGGAACATTTATATTGATCCGCTGGCGATTGTGCTTGAGCCTGCTGAGGATGCCACAAAAGAGGAAATTGCTAAAAAAGAGCAGGAAACAGAAAAACGAAGAGCCATGATTGTGGATAAGTTCACAGAGCTTTTTGAATATGACGATGAACAGAAAGAGGAGCTTATAGAGAAAACAAAGCAGGAAAGCCATTATGCTATCGTTGAGAAAAAGGTCGAAAATAACATAAAGGAAGAAATTTCGGAATTTATTTCAGAGAATAAGCTCAACTGCATAGGAATGGAGCAGACAACGAAGAGATATTATCCTTACGGCTCAGTGGCTTCATCTGTTATCGGTTTTACAGGTGCTGACGATCAGGGACTTTCGGGTCTTGAAGCATTTTATGATGAAGATCTCACCGGAACAAACGGCAGAGTAATTACTGCCAAGGATGCTTATTCAAACAATATTGCAAGTGAGTATGAAACAACTGTCGAAGCAACAGATGGTATGTCACTCGTTACAACACTCAACCAGACAATTCAGTACTACCTTGAAAAGGGGCTTAGAGAAACACTTGAGGAGTATCAGGCAAAGGGTGCCTATGGTGTTGTTATGAATTGCAAAACGGGTGCTGTTTATGCAATGTCATCACTTCCTGATTTTGACTGCAATGATCCTTATACCCTGACTTATGACAAAAATATTAAAGAAATAGAAAAAATAACCGACAAAAAGAAAAAGGAAGAGGCAGAAAGCGCCGCAGTCCAGAATCAGTGGAGAAACTTTAATGTCAGTGACACATATGTTCCGGGTTCGGTTTTCAAAACCTTCATTGCTTCCGCTGCACTTGAGGAAAATGTTGTTTCACTTAATACAACCTTCAACTGCACAGGTGCAATTAAGGTTGAAAATTACATTATGAAGTGTCACTATCATCCCGGTCACGGACACGAAACCTTTACACAGGGACTTGAGAATTCCTGTAACCCGTTCTTTATCACAGTTGGTCAGAAACTTGGTGTACATAACTATTTTAAATATTTTGATGCCTATGGTTTTACACAGACTACAGGCATTGACCTTCCCGGTGAAGCGTCACCTCAATACTATCAGGAAGAACAGTATGGTATCGTTGAGCTTTCCTCTGCTGCGTTCGGTCAGACAAACTCGCTTACACCAATTCAGGTATGCACGGGACTTTGTGCGGTGGCTAATGGCGGCAAGCTTGTTACGCCTTATCTTGTATCATCAATCGTTGATTCGGATGGCAAAACTGTTAAAAAAACAGAGCCTAAGGTAGTAAGACAGGTTATCAGTGAGGAAACTTCAAAAACCGTGCGTGAAATGATGAAAGCGGTTGTAGATAATGGTACAGGTAAAAATGGTTATGTTGCCGGTTACAGAGTAGGCGGCAAAACAGGTACTTCAACAAAGCTTGGTGAGTCTAAGGAGGGCGAAGGAGATAAGTATATTGTTTCCTTCGGTGCAATTGCTCCGAGTGATGACCCTGAGCTTGCAATGATTATCATTGTAGATGAGCCTAATCAGGATTTAGGCGGCGGTGCTTTGTGTGCACCGATTGCAGCACAGATAATTGAAGAATCTATGGGTGTGCTCGGAATAGAGCCTAAGTATGATGATGACGAGCTTAAAAATTTATCGAGCTATACACCGAACGTAACAGGTAAATCGCTTGATGAAGCTAAAAAGGAAATTGACGAATATTCACTTAATTACACCGTTGTCGGTAAGGGTGACAAGGTCGTAAGACAATGTCCTACCAGCGCAGAAACAATACCGAACGGCGGAACGATTTATATTTACACGGATGAAAACAAGCGACAGACTGTCAAGGTGCCTGATTTTACAGGCTTAACAGTCAGTGAGGCTAAAAGTCTTGCACAGAGCAGCAAGATTAACATTGAGATTGCAGGCAATGATTTAGCAAATGGTAATGTTATTGCAGCACGTCAGAGCGAGGAAAAGGATAAAGAGGTTGAGCAGGGAACTGTTATAACAGTATCCTTCAAAAATACCGAATCAGTTCTTGACTGATAATAATTTGCATAATAAGCAAAGGGGATTTAACAATGAAACTGTCACAAATTTTAAAAGGTGTTAAGGTATTAAACACATATGATGATATTGAAGTGACTGATGTTACGCAGGATTCACGACTTGTTAAAGAGGGATTTCTGTTTGTCTGTGTTAAAGGTGCTGTCTTTGACGGTCATTCAGTTGCGGCTGAAATGCTTGACAAGGGTGCGGCTGCGGTTGTGGTTGAGCGTGACTTAGGTCTGAATAACCAGATACTTGTGGAAAATTCAAGAGCCGACTTTTCACCGATTTGTGCCAACTTCTATGGCAACCCGGCAGAAAAGCTTAAGCTTATCGGATTAACAGGTACTAACGGCAAAACAACAACTACATTTCTCATTAAGCAGATTTTGGAGAATGTGGGAAAAAAGGTAGGTCTTATCGGCACTGTTCAGAATATGATAGGCGATGAGGTTTATCCTGCCAAGTATACAACGCCTGATCCGTATGAGCTGCAGAAACTTTTTGCAATGATGGTTGAGGCTGAGTGTGAGTATTGTGTTATGGAGGTTTCCTCCCAGGCACTGGCTCAGGGCAGGGTTAATGGTCTGCGTTTTGCAGTAGGAGCATTTACCAATCTTACACAGGATCATCTTGACTATCATAAAACATGGGAAAATTATTTTAACTCGAAGCGTATTCTGTTTGAAAACAGTGATATAGCAGTTACAAATGCTGACGATGAAAACGGATTGAAAATTGTTGAGGGGCTTGATATTGATAAGCTGATTACCTATGCTGTCAATACGAATAATGCAAGCTACATTGCCAAAAATGTAAGTTTTAAATCAAGCGGTGTCGAGTATGAGCTTGTTGGTGATACAATCGGCAGATGCTATTGTCCTATCCCGGGAAGATTTTCAGTATACAATTCACTTTGTGCTGCAGCTATTGCGCTGGCACTTGGTGTTGAATTTGAACAGGTGCTTCTTGCTATTAGAAAGTCCAATGGTGTTAAGGGCAGAATTGAGGTTGTACCCTGTGACAGGGATTTCACAATAATAATCGACTATGCTCATTCACCTGACGGACTTGAAAATATAATCACATCACTTAAAGAAATTGCCAAGGGAAGAGTCGTTACAGTGTTTGGCTGCGGCGGTGACAGAGATAAAACAAAAAGACCTAAGATGGGTAAAATTGCCGCAGAGCTTTCTGACTTCTGCGTAGTAACCTCAGATAATCCGAGAAGTGAAAATCCCGGTGAAATCATTAAGGATATTCTTGAGGGTATGGTTGGTATTGATACGCCTTATGAGGTAGTTGAGCAAAGGCGTGATGCAATTGCATATGCAATTGCAAATGCACAAAAGGATGATATTATTCTTCTTGCAGGCAAGGGTCACGAAACCTACCAGATTCTGCCGACAGGCACAATACATTTTGACGAAAGAGAAGTCGTTGCCGAAATCCTCGGCACATTGAATTAATATGGAAAAAATCACTTTAAAAGAAATTGCATATGCTTTGGGTGCAGATGCTGTTGGTGAAGCCGTTATAACAGACATCTGTATTGACACAAGAAAGATAACAAAGGGCTGTCTTTTTATCTGTATCAGAGGTGAACGCTTTGATGCCCACAGCTTTGCTGCTGAGGCGAAGGAAAAGGGTGCGGCGGCACTTATGGTCGACCATAAGCTCGATATTGATTTACCTCAGGTTATTGTTGGCGAAACAAGTGCAGCAATGCTGTTACTCAGCAATTGGTACCGAAGAAAATTTGTTCTCCCGGTGGTAGGGCTTACAGGCTCAGTCGGCAAAACAACTACAAAGGAATTTATTGCTCTTGTTTTGGGTGCAAAGTATAAAACTCTTAAAACGCAGGGCAATCTTAATAATGAAATCGGTGTTCCTCAGATGCTGTTTCGTCTTGATTATCAGACTGAGGCGGCAGTCATTGAAATGGGTATGAACCATTTCGGAGAGATACAAAGGCTGTCTAATGCTGTTGAGCCAACATTGTCATTGATAACAAATATAGGTGTTTCGCATATTGAAAATCTCGGCTCACGTGAGGGAATACTCAAGGCTAAGACAGAGATACTCAGCGGTATGAAGCACGGTTATCCGCTTATTTTAAACGGTGATGATGATATGCTTCAGACTGTTGATTTGGGTGATGATTACCCGGTAATCACATATGCAGTAAAGAACACCCAAAATGCTGATTTTATAGCAGAGAATATAATTGAAAAAGATGGTAAAACAACATTTACTGTTTCATTTTGCAATGATACGCTTAAGCAGGAAATCACGATTCCTACAATCGGAATACATAATGTGTATAACGCTCTTGCAGCATTTGCAGTCGGATATATTCTTCAGGTTGATTATCAGTCTGCTGCTGATGCACTGGCAGCTTATGTTCCGGAGGGTATGCGGCAGAAAAGCGTTGCCTTTAACGGAATAACCTGTATTGAGGATTGCTATAATGCAAGCCCTGATTCAATGAGAGCGGCACTCACAACCCTCTCTAATACTGAGGGTAAGAGGAAAATAGCCGTTCTTGCCGATATGCTTGAGCTTGGCGAATATTCAAAGCAGGCACATATGTCAGTTGGTGAAATGGTTGCTCAGAATAAAATTGATTACCTTTTCTCATATGGTGAAATGGCTGAGCATATTGTGAGCAGAGCCAAAGAATTAGGTATGAAAAATGCTTTTCACTTTGACAGCAAAAATGAACTTTGTGAAAATCTGATACCCCTTATTGAAAAAGGTGACACAATTGTTTTTAAAGCGTCAAGAGGAATGAAACTCGAGGACGTTATAAATAAAGTATATGAGGTAAAAAAGAATGATTAGTACTATCATAAGCGTTGTAATTGCACTTGGAATTACTGCAGGTCTTGGATTTATTATTATTCCCTGGCTTAGAAAGCTGAAGTTTGGACAGACTATTTTAGAGATTGGACCGTCATGGCACAAATCAAAGCAGGGAACACCTAATATGGGCGGACTGATGTTTATTATCGGTATTATTGTTTCCTTTGCTGTTACAATGCTTGTGGCT
>Ga0224740_10117_pt1 | contig 19558 bp, 13 predicted proteins | sample LIM_E_Water_Bulk_FD_161634 | JGI IMG/M metagenome (GOLD analysis project Ga0224740, IMG submission 161634) | Enriched cells from gastrointestinal tract of the lab mouse from Pacific Northwest National Laboratory (PNNL), Richland, Washington... | ecosystem: Host-associated > Mammals > Digestive...
AATTCAGACATATTACCTGCATTCATACAGTTAATACCCATCATGGCATGTACGTTGCCGCCTGCAATCAGACCTTTTTTTCCTGTTAATGTAATTGTATCGCCTGCATTCACCTTAGAATTTAGAATAACATTCGACTGTATGCTGCCACCCGCATCCACTTTGGTGTACTCCAAAAATTCTGTAAAGATATCGCCGCCTGCTGTAATCGATCCTTTTCCGCCGCCCTGCATTCCTCTTTTCAGACACACCATGCCGCCTGCTGTTATAGAAGCAGATTCCACAACGCCGTCCACTGTAAGACTTTTTCCGGCGTTAATTACTACCCCTGCCTCTACATTCCCATGTATAACAATATCTCCATTGAAGTCGACCAAAGCATTATTGGTTAGATCACAGCCTCCTTGGATCTCATATACTTCTTCAACAGAAAGTTTGTTTGCGCCATCGTATTCCACTTTGCCTGATTTCGCAGCATAATATTCATTGGGATCGTCCTGATTGGTAATCCCTTTTCCTGTTAGCGGTCGAAGTTCTTTATATATTGTCGCTTTCTCAATTGCACCGGTTACGTCACGTCCTGTTGTCCCTTGTTCCGCTGGATGATATACAGCAAGCAGCTGCCCTTCATCCACATTCTGCAGCAGGCTCATGCTCCTATAGTCTACCGATCCATCCTTACGAATTTCCGGCCGTGGCTTCTCTGTGTTAAAGAAAAATTCATAACGGCCGTCATGCCCCGGAATACCTTTCTCACTTGTTGCAATCTTGACTTCTCGTTCATAAATTCTCTTTTTGCACATAGCAGCAATATGAGATTCATTAATTCCTGCTACCACATTGTTTAATTGAAGATACCTCATTATTTCAGATTTCTCATAGCTTGTGCTGTCGTCCTCCGGCGCACACAAATAAAGCCATGCCTCTGTTTTATCCTCTGCTATTCTGACATAAGATTTCACATTTACCATCAATCCACCTCCGAGAAGGCAATGATAAGCCCCCTTGTGTCTCTATTGTAACACTTTTTACCTCAATTGCGCAAGTCGTTCTGTAATTTGTTGTCGCATTAATGTGTATTTTGTTAACTTTTCACGTTCCTCAGCCACTTTGGCTGCCGGTGCTTTGGATATAAATTTCTCATTTCCAAGCATTCCGTTCACCCGTGCAAGTTCCCCGTCAATACGTTTCTGCTCTTTTTCAAGACGTTCAATTTCCTGACGGATATCAACTAACTCTGCAAAGGGAATATAAATATTGGCATCGGCTATTACAACAGAAACCGATTCCTGTGCGATACCTTCCTTATTGGTCTGAATTGTCACATCTGAAGCATATGCCAGTGTTGCAAAAAACAGTTTCCCTTCCGTAAAAGTATTTCGTATACTCTCATTTTCCGATACAACAAATACCTGCGCTTTCTTAGAAGGTGCTACATTCATTTCTGTTCGAACATTGCGGATACCACGCACCGCTTCCTTTATAATCTCTATATCCTTCTCCTCTTTTGCAAAGCAACGCTCTTGCCGGTACTTAGGCCACGCAGAAATCATAATCGATTCTTCCTCTGCCTGTAGTGTACAGAAAATTTCTTCCGTAATAAACGGCATATATGGATGCAGCAGCTTTAACGCATCAATCAATACAGTTTTTAATGTCCAAAGTGCGGCATTCTGTGAAGCGGCATTGTCAGAGTTATAGAGTCTTGGCTTTACCATTTCTATATACCAGTCGCAAAATTCATCCCAGATAAAGTCATAAATCTTCTGCACCGCAATTCCCAGTTCAAAATGCTCCATATTGTCGGTCACTTCTTTTATCAGACTGTTGAGTTTTGATAAAATCCAACGGTCAACTGGCTCTAATGCTGCCGCCCCGTCAACTTCTTTTCCTTCTATATTCATAAGGATAAAGCGCGACGCATTCCAGACTTTATTGGCAAAATTCCGGTTTGCTTCCACCTTTTCATAATGGAACCGCATATCATTTCCGGGTGCATTCCCTGTTATCAGCGTTAGGCGCAGTGCATCAGCACCATACTCCTCAATAATCTCTAACGGATCAATGCCATTGCCAAGTGATTTCGACATTTTACGTCCCTGTGCATCACGCACCAAACCATGAAACAGCACCGTTTTAAACGGGCGCTCTCCCATATGCTCATACCCTGAGAAAATCATGCGGATTACCCAGAAAAATATAATATCATAACCCGTTACGAGCACATCTGTAGGGTAAAAATATTCCAAATCCTCTGTTTTTTCCGGCCAGCCAAGCGTTGAGAACGGCCAAAGCGCAGAAGAAAACCATGTATCCAATGTATCTGGATCTTGTGTAAAATGTTCCCCTCCACACTTAGGGCAGGTATTAGGCTTCTCTTTTGCAACCACAATTTCACCGCATTTATCACAATAGTATGCAGGAATCCTATGTCCCCACCAAAGCTGCCTTGAAATACACCAATCTTTGATATTATCTGTCCAGTTGTAGTATGTTTTCGCCATGCGCTCTGGTATAAGCTGAATATCACCATTCTGAATGGCTGCCACTGCAGGCTTAATTAATTCATCCATCTTTACAAACCACTGTTGTTTTACCAATGGTTCCACAGTGGTTCCACAACGGTCATGCGTGCCTACATTATGACTGTAATCCTCAACTTTAACCAAAAGTCCCAATTTATCGAGTTCCTGCACAATCGCCTCTCGTGCTGCGTATCTGTCCATTCCTGCAAATTTACCACCATTTTCATTAATAGTGGCATCGTCATTCATAATATTTACAAGCGGCAGATTATGGCGCTTACCTACCTCAAAATCGTTCGGATCGTGTGCAGGCGTAATCTTAACAACCCCAGTACCAAACTCCATATCTACATACGTATCTTCCACTACCGGAATTTCACGGTTCATTAATGGAAGCATTAATTTCTTGCCGCGCAGATGCGCATAACGCGTATCGTCTGGATGAATCGCCACAGCCGTATCACCAAGCATGGTTTCTGGTCTGGTCGTCGCAAACGTTAAATATTCGCCGGATTCTGTGCCGTCATCGTTTAACACTGGATACTTAATATGCCAAAAATGCCCAGCTTGATCTTCATATTCTACTTCTGCATCCGAAATGGAAGTATTGCACACGGGGCACCAGTTAATCATGCGTGCACCTTTGTAAATATAACCTTTTTCATGCATTTTGCAAAATACTTCTGTAACTGCCTTATTGCAGCCCTCATCCATTGTAAAACGTTCCCTGTCCCAATCGCAGGAAGAACCCATTTTCTTTAGCTGGCTAATAATTTTCCCGCCGTATTCCTTTTTCCATTCCCATGCACGTTCAAGAAACTTCTCACGTCCAAGCTCCTGTTTTTCAATGCCTTCCTCCTTGAGCGTTTTAATAATCTTTACTTCTGTAGAAATACTTGCATGATCTGTCCCTGGCTGCCACAGCACGTTATAGCCCTGCATCCGTTTAAAACGGATTAAAATATCCTGCATGGTATTATCCAATGCATGCCCCATATGAAGCTGTCCTGTAATATTTGGCGGCGGAATCACAATGGTAAACGGCTTCTTATTGTGATCCACCTCAGCGTGGAAATATTTCTTTTCCAGCCATTTTGCGTATATTCTATCCTCCAGTCCATGCGGATCGTAGGTTTTTGCCAATTCCTTGCTCATATCGAACCCCCGTTTAACTACGTTTTGTAAAAATACTGCCCTTTGTCCAGTAATCGGGCATTTATACTCAAAAATCCCTCCGTAGGACATAATCCAACGATGGGTACTTCGTGTTATCTATGTTAAATATTAGACAATCTCAAGCAAATTGTCAAGATAAATTGATGTAAACTCTTTCATAATCCGTAAATAATTGTGCATTCTAACTATAATCTGCATTTCACAGCAGATATATTGCACAATGCTCTTCCTAAAACAAATGATAAAATAAATAATTCTTTACAATAAAAATCCAAAATTATAACATATGACACAGTAAATTTGTATATTATGTTATAGGTTTGACAATAAATATAGGAATAAATATAGAAACTCTCTTTCGGGTATGATATACTATAAGAAATTTTTCAACTATTCTTTATGAAAAGATTTCTAAAACGAGGAGGACTTTTATGAAAAAATTAAAAATATGCTGCTTTGTTATACTATTTACTATTTTGCTTAGTACCTTTGCGCCACAGACAGCCTTTGCATCGCTTCCGCGTCAAAATACTACCCTTTTAGGAACGGTACTATCAGAACAGCCCACCCCATCAGAAACACCACAGCCAGATAACACCACGCCTGTGACCCCCACTCCCGATACGCCTTCGACTGGTACAACTACTCCCGATTTGCCTTCGACTGGTACAACTACTCCCGATACGCCTTCGACTGGTACACCCACTCCGGACGCGCCCTCGACTGCCCCCCCTACTCCAGATTCACCTTCGACTGGTACGCCCACTCCGGATGCTCCCTCAACCGGTACACCGACTCCAGATACTCCCTCAACGGGTGCCCCCACTCCGGATTCACCTTCGACCGGTGCCCCCACTCCGGATTCACCTTCGACCGGTACGCCCACTCCGGATGTTCCCTCGACTGGTACGCCTGCTCCAGATTCGTCTGTTAATGGCGCAGCACCTGATAATTCTGGTTCCACAAATACAGCACCACCAAGCACTCCCGTTGCACCGGAAACACCGCCAAACAATACAACCTCCAATAATACAAATTCGACGAAGCCTTCCAATTCCAATAACTTTACAGTTACGGAACATCAAGGCACCTATTATGCAACGCCTGAAGGCGGTTTAAATGTCCGCAGCGGGCCTGCAACATCCTATAGCGTACTTGGCAAGCTTACTTATGGACAACAGATTACTGCAACTGGCAAAGTAGGCAATGACTGGATTCAGATACAGTATACACAGAGTCAAACAGGTTATGTTTCCACGCAATTTGTTTCCGATACACCTGTTCTCTCTACATCTGATAATGAAGTAAGTGAAGATTTGGATAACGATATTCCGATCGACGATTCAGCAGATGCTTCTACAGAAAGCGCCGTTGATGAAGAAAGCACAGAAAGCACCTCAACGTTAGGCAGTACAAACTATATTAGTACGCCAATTGTTGTTATTCTATTTATTGCAATCCTAGTTGTACTTGTTTTAATTGGCTTTTCTGTATATGGCTTTTTCCGCAATAAAGGGGAGGCAGAAGATGCGGATGAGGACGACGAGGACGACGAGGACAACGAAGAAGATGAAGACAACGAAGAAGATGAAGACGACGAAGAAGATGAAGACGACGAGGACGACAATATAGACGAGGCAGCAGATGACGACGTTTACCATACAAATGAGAATCATTACAACTATCACTATACTCATAATGACACTTATAATAATCCAAATCCCTATCCGCAGAATCATAGCTATAACGAAGATTACAATGATGAATATTATAATGAAAGCTATGAGAATTACGAAGAAGCAGAGTATGACGAGGAATTTAGTGAAGAGTTTAGCGAAGATTACAGTGATTATCAGCAGTATGATAATAACAGCAGTGATTATAACTTATCTTCCAATGGTGACAGTAAGGATGATAACTCTGCCTCTTATAGATATCCTGCTAATTATAACAACAATCTTGAAGATTATTCCAATGAGAATTATGAAAATAATGAGTTTTACACAGATGCAGATATGGATAATGCATATTATGCGGAAGATGATGAGAATGAAAATGCCAACGATGCCGAAGATGATGATTAATTAATTTTCTTCCCATACAAAGGGGCTGTCGAAAAGGATATATTTCCCGACAGCCCCTTTGTTTTATGCACAGGGACTTTTTGTATGGTACACTTGCCCCCTTAAAAACCTATCATATTATTTGATTTCATTCGGATCATTTTAATATCCGCCTCTAAATCTCCTAAATCTTTTAGAACCTCCTCGGCTGTATCTATCTGCGCCGAATTAATGCAAAATACAATGCTTGGTTTTGTTCCACCAAATATCTTGGAAAAAAAACCTGGTTTTTCCCAGCGCAGGAAGTAAGAAACCCTAGCTTTCATAAACGCCTTCTCCAGCGTCGTTTTTACATTGGTATCCGTCACAGAACAAAAGTCAATTTCATTATTCACTTTTACTTTACTATACTCATTTTCCACCATTGCCGCCCTCTTTCGCTATGTTTTCGTCCGGAACATTTTAATAAAACACTTTTCCTTCCTCAAGAATAGAAATCTTTCCCTGCTTCGCCTCCACAATCGTCACAGCGCAGTTCTTATGCACACCGCCGCCCCAAAAATCTGCTATTTTTGTATGACTGATATGCGACAAAATGCCCCGAAGTGCAGCGCCGTGCGTGGATACTAAGATGGTTTCATCTTCCATATCTTTATTATGCACCAATTCTTCCAAAAAATCACCCGTTCTTTCTCGCAGCGTTTCTATGGATTCCGCTCCTTTCGGCGGATGATATTCCTCTGGTTTATCAAAAAAATTCATAAAATCCGGATCTGGAATATTGTAATGTTCTTTTTCGCAACAAAGCCCTTCATATTCGCCAAAACCAATCTCAATAATCCTAGGTTCTTCAATAATCGGAATCTGCCGCACACCTTTGATAATCGCTGCGGTTTCGCTGGCTCTCTTTAAAGGACTGGTATATATTCTTGTAAATGGTACTTCTTTCAGTGCTTCTGCCGTTAAGTAAGCAAGCCGTCTGCCTTCCTCATTTAAAGGAATATCCGAATGCCCCTGAAAACGCCGTTTTACATTCCAATCCGTTTCGCCATGGCGAATGATATAAAGCTTCATCTGATGCCTCCCGTTACTTCTATTCTTTTCGTGAACATGGTTTTATTTATTTTCTCCGTTCCCTAGTATCTATCATAATACAAGTTTCCACAAAATACAAGTTTCTATAAAAAATCGAGCAAGGGCTTTTTTGCTCCTGCTCGATGCATTTCTATTAAGAATTATTATTTGATGTCCATCCGTCTGATTCTCGTATATCCATCTCTTTCAAAACATTGGTAATCTCTGCATCATACCCTGTCTGTTCTTCTCTAACGCAATATCTTACTTCCTTTGTCTTCTGAAAATACATAACCAGCCGAAGCATCAATCTCATTTTATCGCTTTCGGTACAGTTTACAATTGTTTTCCACGCCTCATCCAATGTTTCATTTTTGCCAAATATCACAAAATCTGAAGAAACATCCATCTCTTTTCCCAGCCTGCGCAATCCTTCAATTGAAATCTGGTTTTCACCACTCTCGATTTTCTTATAGGCAGACAATGATATGTCCAAAATTTCTGCCAGCCGCTCCTGCGTTAAGCCAGAGCCTTTCCGAATCTGTTTCAGTCGTTCTGCCATTTCCAGTTTATCTGCCAAAACATGGCTTCTTCTCATTGTCTTTCCCTCCGTTTCCATATGCTCCAAAAAATGGAACAATTAACCATAAACCATTGATTTAAAACGTTTTCTTCTCGTTTTGATTCGTTTATTCTATCCGTTTTTCCTGAAAATATCCAGCCCTGACAAATGCGTTAGCAGTATATGAACAGCTATTCATTTATATAAATTTTTCATAGAATAGTGCACAATATTTTTACTTGTTATAGATATATTGTACACTATTCTTTAAAAATTTCAAAAATGCACAAGCAAATTCTCTATAAATAAGCTTATAATTTCGTGATATTGTATATATAGATACATTTATAATGGTATAAACAGATATTTTGTTAAAATACTTGTTTCTTCTTACTCCTAATGTAAATCTTTTGTATTTATATTATTTTAAATGGTCTTAACAACCACTTCTATTGTTGTAAAGCTTGAAAAATACAGTGAAAGGCAGTTCAAACATAAGTCTGAACTGCCTTGAATTTACACTTATAAACTTTTTATAAACTTTAAATTTTCATTACGCGAAAATGTGAAATCAATCCTTCCAGATTTGCTGCCTGCGCGCTCATTTCTTCGCTTGCTGCCGCACATTCCTGCGATGTCGCAGAATTCGTCTGCACGACATCATTAATATGCCCTACGCCATCATTAATATGCGTAATCGACTCCGCCTGCTGCTCTAATACGACTGCAACCTTATTTACTTCCTCCGTAATCACTTTAGAACCGCCTACAACATCCTCTAGTTTCTTTGCGGTATCGTCTGCAATTACCATCCCCTTTTCAACTGCACGTACAGAAGATTCAATTAATGCCGTAGACTCCTTCGCCGCCTCAGAACTTTGTGCCGCAAGAACGGATACTTGGTCTGCCACAACCGCAAAACCTTTCCCCGCTTCACCTGCCCTCGCCGCTTCAATCGACGCATTGAGTGCAAGCAAATTTGTCTGTGATGCAATATCGTTAATCGCCGCAATAATTTTACTAATTTCTTTGGAGGAATCACTAATTTCACGCATTGCCTCCACCATCTCATGCATTTTCTGGTTGCTTTCAATGGTTGATGTACCGACACCCTCTACCTTCTTGCTGATTTCCTTTGCATTCTGTGCGTTGCGTGCTACCTGCTCCGCAACCTGTTCTACAGTCTGGGTTAGATTTTCAGTTATTCCTGCCTGGTCAGATGCCCCCTGCGCCAAATCTGCGGAACTAAGCGCCACCTGCTCCGCACCGCCTTTTACTTGGTCAGCTACTGCTTGGATACCGTTCACTGTTGTCGCCATACTCTTTTCAAACCCTGCAAAGGATGCCAGAATTTCCTTAAAATCACCTTTCCATCTTACTTTGGGCTGTACATCAAAATTCCCATCCGAAAATTCCTTCATTGCCCTAGCAATATCATCCACATAGATTCCTAATGTCTGTATTGATGTGCGTAAAGCTTCTGCAAGACTGCCAATCTCATCCTCCGAATGGTATTCGAGTTTGCTATGTAAATTCCCCTCTGCTAAATCCTTGGCTGTAGTTTCAATTTCTTGCAGCGGCGATAAAACAGACTTTGTAACACGCTTTCCAATTTTTGTTGCTAATACCACTGCCGTTACAACAAACAGAATATTGACCACCATCGCCAGAATAATATTCATATTATAACGGATTTTCGCATCCGACTGCTCTTTCTTTGTTTCCTCGCTTAACCTTCCCGAAAGCGTATCCACTTGATTCAGCGCTGGTACACAATCCGAAAAGATACTTGCACGCGCTTCCTCAATTTTCCCTTCGTCAATCAATTTCATTATGTCATATGCTACTTCACCCCAGTTCATCAACGTTGTATCCAACTCCTGAAACAACGCAGTGTCAATTTTACTGACTGCTCCCAACCGATCCAATTCTGATCCGATCGCTTCTATCTGACTTTGAATCATTGTACGATACTTGCTGTAATTAGCGGCGTCACTATCTAACAGCATTTCCCACAAGTCCCTGGCTGCGATATTCACGTCAATCCTGCACATATTGACTACGTCAACAGAAGTCTGTAAATCATTAGTATATTTCACAAATCCTCTGTACGAACTTGCAAAACCAATAATACTGAGTATCCCCGAAATAATCATTAGCCGGATTACAACCGCGTACCCATAAATCAACCGCTTTTTTAACTTCATATGGTCTAATTTCTGTAGCATATTTATTCACCTTATTCCTCTCGTAAATATTTAATATATTAGTATTTTTATACTACATTCTTCTGATTATGTCAATATTATCCACAAATATTCGCAAGCTGTAGATTACAGTTTGTTACGTTTCACACCTACGTCAAAGTAGTGAGAATTATGCGCCAAAATGCTAAAAGTTTTCGCTTTTTTCATAAAACATTTTGTGTGCAAAATCTGTTATAATTCACACCTTAGTGACCGATAAGCTGATAAAGACTGGCATTCGTGTAATTTGTAACAAAATGGATAATAGGAAAGATTACCCTCCAAAATTGATAAAGACTGGCATTCGTGTAAATTGTAACTACAGTTTTCTGGCTCGTTTTGACCACTACTTTGTCGTATGTTTGAAAAACAACTTTTAACCAACTATTTCATTGCTGATAATATAATTACCAGTTGTATTTTTTTAATGATTTTGTTATACTCACATATATACAAAACACTATATTATATAAGGAACTATGAAAAAATGAAAAGTTACCATTATAACAAGGAATCTGCAGGATACTCTATTAAATTGCTTTTTGCTGGTATTATTATTGGCATTGTTATAAGTCTTTTATTTTCAATAGGCTTAAAATTCAAGAAAAATAATGTACCTGTACCACCTCCCCAATCAGCAAGCCATGCAGTACCAGAAATTACAATCGATTATATTAATAGAAAGTTAGAGAATATTAGTTCTTTATCTACTGCTGAAATGATGTACAATGGATTATATACGGTTTCTGAAGGAAAAATTCCATTTATTACCAAGAAGGGATTTTCTATGCTTTACATGGCTACTGTACACGCAGGAATCGATGCTTCATTGATTGAAATAGAAATAACAGAGGATAAAGTTATCGTAACATTGCCTGCCGCAGAAATTCAAATGTCGCGGGTCGATCCTGACTCTATTCAATTTTATGATGAAAAACAAGCGCTCTTTAATTGGACACAAAAAACAGATGTCACAGAAGCACTCTCTGCTGCGGAAACAGATGTAAAAGAAAAAGCAGATACCGACGGCTTAATAGAACGTGCCAACCAACAGGCAGAATATCTTATAAAAGGACTTTTAGAAGGTTCTGTTGGTGATAGAAAAATTATTGTAATGCATGGAACATCACAGCAAAATTAAGATAATTTATACCCAAATGCAAAATGTAATGAAAAGAAAATTAGCTGCTCCGATTTAAACAAAACCAGAGCAGCACGCTTTCTGTCTTTCAATCACCGAAAGGAAGTAAGAGTGAAAGAATTTGACAAAACTTTCACAATTTATTTGTGCCTTGGAAAGGAATGACGAAAAATATGAAAAAAATAGCCGTTTATTTTCCCGGAATAGGATACCATTGCGACAAACCCCTTTTATATTATAGCAGGAATGCCGCCTACGAACTGGGATACGAGAATTATAAAAACGTGGCATACACCTATAAAGCAGGAAACATTCGTGGCAACGAAGCCAAAATAAAAGAAGCATATGAAGCGCTATTTTTACAGGCTGAAGCTGAGCTTGCAGATTTTGTATGGTCTGATTATGATGATGTGCTTTTTGTTTCAAAGAGCATCGGCACAATTATTGCAACATCATATGCAGAAAAATATGGCTTAAAACGTACAAGGCACATTTTGTATACCCCTTTAGCACAGACCTATCTTTTTGCCCCCAATCATGCGATTGGTTTTATCGGAACCGCAGATCCCTGGAGTGATACCAATGAAATCATCCATCTTTCAAAAACAAACCGGATTCCGCTGACTGTATACGAGGGCTGCAATCATTCCCTCGAATGCAAGGATACTCTAAAAGACCTTGAGAACTTAAAGGATATCATACAGAAAACAATAGATTTTTGCAAAGGACACTAATTTGGCACTGTATTAGTGTCTTTTATTTGATACTTTTCTGACTTTCTGGTACTTCTCTTGTATATCTGCAATCTGGAAAGGCAGAACATCCATAAAATACATCTCCGATATTTTTTCCTCGTTTAATTGTCCGTAATACCATAGGAGAACCGCATCTTGGGCAAACCAGCATCTGTACACCTTTATTTTCTTCTTTATTCGTATTTAGAAGGTTTTTATAGTCTTGGACATCTTGGATATGTTTTTCTTTCACTTCTTGACTGGCTTGCGAATAGGGATATAATTGATGATACAAGTCCAATATTTCCGCTTTGCTTAGTACGTTCCCTGTTTGTTCTTTGCATTGATTTACTGTTGATACAAGTTGTTTTAATTGTACCACATATCCACTGCTTCCCTTTGTGTTTACTCTTTTTAAAGTACATTTATCAGCAAAAACTACAATTGAAAAAATGGGGATATTGCTGCCAACATAATCTTTCAAGTATTTAATATGTGTTTCATTCTGCTTTAAAGGATTGTAAAACTGTATTTTTTCTGATAATCCTTTCCCTAATGGAAACAACTGTGTCCAATTTTTTTCCCATCCCTTTCCATATATCCATCCATTATAATTTTTGCTTTCAAATACAAAAATACCACTTCCGCAAATCAATAATACATCAATTTCTGTAGTTTTATTATTTCCTCTATCCAAATAGCAGTTAAAAAGGAATTTTCCCCCTGATTTTTCAAAGTTTCTCAGTTTTTCGTATATCATATATTCACCATATTTTCCATTATCATGCAGCATATCATAATAATGATTGTGCGTAATTTGATAATATGCCTGCTCATAGTACTTTTCTGCACTGGAAGGTTCTGGTTCTTCTTGTCCTGTTTCCTTATCCATGACAACGCCAGTTTTGCGATGCAGCCTTATAAACAGCCAAAATGCACAGAAGGTCATAATTCCTGCAACTGGTGCTGATAAATACTGAATCGCTATATTATAAACGATTATTGCATCGAATGCCGAGCATAGAATAGAAAGGATACCTCTTACAATGGGAATGCAAAAGATGCATAACAAAGCAAAAAAGGCTGCTATCCCACACCATAAATTTTTGATTCGTAATCCAATCAAAGCGGCTATTATAACGCATTCCATTCCAACAAACCATTTGTTTATCATGGTAAAATTCCCTTTATTTTTCATAATGCTTTTCCTCCCAGTTCACCTCAAACTCGTATAATGCCATAGACCGACCATTGGGATAATCTATAATATCAACAATTTTATAGCCAGCATTTAGATAAATCTTTCTAACCATTTTTTCATCCAATGCAGTATCCAAACGGATGTATTGTATACCACGATTACGGCACTCTACACAAAGTGCTTCTGTAATAAGCTTCGTCATGCCCATCCCAGCGAATTTGCGCCGTACACAAAGTTTATGCAGATAGGCAGCTTCATACTTGGGTGCAGTGGGCCAATAATCGGAATCTGCCCACTGCAGAATAAAGGCACAGACAACTTCTCCCTCAATCAATCCAATACAGAAATTCTCTGGCTGAGCATTGGGCGTAATTAATGCTTCCTTTGTCAGCCATTCATCAAGCCAGATACGGATTCCCTGTTCCCGTCCCCATGCTGCAACCTCGCGCATCACAGAAATTGCAGTATCCATTCTATCAAACTGAATCTCAATGTTCTTGGTTTGCAACTTCGTTCACCTTCCAGTTTTTAACCTGTTACTATGTTTCTTGTACGCAGAAAGACTATCCAAGCACAAGAGCATATACGCCTTGCGCCTGATAGTTCTGTTATCATATAATTCGTCTGACAACAAAAAACAGATTTATAAATATCTGTCTAATTATTACCCATTCTGGCATATCCTGTCAACCTGCTAGAGAAAAATTTCCTATATTATATCATCTTTACAGTCCGTTTCAACATCTGTCTATGACGTAGGAGGAGAAATAGTTATAATTCAGTTACAATTCACACCAACGCCAGATTTTGCAACAATTTACGAACATTCGGTGTGAATTATAACAGATTTTGCACACAAAATGCCCAAAATATAGATTATTCTAATTGTATCTCCCTGCCCTCAACATGGTGCTTTTCCATTTGGTGGCGAAGCTTGCGGTTTTCAACAGATTCAAACAGAATCGAAAAGTCATATCCTTCCGGATACAGTTCTTGTGCCGCTACTTGAAGCTTAATGCGTTTATGGTTAATCCAAATCTTTTTGTTTGGCAGTTGTACACGCAGAACACCTTTTTCATTCGCCGTTTCGCATACAATGCCCAGCTTCTTTTCTGGATAAACCATAACACTGTCACCGATTTGATATGGGATTATTTTTCTTTTGTGCTGCTTTTGCTTTTGTATTCTTGGAGCAGGTTCTTTCTTTATTGTTTGTGATTCATATAACTGATTTTTAATGGTTATATTATTATTCATTACTTTTTTCATTTGTACTGCTTCTTGATTTTCTGCTGTTTCTTGGTTCTCTGCATTTCTTCGCTTTTCTTGTTTTTCTTCTGTTTCTTGGTTCTCTGCATTTCTTCGCTTTTCTTGATTTTCTGCTGTTCCTTGGTTCTCTGCATTTCTTTGCTTTATCTCTGATGTTTTGTAGGCTGCTTTTATCGCAGTTTGGAGCATGGCATCCGGCATTCCAAGGCGTTTTGCGATATGAAACGCGCAGCTTTCTCCTGCTTCACCGATTACCAATTGGTATAACGGTTTTAGACTTTCTTTGTCAAACGTCATGCGTGCGTTGACAATCCCCTCTCTTTGCTGGGCATATTGTTTTACTTCGGGATAATGCGTTGTTACAAGGAACAATGCGCCGCTTTTTGACAGTTCCTCCAAAACAGCCACAGCAATCCCCATTCCCTCTGTGGGGTCTGTGCCAGATCCAAGCTCATCCATAATTACAAGGCTGTCTGGATTGACTTTACGCAAAATATCCAACACATTGGAAATATGCGCTGAAAATGTAGACAAATTTTCAGAAATATTCTGCCCGTCCCCAATATCACAAAGGAAATTGCTATTCATACATATGTCCGCCGCTTCTGCTGTTATATGAAGCCCACACTGTGCCATAATACAGTTCAGTGCAACGGTTTTCATTGCAACGGTTTTGCCGCCTGTGTTCGGCCCTGTTATAATCACGCCATGATATCCGTCCCCAATGCGAAACTGCAATGGTACACATACTTCCTTCTCCATAAGCGGATGTCTGCCATTTTTTATTGTAATCCGCCGCTCGGTGTTAATCTTTGGTGCACAGGCATCACAATCTATACTTAGCTTTCCTTTAGAAAAAATAAAATCCAATTTCTCCAATAGTTTAATATCTTTTTCTAAATTATCCGAAGCGTCTGCTATCATTGCTGAAAGGGTATATAAAATACGGCGTTCCTCATTTTCCGCATCCAGACGCAGTTCCTGCAACTCCGAAAAATATTTACCAACTGCTGATGGTTCTATAAATAATGTACTTCCAGAGGAGGATTTATCCATAACGCTGCCACTTACTTTCAACTTATACTCCTTCTTAACTGGAACGCAGATATGCCCGCTTCGTATAGTACTAAAACTGTCTGACATATATTGTTTATTGTTTCGGATAATTAGATCCGCTTTCTCACGCATTTTATCTTCTATCCGCACAATTGCACTGCGCAGATCTTTTAAAAGTGACGTTGCATTATCGTCCACTCTGCCATCACGGATTTGAAGATGAATTTCTTGCTCTAAATCCTCTGGCGTATTAAGATTTTCCGAATAATACGGAAGCGACAGCGAATATGCTTTTCCCCGATCTAAATAAGATTTCATCCGCCTTATTGACACAATTGTCATTTTTATTTGTTCTAACTGCAAAGCAGTCAGACATCCGCCTTTCTGTGCAATAATTAATAACTCACGGATGCCCTCCATTGCGCTAAGCGGCGGATTTCCACATTTTTCTAACAGTATTTTTGCTTCCGTAGTATCCCGCAGCATTTTTCGCAATTCTGCTTCTATAAGACACGGAATGATATCCTCTATTTCTTTCTTCGCCTGCTTCGTTAAGGCAAGAAGTTTCCACTTCTCTTTGATTTTATGAAATTCTAATAGCGTTTCGAATTGATTTTTGTTATCTTCTAATACTGTATCGAATTGATTTCTATTATCCTGACTATTATTTGTTTGACTACTATTGGTTTGAGGGTTATAAATTTGATTTGTTTGATTTTGGTTTGCTTGGTTTTGCATTATTTGGTTTTGGTTTGCTTGATACATATTTTATCATTCCTTTCCTTTAATTCAACAGCCAGGAATTTTTATATTTATTCCCAACTTCCCCTATCTGCAATCGAGTAGAGAACATTTATCTCCCCCTATAAATAGAGATTCCTATTTATGCTGCACAACAAAAAAATCATGGGTATCCGCCTTACAATAAATAATACTGTGCAGGCAACTGTAGTATATTTAAAATATACTTTGCAGATACTCCATGATTTTATAGTGATAAAATATTATCGAGGCAATTACCTTCCCCACTATTCTCTGTGCGATCCGTTTGTTATTTTAGCGGCATAGTTTCTTTGCACGAATCTTGCCGCGCGCCCCATGCACCACTTTTGCGGCATAGTTCCTCTACATGGGGCTGCGCAATTGAGTAGGGGAATGTTCTTCTCCCCTACTCGCGTGCCAGGCACTCGTCAGCTATGCTGGCAATCTTCCTTGAGTGCCCGTGTGCATAAAAAAGCATGACCAAACAAGCCATGCTTCCATAAATGTCCATATAACAGTAGAATAGAGTTCACTATATAGATAATTATTTCTGTATGCTGCGCAGTTGTAAGACTGATATCAGAGGGCAGACTTCACCTGTAAAAAATACAGTCCTAAACCGAAGCTGCAGCCTCTTTTCAATTATTTTATTATATTTTCTTACAAGATAAACGCACTCATACACGATCTATATTATTGTATTACAACTAAACGGCAAAAGATTTACCGTTCTGTTCCATCAGCCGCATGCCGCAAAGCAGCAATTTCCCTTAGTGCGGCTGTATGCATATTGTTATACTGATACTCACAAACGATTAGATTTTCCTTTCTGCACAGCACGTATTGCCCACTTATGAAATATGGGCTGTGCTGAAATTGGAAAATCTTAACGGTCGTCCGTAGAGCATCCGTCTTTCCGACGCTTAGGAATTGTAGGAAAATAAGCGCTCAGATTGCGCAGGATATTTCTTCAAGATTGTAGGAGAAAAAACGTAGGCGTAACGGGCTACGGCGAGGCTTTTTCTCCTGCAAGATTGAAGAAATAGACAAACAAGATGTGTCACTTATTTTTCTACAGTTCCTTAATACAATACGCTAAAAGTGCGTTTACATTTCCACACACAACATACAACATTCCTGCTATTAAAATTTTACAGAATAATCTTATAGCTTTTCCTTTTCTATTTTTGATAGGTCTTAATCACTTATATTTACTATTTCTAATTAAAGAACAAGCGTTTTGGTTTCTCCACATACTCTACTTCGTCGAGATCGGCAAACGCATCAATAAAATCTTCACGAACTGTGGCTATCGCGTAGCCGTTAATCAGCGGCTCAATATGAATCACTTCTGACTCCAGCTTTTCCAACGCACCATGATATTTTACAATTAATTCCCAAGTCCTTGTGGCAGGTGTATAGCCCGTCATAAGGATTTGGGATTTTTCCAATTCTTCTGTTGTTGCCGAAAGCGCAAGATTTAATAAATTTTCCAATTTCGCGTTTGCCATTGCCCCTACTCCGTTTCTGCTGCCATACCGTTATTATATGACAGCAAAACCGTCTTGGTTCACCCGCAGCGCGATATATACTGAACGGCAAAAAGATTTGCCGTTTCGCTGCGTCAGCCCCACGACATTGCATTGGCTTACGAACATAATTACCTGGAACGATATGGAAAATTTATTGCTCATGCATATAAAATTAACGATATGCGATTGCGTTCCAGCGAAGTTCGTTTTTCAATGAACGGATATTTGTATTCTTGTCAATTACCACCGCTTCAATGCCCATTGCATCCGCCCAATCAACCATTTGGTCTACAGTTAAATCGAATGAGAAAGCTGTATGATGCGCACCGCCTGCCAAAATCCAAGCTTCTGCGCCAACCGCAAGACTTGGTTCTGGTGTCCAGAATGCTGTTGCAACGGGAAGTTTCGGCATTGGTTTCTCAACCTTCTTGCACTCAACCGCATTAATAATCAAACGGAAACGGTTGCCTAAATCAATTAAAGATGTTGCAACTGCCGGGCCTGTCTTTGATGTAAATACAAGTCTTGCCGGATCTTCACGGTTCCCCATTGAAAGCGGGCATACTTTAATTGAAATCGGGCCATCTGCCACTGTCGGACATACTTCCAACATATGTGCCTGCAAAATTCCTTCCTTGCCAGTGACAAAATTATAAGTATAATCCTCCATAAACGAAGTACCCTTTGCATCTTTTACATTGGATGCCATAATCTTCATTAAGCGTACCATTGCCGCAGTTTTCCAATCGCCTTCACCGCCGAAACCATAACCTTTTTCCATTAAACGCTGGATTGCAAGTCCTGGAAGCTGCTTTAAGCCGCCAAGCATCCCAAAATGCGTTACAATTGCGTGATAATCGCGCTCTTCAAAGAATTTCTCCATACCGATTTCAATAGCAGCCTGAACTTCTACGTGTCTGCGGAACTCTGCTTCGTCCCTGCCCTCAAGCAGGATCTGATATTTGCTGTAATACTCGTCTGTCAATGCGCTGACATCGCCTGTCGAAACAGCATTTACATATTCTACAAGGTCATTTACATTGTAATGATCGATTTCCCAGCCGAATTGAATCTGTGCTTCAACCTTATCCCCCTCTGTTACCGCAACATTGTTCATATTGTCGCCAAAACGGCATACACGGATATGAGAAGATTCCATAATACCAACAGCTGTTACCATCCACTGCGCAATCTGCTTGATTACTTCTGGATTGTGCCAATGACCTACTACAATTTTGCGCTCAATTCCCATGCGGCTGACAATATGACCATACTCGCGATCACCATGCGCTGACTGGTTTTCATTCATAAAATCCATATCAATTGTATCATACGGAATTTCCTCATTAAACTGCGTATGGAAATGCATTAACGGCTTTCTATATTCTTGTAGTCCCAGAATCCACGACTTTGCTGGTGAAAATGTATGCATCCATGTAATAACGCCTGCACACTCCTCATCTGCATTCGCTTCATTAAAAGTCTTGCGGATCACAGCATTTGTAATTAATGTTGGTTTCCAAACTACTTCATAAGGCAGCAATCCAGACTGATTCAGCCCGTCTACAATTTTTTTTGAATGTTCTGCTACATTTCTTAGACATTCGTCACCATACAAATCCTGTGAACCCGTTGCAAACCAAAACTTATAATTCTTTCCTGTCTTCATGTCAATCAACCCTTTCTTATTTTGTATCCTTCTACAAATTTCACAATATCGATACTATATTTGTATCATAAAAAGGGAAAATTTACAACAATTATTTTAATAAAAATTAAAACATTTTATTATACAATAAATTTCATTCGTTATTTTGATAAATCAGCGGCTTTTTATATATTGACTTGACCACATAGAATCAGTATAATATGGGTAAAATACGTTGCAGTTCGACCGTGCAGTATATTATACTGCTTAGGAACTGTAGAAAAATAAGTGACACATCTTGAAGAAATATCCTGCGCAATCTGAACACTTATTTTCCTACAATTCCTTAACAGCTAAAATTTCCGAGTAACCTGACTACATAATGCCAGCCATATCCGTTTAGCCAGGGCAGTACGATAAATTCTGGCATTATGTAGTATCATTTATGAAAATAAATACCGAAAGGAGACGCCTATAATGTATAATCTACAGTCCAACAGCGCTGATTTTTATATAAGGCGCACCCAAGAACTGCTCTCAAGCGGTTATCCTGTGGATATTGTTACTAT
>Ga0224740_10118_pt1 | contig 19522 bp, 16 predicted proteins | sample LIM_E_Water_Bulk_FD_161634 | JGI IMG/M metagenome (GOLD analysis project Ga0224740, IMG submission 161634) | Enriched cells from gastrointestinal tract of the lab mouse from Pacific Northwest National Laboratory (PNNL), Richland, Washington... | ecosystem: Host-associated > Mammals > Digestive...
ACAGCAGCCATGGCGAAAAGCCTGCCGGTTCCTATAAAACTTCCGAGATGTTCCTGGATGAGTTCACCCAGAAATTCTCGGATATCCGGGAACTGTACGGTGACGATGTGGCTGGAAAAGTGATTTCCCTGGCGGAGATCGGCGCTTGTCCTTTCCCCTGGGAGATGAAGCTGGCTGCGGAGCATCTGGCGGCAGGCGGGAGCGTCCACGATATCGCGGAGATGGAAGAATCCGGGGTGCTGGAGGATTTTTCGGATATTTTGCAGGAGGACGGCCCCGCTATGCGGATGTGACCGGCTGTCGGCCCACAGTGTGGACGAGATTGTGCGTGGCAAGCCCCGCACAACTCGCCGTGTCGGGGCTTGTAGGGCTGGGTCGGGAAAACGCTCGGCTCTGCTCCCACGCGGGCCGTGTTGGGGCAATGTTGGCCCGGTTTGAAAAGGTGCCAATTTCCAGCGAATATGGGTGGTATAGGCAAGGTCGAAAAGCAAGCGGGAGAAAGTGAGGTGGGTTGCGCTGCACCCACCTCACGGTTCACTGCGCCCGGCAATGCCGGTCGCGTCGGGAGTTTTCGGGCTTTCAGATGTGCATTTTGAAGGGTGGGGTGCTGATAAGGTTGTCAGCAAAATGGGTGGGTTGTAGTGCGGAAAAAGGCCAGTAAAACGACGTTTTGAGTACGGTTGCGAAATTTAGAAGGAGGTGAAGTCATGCCTGCGCCAAAAGGGAAAAAGAAGTTTCTGCTTTGGGCGTACCCAAGCACATTGGAGCTCGTAAAAAATAATTATAGGAAGGACAAGAGCAAGAGTCAGTCCGAGTTTATCGACCGGGCAATCTGCTATTACGTTGGCCACGTCACGGCTGACGAAGATACTTCGTATCTTCCCAACGCGCTCCTCTCCAACATGAAAAGCATCGTGGCTGAGAGCGATAACCGCCAGAGCAAAATGATTTTCAAGCTGGCGGTGGAGCTTGCCATGCTCATGAACGTGGTAGCCGCCAGCAGCGAGATCGACGAGATATCTCTGGCCCGGCTGCGCGGTGAATGTGTCCAAGAGGTAAAACGTCTCAACGGCAATTTCAGATTTGAGGACGCGGTCGAGTGGCAAAGTTAGTTACGAAATTTAAGTACCTGAAACCGGGCGCTCGTCAGGGGCGCGGCGGGTATGCAAAATATATTGCTATCCGTGATGGTGTGGAGAAAATCGATGACTCCAAACGGTTTGCGCCCGTTACCTGGAATCAGAAACAACTAATAAGGAAAATTCTGCGGGACTTTCCTGACAGTAAAGAGATGTTAGAGTACGAAGATTACCAACAGAAACAGACAGTTGAATCTGCATCCGAATTTATCTCCCGCGCTATCGAGGACAACGCCGCTGTTGCGCTGAATGCAAAAACTTATGCTGACTATATTGCTACCCGTCCCCGTGCTGAACGGTTCGGTTCTCACGGGCTGTTTACAGATGATGGTGTGCAGGTGAATCTCGCGGAGGTATCGCGGGAGCTCAACGACTACGGCGGCAACGTGTGGACGGCAATTATTTCCTTGCGCAGAGAAGATGCAGAGCGGCTCGGCTTTGACAATGGCTCCCGCTGGCGGGATATGCTCCGTACCCAGACCCAAGCGCTCTCTGAAAACTTGCGTATTCCTATGGGGCACTTGAAGTGGTTTGCGGCTTTCCACAACGAGGGACATCATCCCCATGCGCATCTCATCGCCTACTCTACAGTGGAAAGTGAGGGATATCTCACCAAGCAGGGTGTGCAGAAATTGCGCTCTGCTTTTGCAAAAGACATTTTTGCCCAAGATTTGCTCTGCATCTACGAAAAGCAGACGGAGCACAGGGATAACCTGCGTTCCACCAGCAAAGATGTGCTTGCGGAAATAATTTCTCAGATAAATACTGGTAGATATTCCAATCAGTATCTGGAAGAACTGCTCCTGCAGCTTGCCCAGCGGCTTTCCCGTACCAAAGGTAAAAAAGTGTATGAGTACTTCAAGGCTGATGTAAAAACACTCATTGATTCTATCGTCGATGAAATTGCAAAGGACAATCGTATCTCTGTACTTTACGATTTGTGGTATAAGCAGAGGGAAAATGTGCTGCACACTTACAACAGCAACCTGCCAGAGAGGATTCCTCTGTCGCAGAACAAGGAATTCAAAACAATTAAGAACACCATCATTCAGACAGCTATGGAACTGGTTCTGGACAGCCAGCAGGAACAGGTCGCTGAAGACGATGTTAAAATTACGCACAGACAATCACACTCAGTTGCTGGTACTGGTACTGGTATTGGGATGAACGCTCTACGCCTGTTTCAGCAGACCAGCCAAATATTACAAAATGAAGTTCAACCCATCTATCAAGACAAAAGAGTTGACCGAAAACTGCGCCGGAAAATCAACGAGAAAAAGCAGGCGCAGGGGTTACGGCAATAAAAAATATCGTAAGAGAGGGCCGCGCCGCTTGGCGCGGCTTTTTCTCTTGGAAAGGAGTTTCATGTCAGGATTTATTCCTTTTACGGACGAGCAGAAAGAGAAAGCAAGGCGCACCGATCTGGCTGGCCTGCTCCGCAGCCAGGGTGAGACCTTGCGCAAATCCGGCTCGGAGTTGGAGTGGCTGGACGGTTCTCAGAAGGTCACCATCCGGGGCAACCTGTGGTTCCACCAGTATGAGCAAGTAGGCGGCGACTCCATTGACTTCGTAAGAAAATTCTACCACAAATCCTACCCGGAAGCAATGGAATATTTATTGGGGCAGAGTGGCGGTGTGCTTTCCGTTATGTCGCCTGCAAGAAAGGTTACGCCTAAATTTGAATTGCCGCCTGCCAATGATAATATCCGGCGGGTGTTTGCTTACCTGCTGAACCGGCGAGGCATCGATAAAGACGTGCTTTACGCTTTCGTTCACAAAAAGATGATTTACGAATCCGCGCAGTACCACAACGTGGTGTTCGTAGGCTTTGATAGGGATGGCACTCCCCGCCATGCCAACAAGCGGGGGACCGGCTCTACGTCCACCTACAAGGGCAATGCTGTGGGAAGTGTGCCGGAGTATAGCTTTCACTGGAACGGTAGAAGCAACAGGTTCTATCTGTTCGAGGCCCCAATTGATATGTTGTCCTTCATCTCCATGAACAAGGACGGCTGGCGCAACCACAGCTATGCAGCCGCCTGTTCCGTTTCAGATAAGGTGTTGTTCCAATGCTTGACAGACAGCCCTGGCATCAATAAAGTGTCCATCTGTTTCGACAGCGACGAGTCGGGCCAGCTTGCCGCCCAGCGGATTACTGCAAAACTCATAATGCAGGGTGTAGAATCAGAAATCCTCGTGCCGGTCAACAAGGACTGGAACGAGGATTTATTGTGCAGCGATGAAATGGAGGTGGAGCAGTCATGCCAAATATTGCGCCGCTAATTTTCGTGGGTGCGCTTATGTTTTGTATTCTCAGCGGCATCACTCTTCTGGCCCACATTTATAATCTAAATAATATCAAGGCGAAAACGGTTGGTGATGGTCAGCACGGCACCGCACGATGGGCTACGAAAGCAGAGATAAAAAAAGTATACCGGCACGTTCCCTTTACACCGGAGCGTTGGCGGGAACAGGCGGCTCATGGGAAGGAACCCTCTCTTGAAAATGGTGGAGCACTCCCCCAGGGCATCGTCATGGGCTGCACTGGCAGAAAGGAAACCATCGCAATGGTGGACACTGGCGATGTTCATGCTCTCATGATCGGCGCGGCAGGTGTCGGCAAAACTGCCTACTGGCTTTATCCGTGCATCGAGTACGCCTGCGCCAGCGGCATGAGCTGGCTCTCGAGCGACACCAAGGGGGACCTGGCACGAAATTATGGGACTATCGCTGAAAAATACGACTATCACGTTTCGGTTATAGACCTGCGCAACCCCACCCGCTCCCACGGCAACAACCTGCTCCACCTGGTCAACAAGTATATGGACGCTTACCTGGAATGCCCCGACCAGCTTGCCTATAAAGCCAAGGCCGAAAAGTATGCGAAAATCATTGCCAAGACCATCATCATGTCCGGCATGGACGGCTCATCTTTTGGTGACAACGCCTACTTCTACGATGCCGCCGAAGGCCTTTTGACCGCAACAATTCTTCTGGTGGCTGAGTTCTGCGAACCGCAGAAACGGCACATCGTCTCCGTGTTCAAAATCATCCAGGAGTTGCTGGCTCCCTCCCAGCAGAAGGGGCAGAACCAGTTCCAGCAGCTCATGGCTATGCTCCCCAATGACCATAAGGCCAAATGGTTTGCCGGAGCCGCGCTGAACACCTCAAAAGAGTCCATGGCAAGTGTCATGGGTACTGCGCTGTCGCGGCTCAATTCGTTCCTCGATAGTGAGTTAGAGCAAATCCTTTGCTTCGATACAGAAATAGACGCCGAAAGATTCTGCAACGAGAAGTGCGCCGTGTTCGTTATTTTGCCGGAGGAAAACCCTAATTCCTTTTTTATGATTTCGCTGATTATTCAGCAGCTCTACCGGGAAATCCTCTCCGTGGCAGATGAGAATGGCGGCAAGCTGAAAAATAGATGCGTGTTCTTTGCTGACGAATTTGGAACCATTCCAAAGATTGAATCTGCCGAGATGATGTTCTCCGCCTCCCGCTCCCGCCGCTTGCAGATCGTGCCCATCATTCAATCCTTTGCCCAGCTGGAGAAGAACTATGGCAAAGAGGGCGCTGAGATTATCGTGGATAACTTACAAGACATCATCTTCGGTGGGTTCGCGCCCAACAGTAATTCTGCCGAAGTGCTGTCCAAGGCCCTGGGCAGCCGCACAGTGATGTCTGGCTCAGTGTCCAGGAGCAAGAACGACCCCAGCCAGTCTTTGCAGATGATAGAGCGGCCTCTCATGACGCCGAACGAGTTGAAGTCTATGCCCAAGGGACAATTCATCGTGATGAAAACCGGTTTCTACCCCATGAAAGTCAGGCTCAAGCTGTACTTTGATTGGGGCATCCAGTTTGATGAACCGTACGCTGTCCCGGAGAACGGCAATCGTAAGGTAGCTTATGCGGAGAAGAATGAACTCCTACAGGCCATCGTGCTGAAATACCACCCGGAATGGTTGAAGGAGGATGATACGCCGCCGGAGGATGCACCCGCTGGAGGGCAGAGTCAGGACGTTCCCTCGCAAAAGCAGCGCAAGCGCTCTTCAAAGAAGAAAGGCTCCGCAAGCAGACAAAATAGGCCATTAAAAGAAGTTGCTCCCCATAACCGTGAGTCAGAGGTAGTGCAGGATGGGCCGGTTTGATTTCCTGTACAAGATGGATTTGCAGCACCGGGCCGTGGCTGTGTATATCTATCTGGCTGACCGGGCAAATCGGGATGGCGAGTGCTGGCCTGCCATCCCCACCATAGCTAGGGAATTGAAACTGTCGCAGTCTACGGTTCGTAGGGCCTTGCAAGATTTGCGAAAGGCGGAGTTGTTGGAAACAGAGCAGCGCTATCGTGCAAAGGGCGGCAAGAGCAGCTTGCTTTTTCGCTTAAAGAGAATATGACAAAAAAGCACCCGCCGCCAAGGAACCTTTGCGCTCTCTCGATGGCAGGTGCCTCCTGTCATGGTGGAAGCTCTATTGAACTAACCAAATGAAGATGATATACTCCAGAGATAGAAAAGCCTTTCTCTCTTTAGTAAAAGGCACTGAATTAAAGAGAATGCAAATTCTCGATATAATCTTTTTGATTATATTGTTTCGATACTATCTCTTAATTTTTTGTCTATAGTCTCCTTATGCCGTTAAAGGCATCAATTTGTTCCCCCAATTCAGTCGGCGTTTCAGAATTAAATATCGCCTTCGTCTGCAGAGATTGTCCTGACCCCAAAGCAAAAATAGAGGATATGGAACACCCACACGCCCCCCAGCACAATGCGCCCCACCGGCACGGCGTGCATCATCACAAAGCCGATGGACATGAGCAGGGTCACCGTCACCATAATGCGCACCTTGGTCTTTTTCGTCATGCCCTTGCCCTGGACAAAGCTCTCCAGGTTCTCCTTATAGAGCTTCGTACCCTTGAACCACCTGTCCAAGCGTTCCGAGCTGCGTGCAAAGCAGAACGCCGCCAGCAGCAAAAACGGGAACGCGGGCAGCAGGGGCAGAACCGCCCCCACCGCACCCAGCCCCACGCCGATGCAGCCCAACGCTATGTACCCGATTTTCTTGATTTTCATGCCTGTTCCTCCAATCTCCGTTTCTCTTTTCTGGTCTCGATTACGTGCCGCACCGCCTGCACCGGGCAGACAAGGAGCATCCTGGGCCCGGAAAAGCGCATCACCGCCCGGATCTTCTCCCGCATCTCTGGTTTGTAGCAGTGTACCCGGCAGTTGGAGCAGAAGGTCTTTGTCTCCATGAACGGGCAGTGGTCGCTGCGCTGTCGGGCGTATTCGGCCAGCGCCGCGCACTCCGGGCAGAGTCCCTTGGTGTGGTGGTTTTTCCGGCAGTAAAGGGCAATCATCTTGGCCACCATCGCCTTTTCCCGCTCCCGCTTTGTGTTCGTGTCCATCAGCTCAGCCTCCCATTTTCCACCGAGTACACCTGGTCTGCTATGCGCATGGTGCTCTGCCGGTGGGACACCAACACCACGGTCTTGCCGCCCCGCTCCTGGCCCAGGGACTTCAAAATCACCGCCTCGTTCAGGCTGTCCAGATTACTGGTGGGTTCGTCCAGCAGCATCAACGGAGCGTCGTGAAGGAATGCCCTTGCCAGCCCCAGCCGCTGGCGTTCCCCACCGGAGAGGGTGCCGCCCAGCTCGCCCACAGGGGTGTCGTAGCCTTTTGGCAGGGTCATGATGAAGTCATGGACAGCGGCCTTTTTGCAGGCGGCGACGATTTCTTCATCTGTGGCGTCCAGCTTTGCAACGCGGAGATTGTTCTTGATGCTGTCGTGAAACAGATGGGTCTCCTGGGTAACGACGCTCTCCATGTCCCGGAGGTTTTGGGTGTTGATCTGCCCCACGTCCCGGCCCGAGACCTGCACCTGCCCAGGCCCTGCCTGCCAGAAGCGCATGAGCAGCTTTAAGAAGGTAGACTTGCCGCTGCCGCTTTTGCCCACGATGCCCACCACTTTCCCTTTTGGCACGTCCAGGCTCAGCCCGCTGAGGACTTGTTCGCCGCCGTAGGAAAAGCTGAGGTTTTCAGCCGCCGCGCCGGTGAACTCTACCTGGGTCTGACCGCTGACCTCCTCTACCAAAGGCGCCTCCTCCAGAATGTCCAGCACCCGGTTTCCGGCGGCGAAGGTGCTCTGCAGGGTGCTGCCCAGGTTGGCCAGAGCCACATAGGGGCCAAAGCTGCTCATGAGCGCCACTGTGGGAATAAGCACCCCGGTAAAGTCCACCTGCCCCCGGCTGTACAGCGCTACCGAGGTGAACAGCATTGCCAAGTCCAGCAGAAAAATCACGGTGTTGGTAACGGCCATGCTGTACCCCGCATTACACTTCATTTTGGACTCGCTCTCCGAGAGGGCATCGGTGCGGGCGTTCATTTGAGCAAGCCGGGCCTCCCCCTGGCCGTACTGGACGGTTTCATCCAGAACCCGCAAACTGTCCAGCACAAAGGCGCTCAGCTCCCCGGACTCCTGCCGGAACACGGCCCCATCTTCCCCACTGAGCCGGGAGGTTAGAATGGGCACAGCTACTCCCACCACGGCATAAGCGAACAGAGCCAGCAGCCCCAGCGCCCAGTGGCAGCTGCCGATAAACAGGCACATCACCACCGTAAACAGCCCGGCAATGGCCGCCGGGGAGATGGTGTGGGCGTAGAACACCTCCAGCAGCTCAATGTCCGAGGTGATGACTGCTATCAGATCGCCACGGTCCCGGCCCTCCAGCTTGGCGGGACACAGGCGGCGCAGGGCCCGGAACACTTTGTCCCTTATGAGCGCCAGCAGCTTGAAGGCGATAAAGTGATTGCTGGCCTGCTCGGCATAGCGCAGTACGCCCCGCAGCAGGGCGAACACGCCCACGGAAATGAAAATGGCGGTCAGGCTGAAGGGCGTGTCAAACTGCAATAAATCCAGCGCCGCGTACCCGCCGAAGATGGTGATAAACGCCGCGCACAGGTGCCCGGCCAGGCCCATGAGAATTGCCAGCACCATGAACCCGGCTAAAGGCTGTACCAGCCCTATCAGCCGCAGCATTACCTTGAATCCGCTCCTTTTCATTCAGATGGCCTCCCTTCCGTAGTTCTCCAAAGACTGTTGGGCGTTCCAAAGGGCAGCGTAAGCGCCCCGCTTTTCCAGCAGCTCATAGTGTGTGCCGTGCTCCGCAACGTGGCCCTTTTCCACCACATAAATGTTGTCCGCGCCGGTCACATTGGCCAGCCGGTGGGAGATGAGAATGACCGTCTTTTCCCTGGCCAGCCGGTGTATCTCCTCCATGATGTCATTCTCGCTCTCCACGTCGATGTTGGAGGTGGCCTCGTCGAAGATGTACACTGGACTGTCGTGGAGCAGCGCCCGGGCCAGGGCCAGCCGCTGCCGCTGGCCGCCGGAGAGGTTTGCGCCCTGCTCGGTGAGGGGGGTGTCAAGGCCCTTCTCCTGCCGGAGGAAACCGTCCAGCTTCACCTTTTCCAGCGCCGCCCAGAGTTCATCGTCCGTGGCATCGGGCCTGCCCATTTGCAGATTTTCCCGCACCGTGCCCTTGAACAGATAGCTCTGGTGGCTGATGTAGGTGATGCTTTCCATCAGGTTTGCCTCGGCTATGTCCGTCAGCTCCACGCCGCCGATCTGGATGGAGCCGGTATAGTCACGGTTACGACCCATGAGAAGTCCGGCGACGGTACTCTTGCCGCAGCCAGATTCCCCCACAATAGCGGTAAAGCCGCCTTTAGGCACAGCTAACTCGATTCCATGAAGAATAGGGCGGTCAGGCTCATAAGCAAAGCCCAGACTGGTGCAGGTGATGGAGCAGTCCTTTGGAAAGGGGGCAGTACCCCGTTCCGGATCGGGCAAGTCCAGCAGGCGGAAAATCTTCTCGCTGGCGGCCATGCCGTTCATGGCGATGTGGAAAAAGCTGCCCAGCTGGCGCATGGGGATGAAAAAATCGGCGGACAGGAGAATGATGAGCAGGCATCCGGCTAAGTCCGCCCGCCCGGCCCGGTACTGGGTCACGGACAGCACCACCCCCAGGGCCGCGCCGCCGTAGGCGATCAGGTCCATGATGGTGATGGAGTTCAGCTGCATGGTCAGCACCTTCATGGTGATGCGCCGGAAACTTTCGGCCTCCCGGTTCATCTCCTCCTGCTTGAAGCTGTCGGACTGGTAAATCTTTAGCGTTGTCAGGCCCTGGAGGTTCTCCAGGAAGGTGTCACCCAAAGCGGTGTACTGGCCCCAGTATTTGGCGAGCAGCTTTTTCGCCCAGGTCTGCACGGCGGCGATGGCAATGGGAATAAGAGGCACGCACACCAGCAGCACCACCGCCGAGGGTACGTTTACTGTGCACAGGTAGGCGAATAGGGTCAGCGGAGCCAGCATGGCGTAGAAAAATTGGGGCAGGTACGCCCCAAAGTAGGTTTCCAGCTGGTCAACGCCCTCCACCGCCACCTGGACCACCTCGGCGGTGCTGGCGCTTTGGCGGTACCCAGCGCCCAGTCCCAGGAGTTTTCGGTAAATCAGCTCCCGCAAAGTGCGCTTGACAGCTTTAGACGAAAGGTAGCCCATGCGGCTGGCCCCCGCTGTGCAGGCGAAGCGGAGCACCACCGCTCCCGCCGCCACCGCCGCTGTCAGGCCGATCCGTCTGCTCTCACCCAAAGCCAGGCACGCCAAAAGCGCGGTGATGGCGGTCATCATGGCCATGTTTGCCAATAGAGAGAGCCATTGCAGGGCCACGTTCCCGGCCACGTATTTTCGGCTCTCGGGGACTGTGCCGATCAGGCGTTTGTTGATCATCATAAACTTCATTCACCTCTTAGTTAAGCAACACTAACTTGATTGCCAAATAACAGCGCCCGACAATTAGCGAACGCTAACTACATCCATTTTACTATTCCGCACATCGTTTGTCAACCAAATTTTTAAGCAAACGCAGGAAGGGACGCGATAAACGCGCCCCTCCCCTTTGCCCGAAAGTACACTTACCCAAGATATTGGCAAATAACTTCCGCCGTCCTCTCCGGCCCCACTGAGCTGTCTACGCTCAGTTCATACTGATGAGGGTCGCCCCAGTTTTGCCCGGAGATACTTTTATAGTACGCGCTTCGGGCCATGTCCGACCGTGCAATGCTCTTTTCACCCTCCTGGGCGGTGTCGCCGTACATTTCCATGACCTTCTTCACCCGGTATTCCTTTGGAGCGTGGATGAACACCCGCACTATGTTCTCCCGGCCGCGAAGCACATGATCCGCCGCCCGGCCCACGATCACGCAGGAGCCCTGGTCTGCAATCATCCGGATGGCCTTTTCCTGTGCCGTAATGGCCTGCTGCACAGCGCTGGTGCTCAGGTACAATTCCCGCATGACGGCATTTTCGTCCGCGTTCAGGCCGGAGATAAACTCCTTTGCAAGGCCGCTTTCCTGGGCGGCCAGGGCAGTCAGCTCTTTGTAGTAGCAGGGAACGCCCAGCTTTTCCGCCACCAGCTGGCCTACCCGCTTCCCCGCGGAGCCATGCTCCCGGGCAATGGTGACAATCACGCCGGGCCTGCTCTTCCGCAGAGTCCCGGCGGCTTCCTGTATGCCGCTATCCGGGATACTCAGCTCTTTCCACAGCCTTACCATGACCGCTCCCGTGATGAGAATGGCAAACACATCCGCCAGCGGCGCAGCCCAGAAAATGCCGGTCACACCGGTGAAGATGGGGATAACCAGGGAGAACACGATGAGCAGCACATCCCGCAAAATGGACAGCGGCGCGGCGGCTTTCGCGTGGCCGATGGACTGCAAAAAGATGGCGCAGACCTTCTGCACACAGGTAAACAGAATCAGCGACAGGTAGATGCGTAGGCACAGCACCGCAAACTGGGTGTACAGCTCGCCGTCCGCGCCGAACATCCGGATAAACACCAGCGGGAAAGCCTCAAACAGCACTGTACAGAGCAGGCAGACAATCACCGTCCACTTTATCATCAGCTTCAGCAGCTCCCGCACCCGGGTGTACTTTTTCGCTCCGTAGTTGTACCCCACAATGGGCTGTGCCCCTGCCGCGATGCCGATGGCAATGTTCAGCACAATCTGGAACAGCTTCATGATGACCACGAAAGCGGCCAGGGGAATGTCCGCCCCATATTCCGACTGTGCGCCGTACCGCACCAGCAGGATGTTGTTGATAACCGTAATCACCACAATGGACAGCTGGGTCAGCAAACTGGACGTGCCCAAAGCCATCACCTGCCGGAGAATCTTGCCATTGGGCCTGAAGCTGCCGCCGCCTATGCGGAAAGACTTGCTTCGGGCCAGGTAGGCGGCACAGATAAGAAAGCTGACGAACTGCCCAAGAATCGTGGCCCAGACCGCGCCCTTTATCCCCATGTCCAGCACAAAAATCGCCACCGGGTCCCCGATGATGTTCAGCACCGCGCCCACCAGCATGGCTCCCATAGCGTACCGGGGGCTGCCGTCCGCCCGGATGATGGAGGCTAGGGTGTTCTGCACCAGGGCCAGGGGCATCATGGCGTAGATGATGAAACCGTAGTCGTGGGCCAAGGTGAGGTTCTGGTCCGTGGCCCCGATGAGCCGGAGCAGGCCGTCGCCCCAGGCGTAGCTGACCGCGATAATGATTGCTCCGCCCAGGAAAGAGCCGAGAATGGCGTTTCCTACAATCCTGTGGATATCCTTCGTTTCTCCCCGGCCCAGGGACACGCTGAGCGCCGCGGCAGCTCCATCACCAAAGAACAGCGAAACGCCCCAGCCTATCACCGTGATAGGGAAGATAACCCCGGTGGCGGCGTTGCCCAGATAGCCCACGCCATTGCCTACAAAGATCTGGTCCACAATGTTGTACAGGCAGGAAATGATCAGCGAGAAGATGCAGGGAATGGCAAATTTCCCCAGAAGCCTGCTTACCTTTTCCGTGCCGAGATAGGTACTGTCCTGCATAAAAAACCTCCTGAAAATGCCAAGGGCGGCACACGTCCGACGCGCGCCGCTCCTATATCTGGCATCCCCAAAAGAATAGACACACGCCGTTTTCCGTACCGTAATCAGGCTTACGCACAGATACTTTATGAGGGTATTCCGTGCCGCGTGTGTCGTTGAATGGCTATATTTGATTTGCTTGGTCAGTATAGCATTTTTCCGGCGGGAAAGTCAAATGGTCATTTTGCACAAAGAATTTTTTCAGAGGGCCGCCCGCTCCCCAAGGTACGGTAGGTGTAGACAATTATCGCGGCACAGATCAGAAAGGTCAGCACATCGGAAACGGGCATACCTGCCCATGAGCCGGCCTACGGACTCGGTTTCGAGAAACGCATTTGACTTGTTGTCCATGAAAATACCTCCTGAGAATTCAGAAAGCCGGACTTACGCCTATTGGCCGCACACTTTCCATAATAAAAACAACGTGCAGCTTCAACCGGAATTACGCGGTAACACTACACGTTGCAGCTTTAGTATAGCAAATGGAGTCCGAAAAAGTCAAGCAGAATTTTCAAAAGGTACCTTGACAAATCTGAAAGGCAAGGGGTATAATGTTTAGGTACCTAATATAAATTTGAGAGGAGCTCAAAAAATGAAACGAAATGAGAGCTTTGAGAAGCACATCGCTTGGCGCAAGGCGCACTATGAGCAGGAGGACGTGAACGGCAGGCTGGTTATCAATCTTCGGGACATCGGACACACCATGCGGGATATGTCGGAAGGGCGGGGCAGTCAAAAGCGCATTTTGACCGTCCTGCTGGAAACCGGTTCCATTACCCAGCGGGAACTGACGGAGCGGCTGGGCATACAGCCCGGCTCTGCCAGCGAGGTGATCGCTAAGCTGGAAAATGCCGGGCTGCTTACCCGCACGGAGAGTGAAACCGACCGCCGCACTGTCGACGTTGCTCTAACCGAGGAAGGCAAACGGCAGGCAGAAGATGCCAATTCTCAGCGCATAAGGCGGCATGGCGAGATGTTCTCCTCCCTGTCTGATGAGGAAAAGGGAATGCTGCTGAAGCTTTTGGAAAAGGTAAATGCGGACTGGGAATCCAGATACGCGGACCGCCAGGCACATCACCATGGCCATCATGAGCATCACGGACACCATGGCCCCCATAGTGATTGGGAAGGCCATCACCATCACGCCGCCGGAGAAAACGACGGCCACCCCCGCTGTAATCATGACTGTGCCAACTGCCCTGACCCTTGCAGGAAAGGCAGGGCCTTTCGGGAAGGCGGTAAATAGGCGGTATGTGGAAATATGTGAAAAGATACCTGCCGCTGGCGGTTCTTGCCGGGCTTTTCATGGTGGGGGAAGTGTTGATGGATCTGGTGCAGCCCGGCATCATGAGCCGTATCGTGGACGATGGTGTGCTGGGAATGAACAGCAATGGCGCAGGCGATTTGTCCTTGATCTGGACTCTGGGGCTGCAAATGATCGGCCTGGTATTGTTCGGCGGGCTGTGTGGCTCCATGAACAATGTGTTTGTCCACCTGTCCGGCCAGAACATCGGCAACGAAATGCGCAAAGATGCCTTCCGGCGCATTATGGCGTTTTCCTTCCCTCAGACAGACAAGTTCGGGGTGGGGTCTCTGGTGACCCGGGTCACCAACGATATCACCCAGGTGCAGAATTTTGTGTCCCAGTTTGTCCGGGGTATGATACGCTGCGTGTTCCTGACCCTGGGCAGCATCACGTTTATGTTCCTGCTCAATCGCGAGTTTGGGCTGGTTCTGCTGTGCGCGTTCCCCTTTATTGTGGGGGTTTTAGCGTTCTGCCTTTGGAAAGCCAACCCTCTTTTCCCACGGCTTCAGGCCCAGCTGGACCGGATCAATGCGATCATGCAGGAGGACGTTTCCGGGATACGGATCATCAAAGCCTGTGTCCGGGAGGTTTATGAGAAAGCCCGGTTCGGCAAGACGAATGATGAACTCATCAGGACACAGATGGAGGTGCTGGTCATTTTTGCCTTTATGAACCCGGCCATAAACGCCCTGATGTACCTGACCACAGCCGTTATCTGCCTTTCCGGTTCCCGGCAGGTAACCAGCGGCGGCGCGACCCCTGGGGTCATTATGGCGGCCATCACCTATACCACACAGCTGCTTCACGGCATCCTTATGCTGGTCATGCTGTTTCAGAGCATTTCTAAGGGGCTGGCCTCTTGGAAGCGTGTCAAAGAAATCCTGGATGCCCGGCCCGAACTGGAAAACGGCAGTTTTACTGGCAGCACAGAGATGCGGGGGGCTGTGGAATTTCGCAATGTGAGCTTTTGCTACCCCGGCAGCGGCCGTCCCGTCTTGAAAAATATCAATTTGAAAATAGCGCCGGGAGAAACCGTTGCAGTTATGGGGGCCACCGGCTGCGGCAAGTCCAGCCTTGCAAACCTGATACCCCGTTTTTACGATGTGCAGTCCGGTGCGGTGCTGGTAGACGGCGTGGATGTGCGGGAATATGACCAGCAGGCGCTGCGCCGGAAAATTGCTGTCGCGCTGCAAATGGCCGAGCTATTCAGCACATCTATCAGCGAGAATATCGCGTGGGGCAGGCCCGGGGCCAGTCGGGACGAAATCCTGTCCGCGGCAGAAACCGCTCAGGCAGACAGCTTTATTGAAGGCCAGGCAGATGGGTACGGTACCCTTGTAGCGGAGCGGGGTATGAGTCTGTCCGGCGGGCAGAAACAGCGGCTTTCCATTGCCCGGGCTGTGATAAAGCCGGCGGAGATCCTGATATTTGACGATTCTACCAGCGCCCTTGACCTGCGGACAGAGGCAAAGTTTTACGAGGCCCTGGATGCTGCCCGCCAAGACGCCACAAAAATCATCATTGCCCAGCGCATCGCTTCTGTCCGCCGAGCAGACCGCATTGTTGTGCTGGATCAGGGAGCTGTCGTGGCGACAGGAAGCCATGAGGCGCTGATGAATAGCTGCCCCATCTATCAGGACATCTACCGCTCACAATTGGGAGAGGGGGCTGAACATATTGCCTGAGCAGAAACCTAATGTGGAGATGCGGAGCATCCCCGGCATGATGAATCGGGGTCCGGGCGCGCGATTTGCCACAGTGGAACACGCTGAGAACGCCGGGGCTGCGCTCAGGCGGATCGCCGCATATTTTGGCAAAGAGAAGGCTATGGTGCTGGGTATGCTGGCGGCAGTGGTTTTCGGAACCCTGTGCGGCGTGTACGCGCCCAGCGTACAAAGCCGGGCCATTGACATAATTGCCGGAAGCAGGGGTGGCTTTCTGCTCCCCACCGTAGGGCTCATGGCGGCGGTGTACCTGCTGTACAGTGTCAGCCAGCTTTTTCAGGGGCTCATCAGTGCCAGGCTCAGCCAGCGCCTTGTAAAGCGGATGCGGGAGGAGCTTTTTTCCAAGCTCATTGACCTGCCGGTGAAATATCTCGACACCCATTCCCATGGGGATGTGATGAGCCGCATGACAAATGATGTGGAGAATATCTCCACCACGGTATCCCAATCGCTGCCATCCCTGTTCTCCGGAGTGCTGACCATTTTTGGTACTGTGGCCATCATGCTGTGGTACTGCTGGCAGCTGGCTCTGCTCAGCTTTGCCACGGTGCTGCTGACAGTGCTGGCTACCAAGCTGCTGTCCGGGCGGGTGCGCAAATACTCCCGAAAGCGGCAGGCATACCTGGGGCAGCTTAACGGTACAGTAGAGGAAATGGTGGCCGGGTACCGCACAGTGGTGGCTTATCAGCACGAAGATATCACCACAGAAAATTTCTGCAGCACCTCGGATGAATTGACCAAAGCGGGGATAAAAACGGATATTTTCAGCGGCGTTATGGGCCCAATTATGAATTGCATCGGCAACATTGGCTTTGTTATAATCGCGGCCTTCGGCGGATATTTTTCTATCAACGGTTTCATTTCTGTGGGGGTCATCTCCGCTTTTATCGTGTATGCCAAGCAGTTCAGCCGCCCTATCAATGAGATCGCCCAGGTTTACGGCCAGCTGCAGACAGCCATTGCCGGGGCAGAGCGTTTGTTTATCGTCCTGGACGAACAAGATGAAGATATGTCCGGGGAGCCTCTGGAGCCCCGCCGCGCGGCGGTGGAGTTTTCCCATGTGGACTTCGCCTACGCTCCCGGGCGCCCGGTACTTCGGGACTTTACCTTGCAGGTGCCTCCCGGCAAAAAGGTCGCTCTGGTTGGTGCAACCGGCAGCGGGAAGACTACGGTGGTCAACCTGCTCATGCGGTTCTATGATATTGACAGCGGAACGATACGGATTGACGGGCAGGATATCCAAAAGATGAGCCGCGTCAGCCTGCGGAAGAATGTGGCCATCGTTTTGCAGGACACCGTGCTTTTCAGTGACACGGTGCGCAAAAACCTGGAATACGCCAGGGATAACGCCCGCATGGACGACATTGAAAAAGCCGCTGAACTGAGCCATTGCAGTGAGATGATCCAAAAGCTGCCGGAGGGCTATGACACCCTGCTAGCAGCCTCCGGCGCGAATATCAGCCAGGGCCAGCGGCAGCTCCTTGCCATTGCCCGGGCCTTTGTGGCGGACCCTAAGATACTCATACTGGACGAAGCCACCTCCAATGTAGACACCCGCACGGAGAAAGCCATACAAGGAGCTATGCAAAAAATCATGGAAGACCGCACCAGCATTGTGATCGCCCACCGGCTGTCCACCATCCGGGACGCGGATATCATCGTAGTAATGGATCGGGGGGAGATCGTAGAGAGTGGGAGCCATGATGAATTGATAAAAAAGAGAGGGAAATATTACGATTTGTATAAAACCCAGTATGCTGGGTTTGCAACATAACCAAGGAGGAAATACTATGGAAATCAGCCGTACTTTTTATTCAGACGCACACACTGCCCATGAAGTCACCTACACCCCGGACATCGTTTTTGCCCACCGGGAAACCGGCGATTTGAAACTGCAGATGCTGTCGCCCGCGGCCCCCAACCTGCCGCCCAGGTTTGTGAATCCCATCTTTGCAGAGCTGGAAAAGGAAGGAAAGATTCCGCCTCATCCCAAGGACACCCGGCGCTTCCCGCTGCTGGTAGACGTACCCGGTTCCGGCTGGAGCGGCGCACAAGGGTATGCCCATGTGCCGAAAATGGTAGAACTTGCCAAATTGGGCTTTGTAGTGGCCAGCATTGAGTATCGGGGGACTTACAAGGATGATGTACGTTTTCCCGCTGCCGTGCAGGACACCAAAGAGGCCATCCGCTTCCTGAGGGCCAATGCGGAAACGTATCATGTAGACCCCGCTCACGTAATGCTGCTGGGCGATTCCTCCGGCGGACACACGGTGGCTATGGCCGCTCTCACCGGGAACGAGGAACGCTTTAACATCGGTGAACATTTGGAACAAAGCACCGTGGTGGAGTCCTGCGTCATTTTCTATGGGCCAAACGATTTGCTTAACCTTGTGCCAGACCGTCTGGCAGAACACAAGAAGCTTCGGCCCGGCGAGGGCGAGTTCCCCTTTGAGGCCAGGGAGATCTTCAAAGAGGATTTCCGGCAGAACCCCGAAGGAATGCTGGCCGATGCCAGCCCCATCAACTATATCGAGAGGGCAAAAAAACTTTCGGCATTTCTATTCATCCAGGGTGAGGAAGACCCTATCATCCCTATGCGGCAGGGACTGCGCTTCTGTGAGAAAGTGCGGGAGCATGGTGGCCGGGCCGAGTTTGTGAAGGTTTGCGGCGCGGGCCATGGCACTGGCTGCTGGCCGAAAGAGGTTATGGAGATGATGGGGCAGTTCTTGAGGGCTTACCAAACAGTTTAACAAGAAGTCTATGGGGGGTTCACATACTACCCAAAAACTAACCCCCCGGAACTTTTAGAAGTTTCGGGATTCTTTTTTGCATTTCCCTTTCCTTGAACCATATGAGGATGAGCCCGAAAGCTGCTGGATTCGATTTGCAGAGAGATTGCCCACCGCCTTTTCCATGTAAAATTAAATACGCAAAAGGCGTTCTTTCGGCCCTGATTGCCGGAAAGAACGCCTTTTTATATTACCTGTCTTATCCTTTTGTAGGCTGCCGAGGCCCACCCCCAATCAATCGTTTTGCCAACCCAAAACAGATTGATTGGAGGAACCAACGGTGGAATATACACCAAAGAAAGTGTTTGTCTTAGACGGCAAAACTTACCTGGAGCTCAGTTATGCTGAGTTCCGTCAGCAGAAAGATACATACCAAGGCAGGCGGTTCATACCTCTGCATGGTATGCTGATGGAAGTGCCTGAAGGTGACTACAAGGCGTTTTACAAGAGGAAGCGCCGCGAGAAATATCTAAAGAAGCGTTCCAAGGATAACGGCGACTTCTCCTACGATATGCTTACCACGGATGATTTCAACGGTGAGGATATCCTGATGGACACGATAGCTGACACGGCAGGACAGGCGGAAAAGGAACTTCTGGTGGACAGGCTCCGCCAAGAGATTGCCCTGCTTTCTGACAGTGAACAACAGCTATTGCATCAGTTTTTCAATCAGCAGCTATCCGAAAGGGCTATTGCTAATATGTACGGCGTTTCCCAGGTCGCAATACATAAGCAAAAAGCTCGTGCCCTCGCAAAGCTGAAAAAACTTTTGAAAATTTAAAATTTGAAGGTTATCAGACCCCTTACTTTTTGGCTTTAGAAAGTGTGGGGTCTTTCTTGTTCCCCTCCGTTGCTCTTTGAAAACCGAATACCCAGCGCACCTTTTACTTTCCTTCTGCCGCCGTGAGGAGCGGCAGCCACATGAGCGGACGCCAGAATTTCGGCCTCCAGGCTCAGACGATGGAACGCACATTCATCGACGGCGATGACCGGCAGAAGGGATAATGATACTTGCGTCCAGTCCTAAAGCCGAGCGTGACCCGTCGCAGCAAAGGAGGGCGCCCTCCAGAGATCCTGGGGGTGGTGATATTCCAATGAGGTTAAAGGCATAACCGGAGGGTGCGTTCCCTGCTTGGGGGCGATGGTCGCCAGTGGCGACCGCTCTGAGCTGACCGAGTCGGCAGACGAGAAATCGAGGATAAATACAAGCACGCAAAACGATTGATACAAGGCGGCAGTCCGCCCTTTGACTGCCGCCCTTACTTACGGAGGAAATCATGAGAAATGTAAAGCGCGGCGAGATTTACTACGCCGACCTATCGCCGGTGGTAGGCAGCGAGCAGGATGGCACACGGCCCGTCCTCGTTATCCAGAATGACACCGGCAACAAGTTCAGCCCTACCACCATCGTGGCAGCTATCACCAGTAAGTCGGACAAAGCCAAGCTGCCCACCCACGTTATTGTTCATGCGGAGGGGCTGGAAAAAGAGTCCGTTGTGCTGCTGGAACAGATACGAACCATCGACAAGCGCCGGTTGATTCGGTATAGCGGCAAACTGGATAAGAACACTATGGGCCGGGTCGACCACGCCATCATCGTCAG
>Ga0224740_10119_pt1 | contig 19354 bp, 20 predicted proteins | sample LIM_E_Water_Bulk_FD_161634 | JGI IMG/M metagenome (GOLD analysis project Ga0224740, IMG submission 161634) | Enriched cells from gastrointestinal tract of the lab mouse from Pacific Northwest National Laboratory (PNNL), Richland, Washington... | ecosystem: Host-associated > Mammals > Digestive...
AATCAGTTCCTTGCCAAGTTCACTTCCAATTTTACTATTCGCTGCTGACTTTACTATTATTGTGACTATTTTAGCTGCAAAACTAATATCCATATTTTATCCTCCCTATAAATTATCCTGCTTATCATATGTCCCAATGTATTATCTCCCCAGTTTACTTTATAGTATAACACAATTTATTTTGACTAACAGTGTGTATTAAATATACAATATATATCCTTATATAGCATTTCTAAAATGAAAAGAAGGGTACGGAGGTAGGTTTTAATCAATTATATATTTAGGCGTAAATATACCACTATACCCTATAAAAAGCCAAAAAATAAGGCATACCAGACTTTTACATCCGATATGCCTTATACCACTTATCACTACCTAATACGGCCTCACTTCTATCACTTTCAAACGACTTTGTGCTCTGGCAATTCCATTTCATTGCTCATCTTCACGAATCCAAACCTTTCATACAATGGTCTTCCCATATCCGTTGCTTCCAGAGAAATTGTTTTGACACCTTTCTCTTTCGCATCCGTCACCAAAAGCTCCAATATTTTTGAAGCAATCCCCATCCTTCGATAATCAGGATTCGTATACATATTCATAATGTATGCCTTATTACCACTAGGATTGTGATAGGTTGGCATCACTCTGTAATAACTGATTCCCCCTGCCCCGATAAAACATTCTTCGTCAAACACAAGATATGCTGTATGGCTTCCGTCGGATAATGCTTTCTTATAATAATCATACGACTGCACTTCTACCTCTGCCATATCAATATCATCTGCCAACCTGTTTGCCGCCTTCAATACTTCTAATCTCGATTTGGTGAGAAAATCAATATCTTCAATTGACGCCTTTTTGTATATCAAATTCATATATATTCTGTGACTTTGTGCCAATCCCGGTATCCTCCGTCTATCTGTGTGCCTCTTGGCCTGCGTTTTGGATTTCTTGCAGACTTTTCTGCATAAACTTTAATCTTTGCCTCTGCTACTATAATTTTGTAAATCATTTACAGCAGACTTAATTTTCTTACTCTTTAAGTGTACCATATGTGAAATAATACCTCAAGTGTTCCAATAGTATCAAATATGGCATTTGCTTGTTTTTAATTATTAAAGCAATTGTTAAACATAGTCAAATACCCCGCTGCAAGCAACGGGGCATGACTTAGCTTCTTTTTAGCAAGTTCGCCCCAGAGGGGCGGGGTATTTGACCCTCGCGGCAGTCGCCAAATGCGAGCAAGCTCGCGCTTGGCTCGTTGCTTCGCGGGAATAAAGAAAAGAAATTACAAAGTTTATTAGATTTGTTCAATGCAATACAAGAAACGTTTAATCGAAGAGTTTAATGCTCCTGGAATTTCGAATATGCCAACGGTAACAACTCTTTGTCAGTTAAGAGGTGCATATGTTAATTTGGAATATATTCTTCCAAACGGAGAAAAAATAAAATTGCTTGATGATACAAAAATATATCTCGGTTATCAACTTGAAAAAGCAAACAGTGATAGGTGCTATAGGCTAGTTGCAGATAACAACCATTTACTTGTATGTAAATATGGATGCAATGGCGAAAAGCCTGAAATCATTGTATTCAAAAAGAGAGAATCAAATTCCGGTTTGTAAGCTTTTTCCATAAGTTCCCCTCATTTTTTAAGCTTTGCGCTATGTCGGCCTCAAAATATGTATTCTTTCCCCTTATTTTTGCCCTTATGGGCAGGCTTTCAAGGGAAAGTTTTTCTTATTCAGTTTTAATTCATTCCCATAACCTTATCCAAGAGTTTTGCAGATTCCCGCTTTGCCTCTCTTGTAGCGTGTGCATAGACATCCATGGTGGTGCATACGTCCGAGCGTCCAAAATCAACAATCCCCACTTTTTTTGCTTTGTAATCGGCAGGAATTTTCAAAAAAGCGGCACAGAAGGGAAATGTATCGAAGCGAGGGAATTTATCATTGCCCTGCCCGAATCCTTACCAAAGCTTTATGAACTTGACAAACTGTTACAGATCTTCACAGACCGCTTCAAAGAATCCGTTGATGTATTTGGCAGCCAGTCGAAGATACCGCCAAAGCCTGTTATGTCAGCCGAGGCAACCGCCTATCCGAAACTATTTAAGATTTACAAGAACCAAAGTGGCAAAATGAACAGCAGACTACCCACAGCAAAAGGCAGCTAAGAGTAAAATACCGAGGGGCGAGATAGTCCTTCGGTCTTTGTTATATATGATAACTTTTTGCTGATAAACATCCCCCCATATGATAGAATAGATTTGCGGCAGATAGCTTATAAATTTGGAGGAATACAAAAAAATGGAAAAATGGGACTTGTACACAAAATATAGAAAAAAGACAGGGAAAGAGCAGATTCGAGGAGAAAAAATCCCAAAAGGTTTCTACCACTTGGTGGTGCATGTATGGATACGAAATCGCAAAGGAGAATATCTCATTTCCCAACGTTCAATTAGCAGACCAACATTTCCGCTTATGTGGGAGTGCGTTGGAGGTTCTGTTTTGATGGGAGAAAGCAGTATTGACGGAGCGCTTAGAGAAGTAAAAGAAGAAGTGGGACTGGATCTAAAGCCCGAAGCTGGAAAACTCCTTTTTACTAAACTCCGAGGCACTGATGTTAAATATGAATGCAAAAATTTTAATGATATTATGGATGTATGGCTTTTTGAATACAATGGAGACCTACATTTGGAAGATGCAACAACGGATGAAGTTGCTGACTGTAGATGGATGACAGTTTCTGAAATCAGAAAGTTATATGAGGATAATAGGCTCGTGCAGAAATTAGACTATTTTTTCTGTGTTATGGAAGCAGATGAGCCAGATTACAGCCAGATTATTGGGAAAATGGTAAGCGGAACTGTTGACAGACCATTAGGCACCGCTCATCCTCTTCATCCAGAGGTGATTTATCCAATCAATTATGGATATGTAAATAATGTACTTGCTGGTGATGGTGCAGAACAGGATGTTTATTTATTTGGAACAAATAAGCCTCTGAAGAGTTTTCAGGGCAAAGTAGTAGCAGTATGGCATCGTTTTGATGACGTGGAGGATAAGTGGATTGTGTCTTTGAATGGAGAAGATATTGCAGAAGAAAAAATATTAGGCGACATTTCATTTCAAGAGCAGTTTTTCTATGGAAAATTGTATAAATCTTAGTCTAATTTATCCCCCCAAAAAACAATGAATCTTTCAGCTTTGCCAAATTCTTTTATCAATACATTCGGTAAAGCTGAAATTTGTATCCCTAAAAGCTTTTTTCCATATTTCTTTTATTTTCCATCTGTCACAAAGCTTTCATTCAAGATAATCTAAAGAGCAGCAAAAAAGCCCACAAACCCTAAAGCATGTGAGCTTTTTTTACTGCAAAAACTGCTTAATTTCTACTCATACACCTCTTATGAGTGTAACAAAAAACTCTAATCTTCCTTGTCTAATACACATTCTTTATACCTTTCTTCCACACAGAAAAGTTTACAATGTTTCTGGTAGGCTGTCTGCTCTGACTCAAAATATTTCACAAGCTTCGTATAATCCTCTTCTGTCTGTGCCTGCCTTAATGCTGTGATATAAACTGCCCTGTTATCATTTTGCACAATGAATGGTATAATGCTATTTTTTAAGCATTCCCGGAACATAATAATTCTTCCTGTCCTGCCATTCCCATCCTGGAATGGATGTATGGATTCATATTTTGCATGTATTGCTGCTATTGTTTCCAGATTTTTATTTTTGACAGAATGATACCACTCTACTAAAGCAGACATCTGGTCTCCAACATCCTCTGGCATTGCAGTCTATATATTTCCCACAAAATTAGGTCTCTTTTTGTAATTTCCAATTGCATAACCATTCGCCCGGTCTTCAAACACACCAGCTTTCAATTCGTAATGAAATGCTTTAACCAGCCCCTCTGACAAAGATTCTTCAATAGTTGCAAGCATATGGTTAAACATCAGAAAATGTCCATTCATTTCCTCAATATCTTTAGCTTTATAGATATCTTCTGTTGGTGGCAGGAAACCTTCTTCAAATAATGCTGCTGTCTGGTCCTCATTTAATGTACTTCCCTCAATCCTGTTGGAATTGTATGCAAAAGTCCTTTGTGTGAAACCATAAATCCCACTCCTGTCGTTCATTTTCCTTTCAGTTTCCAAACACCATAATAATGCATCTGTAAAACCCATCTTAACTACCTCCTCCAGTGGGTTTGCCTTTAGTAAATTCTCCATGATTTTGTGTGGAATCACTTACAATTATTACCCTTTTTGTGAATTTACTTTTAACAAACAATTCTTTTTTATTTTCATTCACTAAGAAAATGTCTTTCCATACAAATTAAAATTCCTGTAACTGTTATAACAGCTTTCATTATATCATATTAATAGAATCTTTGAAAAATATTAAGGTAAAGATTTCTTGCATATCCCTTTAAAATATACTATCTTAAACCATTCCTAATTTAAGATGCTCCAATTTCTAAGTGATACAAAACATTTTATGGTCCTCTTCCCGCATCCCCCGACCTAATCCTCCTCATACTCAATGCCTTCCTCTTCCAGATATTCTTTAAGAATCCTTCCCCAGTTAAGCAAACAAATAATTATTTATCTTAGTGGTCTGCATGTGTGTATTAGAGATTATGTTAGAAAACAAAAACAATTCTTACAAATATTTAGAGAAGGTATTCTGGTATAAGTTTAAAATCCAGAATGTCCTAATTTCCTATGCCATCAAACAAATTGGAAAACTCCAGCATGATGATGCTTACATACAGGCGAAAGAAGATTATAAGATATATAAGACAGTTAAGGACAGTGGGCTAGATAATGATAAAATTGCTGCTGTTATGAATGAAAGGATTACATATTATGGGCTTGCGAAAAGTGATTTTGAATAGTATGTGAAAGTACAGCAAGATAAATATAAAAAATATATCAGCAGCCAGATGGAGCAGGTGATTGCAAAAGATGTGTTTTCTACTGTAAAGAAATGCCTGTATGGCAAGGGGAAGGAAGTACACTATAGAAAGCTTGACAGCATCCATACAGTTTCTGCAAAATCAACAACTTCCTTCTTCACCGCATCTTCTTCTGAAACAGAACTGTGAAAAATTAAATGTCCCAACTTATGGAGAATACTAAACCTAAAATACCCCGCTGCAGAGTATCCTTTTCAAAAAATAGGGAAAGCCAAAATACCTAGGAATTGACAAAAAACGATTCTTAATTTATTATGCAAGATATGATAAGAAAGCTTTCTTGTATTTATTTAGGAAAACTTTCCAACTCTAGAAAGGCAAGGTGTAAATATGGAAAAGTGGTTATATGTAATGATTATTAAAAAGGGAAAATCATTTAACAAAGTTACAAAAGCAGTAATTACAAGACATGTAGAGAATTTGAGAAGGTTAGATGACGATGGCAAATTAGAGCTTTGCGGTCCATTTAAGGGCTATCCTGGTGTTGCCGGTATGGTGATTTTTAAAACAAAAAGCTATGAAGAAGCAGAAGCCCTATGCAAAATGGAGCCACTTGTCGCTGAAGGCTACGCAACATATACTCTTGCTGCCCTACAAATAGCTGACAAAGAAAATGACTATTTACTATAGTAAAAACAGGACTGATGAAGGTAAAGGAAAATCTCTACCTACTGCTTTATCCTTTGCCTCTGTCATTCTCCAGTTCCCTCAGCCTCTTGTTAATCCTTTTTGCCTCATTTCGGTTAAATAAAAAAAAGCAGAACCAGATTCCTATAAAAATGCCACACGAAAACAAAAATTGTACAACTGTATAAATAATCCGGCCTGGATAAAAAGGAATCCACCCTAAGGAAAGAGCAACCGGATAAAAAACACCCATCCCTACACAAAAATGTATTATTGTTTTCATAAATCCGGAAGGGCGGTTAAATTGATAAATAATAGCTGTACTGCCACATGCCACTCCTACAATCATGGCGCCAATAGACTGCCTTGCAAAATCTTTAACAATTGGCGCTAAACATTTTTCCCCGCCTCCAACAAAATAGGACAAACACATTACCACAAAAAATGTACACCCCAAAGAAACACCAGACAAAATATATTTAATTACTAACTTTACCATATGTTTCATTCCAATCCCAACCTTTCTTTGAAAACTTTCCGATAACTTCTGGAAATATAATCCGTAATCCCGTTTTTCATTACCAGCTCCATAGTTCCATTGAGACTAGCCTCTACATGATTAATCTGCCTAATATTAACAATCGTTGATTTTGACACACGCACAAAATGATGATCCAATATACTTTCTAATTCATATAGTGGCTTATCTAATACATATTTATTTTTCAATTTATCATAGCAGACAATTTCCCTACCTTCCGAACGGACTAACGATATCTCTTCTGGCTTGATAAAATAAGTCCTTTTCTCTTTTGTCGCAACCAAGGTTAAAGAATCCGTCCCTTCCTTTTCCAACATAGAAATAATTTCTGCAATTGCCTTTGTCATTTTGTTTAAATAAATCACTGCGTATGGTTCTTTGTAATCTGCACTAATTTTGCATTCCACTCTCATTGATATACCTCCTTCCCCAGATATTATATTACTAAGGCAACGAAAAGTCGATGTATTTCAAACACGTAATCCGGCTTCTTACACCCCTCATACTGCCACTTCTCCAAATCCTCTTGTATCATCTCAAAATGCACTATAAAATGATGCCAAAGTTAAAGTTGGAAAAGGCATAGTTTACAAGGAGGATTATTATGTCACAAGTAATTGTACAAGTGGAAAATCTAAATCTATCATATAAGGATTTACATGCAGTCCAGAATGTTTCATTCTATGTAAAACCTGGAGAGATTTTAGCTATCATCGGGCAAAACGGTTCTGGTAAGACATCTACTGTGGAGTGTGTTGAAGGATTGCGGAAACCAGATTGCGGCTTAATCCAAGTATTTAAAAAAAATCCCTGGCTGCATCGAAGAGAAGTGTACAAAGAAATGGGTATTCAATTGCAGGAAGTGGAATATCCCTCTAAAATCAAAGTGGAGGAACAATGCAGACTATTTGCAAGCTTTTATAAAAGACCCGCCAATTGGAATCTGTTATTAACTCAGTTGGGGCTTAATGAAAAAAGAAAACATCCCATCCATAAACTGTCTGGTGGAGAAAAACAGCGGTTATCTATTTTACTTTCCCTGATAGGACGTCCAAAGCTTTTAGTTCTAGATGAATTAACAACTGGTCTAGATCCAGAAGTAAGGCAGAATATGTGGATTAGTTTTGAGAATATCAAGAAAAGCGGCGTGGCTATTATTATGGTCTCCCACTATCTGGATGAAGTAGAAGCCCTTGCCGATAAAATCCTCTATTTAGAAAAGGGGAAACAACAATTCTTTGGAACACAACAGGAATTTAGGAAGTATGTGAAAGGCATAGTCCCTCAGGATGAATGGGAAGAAAATGTATCCTTAGAAAAACTATATTTAATGATCGCACCAAAAACAACAGGACTTACGATGGAGGGAATATTATAAAAATGCAATGATGTGCTAATTCTTTCACAAATCGAACAGAGCCCCCTTCGGCTTTTTGTGCTGGGAATGTCACAAATAAGCCTTTCGGATCAGAAAACTGCATTCTCAGATTCCGCAGTTACTTAAACAATACCTTCTCAGAATGGAGATTATTATGAAACAATTTATGGTTATATGTAACATAGAATTCCGGTTATTTACACGTGAATTTTTTGGTTTTTTCTTTACTCTTGTGTTTCCCATACTTATGCTTTTATTATTTGGCGGTATTTATGGAGATGAACCAATTTATCATGGGGCAGATGCCAAAATCATGGATATTTCTGTACCAGCATACAGTGTTATGATTATTGGAGTCACCGGCTTAATGTCACTTCCCCTAACCTTGTCAAATTGTATAGAAAAAAAAATCTATAAAAGATTTGATGCCACACCAGCTGGGAAAAAAAGTATCATATGTGCCCAAGTCTTTGTCAATCTCATTATGACATTTATTGGTATTTCAATATTAATCATAACCGGAAAAATCTTGTACCATATTCAAATTAAAGGCACTTTTCTTTTTATTTCCATCGGCTTATTGTTTTCCACCGCAGCCATGTTTTCCATAGGATTTCTCTTTACTGCGGTTGGACGGGATTTAAAAAGTACAAACTTACTTTGTTATCTTTGTTACTTTATCATGCTATTCCTGTCTGGCGCGACAATACCTGATATGTTATTTACAAATACTATCAAGAAAATATCAAACCTTTTACCAATGACCCATGCCGTTGACCTAATGCAAGGAGTGTTTGCGGGCGAAAATCTTCTGCAGCACGGAACAGAATTATTTATCTTGGGGGCATCAACGATCATCTGTACTGCTGCCGGAGCCATTTTATATAGAAAAAAAGACTGGACATAAGATCAATATAACACTGAAATTGACCTTAACTATTAACTAAAGATTGAAAAATAGAGATAATTCCCAACCTTCCCCTTTACCTTAAAATGCTTTGGAAATACATTTTGGGATTGGGCACGCATCATATCAACCATTTCATAACCATACATATCCTTTTCTGATAGCAGCTATAACGCGAACATGTCTAAGCTTCCTAAAATCAAGTTCCTTTTCACAGACATCCCTTCACCTTATATAGAATATCTATATATGTATTTGACTTTCCCCATTTTTTGCAGAGTATCTCTTTATAAAAAATGGGTAAGTCAAAATATATATAGAGATAAAATAAAAATCTTCTTCTAATTCCGTCTAACATGGCCAAATCCCGAAGAAATCGCATGTTGCGCACATACTGTTTTACATTTTCCACACCGTATACACTCTGGGCTGTTCACATTCTTTGTAACTTCCACTGCCATCGGACAAGAACGCTCACATACCTTACACCCAGTACACTTTTCTTTATCAATAGACATTTGATAAAAACTAAACCGATTAAAAAAAGAATAGAAGGCTCCTAAAGGGCACAGATAACGGCAAAACGGACGGTAAATGAACATGGATAAAGCCAGAACTACTATTAGAATCATTATTTTCCAATCAAATAAAAATCCGACAATCTCACGCAATGCGGGATTTAGGGCAAAATGCGGGATACCTCCCCCTAGCGTCCCCGCCGGGCATATGTACTTGCAGAAATATGGCGGTGTAACCCCAGTGTTTGTCATTGCAAATGCCGGAAGTAAAATTACAAATAACAGTAACACAAGATACTTCAAATAGCGCAATGGCCTGTCTAATCTGATTGGTATCGTTATCTTTGGAAACGGGATTTTATGCAGCAGATCCTGTACCAAGCCAAATGGACACAGTAGACCGCAAATAATCCTTCCTAGCACAATGCCAAAAAGCATAAGTGACCCTAACACATAAAATGGAAACTGGCGTCTAATACCACCCACCGCCGACTGAAGCGAACCAATTGGGCAAGCCCCCAGAGCCCCGGGACATGAATAGCAATTTAAAACTGGAACACAGATTCTTTTGCTATCTCCCGTAAAAATTCTGCCATCCCTAAACCCAATAGCATAACCATTAAACAGTACAGCCGCGGCAATCTGTATGATCCTTTGATAAGAAATTCTCCGTTTTTTCCTGTCTCTTGCCGCTACCCGATTCCGATGCATTCCAGACATATTTTCACCGCCTTTCCAAGCACTTCCTCATGCTCCTGCCGCAGCATGCCTACCACAATGAATATAATTGAAAGAATCAGTACAGTTATGCGGACTTTCCTATTTCCCATCTACTGGAAGCTCCTCCTTTTCTGCTACGCTTAAAACTTGATTAATTGCCTCTGTATATGTTTCAGCAAGATTTCTCTGGCCTCCTATAATAGCCTTTCCCACCACGTTTCCACTCTTGTCCAAAAAAAGAGTAGTAGGCGTATACTGCACCTGGCTGCACATTTTTCCAAAATCGCCATCTCCCTGAAGCAATGTAATCCCATCAAAACCAGCCTTTTCCAATATATTCTGTGTATAGTCAATCTCCTCCGCTCCATCGAGGCAGACAGTAAGCACCTGCACATTTTCCGGCAGGCTCTTTGCAAATTTAGCAATCTCTGGCATCTCCTGTATACAAGGGCCACAAAGCAGTGACCAAAAATTAAGCACAGTTACATCTTTGCTTGCTATATCTTCCTTTGTAAAGTCCTGCTGATCTAATGTCTTCGCCGTAAATTGATTTAAATTACAAAACCCACTTTTTGATTCTTCCAAATCATTTCCTGAACCTAATTTATCCGTCTCCTTCTGGCTCTGGCTTTCTTGCTGATTTGAGGTAGTATTTTCCTCTCCGCATCCACTCATACATATACTGCAAAAAAGCATTGTCCCAAATAACATAGCACTTATTTTATGTTTTCTCATTTTTATAAAGACCTCCTCTTCTTTCCTTTTATTTACTATGATTGTAGCGATTCATCTAATAATAACTAACAATAATTATAATATAACACAATCTTTTTTTCACGTCTTTAATTTAGATAATTTACTTTTCCCACCCCACAATAGATTTTCTTCATAATCGTTCATATATACATATATGCCTTTCCACAAACTCTACCATGCATTCATTTTCCAAAAGCCGGAACTTGTAGAAGGATATACATTTATAAAAGTAATTGCCAAAAATCTGCCTATATTTAGTTGTATTATTGTTTGAGGCAAGCTATAATAATGCTAACGTTTGGAACACAGTAACAAATATGATTTGAACCGCAATCATGCGGCATGGAGGTTAAAATGAGAAAAAAACTACTAGTTACATTATTAGCACTTTCACTAACAGCAGGATGCATCGCACCCGTATCGCTTGTTAGCAACCAGGCAGTCGTAGCCGAGGCAGCCAAAAAGAAACCAAAGAAAAAAACGCCACCAACAGTTAAGAAAATATACAAAGCGGTTGTTGCAAAATATGGCGATAACTACCTTGCAAATATGAAATTGTCAAAAGATGACATTAAGCTACGCTATGGTATCGCCTCATCATGGTATACCGATATCATTGCTGAAATCCCTATGATGAGCGCACATGTTGACACCCTTATTATTGCAAAAGCCAAAAATAAAGCTGGAAAACAAAAAATTAAGAAGCAGTTGACAAACTACAGACAGCAGCTAATTAAAGACACCTGCCAGTATCCTATGAACCAATTAAAAATTCAGGCGTCAAAAGTATATGTAAAAGATGATTATGTATTTTTTATCATGCTTGGTTCTGTTGACAGCAAAATAGAAGAAGGTGGGTCTGACGAACAGATTATTGAGGCATATAAAAAAGAAAACCAAAAAGCAGTTTCCGCAATTAATGCATTATTCAAATAAGCAAAGACATTTTATCTATTGCTATTACTTGCAAAGTAACAATATATAGTAATAGTATACAAAGAGGGCACTGCCCCAATTGATATGCGGAGGTTAGTTTCATGGTATTTAGCAGCCTGCTGTTTTTATTTCGTTTCCTGCCATGTGTTATCATTCTATACTTTATAACACCAAGCTGTATGAAGAACACATGGAAAAACCTGGTTCTGTTCCTTGCCAGCCTGGTATTTTATGCATGGGGAGAACCTATATACATTGTTTTAATGTTATTTTCTACAGTCGTGGATTACATAAATGGTGGACTGGCGGGATATTTTGTCAACAAGGACAATAAAAAAGCAGCTAAATTTTTTGTATTTTTGTCAGTAGTGATTAATTTATCACTTCTTGGTGTATTTAAATACACTGGCTTTATCACTGATATCTGGAGCCAGATTACTGGAATGCATATCAGTGTAAAGGAACTTGCACTCCCAATCGGCATCTCCTTTTATACATTCCAGACTATGTCGTATACTATTGATGTATACCGGGGAGATGCCAAACCTGAGAAGAACATTATTAATTTTGGCGCCTATGTTACCCTGTTCCCACAGCTTATCGCAGGACCAATTGTTAGATTTAAAGATATATCTGTGATGCTTAAGGAACGAAGCATTACCGCCTCAAAGCTTTCCTATGGTGCAGTCCGGTTTATTATCGGGCTTGGCAAAAAAGTAATCCTTGCAAACCAGGCTGGTGAAATATTCAATACTGTTACCGCCTATACTGGCGAAAACCTTACCACCATATCTGCATGGTTTGGAATACTTATGTTTGCTCTGCAGATATATTTTGATTTTTCTGGGTATTCCGATATGGCCATCGGCCTTATGTCGATTTTTGGCTTTGAAATTCCTGAAAACTTCAATTACCCTTATATGTCAAAAAGTATCACAGAATTTTGGCGAAGATGGCATATATCTCTTGGAACATGGTTTAAAGAATATGTCTACATCCCATTGGGCGGAAGCAGAAAAAGCATGAGCAAGACATTTTTCAATATCTTTATCGTATGGTTCCTAACTGGATTATGGCATGGGGCAAGCTGGAATTTTATTGCATGGGGAATGTACTTCTGCTTTTTTCTGATATTGGAAAAACTTATTTTATTAAAAGTGCTTGACAAACTCCCATCCTTTTTCAGCCATATTTATGCACTGATTATCATATATTGTGGTTGGCTGCTTTTTGCATGGGAAGATATCCCATACCACAGAATCTTTGTCGGTGCAATGGCAGGAAAAACGGATGCCGGATTTATCAATACAAACACTATGTATATGATTGCCAGCAATGCAATCCTTTTGGTTCTTTTAATTGTTGGCAGTACAAATTTGCCAGCAAAAGCAGGCACATGGATCTGTTCAAAAAATGAGATTGCTGCAAATATACTAAAAACATTTTTTATTGTTGGAGTATTTTTATTATCTATTGCATATCTGGTGAATGGCACATATAATCCATTCTTATATTTTAGGTTCTAGAGCGTGTATGAAAATTGCCAAAGCCAATATATTTGTGTGTGTTTCACTTGCAATCACGCTCCAATGTAACTTATTTTTTAATTGAAGAAAGGACACAAAAGCTTATGAAACGTTTCTTTCGGCTGATGCCGGCATTAACATTAATCATTATGCTTTTTGCAGGTATGTTTATGGGCATACTCCAGAAAGACCATACTTATTCTTCCGCTGAGAACAGGATGCTGCAGAAGCTCCCGAAGCCTTCTGCGAAAAAGATTCTGAGAGGTAAGTTTCAGAAAAAATATGAGACGTACCTTAGCGACCAGTTTCCAAAAAGGGACTCCTGGATTAAGTTACAGACAACTGCAGAAAGAGCATTTGGAAAAAAGGAATCAAACGGTGTATATTTTGGAAAAGACGGTTACCTCTTAGAAAAATATACAGAGGAAGATTTTGATGAAAAATTAGTCAAACGAAACATCACTGCACTTGGAAAATTTGTCAGGCAGGCTTCCAAGACTTCCAATGTGAAGGTCATGATGGTTCCTTCCAAAACATATGCACTTGATGCATACCTGCCTGCTTTTGCCGAAACGTATGATGAAAATATTTTTTACAGCCAATTAAAAAAGGAACTGCCAGATGATGTGATTGTTCCCGTCTGTGATATATTGCAAAAAAACAAAAACGACTATATTTATTACAGAACGGACCATCATTGGACAACGCTTGGCGCTTGGTATGGATATTGCTCGTATTTAGACGCGTTTGGGAAAAACTTGAAAAATGCTGATTTAAAGAAAGAGCAAAAAAAAGTATGCGATAATTTTCTGGGAACAACACATTCTAAAGTAAATATGTATTCCCAAAAAGACGAGATTAGTATCTATGAGCCAAAAAGTAAGATGAAAGTAATATATAATCTTGGCGAAAAGACAGAAAATTCGTTTTACCAGACAAAGTTTTTAAAGAAAAAAGATAAATACAGTGTATTTTTTGGCGGAAATCAGGCGGTACTAGAAATCTCTGGCGGCAAGAAAAATAAAAAGACACTGCTTATGATTAAAGATTCTTTTGCAAATTGTTTTATCCCGTTTATAGCAGAGGACTATGAAAAGGTAATCGTAGTAGATATGCGTCACCTAAATCTTGGGATGTCCATGCTTTTAAAGAATTATAAACCTAAAGACGTACTTATCCTTTATAATTCAGTCCAGTTTATGCAAGATAAAGAATTTGCGATTAAACCATAAGGGAGCAAAACACTCCCCTAACAGAACACCCGCTCGGGCTTAAAAGTCTGGGCGGGTGTTCTGTTAGGGGAGTGTTTTACAGCCCCATGAAAATCATATACATAAACATTATAAATGAAAACATTTTTGCAGGATTTTATATTCACCTAATACCAGCATAGTAATATCTTCTGTCAATACAGTTTCCGGCGTAATTGACATACTCATCTTCCCATCTCTCTTAACCGCCATAATATTGATGTTATACTTTTTCCGAATATCAATCTGCCCAATGCTCCTGTTAATCCATTCTTTTGGTACAGAAACCTCAAAAATCGCATGTGTCTCGTCCAATTCTATGTAATCCAAAATATGGTTTGAAGCATAGCGGATAGCTGTCCACTTTGCAAACTGCTTTTCTGGATATAAAATTTCATCTGCACCGTTCCTTAGTAAAAACTTTGCATGGCTGTCACTGATTGCCCTGGAAACTACAAGTTCCGCGCCCAATTCTTTTAAATTCGCTGTCGTTTCCAATGAACTTTGAAAGTCATTATTAATCGTAACAATACATACATCAAAATTTCTTACCCCCAGCGACTCCAGAAAAGCAATATTCGTGCTATCCCCAATCTGTGCATTTGTAACAAAAGGAAGAATATCTGCGACTCTCTCCTCAACCTGGTCAATTGCCATCACTTCATGCCCTAACTGGTTCAGATGTATCGCAATATGCTCTCCTAATCTCCCCAGTCCAATAAGTAAAATAGATTTCATAATATACCTCCATGCTGCAACTAATACAGCGTAAATCACCTCAAAATACTAATCTTTTTATTTTATATTATCTCTCGCGGCAGTCGCCAAACGGACATGCAAGCATTCCCAATCGACTCGCTGCTTTGCGAGAATAAAGAGTTATCCAACGGTTATATTCTCTTGCGGCATCTTTGAAAAATTTCTGCTTGGTTCCGACAATGCAGCGTAAATTAATGTTAAACCACCCACTCTTCCCAAAAACATCAAAATAATCAAGATTACCTGCGAAACCAATCCTAAAGACGGTGTAATCCCGAGCGTCAGCCCTACCGTTCCAACCGCGGAAGCAGTCTCGAACAAACAACTGCCAAGCGGGATTCCTTCTACGATACTAATTACCAGACCGCCTCCAATAAACAGAGTAAGATACATGATAAGGATTGTTGCAGCACTTTTAACTGCCTTCCCATCTGTCCGCCTGCCAAAAAACTGGACATCCTCTTTTCTTCGAAAAACTGCAGCCGCATTTGCAAAAAGCACCGCCACCGTAGTTGTTTTCATACCACCTGCTGTAGAACCTGGCGAACCTCCAATCATCATTAGAATAATGATAATGCCTTGTCCTGCACCAGATACTGCTGTCAAATCCATCGTATTAAATCCTGCTGTCCTTGGTGCAACGGACTGAAAAAGAGAACTCAACACCCTTTTCCCTGTCGGCAACTCCGTAAACTCTCCCAGATAAAAATAGATTGCCGGAAAGAGCAACAAAATTATTGTAGAAACCAGTATTATTTTGGTCTGCATCCGATAACGCTTAAAATGGTGCCTGTTTGTCCTAATATCATCCCACGTAAGAAATCCAATTCCGCCAATAATGATCAGCAAGCTAATCGTAATATTAATAACCGGATGATCCACATAGGGAGTAAGCGATACAAAGCGGGCCTCTGGCGTCCCAAGGAGATCAAAACCTGCATTGCAGAAAGCGGAAATAGAGTGGAATACCGCCATCCATACTCCTTTTGCCCCATAATCTTTACAAAAAACAGGCATCATGACCAGCGCACCCAGCAATTCAAATACCAAAACCGCCTTGATCACAAACCCGGTCAGCCTGACAATCCCACCTACCTTCGGCACCGCAATCGCCTCCTGCATTGTACTCCTCTGCATCAGAGAGATTTTCTTTCCTGATATAAGGGCAATTGACGCCGCTACCGTCACTACCCCCATGCCGCCAATCTGAATCAGTACCAATATAACGGCTTGTCCAAATTCTGACCAATAACTTGCTGTATCCTGCACAATCAACCCTGTCACACAGACCGCCGATGCAGAAGTAAATAAAGCCTCCATAAAAGGTGTAACCACACCACTTTTGGAAGAAATTGGCAACATCAGGAGAAGAGCCCCCGCAAATATTACGGAAGCGAATCCCAATATTATAACCTGAAACGTAGTTAAATGCCTTTTTTTATGTATTTTCTCTGCCATTGAAATCCCCTTTTACTAATTACCATCCACGGTTATTCCTCCCAATTTATAACCCCGCCAGATTTGTAAGCACTACACTTGCAACAATTCCTGCAAAAGTACACAGCAATGCTCCAGCAAGCATCCAGCTTACCCCAGTTACTGCACGATGCTTTCCATCTTTGGTCGCCAAAAAATAAACTGAGATCGTATAGAAAATCGTCTCTGAGCAACACATCAAAAGCGAAGCCAGATATCCCTCCCGTGAATCTGTCCCAAATTCCTTAAAAATATCAACTAACAAGCCGGTTGCTGCCGAAGAGGAAATCATTTTAATCAGTGTCAGTGGCACCACCCTTGCCGGAAACTGAATCTTCTCTGCAATAGGCGCCAACACATCTGACAAAACTGTCAGAAAACCAGATTCCCGCAGCAGGCCAATAGCAATCATCAGCCCAATTAATGTCGGCAGAATATTGAATACCACCTTCATTCCATCGGCTGCCCCCTTCACAAACGCATCAAATATGTTTGTCTTTGTCAACAGACCATAACAGATAATATAAAAAAGAATTAACGGAATAATCATATTAGATAAAAATGTCAAAATGTTCATCGGCATCCCCCTGCCTGCTGCCCCATATAGCGGTTACTTAATTCATTTACCGCCCAGGCCACATACCCTTTTTATCAAGTTATGAAAAAAGGATACATTTCAGAACACAGATCTTTTTAGGATACCGTACTCCCATTCCCCGTAATCTCCTCTACAAACCTAGACATTTCCACCTCTTTATTTAGTCTTTCTTTTAAATAGTAAATGTGAAGATGAGATTTTGCCCTTGTCATCGCCACATAAAACATCCGACGCTCCTCCTCCATATCAGCATCCAAGACAGACTTGCTGTGCGGCGTCACTCCCTCATTAGCATCAGGAATAAACACACACTCAAATTCAAGTCCCTTTGCCCCATGCATCGTCATCAGCATTACTGAATCCGCCTGCTGGCCTCCACGCTGCAATTCAAAACTTTTCTTTGCTTGTTCCCTAAGCTCCTCTTTATATCTCTGCATATAGTCAAACCAGTCCTCAAAAGACTCATGCATCCTGGCTTCCTCCATAAGCTCATCCAATATCTCATACATATCATCAGCACGTATTCCACGATAATCCGCATATTCTCTAATATACTCATCATAACCGATACCGCGTCGGATAAAATTAACTGCCGCATAAGGCTTCATCTGTGCCAGCATAGTAAGGTCATACCGTAACTGCCCAATCCGGTCTGCCATCCAGTCTTTATCCTCATAAAACCGCATTAATTCCTCAAAATCCACATAGGGTTCCGTAAAAGCATTCCGATTAACATAACGCTTAGGCCGGTTGATAATCCGCAGCACCTGTCCTCTCTCCCGATTTCCCTTCGCAATGCGCACATACGTAAGAATATCCTGTACAATCCAATGTTCATATATATTGGGCAGCCTCTCCTTCATAGTAAATGGAATGTTAAACTCCATCAGCTTAGAACTCAGCGCACGTGCCTGCGTATTTGTGCGAAACAGCACTGCCATCTCACGGTAAGGCATGCCCTGGTTCCGGTACACAAGCAGCTTTTCCCGAATTGCCTCATTCTGCTCAGCTGGCTGCGAATATTCCCTGATCTCCACCACATCATCGCTGCCTGATTTTCTTCCAGCACAGATTTCCTTCAGCATACGATTCTTATTTTTTTCGATCACCTTGCCTGCAGCCTGTACAATCTCTGGTGCACAGCGGTAATTAATCCCCAAAAGGCAACGTCCTGCATTTGGATAATCCCTTAAAAACTGCTTCATAATATCTGGTTTTGCCCCACGGAACCCATAAATAGACTGGTCATCATCCCCCACAATAAATATATTGTGAAAAGGTTCTCCAAGAAGTCTTACCACATCATACTGTATTTTCGAAATATCCTGAAATTCATCAATTAAAATGTATCGAAACTGCTGTTGCCATATCTTTCTGATATCTTCCCTTTTCTCCAAAAGTTCATAACAGTACACTAACATATCATCAAAATCAATTAACCGTTTCCGTTCCAAAGCGCTTTGATATTTTTGAAACATCTCCCGAAATACTTCATTGGAACAGAGAGGAGAATAGTAGTTAGACAATTCTATCCGTTCTCCCTTTACCCGGCCGATCTCTGATGCCAAATCATTTAAAAACTCCCGCTCATCTTGTATCTCCAAATCTGTTTCGTGCAGAATACGCCGCAATAAATCATAACGCACCTCATCCCGAATAATATTGTCCGCCGTGTAGTGATATGCATGTTTTAATATCATAAAGAATATGGCATGAAATGTGCCGAAACGAACCCCACCACTGCGGGAAGAACAAAGACCTAAATACCGTTCTCTCATTTGCATTGCTGCTGCCTTTGTAAAAGTAATTACTAAGATACTGGCAGGCGGCACATTTTTCTCCTCAATCAGATAACGTACACGCTCTGTAATAACCCTCGTCTTTCCGCTGCCAGGTCCCGCCAAAACGAGCATCGGTCCCTCAAAATGAGAGACCGCCTGCTGCTGTGCATCATTTAAACCCTGCATCATACCTCGCCTTCTAACATCTCTATCCCTTTTCGGATACGCGCCAAAGATTCCTCCCTGCCAAGAATCTCCATAATCTCATATGCGCCGCCCGGCGTCATCTGCTTACCAGATACTGCTGTGCGGAGCGGCCAGAGTACCCTGCCATTTTTTAGCTCTTTTTTTGCAATATAATCCTTACAGAGCGCCTCAATCCCAGCAATCGAAAAATCCTCCTGTACCTCCAGAAGCGGAAGCATATCCTTCAATACTTCCAAGGAATTTTCACTATTTGTCTTCATTTTTTTATGAGTATACATTGCAGTATCATATTCTGGTAATTCATCAAAGAAATCTATTTTCTCTTTGATATCTGGAAATACCTCAATACGGGTTTTTACTAATTCTGCAATCTTATTTA
>Ga0224740_10124_pt1 | contig 19038 bp, 14 predicted proteins | sample LIM_E_Water_Bulk_FD_161634 | JGI IMG/M metagenome (GOLD analysis project Ga0224740, IMG submission 161634) | Enriched cells from gastrointestinal tract of the lab mouse from Pacific Northwest National Laboratory (PNNL), Richland, Washington... | ecosystem: Host-associated > Mammals > Digestive...
CTCTTTTGGGACTGTCCCCTTTACTGGGGCAGTGCCATTACCGTCATGCCTTCCATAAGGTTTGCGGATACATTTGTCACTACCTGGTCGCCTTCCTTAAGCCCTTCCGTTACCTGAACCATTGTATCCGAGGATATACCTGTTGTAATCTTCTTTTTCACTAGAATAGATTCTTCCACTACGTAAACAAATTCCCCCTCCATATCCACGTTGACGGCTGTCACAGGAATCAGAACTGCATCTGACTCCTTGGCGGTACTGATAACTACCTTTGCTTCCACGCCCAGAATCACGTCGCTGTCAGGATTGACGATCTTGATCTCGGTTCCCACCACGGCTGCGCCGCTGTTATTCTTTTCCGCCATTTTGTTGATTTTGGAAACCTTACCCTCGTATTCTTTGCTTCCAATGGTGACAACAGCGTTCTGGCCTACTGCGATCTTGTCAAGGTCATACTTGGTCACGGTGATCTTCACCATAACATCTTTGGTGCTTTCCAGTTTCAAAAGCTGGGAGCCTGCCGCAACGCTGCCGCCCTCTACGGCATTGACTTCCGTCACGACGCCGTCAAACTCTGCAACCACGCCGTTTTCCACTGCGGCCAGACTTTCCAGTGAGTTGGATGCTTCAATCTCTTTGGTCTGGTTTTCCGCTTCCAGTTCTTCCTTTGCCCCCTGGGTCATCTTGCCGGAGTCTGCGGAGGTTTTCTGGGATTTCATTTCCGAACGGTATTCCTTGTAATCGGAAAGCATCTTGTTATATACTTCCAGTTCATCCTGCCATCCCTTGATTTCCTCATTGTTCTGCTGCTCATAATTGTTAAGCTGTACCAGCTTCTGGAGATTCATATATTCGTCAGAATCCGGCTGGTTCTGCCAGTCTAAAAGGGAAATCTGGAGCAGGGCCCCTTCATAGGCCAGATCGCTCTTTTTCTTCTCAATTTTATTGTTCAGGTTATCTATGTACGCCTGGGTGTCGGCAATCTGCTGGTCCAGAACTTCCAGGTTGACATTGGCTTCATTTAAATCGCCTAATTTCTGATTGTTGCTCTGTATGGAATTTTTATAATTTCCTTCCGCCGACTGTGCCTTTAACTGTGCCAGCTCCTTTTCCCTTGCAAGCTCCTGCTCATCATAGGATATCAGCACATCTCCCTGCTTCACGGAATCTCCTGCCTCAACAGGGATGCTTCCAATCTTTACATTTACTTCCGAGAAGTAGCTTTTCGTCATTTCTGTGGTGACAGTACCGCTGGTGTTGATCGTCTGTTCGATTTCACCTGTCACTGCTCCTGTGGTGGCTACCATGGGCGCCGCCTCACCGCCTCCAAGCACCTTTGCAAGGATAAAAAGAACCACCACTACGCCAAGGAGGCTGAATGTGATAATCTTTCTGCGTTTCTTCTTTGCCGCCTTATCTAAAGGCTTTTTCTCCTTCTTTGGCTTTTTTTCCTTTTTAGGCTTCTTGCCCCCGGCACTCTCCTGGGGCTGTGTCAGAATGGCAACATCCTGGGTTTTCCCACTGTTGTCCATATTTTCCGCCTTTACTTCATCATTTTTTTTGTCAGACATTTTTCTCTCCTCCACACTTATTATAGTGAATGACAATTTTGCCATTTACCATATGTATCTTCATTTATTCTGCCGGTTTGCCAGTCCATACTTCGCCTGTAGCGTCCTGCACATACAGCCAGTGTCCTGGTTCACACCTGTTCATTCACAATATCATCCACGATCCTGCCGTCCATGATCCGGATGATCCGTTTCGCCCGGGCAGCGATATCGTTATCATGGGTTATCAGTATAACCGTTCTGCCTTCTGCATGAAGCCCCTTTAAGATTTCCATAATCTCCTTGGTGGAATTGGAATCAAGGTTTCCGGTAGGCTCATCCGCCAGTATCACAGGCGGCGCCTGGGCTATGGCCCTTGCTATAGCTACTCTCTGCTGCTGGCCGCCGCTCATCTCCGAGGGCTTGTGGTCCATTCTTTTCACCAGCCCTACCTTTTCAAGGGCTATCTCTGAAAGACGCAGCCGCTCCTTCTTGGCAACGCCCCGGTAAATCAGGGGAAGTTCCACATTTTCCAGTGCTGTCAGCCCTGCAATCAGATTGAATCCCTGAAAAATAAAGCCGATTTCCCGGTTTCTGATATCCGACAGGTCATCATCCGTCAGGTTAGAAACATCCTGTCCATTTAATATGTAAGTGCCGCTGGTAGGCACATCCAGACATCCCAGCATATTCATCAGTGTGGACTTGCCCGAACCGGACTGGCCGATAATGGCTACGAATTCATTCTTATCAATCTTCAAATCCACATGATCCAATGCGCGGACCTCATTTTCACCGGGATTGTATATCTTACACATATCCCGAATCTCAATTAGTTCACTCATTTTGAAAGCACTCCTTATTTTCTCTCCCCTAAAGTTATTTCTTCTGTACCATTGTATTATATAACTAGTACAGCTTTTGTCAATACCTAAAGCTCCAAATGTCAAAAATATGGCATGAGATGTCAAATTTGACCCAAGCATCACGCTGCGTGGGGCGTGCAGATTGAGGAAATGAATTTTCAAACTCGCTCTAAGTATTATAACGAATTATATTAGAGAAAAATTACAAGAATATATAAATTTTTCTTAAAATTATCTAAATATTCTTCTATGATTTCCCAAATATGTTAAATTCAGGGGTTTTCCGGGTACATTTATTCCCTCGTGGGTACATTGTAAGACCATAGCCGTGATGCGTCAACAAATTAAAGAATTGGTTCACAAATCCGGCTTCCGTGTCAAGATATTTCTTTAATATATAAATAATATATAAACAAATGCTGCCATGCTTTGCAAGACAGCTTATTGTAACAAACGCTGCCACGCTTTGCGAGACAGCTTATTGTAAAATAAAAAGGTGCAAAGTTCTGATCATCAAATCAGGGGACTTTGCACCTTTTGCAGGACAGTTGTGTACCATATAAAATTTCATCTAACCGTCATCTTCACCAGTTCCTCAAATTCCGCTTTATACTCATCATCCAAATCCAGTCCGTCCAACTGTAAAAGGACATGGGCTATGGATGCGTTTTCCGGGAAGCTGCTGTGGGAAGCAAGCAGGCCGAATTCGGCTGCTGCCGCTGCAAACAGGAAATCTTCTCCGGGTTCTTTCGTGTAGCTGTCAAAGCTTACGGGATATTGGAGCAGGCTGCTTTCGTCCTCTGCAGGCTTTTTGTAACGGATGCCGATGGTCAGCCATTCTTCTTCCAGTGCACTGCTTTCCGCTCCCATCTCTTTTCGTTCTTCTTTATAATTATCTGCATATTTCAGTTCTGCGATCTCGTCTTCGCTTACAGGCGCCAGCGGGTCTTTCAGGATCAGTTCATACAGGGCTGTGACGCTGTGCCCTGCCCCGATTTCCCCTGCATCTTTGGTATCGTCGGTAAAGTCCTCTGTTGCCAGTTCACGGTTCTCATAACCAATCAGCCGGTACTGTGTCACTACTGCGGGATTAAATTCCACCTGGAATTTTACGTCTTTGCAGATGGTAAGAAGGGTCGCCGTCATCTCGTCCGACAAAACCTTTTTTGCTTCCCGCAGGCTGTCAATATAAGAATAGTTTCCGTTTCCTTTGTCAGCCAGGGTTTCCATTTTGTTGTCCTTGATATTTCCTGTCCCGAATCCAAGCACCGACAAAAATACGCCGGATTCTTTCTTTTCTGTAATCAGTTCCTCCAGCTCTTCCTCCGAAGTCATCCCTATGTTCAAATCCCCATCAGTAGCCAGAATGACCCTGTTATTTCCTCCCTTGATAAAATTCTCCTCTGCAATCCGGTAAGCCGTTTCAAGGCCCCGGCTCCCATTCGTTCCGCCGCCTGCTTCAAGTCCGTTAAGCGCGCCCACAATCCTGCTGGTCTTATCTCCGGGCACTCCCTTTAGTATGACTTTGTCCTGATTGGAGTATGTCACAATGGAAATCCTGTCTTTTTCCGTAAGATTTTCTGCAAGCATACCAAAGGCTTCCTGCAAAAGAGGCAGTTTGTCATAATCCCCCATGGACCCGGATACATCCAAAAGAAATACCAGATTAGCCGCAGGTGCATCTTCATAATCGATCTCCTGAGTCTTCAGCCCAATCATAAGTAACTGTGCCTCTTTGTTCCAGGGGCATTCACTGATCTGGGTGGTCACCCCAAAAGGTTCATTCCCGGAAGGTTCCACATAATCATAGGTAAAATAGTTCAGCATTTCTTCTATTCTGACGGCCCCCTTAGGAAGTTCATCAAGGGAATATCCCTCCAAGATCAGCCGCCGCAGGTTGGCATAAGATGCGGTATCCACATCCGCCGAAAAGGTGGAACGGGGCTCCCTCATGACAGAGGAAAAACCTTTCTCTTCCCACTGGCTGTACTCCTCTGTATTTTCCTGCGACGGATCAAAATCATAGCAGGATAAGGCATAACTTTCGTCGTCTTCCCGGCTGTTTTCCTCTTCTGCATAAAGGGAACTTTCCGGTTCCCCTGCCGGCTCCTCCGCCACAGCCTCTGCGTATTCCCCGTCTGTCGTCTCACCTGCCGTCTCTGCCTTTGTGTATCCGGCATTTTCTTCCGGTGCCTGCGTATCTGCCCAGTTCGGATTTCCGCAGCCTGCCAGTGCCGCGGCAAGAATGACCAGTGCCAGTACTGCTCCCAAAATTCTCCTTTTCATAATAAAATCCTCCCACTCTTTTTAAATCAGCTAACTGCAAAACAAGCGCCCTCACGCTTCGTGAGGCAGCTTTTGCAATTATTGCTGTAAAAGATACGTGGGAGGATTCCCTTTTTATGGATTTTTCTGCAAATTTTTCTAAAATTTATTCCCATAAACTTATTTCCGGAAACTGGCTGCAGACCTTTTCAGGACTGTAGCTGCGTACACCGTCCTGCAATGGTTTCCGGCAGTACGGCTGAAAGCACGATATGGCCATTTTCCATGGCGATAACTGCTCTGGTACGCCTTCCCTGGGTAGCGTCAATGACGGTTCCCTGATCCTTTCCGTTCTGTATCATGCGCTTGGCAGGGGCCGAGTCGGGGCTGATCACCGCAATGATTTTATGTCGGTTCACATAATTTCCAAATCCTACGTTAATCAACTGTTCCACCTGCATATCCTCCTGCTTTCTTTTTGATCGTTCCCTCTTTTAATATGGGGCTTAGTTTTTTGTAAACCAGCATCGTCACCAGTGATACGCTGCCGCCCTTTAACAGGTTCAGCGGCGCCACGGCAAAAACAACAAGCGTCGTCACGTCCGTAATATGGCTGTTGATTTCCGTCCCGATTCCCACGATTGCCTCTAAAGGCATCCCGAAAAGGGTGGCAAAAGTGGGCAGCAGATAGACTGCATTGAACATGGTGCCGAACACTGTCATGATCAGCGTACCAGCAATTGTGGCCAGAATAGCATTTATTTTTGTCTTTTTAAACATGTAAATGACCGATGCCGGAAGGATAAAGCTGCATCCGATAACAAAGTTTGCCAGATCCCCCACAAAAGCCGTACTGGTTCCCTTCATGAAAAGCTTTAAAAGGATTTTGCAGAATTCTATCATCACGCCTGCCACCGGACCGAAAGCAAAGGCTCCTATCAATGCCGGTATTTCACTGAAATCCAGTTCATAGAAAAACGGTGCAAAGGGTACCGGGAATTCAAACAGCATGAGCACTGCTGCAATTGCGGAAAATACGCCGATCATGGCGATTTTCCGGGTATTGAGCACCCTCTCTGTGTCAGCATTTTTCTTTTTGATCCACTTTTCCGCCGCATAGGCTGCCAGAAATAAGGCTGCCGCTATCCCCGCCGATACCAGTACGAATACTGCATTGTCCACTACACTTGTCCATAATCCATTGTTCATTTCTTTTTCCTCCTAAAATCTTCCGCGTCTGCGGTATTTGGCTTTTGCCAGATTTTCAGAAAGGTTCTTCCATGCTGCGCAGGCCGGCTTGTTTTAACAACAGACAGCACGCTTCGCCAGCTATCCTTAACAAACGCTGCCACGCTTTGCGAGACAGCTTATTGTAAGTTAAAAAATCCCCGAATGTATGTAATACATTCGGGGTTTCTTCCAAACTGCGCACATAACCATTTGCCTGCCAAAGCAGGAAACGGTCTTTTTCTTCTTTCATCCAGACTTTACTGTTGGTTTTGGACTTTCACCAAATCAGCCATTTCATCCTGCCTATGGACTTAAGCAGGATTCATGGGTCGCGGACTGTACCGCCAGTAGGGAATTACACCCAACCCCGAAGAACTTTTCTTTATTTATATCGGTAATAGAATAACACGGCCGTATGGGAAAATCAAGTTTTTTGTTAATAAATCTAAGAGACTACACCTGTCAGTTTTTCTTTTCCTGGTTCAGCCGCATGGTGAGTCCGATTCTCTTTTTGGGAACGTCCACGGTAAGCACCTGTACGTCCACAATATCGCCAACGCTCACTGCCTCTAAAGGATGTTTGATGAATCTGTCGGTGATCTGGGAGATATGGACTAAGCCGTCCTGATGCACACCGATGTCCACAAACACGCCGAAGTCGATAACATTCCGGACGGTTCCCTTTAAGATCATGCCCGGTTTCAGGTCTTTCATATCCAGTACGTCGCTTCTAAGAATCGGCGCAGGCATGTTTTCCCTGGGATCTCTGGAGGGTTTTTCCAATTCCTTCAAAATATCTGTCAGAGTGATCTCACCGATACCAAGCTCCTCTGCCATCAGCTTTTTGTCTTTTATTTTCTTTTCAAGCATACCAATCGATGCGCTCTCCCGCTCTGCACTGCCCGGAGCTTTCTGGTTATTTTTTGTCCCTTTTCCTTTCGGTTCTTCTGTAAGGGGCATGGTCACGCCGCCCATGGCTACTGCCAGTGCTTTGCCCATGGCTGTACTGGTGTTGCGTATTACCACTTTCTGCTGTCGGTTCTTCGGCTCTTTTGCAGGAGCAGGAGCTTCTTTTTTAAGGCCGCCCTTGTTCTTTGCCGCCTGTTTCTGGGCAAGACGCACGTCCTCCATGGTAAGTCCCAGTTTTTCCAGAAGCTTCATGGCCGCATCATAAGATTCCGGGTGCACGCTGGTGGCGTCAAGGGGGTTATCCCCGTCCGGTATCCGTAAAAACCCTGCGCACTGTTCGTATGCCTTGGGTCCTAATTTGGGCACCTTAAGGAGCTGGGCACGGTTTAGGAAACGGCCGTTCTTTTCCCTGTAGTCTACTATGTTTTTGGCGATTGCTTTTGAAACCCCTGATATGTATTCCAAAAGGGAGGCCGATGCGGTATTCAGGTCTACGCCTACTTTGTTTACGCAGTCCTCCACCACGCCGCCGAGCGCTTCCCCAAGCTTTTTCTGGTTCATGTCATGCTGGTACTGTCCCACCCCGATAGATTTCGGATCTATTTTTACAAGTTCCGCCAGCGGATCCTGTAAACGTCTGGCTATGGAAGCCGCACTCCTTTGGCCAACATCAAAGTTGGGGAATTCCTCTGTTGCCAGCTTGCTTGCAGAGTAGACGGATGCTCCCGCCTCGTTTACGATCACGTACTGGACGGGGGTATCAAGTTCCTTGATCAGTTCCACGATTACCTGCTCCGACTCCCTTGAGGCAGTTCCATTGCCCACGCTGATAAGGGATACGCCGTATTTTTTAATCAGCTTCTTTAATTCTGCTTTGGATTCCTCCACTTTATTCTGGGGCGCCGTAGGATAAATCACCTTAGTATCAAGCACTTTTCCCGTGGCGTCCACAATCGCCAGCTTGCATCCTGTACGGAATGCCGGATCCCACCCCAGCACTACCTTTCCGGCAATGGGCGGCTGCATGAGAAGCTGCTGCAAGTTTTTTCCAAATACGGAGATTGCGCCGTCCTCTGCTTTCTCCGTAAGTTCATTTCTAATTTCCCGCTCAATAGCCGGGGCAATCAGTCTGTCATAGGAATCCTGTATCACCTCCTGCAAAAGAGGTGTCGTGTATTCATTGTCTTTCGTAATGACCTTTTTACAAAGGTACTGGAAAATCCTCTCTGCAGGAGCATTGACCTTTACAGTCAAAAACTTTTCGCTTTCCCCCCTGTTTAAGGCCAGCACCCGGTGCCCGGCAGTCTTTTTCAAAGGCTCCTCGTAGGCGTAGTACATTTCGTAAACACTCTGGGCCTTTTCATCCTTGGCCGTACTGGTAAGGATTCCTTCTTCCATGGTAATATTTCTGATATAAATACGGTAATCCGCCTCGTCGGAAATCATTTCCGCTATAATGTCCTTTGCTCCCTGCAAAGCTTCTTTGGCATCCTTTACTTCTTTTTCTTCATTGATATATTTAGCTGCTTCTTCTTCAAGAGGCTGGTCTGCATCCTGTTGTAAAATATACTGCGCAAGACCGTCCAGTCCCTTCTCCCTTGCCACGCTTGCACGTGTTTTGCGCTTGGGCCTGTAGGGGCGGTATAAGTCCTCTACTACCACCATCGTCTCCGCGGCCAGGATCTTGGCTTTCAGTTCTTCGGTCATCTTCCCCTGTTCTTCTATGCTTCCGATGACCTGCTCCTTTTTTTCCTCCAGACTGCGGAGATAATTGAGCCTTTCATAAAGGTTCCTAAGCACTTCATCATTCAATGCACCTGTGGCTTCTTTACGGTAACGTGAAATGAAGGGAATGGTATTTCCCTCATCAATCAGCTTCACCGCTGCTTCCACCTGCCACTTTTCCACACCAAGTTCTTCTTTTAACTTTAGTATTACGTCCATACTCTTTTAAACCTCTCGATTTCCTTTTGTTACATCTTTTCTAATTATAGAGGATAGATTTCTTCTTTTCAAGCATGGAAATCAAATTTCACTCCCTTTGCCTGACCGGGCCGGACTGTTGTGAAATTTGATTTCCATGCCAAAGAAAGATTTGTATTCTCGCGGCAAAAGTGATAATATAAGAAAAGAAAGTATATCTATATTTTGGGAAAGTGAAGTTTATGGATTACAACAATAACAACAACCCCTATGTCCAGCAGAATCATGATCATTCCGGCCAGGCCGGGCAGTTTATACGTAATCCCGGACAGACTATGGCTACGGTTTCCATGGTGCTGGGGGTTTTAAGTATTTTTACCATGCTGACTGTCTATATCCCTTTTTTCTTTGGCAGTCTTGCCATTCTCTTTGCCATCCTTTCTACCGGGTATGGCAAAAAGATGCTGGCAACGGCCAAAATAGGCGTTGGAACCGGTATCGGCGGTATGGCGGTCGTCATTGCCGTTGTGGGTACTCTTGTAATGACGCTCCTCTCCAGCAGCGGGGATTCCCTGACCAGCTTCGGCAGACAGATGGATCAGCAGTTTGAGAATCAGACCGGCCAGAGCTTTGAAGATATTTTCGGACAGTCCTACGAAGACATCATGAAAGAATATGCTGAAATGATGGGGAAGTAACAAACGCTGTCATGCTTCGCCAGACAGCTTATTGTAAGCAAACTCGTAACGCTTTGCGAGACAGCTTATTGTAATATAAAAGCAGAAATGGAGGATCATTATGAGCAGTTTGAGTATCGGCGGTTATAATTACATGAGCCCTTACAGCATTGGGTATGCTGGAAGTTATATGCGTACCAGCCAGGCTGAAGAAGCCTCCCAGACCGGCAAGCCTGTGGTTAACCCCGGCGAGTCAAAAGAAGTTTCACCGGGACGCAAATCGTCCCCTGCGGAATGTGAGACCTGCAAGAACCGCAAATATCAGGACGGTTCGGACGAAATGGTTTCTTTCAAGTCAGCCGCGCACATTTCTCCCGAAGCTTCCGCCTCGAGAGTCCGTGCCCACGAGCAGGAACATGTGAGCAACGCTTTCAAGAAAGCAGCCAAAGGCGGCGGCAAGGTACTTGCGGCCAATGTGACTCTGCAAACCGCCATTTGTCCCGAGTGCGGACGCAGTTATGTGTCAGGCGGGCAGACAGCCACCAAAATCCAGTATTCCAATGAGGAAAACCCTTATGTAAAGAACCGCAAGGCAATCGATGCCGCTTCCCTGATTGGGAATAATGTGGATTACGCCGCATAAGTTTTTTGCCTCATAGAGCGTGTCTGAAACCGCCCCCTTTAAAAAGCGGCGTTTCAGGCACGTTCTGACATGTATAATCAAAAAACACAGGAGTTTATTCCATGAATCAGTATTTATCTTCTGCCAGCCTTAAATCCCTGGCAAAGGGACAGTTATTGGGAAAATACGGTATATTGACAGGCATTCTGGCAATGCATATTTTATGCACTGTCCCGGTTTCTTTTTCCCTTTCCCCCTTATCCGGCGCCAGCACACTGCTATACTGCGCCGCTTCCTATGTTATCAGCCTTTTGTCCGGCTTTTTTATCGCCGGGGAATCTTTCGTGTACTTAAAGCTTGCCTGCTCCCAAAGGCCGGTATTGAACGATCTCTTCTGCTGTCTTACGCAGGGCGGGGCAAAGGCGGTAAAGGTCCTGCGCATCCAGAGCATTCTGGCAGGTATTTCGGTTCTGTGTACACTGCCTTACACTTATATCGGGAATTCTCTGATGAAATCCATCCTGAATGCGGAGCCGTCCTTTGATGTGATCCCCTTTGATCCGGCATTATTTCTGGCCTACACAATTCTGCTGGTGGTTGGATCGGCTGTGGATATTTTTTTCACCCTTTTGTTTTCCCAGATCTATTATTTAATGTTTGATTTTCCGGAGTACTCTGAAAGTCAGTTGTTTAAAATGAGTATGCAGTTAATCAAGGGCAATAAGGCAAGGCTGTTTTATATTGAGCTGAGTTTTCTTCCGCTGATGATTTTATGTGTTATGTCCTGTGGAATCGGATTCTTATGGTTGTTCCCTTACATGGAAGCAACTTACGCGAACTTTTATTTAGATTTGATCAGAAAGCAGAGTGCCGTCAGAAAATAATTCTGCCAAATACGGATGCCGGACTTTGCCAGACATCCTTATATTAAAAACGCTGGCACGCCAGCTTATTGTAATAAAGAGCCGTCAGTCTGACGGCTCTTTAACATTTATCCATTTTAAATAAGCATTGATAAACAGATCCAGTGCCCCGTCCATGACGGAATCCACATTCCCCGTCTCTGCGTTTGTCCTATGATCCTTAACCATGGTGTAAGGCTGCATGACATAGGAACGTATCTGGCTGCCCCATCCGATATCCTTCACTTCCCCGCGGATATCCGAAAGCTTCTCTGCATTGGCTTCCTTCTTGAGCATATACAGCTTGGCTTTCAACATCTGCATGGCTTTATCCTTGTTCTGGAACTGTGAGCGCTCATTCTGGCACTGTACCACGATTCCGGTAGGCAGATGTGTGATACGGATCGCTGAGGAGGTTTTGTTGATGTGCTGTCCGCCTGCGCCGCTGCTTCGGTAGGTATCAATACGCAGGTCATCCTCATTGATTTCCACGTCCACGTCTTCCTCAATATCCGGCATAACATCCAGTGAAACAAAAGAGGTCTGGCGTTTGCCCTGGGCATTGAAAGGAGAAATGCGCACCAGTCTGTGAACCCCTTTCTCCGATTTCAGATAACCGTAGGCATTGATTCCGTTTACCTGGAAAGTTACAGACTTAATGCCTGCCTCGTCGCCGTCCAGATAGTCCAGCACTTCCACGGAAAATCCTTTGCGTTCCGCCCACCTTGTGTACATCCGGTATAACATGGAACACCAGTCACAGCTCTCTGTGCCGCCTGCCCCTGCATTCAGTTTCAGAATAGCATTATGCCCGTCATACTCATCAGAAAGAAGGGTGCTGATACGGATATCTTCAAAAACGGAAACAAACTCGTCCAGCTCCTTGCGGATATCTTCCGCAAGGGATGCATCCTCCTCCTCGTACCCCATCTCAATCAGGGCTTCTATATCCCCGTACTGGGTCATAAGGCCTTCCATGGTATCCACAGTACCTTTTAGATTTTTAAGCTCTTTCATTTTCTGGTTGGAAATGTCAGGATCGTCCCAGAATCCGGGAGCCTCCATTTCCCTTTCCAGTTCTTCAATTTTCTTTGACTTACCTGCTAAGTCAAAGTGAATCCCTCACTTCCGCTAATGGAGTTTTGTAAGCCTGCAGTTCAGACTTCATCTGGTCTAATTCAACCATCCAGCGTCACCTCTTTCCTAAGATATACTTTTAATACGCCAGCCTGCAAACTTTAGCAGCATTTGTTACTTTAAGCCGGTCTGCAAAGCATGGCAGCGTTTGTATTCACATAATCAATCTTTCTTTTGCATTGTCCTTGCGTCCCGTAGGAGTACTTTATGTGTTGTTACTTTTTACCACAGCACTGTTTATATTTCTTTCCGCTTCCGCAGGGACAGGGGGCATTGGGATAAATCTTTGCATTTTCCCGTTTCACAGGCGCCTTGGCAAGGGAATCGTCTTTATTGGTGCCTGTCACTTTGGCAACCTGCTCTCGCTCCACTTTCTGTTCTACCCTTACGTGGAACAGAACCCTTACCGTCTCCTCCCGGATATTCTGGGTCATTTCATCAAACATCTCGTATCCGCTGAGTTTATATTCCACCAGCGGATCTCTCTGTCCGTAAGCCTGCAAGCCTACTCCCTGACGGAGCTGATCCATATCGTCAATGTGGTCCATCCACTTCCGGTCAATCACTTTCAGCAGAATTACCCGCTCCAGCTCACGGATGGCTTCCGGCTCCGGAAATTCCGCTTCTTTTGCTTCGTAAAGCTTTACAGCTTCTTCTTTTAACTGCTGTTTTAAGGCATTTTTCTTAGGAGTATTGATGCGTCCCCTGTTTATCATCCTTAAAGGAATGGTGGGAAGGAGGAGGGTATTCAGTTCTTCCAGATTCCAGTCGTCATAGTCTGTGTCATCACCGATCACAATATCCACGGTATTTTCCGTGATATCGGTAATCATCTTATAGATGGCATCCCTCATGCTCTCGCCGTCTAAGACTCTCCGCCTTTCCTCGTATATGATTTCCCTCTGCTCATTCATGACCTGGTCATATTCTAACAGGTTCTTTCTGATTCCGTAGTTGTTGTTTTCTATCTTTTTCTGGGCGGATTCTATGGCATTGCTCAGCATCTTGTGCTCGATTTCCTGATTTTCCGGTATTCCCAGCGTGTTAAACATATTGATCAGACGCTCAGAGCCAAACAGACGCATCAAATCGTCTTCCAGTGAAATATAAAATTTAGATTCACCGGGGTCACCCTGACGGCCGGAACGTCCCCTTAGCTGGTTGTCAATACGTCTGGATTCATGACGCTCTGTGCCGATGATCTTAAGGCCGCCGGCTTCCCTTGCCCCATCGTCCAGCTTGATATCGGTACCACGGCCTGCCATGTTGGTAGCGATGGTCACTGCCCCGTGGATACCTGCATCCGCAACAATCTCTGCTTCCAGTTCGTGGAATTTCGCGTTCAGCACCTTGTGGGCGATCCCCTGTCTGGTAAGCAGTTTGGAAAGCTCCTCTGACGCTTCTATGGTGATAGTTCCCACCAGCACAGGCTGTCCCTTTGCGTGGGACTCTTTGACTGCTTCCACAATGGCATGCAGCTTTTCCTTTCTTGTCTTATACACCGCATCCTGCAGATCCACTCTGGCTACCGGCTTATTGGTGGGTATTTCTATAACATCCATGCCGTATATGTCACGGAATTCTCTCTCTTCTGTGAGGGCAGTACCTGTCATGCCCGCTTTCTTCTCAAACTTATTGAAAAAGTTCTGGAAGGTAATGTTGGCCAGGGTCTTGCTCTCCCTCTTGACTTTCACATGTTCCTTCGCTTCAATTGCCTGATGGAGGCCGTCAGAATAGCGGCGTCCCGGCATGATACGCCCGGTGAACTCGTCCACGATCAATACCTGATCATCCTTGACCACATAATCCTGATCCCTGAACATCAGATTATTTGCCCTAAGGGCCAGGGTGATATTGTGCTGGATCTCAATATTCTCAGGGTCTGCAAGGTTGTCTATCTGGAAGAATTTCTCCACTTTCTCCACGCCCTGGGCCGTAAGGTTGACCACCTTGTCCTTCTCGTTGACGATAAAGTCCCCTGTCTCCTCCCGCTCCACGCCCATAATGGCATCCATCTTGGATAGATCCTGCATGTCCTCGCCCCGCTTCATCTGCTTGGCAAGCACATCGCACACCTCGTAAAGTTTGGTGGATTTGCCACTCTGGCCGGATATGATAAGGGGTGTCCTGGCCTCGTCGATCAGCACCGAGTCTACCTCGTCGATAATTGCATAGTGCAGATCCCGCAAAACAAGCTGCGCCTTATAAATGACCATATTATCCCTCAAGTAGTCAAATCCCAGCTCATTGTTGGTTACATAAGTAATGTCGCAGTTGTATGCTTCCCTGCGCTCCTCGGACTTCATGCTGTTTAAAACCACGCCCACGCTTAAGCCTAAAAATTTGTGGACTTCTCCCATCCATTCCGCATCACGCTTGGCAAGGTAATCATTGACTGTTACCACATGGACGCCTTTTCCTTCCAGCGCGTTCAGATAGGCCGGAAGGGTAGACACCAGAGTCTTTCCTTCTCCTGTCCTCATCTCTGCAATACGGCCCTGATGAAGGATGATCCCGCCAATCAACTGAACCCTGTAGTGTTCCATATTAAGCACACGCCGTGCGGCTTCCCGCACCGCCGCAAAAGCTTCGGGGAGCAGATCGTCCAGTGTTTCGCCCTCGGCAAATCTTTTTTTGAACTGCTCTGTCTTCCCTCTTAATTCTTCGTCGGAAAGAGCCTGCATGGAAGGACGAAGGTTTTCAATGGCCTGCACAGTCCCTTCAATACGCTTTAATTCCCGTTCACTATGTGTGCCAAATATTTTTTGGACTAAATTCATTTTCCTACCTCTCACTGTTTATCCGTCACTTTTTGTTCCGGGTCGGATTATTGTAAAAAACTTTAAGCTTTATTGTATCAGATTTACAATTTTTATTCAACTATACAAATAAATCAATTTATAAAAAAGAACTGCCCCCTGCAAGTCTTTCACAGTAGACAGTTCTTTTCATCAGCCAACCCGTCCCAAAAGTATGGCAACTGGTATCTTTTCTATTAAGCGTTCCTGCTATCTTCTATATTTCATTTCCGGGAAATCTGGGAACTCCTGCAAATCCTTTCGCTAAATCCTCGTCAGAAGGGATGTAGTCGCTCATTTCCCCATTGTTGTAGCGTTCATAAGCTACCATGTCAAAGTAGCCCGTTCCTGTAAGGCCGAAAAGAATCGTCTTTTCCTCCCCTGTCTCTTTGCACTTTAAGGCTTCGTCCATTGCCACTTTGATTGCGTGGGAGCTTTCCGGCGCGGGCAGGATACCTTCCACTCTTGCAAATTCTTCTGCTGCCTTAAACACAGAGGTCTGTTCTACGCTCACGGCATCCATGTAGCCGTCCGCATACAACTGTGACAGCACGGAGCTCATGCCGTGATAGCGGAGCCCCCCTGCATGGTTGGCCGCCGGAATGAATCCGCTGCCCAAAGTGTACATTTTGGCAAGAGGACATACCTTTCCGGTGTCGCAGAAGTCGTACACATATTTTCCTCTGGTAAGGCTGGGACAGGAAGACGGCTCAACTGCAATAAACCTGTAATCTGCCTCTCCTCTTAATTTTTCTCCCATAAAGGGTGAAATCAGCCCGCCTAAGTTGGAACCGCCTCCGGCACATCCAATGATGATATCAGGCTTAATGCCATACTTATCCATGGCTGTCTTGGTTTCAAGACCGATTACGGACTGATGGAGAAGCACCTGTGTCAGCACGGACCCCAGCACATAACGGTATCCTTCCTGACTGGTGGCCGCTTCCACCGCTTCTGAAATGGCACATCCAAGACTTCCCGTGGTTCCCGGGAACTCCTCTAAAATCTTCCGTCCCACATTGGTGGTTGCAGAAGGGGAAGGCGTCACATTTGCCCCGTAAGTCCTCATGACTTCCCTGCGGAAAGGCTTCTGCTCATAAGAGCATTTCACCATATATACCTGACAGTCAAGGCCAAGGTATGCACAGGCCATGGAAAGGGCTGTTCCCCACTGTCCTGCTCCGGTTTCCGTGGTCACGCCTTTCAGTCCCTGCTTCTTTGCATAATATGCCTGGGCTATGGCAGAATTTAATTTATGGCTGCCGCTGGTATTGTTCCCTTCAAACTTGTAATAAATCTTCGCAGGGGTCTGTAATTTCTCTTCCAGACAGTAAGCCCGTACCAGCGGTGATGGCCGGTACATCTTATAAAATTTCCTGATTTCTTCCGGTATCTCAAAATAAGCGGTTGAATCATCAAGCTCCTGTCTGCACAGTTCCTCGCAGAAAATACCGCTCATTTCCTCTAAGGTCAAAGGCTGCAATGTACCGGGATTCAGTAAGGGCGCCGGCTTGTTCTTCATGTCAGCCCGCACATTATACCAACTGTCCGGCATCTCGTATTCTTCCAGATAAATTTTGTAAGGGATTTTTGTTTCTTTGCTCATGCTTTACCTCCGTTTCTGCATCGCTGAATTTTTTAATGGTCCTGATTGGGGGAGGTCCTTTTATTGCAGTAAATTTAGAAGAAAATTGTACTCCACTGTCCGGCCTGTGCAATCGAGTAGGGAAGAGCCATCTTCCCCTTCTCGCGCGCCGGGCACCCGTCAGCTTCTGCTGACAATCTTCCTCTGGGTACCCGTGTGCATAAAAAAACTCCCATCCCAATCTTCTGCTGGGACAAGAGTATCATCTCCTGCGGTGCCACCCGGCTTGATGCAAAATTATCACATCCGCTCATCGCATACTATCATATGCTTGATTTGTTAACGAAGTCTCCTCTCCGTCTCGTCTACTAAAACTTTCGACTCGCCCTCTAAAGCCCATTCCCTTAAGTTCTCTATGCCGCTTCCCACCAGCCGCGGCTCTCTGTGATAAAGATAACCCAAAGTACTTACTCTTCTTCAACGGTTTCTGTTATCTTTTATAACATATGATGTGGGAAATGTCAATACAAAAAAGGTGCAAAATACTTATCACTGTTTACGTACCTGTCACTGGAACGGCTCGATCCACCACTTAACCGCCCTGCTTATTCCTTCTTCGTCCCACATGATAAGAAAGCAGGCGTTTCCCAGCCCATGGACAATGCCTCCCTCTCCATAAAGATATTCGCTGCATTGGAGGGCATTTTCCCCTTCATATTCCACACATCTGTATCCGAAAAATCCCCTGCAGTTCCCACCCACTCCGGTGTTGGCATACTGGCTCTCAAAGGGTCTGTAAGATGCATTGCTGGCAGGAAATTCAATGGTTTCATCCAAATAAGGACAATACGCCTGATACGTGTTTTCTTTATCCCCAAAATAAGTGTCTACGTCCAGTCCCCAGTAATGCTTTTCTCCCATGTCTGCGGACAGCTCCATCTCCTCAAAGGTATTGTTTTTATGTTTCAAAATGATATATTCACTTCCCCCCGGGCCACCGCATCCGCCATTATAGATTGCAATAATCAGTTCCAGATTTCCGTCGTTATCAATATCCCCTGCCTGGCATTCATCATAAAAACCAATCCCGTAAGTGACTTCTCCCTGAAAGCAGTAAGGCTCCTCATCGTTGAAATAGACATAAATGCAGCCATTTGTGGTCAGGCCAGATCCGTCGGCCGCCATCACAATCAGGTCTTTCTGACCGTTTCGGTCTATATCGGCCGCCTCGTAGGAAACCAACTGAAATTCACCATCCTTAAAGACATTGTCCGCCCAGATCCTGCCAAAGAGTTCTTCCAGTTCACTGTCCGGGAGTTTATTGTTCCTGCCTGTCTCATAAAACTTTTCTCTATTTTCTATAAGCGCCTGCATCTTTTCACTCAGCCGCTGCCGCATAAATTCCGGTGCTTCCCCCGTTTCACTTATGATAAAAAAACAGGCCAAAGACATCTTTTCCGCCCCGGATGTCTCCGGCGCAGGTTGAAACGAATACCAAAATACGCCTGCGGCTATAACAGCCACAACTAATGCTTCCGTTATCCTCTTTTGCATCGTTACTGTTTCCTCCTACAGTATTTTATGCCGAATATTTTACATAATTGCAGGTGTCGCTGCCCCGACAGAGCATGTTAAAAATATTCTGATACAGGGGCATCCCCACGTTTATAACAGTCAGTCACTCCAGATTATCCCGGGTAATATTATTCAGCCACTTCCCGCTCCGGTAATGCTTAATGACCCAGGGCCACTTCACAAATTCATCCGTACACAGAAGAAAGTACACCCACATCACCGGAAGTTTCAGCACGAAAGCCGCAAAAAAACCAAGGGGTACTGCATAGACCCACATGTCGATCACATCGCAGATAAAACCAAACCTGCTGTCTCCCCCTGCCCGGAACACGCCGGCAATCAATGTCGTATTTACAGCGGCCCCCATAACATAGTAGGTATTGATCAGCAGCATAATTTTAAGATAATGCATCGCCTTATCCGTAAGGTCCGCATAGGTAAGCACAAAGGGCATAGCCGCCAGTATCAGTAGTCCCCCGATGGCGCCGCTGATCACTGTAAGCTTCATCAGCTTGCCGGCATCGCTTCTGGCATCCTCCAGCCTGTTTTCCCCGATGATCTTCCCAAGCAGAATCCCTCCTGCACTGGCAATCCCAAAGCACAATATGGTTCCGAAATTCCTTACCACTATCACAAAAGAATTTGCCGCCACTGCATCGGTACCCAAATGTCCGATAATCACGGAATACATAGAAAAGGCAACGCCCCACGCGATATCATTGCCCAGGGCCGGAAGGGAGAGCCGAACGAAATCAGAAAAAAGCAGCTTGTTTTTAAGGAAAAGAGTGGAAAGTTTCAGCTTCACATCCCTGCTTAAGGCAGACACAATAAAACACCCTGCCAGTTCCACTACCCTGGAAACAGAGGTTGCCAGCGCCACTCCCGACGCCCCCATCTTCGGTGCGCCAAACAGTCCGAAAATAAATATCCCGTTCAGCAGGATATTTAAAGTAAAGGCAAGAGCATTTAAAGCCGTGCTGACGGCAACCCGCCCCTACA
>Ga0224740_10125_pt2 | contig 18953 bp, 16 predicted proteins | sample LIM_E_Water_Bulk_FD_161634 | JGI IMG/M metagenome (GOLD analysis project Ga0224740, IMG submission 161634) | Enriched cells from gastrointestinal tract of the lab mouse from Pacific Northwest National Laboratory (PNNL), Richland, Washington... | ecosystem: Host-associated > Mammals > Digestive...
GAGTACCGCGGGACACGAGAAACCCTGCGGGAAGTCGGGAGGACCACCTCCCAAGGCTAAATACCACTTAGTGACCGATAGCGCATAGTACTGTGAAGGAAAGGTGAAAAGAACCCCGGGAGGGGAGTGAAAGAGAACCTGAAACCCTGCGTCTGCAAGCTGCGGGACACCGTTAAGGGGTGAACCGCGTACTTTTTGTAGAACGGTCCGGCGAGCTGCGCTGAGCGGCAAGGTTAAGCACAGAAAGTGTGGAGCCGAAGGGAAGCCGAGTCTGAAAGGGGCGAAATAGTCGCCCAGCGCAGGCCCGAAACCGGGTGACCTACCCATGTCCAGGTTGAAGCTGCTGTAAAAGGCGGTGGAGGACCGCACACACATCCGTTGAAAAGGGTGGTGATGAGGCGTGGGTAGCGGAGAAATTCCAATCGAACCCGGAGATAGCTGGTTCTCCCCGAAATAGTTTTAGGACTAGCCTGCCAAGAGAAGTCTGCCGGAGGTAGAGCACTGAATTCCTGCGGGGGCGTCAAAGCCTACCAAGGGATATCAAACTCCGAATGCCGGCCAGATGATGTGGCGGAGTCAGACTGCACGAGATAAGTTGGGCAGTCAAAAGGGAAAGAGCCCAGACCACCGGCTAAGGCCCCCAAGTGCGGGTTAAGTGGGAAAGGATGTGGGGATTCAAAGACAGCTAGGATGTTGGCTCAGAAGCAGCCATTCATTCAAAGAGTGCGTAACAGCTCACTAGCCGAGAGTCCCTGCGCCGAAAATGTCCGGGGCTGAAACACGCCGCCGAAGCCGTGGGGTGTGGCAAATGCCACACCGGTAGGGGAGCATCCGCACCTGGAAGAAGCTGTACCGAAAGGAGCAGTGGACAGGTGTGGAGGGAGAATGCCGGAATGAGTAGCGAGAGATAGGTGAGAATCCTATCGGCCGAATATCTAAGGTTTCCAGGGTAAAGCTGATCTGCCCTGGGTAAGTCGGGGCCTAAGGCGAGGCCGGGAGGCGTAGCCGATGGATAACAGGTTGAGATTCCTGTACCCCGTGGCATCAGAAATGTGGGGACACAGGCACAAGGCAGGAGCCGGGAATGGAAAGCCCAGTGCAAGCGCAGGAGCCAGGCGGGAGGCAAATCCCCCGCGGGGAGGCGGAGGCGTGAAGCGGAGCGAAGAAAGAGTAGCGAAGCCTGCGGAGTGGCTGTCAGGAAAAGCCGCTATAGAGTGCCACGGGCCCGTACCGTAAACCGACACAGGTGGATAGGGAGAGGATCCCAAGGCCGACGGAAGAAGCATTGTCAAGGAATTCGGCAAAATGGCCCCGTAACTTCGGGAGAAGGGGCGCCCGGGAAACCGGGCCGCAGAGGACTGGCCCAAGCAACTGTTTAGCAAAAACACAGGTTTATGCGAAACCGCAAGGTGAAGTATATGAGCTGACGCCTGCCCGGTGCCGGAAGGTTAAGGGGAGCGCTTAGGGGAACCCCGAAGGCGTGAACTTAAGCCCCGGTAAACGGCGGCCGTAACTATAACGGTCCTAAGGTAGCGAAATTCCTTGTCGGGTAAGTTCCGACCCGCACGAAAGGCGTAATGATTTGGGCGCTGTCTCGACAATGCATCCGGTGAAATTGAAGTGCCAGTGAAGATGCTGGCTACCCGCGCCAGGACGGAAAGACCCCATGGAGCTTTACTCCAGTTTGGTGCTGGGGTCTGGTGCTGCACGTACAGGATAGGCGGGAGACGAAGAAGCGATGGCGCAAGCCGTCGTGGAGTCGCTGTTGGGATACCGCCCCTGCAGCACTGGGCTTCTAACCGCCGCCCGTGAACCGGGCGGGGGACACCGCCAGGCGGGGAGTTTGACTGGGGCGGTCGCCTCCGAAAGGGTATCGGAGGCGCTCAAAGGTTCCCTCAGAATGGACGGAAACCATTCAAAGAGTGCAAAGGCAGAAGGGAGCTTGACTGCGAGGCTGACGGGCCGAGCAGGTACGAAAGTAGGACTTAGTGATCCGGTGGTATGAAAGTGGGATTGCCATCGCTCAACGGATAAAAGCTACCCTGGGGATAACAGGCTTATCACTCCCAAGAGTTCACATCGACGGAGTGGTTTGGCACCTCGATGTCGGCTCATCGCATCCTGGGGCTGTAGCAGGTCCCAAGGGTTGGGCTGTTCGCCCATTAAAGCGGTACGCGAGCTGGGTTCAGAACGTCGTGAGACAGTTCGGTCCCTATCCGGCGCGGGCGTAGGATATCTGAAAGGAGCTGGCCTTAGTACGAGAGGACCGGGCTGGACGGGCCGCTGGTGTACCGGCTGTCATGCCAATGGCACGGCCGGGTAGCCAAGCCCGGGAGGGATAAACGCTGAAGGCATCTAAGCGTGAAGCCCCCCTTGAGATGAGATATCCCCGGAGGAATCCGGTAAGACCCCTCAGAGACGATGAGGTGGATAGGGCAGGGGTGGAAGCATGGCAACATGTGGAGCTGACTGCTACTAATAGGTCGAGGGCTTAACCAAGGAAGTGCAGGAGTCAGGGTAGTAGGATGGAGTTCAGTATGCAGTTTTGAAGGTACCAGGAAAAAGAAGGTATCAAAAGCCGCAGTCTGGCATAGGATAGACTGTAGGGATAATCCTCGATAGCTCAATGGTAGAGCACACGGCTGTTAACCGTGGGGTTGTTGGTTCGAGCCCAACTCGGGGAGTTTTTAATAATTAATATTATTATATTTATGGCTCCATGGTCAAGCGGTTAAGACATCGCCCTTTCACGGCGGTAACACGGGTTCAAATCCCGTTGGAGTCATTTTAAAATTACGGCGACTTAGCCAAGTGGTAAGGCACGGGACTGCAACTCCCTGATCACCGGTTCAAATCCGATAGTCGCCTTTTTACACTTAGCCCTCATAGTTTGTGAGGGTTATTTTTGCATTTTTAAGAAAATGTATGTTGCTATGGGACGTGAAAAAGAAAGAAAAGGAGAGGTGAATGAAAAAGAAGAACGTAAAAGTAGTGATATCTGTAATGGTGGCAATGAGTGTATGGCTTTGTGGGATGCCAGAAACTGCTCTGGCGCATGGGACAACCAGTCAGACAATAACAAAAGATATGCTGGTCACAACTCCTGATCGGGACTATCAAGTAAATATGACAATGCAGAGAGATGCATCGGAGGGAGCTTATAATGCATATTTTCTTGATGATAATTTGCAGACCGTTTCGATTGATCTGGAAGAGAATAACTTGAATTACCTTTTACAGAATGCGAAGGACAAGCCTACTGTTATGACAAACAGTGTGACAATTGGAGGAGAAACCATTCGATATACTGGTTTGAAGACTAAAGGAAACTATACTCTTGAACATTCCTATAATGATAATGATGCGAATGACCGTTTTTCTTTTACAATTAATTTTGGAAAATATATTAAGAAAAAAGAATATGGTGTAAAGCAGAATTTTTACGGATGTAGTAAAATTAGTTTTAATAATTTATATTTCGACCGTTCTATGATGAAAGAGTTTTTTGCGATGAAGCTTATGAGTGAGATGGGCATACCGACGCCGCAGCATGGACTTGCAAAGCTTTATATCAACGGGCAATATTATGGCGTCTATTTTATGGTTGAAGCGATGGATAGCACAATTGTAGAACAGTATCAAAATGTACCTTCAGAAGATGTCAGCAGTTATCTTACCAAACCAGTAAATACTGGATTACAGTATGATGCTGCTTTGGATAGTCTGATCACAGAAGATGGTAAATTTGATTTAAGTTCTGTGTTGGTGACGAATGAAAAGGAAAAATATGAGGCGAAGGGAATTTTAGAAAGCCAGCAGGGATTATGGGAGGAAGATTCTGACACGCTGCAAGATGTAGTGGATATGCTACCAACAGTATTACAGTGGGAAAAGAAATTGAATCAGTTAAATGAAGGAAAAAACTTTTCAGGGCAAGATATTGATGTTAACAGCGACGAGTATGTAGCACTGTTAAATACAATTATGGATGTGGATGAGGCATTGCGGTATTTTGCGGCACATAGCTTTTTGGTTCAGTTGGATGATATGTTTGTCAATCAGCAGAATTATGGGCTATATATTGATAAAAGTGGGAAAAGTACCCTGTTGCCTTGGGATTATGATTTATGTTTTGGGTGTTACTATCCTGGAACGACAGAGGTTACGGCAAATTTTGATATAGATATGATGTATTGGGAAGGAGTTGGTACAGAAGCAGAACTTGGGAGGCCATTCCAGTACAGTAACTATCCTATATTTAATGTAATTTATCAAAATGACAAGTTAATGCAGAAGTTTCATCTATACATGAAAGAATGTTCCAAAATTGTGCTGCTTGGAGGCGATGTGTTTACAGGCAAAAGTTATCAGCCAGCCTATTTCACATCGTATATTGATAAAATGCAGGAAAAACTGAAAAAAGCAGCATCAGAGAAGCTGGCATCTAATGTATGGTATCATTTAGGTGCGATTCAGCCAGGCGATATGATTCGTGCATTGCCAAATTTGTCAAAAATAATGGCACAGCGTTCGATGGGTGTTTACAATCAGGTTGAGGGGAACCCTTTTTGGGTAGCAGGAAATGAATGCGACCTTTCTTCACTGGGAAATGCCATGCGCAGTTGGTATTCTAACTTTGGATATTTAATGTTGGTAGATGACAAGACAGGGATATCACTAGGTTCGTATTATGGTGAAATGGATGAAGCAAAAAATGGGCAAGCTCCTCATTTAAAAGTTGTAGAGTTAGAAAAAACAGATTCACATTATCAGGAGGCAAAACAAGCGATTGGCTGTCAAAATGATGAAAATTTAGCGGTTTATCAATTAAAAGTTTCTGGGACACCAAAAATGAAATATACAGTAAAAATTCCCCTTGACCGTACATATGGCGCAAAGGAAATAGCAGTATATTCCTATACAAAGGAGAAGACAACAAAGCTTAATTTAGAAATAGAAGAAAATATTTATACTGGTAAAACTGCTTCCGTACAGTATATTGCTGTATTAAAGACAGTAGGGGAGACACAATTAAAAGAAATAGAATTAGAAGATGATTCCACGGATGTACTACCTACTGAACCTGAGGAACAGGATGAGCAGAAAGTACAGAAAAAAATAGCTTTAAACAAGACGTCTATTACATTAAAAAAGGGAAAGACATTTCAGTTAAAGTTAAAAAATGCCTTAAAAAAAGTAACCTGGAAATCTACAAATAAGAAAGTAGCAATTGTGGGAAAAAAGGGTAAGGTGACAGCGAAGAAAAAGGGAACTGCTGTGATTCAGGCAGTTTCTGGAAAGAAAACTTATCGCTGCAAGGTAAAAGTAAAGTAAAAAAAGGATGAATTGGTGCAGGAAAAGATATTGAGCAATATGGGGAGAATAAAAATATTATGGGAGATTTTCTAGCAGATATTGAGAAGTATTTTGGCGGTTCACAGTTGAAACCGGAGCAGTATTCTGCTTTGGGGCTTGCATATATTGGTGATGGTATTTATGACCTCATTATTCGGACAATCGTAGTTGAACTTGGAAACGGAAAAGTAAAAAAGTTTCATCGCTTAACCAGCGGGGTTGTAAAGGCCGAATCTCAGGCAAGGCTTATGAAGGCGATTCTAGAGCTTTTAAATGAAGAAGAGTTGGCCATTTACCGACATGGAAGGAATGCAAAGTCTGTGACATCTGCTAAGAATGCTTCTATTGGGGATTATCGCGTGGCAACGGGGTTTGAGTCATTATTAGGCTACCTGTACTTAAAACATCAGATGGATAGGCTACTTTCCTTAGTAAATGAAGGACTTAAAAGAACAGATTTACTTCCGACAAAGTTATAAAAAATATGAAAAGAAGTTTTTAGGGCATGTTGAAAAAGTATATAAGAAAGAATGGATTACAGCTATGAGATATGAGGAATTAACTCTAGAGGGAAGGAATGCGGTAATTGAAGCATTCCGGGCAGATAAAACAATTGACAAGATATTTTTGCTGGACGGTTGTCAGGATGGACCGATTCGCACAATATTGAGGGAAGCAAAAAAGAAGGACACCATTATTAACTTTGTAAAAAAAGAACGCCTGGATCAGATGTCAGAGACAGGGAAACATCAAGGAGTTATCGCATATGCGGCAGCTTATGAATATGGAACGGTGGAAGAAATGCTGCAGGATGCAGAAAGTAAGGGGGAAGCTCCGTTTCTAATTTTGCTGGACAACATTGAAGATCCCCATAATTTGGGGTCAATTTTGAGAACAGCAAACCAGGCGGGAGCACATGGCGTGATTATTCCGAAAAGACGCGCGGTAGGGTTGACCGCTGTTGTGGCGAAAGCCTCGGCAGGCGCAATAAATTATACTCCAGTGGCAAAAGTAACGAACCTTGTTAAGACAATAGAAGATTTGAAAAAGCAGGGAATGTGGTTTGTATGCGGCGATATGGGTGGAGAGTCTATGTACAAATTAGACTTAACTGGGCCAATCGGGGTTGTAATCGGGAGTGAGGGAGATGGTGTGAGCCGGCTAGTCAGAGAAAAGTGTGACTTTTCTGCAGCGATTCCGATGTTTGGAGATATTGATTCCCTAAATGCGTCTGTTGCGATGGGAGTGCTGTCATATGAGATAGTGCGCCAGAGGCTTATGAGGAAGGACTATGGAAGATAAATTCGGGAATTTAGATGAATTACAGATTATACAAAATGCTCAAAACGGCGATGAAGAAGCTATGACATACCTGATGGAAAAGTATAAAAGTATGGTAAGGGTGCTGTCGCGCCCGTTGTTTCTTATGGATGGTGACAAGGATGATTTGCTGCAGGAGGGCATGATTGGGCTGTTTAAGGCAGTTAGGACATATGATGCAGGAAAGGATACAGCATTTGAGACTTTTGCTAATCTTTGTATTTCCAGGCAACTTTATTCTGCTATTAAATTATCCAACCGCCAGAAGAATATACCGTTAAATTCTTATGTGCCAATTGATGCTGCGGATGGTGAAGATATATCGAATGATCTGGACCGTACGCTTTTGTCAGACAGAGCGAGGGCGGCATGGCAGCAGAATCCAGAGGAAATTGTAATCGGTGAGGAAAGTGCAAAAAATACAAAGCGCAAGTTGATAAGTAAGCTAAGTAAGATGGAAACAAAGGTTTTGGATCTCTTTTTAAAAGGATTAACGTATCAGGAGATTGCAGAGAGGCTAGGGAAAACGCCAAAGGCAATTGACAATGCGTTGCAGAGGATCAAAGGAAAGTTAAAGAAATTATAGGATAAAGAAAAAGCCCTATTATAGGGCATATAAGCTGATAACGGGAATCGAACCCGTGACCTCCACCTTACCAAGGTGACGCTCTACCGACTGAGCCATATCAGCAATCACAAATGATATTATAGCTTAGTTGAGGGAAGATTTCAAGTCTTTTTTTGAGAAAAGAGGTTCTGTATGATATATAAAATTTTGGGAATTTATTTTCTTTTGATCAATCTAATTAGCTTCTGCATGATGGGATTGGATAAAAATAAGGCGAAAAGAAATAAATGGAGGATACCAGAAAAGTCATTGTTTTGTTCTGCCCTGTTAGGTGGAAGCTTGGGGGCAATCATAAGTATGCGCATATTCCATCATAAAACAAGACATTGGTATTTTGTTTGGGGTATGCCGTTTATACTATTTGTGCAGCTTGTATTGACTGTTGGATTGTATTACTATTTTAAATGATACTAGGTTTTATTCCAGTATTTAAAACAATTTATTCGCTGCACTAGATGATAGGGAGGTTTTTGTTATGAAGAAACTTGGGTTTGGGCAGATGCGTTTACCGCTTCTGGATGCAAAAGATGTGACAAAGATAGATTATGAAGAGACGTGCCGGATGATGGATTCATTTCTAGAGCAAGGGTTTACTTATGTGGACACCGCATATATGTACCATGAATATGAGAGTGAGAGAATGGTGAGAAGGGCGCTGGTAGAGCGCCATCCAAGGGAAAGCTTTGTGCTTGCAGATAAATTGCCAACAATGATGTTAAAGACAAAAGAGGATCAGGAGCGTATTTTTAATGAACAACTAGAAAAATGCGGCGTGGAATATTTTGACTACTATCTGCTGCATTGTCTTAACAAAAATAATTTTGCGACGGTGGAGCGGCTCGGAAGTTTTGCATTTGGAATGCAGAAAAAGAAAGAGGGAAAAATTCGTAAGCTTGGTTTTTCTTTTCATGATAATGCGGCACTGCTTGACGAAATTCTTACAAAGCATCCAGAAACAGAGTTTGTACAGATTCAGTTAAATTATCTTGATTGGGAGAGTGAAAAAGTTCAGTCAAGGCTTTGCTATGAGGTCTGTGAAAAGCATAATATGCCAGTTATAGTCATGGAGCCGGTGAAGGGCGGAGCCCTTGCGGAGGTGCCAGTCGAGGCTAAGATTATGATGCAGGAATATAGCCCGAATGCAACTGTAGCATCATGGGCGGTGCGGTTTGCTGCCAGCCATAAAAATGTGTTTATGGTACTTTCCGGAATGTCTGATATGAAGCAATTGTTAGATAATACATCATATATGAAAGAATTTGTCCCAATAAATAAAGAAGAAACTGAGATATTAATGAGGGCTGTTGATATTATAAATTCCAGTATTGAAGTTTCTTGTACTGGCTGCAGGTATTGTGTAGAGGGCTGTCCAAAGAATATTCCGATACCAAATTATTTTGCGCTGTATAACGGGCATAAGCGTCTGGGACAAAACTCTAAAGCGCCCGAGATATATCAGTCAATGAACGGATTTGGCAAGGCGGGGGACTGTATTTCTTGCAAACAGTGTGAAGGGCATTGCCCACAGCATTTGCCGATTGCAGAGAAGATGAAAGCAGTGTCAAAAGTATTTGATTACTAGTAGATACATACACAGTTTTATGCTTTGCTTTGTCCATAAAAGTATTGTATTGGAATCATTGCATTTGCGGGAATAATAAGAATAAAAGAGGGAACAACTATGAAGAAAGTAGAATACACAGTGGATTTTGCAAGCGGTGTAGATAAAATATGGCAGGTGGTGACAGATAATAGTAACTGTACATGGCGCAGTGATTTATCTAAAGTGGAGGTGAAAGACGGCGGAAATTTCTTTGTAGAGTATGCAAAGAATGGATATCCGACAGAATTTACAGTAACGCTTAAGATTCCGCATGAGCGGTATGAGTTTGATATGAAAAATAGTAATATGACTGGACATTGGACAGGGATTTTTACAAAGTCTAATGGACGGGCAAAGTTTACTTCAATTGAGGAAGTGGAGGTGAAAGGTTTTATCAAAAAGCTTTTTGCCAGAATTTACCTAAAAAGCCAGCAGAAAAAATATATTGCAGATTTGAAAAAGGCTTTGGGGGAAGAGTAAGGGGGATTATCATGGTTATAACAAAATATTCGTTAATTGGGGCTATCTTACAGTACCATCCTTCTGCAGTTCAGTGTTTTGATGAGATGGGAATGCACTGTACAGCATGCCATATGTCGCCGAAGGAGACCTTAGAGCAGGCGTGCCAGGCACATCAGTGCAGCCTGGAATTGTTGATTGATAAGTTAGACAAGCATATTAACGGTTAGGTATCATTGCAGGGAAATTTACTGGCTTTATATGCAAATTAAAAAAGACAAAATGGCTATTAAAAGATAGGAACTTAATAACCATTTTGCCTATAGCCTGGGGCACCATATATAATGGTGCCTGCTTTATTTTATAGGAATCGGGAGCGATGTAACAATTTTATTTATCGATTTAATATCGGGAGACCATTCTCATCCCACTGTACAGTACGTATCCTTGCACTTCTGCATGGATCATAGAGCGGGTCTTCTGTCCCATAGCCACAAGTTCCTTCGTAGCACTCTTTAGAGCGGGAATGATATACAAAGATATCATTTCCATTTTCGTCTTTTGTAAAGGAATTGTGGCCTGGTCCATATTCTTCAACTAAATCTTCTGAAGTAAGGGCAGGAGTTTTTTGCTTTGTCCAAGACTTAATATCCATTAAATCAGCTTTTTCATCAGCATACATATATCCAATGCAATATTCTGGTCCCGTTGCGGCAGCAGAGTAAGCTACGATTACTTTTCCATTGTGGATTAATACAGATGGGCCTTCATTTACTGGGATAGAAACGCATTCCCAATAATATTCCGGTTTGGTTAATAGCATTGCCTTTGTTGTAGTTTTCCAAGGCTCTGCTGGATCCACTTCAGCCATATATAAGTTAGATGTGCTATTTGCTGGTTTCTGTGCCCAGATGACATAAGACTTTCCATTGCACTCAAAATAGGTCATATCAAGAGAAAAACCAGTAAAGGATAAATTGTCGCCCTTTGCAGCCTGGAATTTACCTTTTTCTACCCATTTATCGTTATATGGGTCATTTCCCTCACACATCAATACATGGCAGTTGATATCCCAAACATTATTCGGAGAACCGCTGGCTGCGTAATACAGATACCATTTTCCACCAATATAGTGCATTTCAGGTGCCCAGATAAAGCGGTGTGAAATCTTGCTCTCACTCTCATCCCATACTGCCTTTTCTTCAGCTGTTTTCAGTCCCTCCAGTGTCTTAGACCTTCTTAATATAATTCTGTCATATCCATCCTTATCACCTGCACCGCGCATTGGATAGGATGCTGTAAAATAGTAATATCCGTCAGCACCTAATGTGATGTACGGGTCTGCTCGGTCAGCAATAAATATTTCTGATTTTGTTCCTTTTGAATCCATATCTGCCTCTTTTGTGGACTCATAAATCTGAGCCACCTCTGCGTCTGTTTTTGCGTTCTGGAATACCTCTACTTCTCTGACAAATCCTGTCCATGTGACATCAGGGTATGAGGATTTGCCAATATATGCTGCAAGGTCATTTCCGAAGTCGCTGAACTTCATATTTAACTTAGAGGTCCCCACCTTTTTGCCATTAAAATATCCAGTGATGCTATCTGGCGTAATGACGGTTACATAGTGGTTCCATTCTGTCCCGGTAAATGGGCCAGGAGTTCCCTGTGTGGCAATGGATGCGCTGATGCCAACTTCGGTTGTATATGGCTCTGCGGCATTTTTTGAATTTGTCATAACGGATTTCATGCGGCCTTCTGGGTTGCTTGGATTTAAAAGCCAATAAGATATAGGCATATTTTCCTTTGTTCCTACAAACATAGCGCTGGTGTTGATCGTGCCGCTATAATTTTTAAGCCAGACGGAAACGGTAAAGGTATCGCGCCCAGCAAATACCTTTTCAGGGAGTTTAATATAGCCATTTTTTTCTATTAACAGAGAATGATTCTGCTGTAAAGTAGAGCTAACCCCAGATAATTCAGCATCATTGCCGTTTCCTGACTGATCTAACAAACGCTTGCCATCTTCGCTGCATGTCATATTATAATGTAATAATGTAGCAGACTGTGGGTTAGCAGTCGTGTCAGGTGAAGCAGATGTATCAGGAGATGCTGTTACATCAGGAGAAACAGTTGCTTCCGGCGCTGCCGTTGGTTCCTGATCAGGGCTAGGTGTTACCGATGGCTTGCTTGCTGCAGAAACGATTAAGTTTACCTTTTTTGTGTAGGTTGTTTTGTCTGTCATTTTAACTTTTGCCTGGACAGTTGCGTTTCCTTTTTTGACAGCTTTTACAGTAACAGAACTTTTTGATTTCTTTGATAATTTTATTGCATTTTTTCCTTTTGTCACTGACCATTTCACGCTTTTTATTTTTTTTCCGGTTGTGTTGTTGATTTTAATTTGCTGTTGTTTGCCAACTTTTAGGCTTTGCTTTGCCTTAACCAGCGTTATTGTTTTTTTCGCTGCTTTTGCGGCAGAACTTGAAAAAGGTGTGATTACCATTGTAGCTGCGAGCAGGATGGCAATCGGTTTTTTCCATTTTTTTCCCATAATCGGTTCCTCCTTTATATTTGTTGAGATTATTATAAAAAAAGGGGGGGATTAAGTCTATGATGTGAACCGTCAGAAATTTGTCTTTTTCTGCTTTTCCTGTTATAATTATTTTAAGAAATATTGATTGATACGGCATTTGAGGGGGATTGAAAGATGATTAAAGTTGTTGATATGGGGTATCAGTTTGTTAATGTTGGGGGCTTTGAGGCAAATAGGCCGGAGGGCTCTGGAGATTATCTTTTTCTCTTTTTGCGCTGTCCGACGGAAATATTTTTAGATGGTGCCTATCAGTGGGTTCCAGCTGATACTTATATTATATTTGGGAAAGGTATCCCGCAGATTTATCGGAAATGGGATGCCCACTTTATCAATGACTGGATACATTTCGATTTTGATTGTGATTGTGCTGATAAATATTTTGAGAAACTTGGCGTTCCTCTTAATTCCCCCATTGTGCTTCCAAACAATACAGAGATTACAGAAATGACATCAGGACTGCAAATAGATTTTTTTAGCAATCACAAAGAAAACTATGAGCAGATTTTGTCGGAGAAAGCAGATGCCCTGTTTCAAAAGTTCGCCGAGCTGTATCATTTTTCCAATGAGTATAGTGAAAAAAAGTATAATTACCGTCAGAGTTTTACAAAACTGCGCCAAAGGATTTTAAACCGCCAGTATTGTCCAGACAGTTCGGAGGAAATTGCAGCTTCCATGAATCTTAGTGTTTCCTATTTCCAACATCTTTATAAAGACTTTTTTGGCAATTCGGTGTACAAAGACATTATATCTGCAAGAATCGAACAGGCGGCGCATCTTTTAGGGCATACGGAGTATTCCATCAGCCGCATTGCTTCCCTTTGTGGCTATGATAATGTAGAACATTTTTCAAGAATATTTAAAAAATATAAGGGAAGGTCGCCTCATAACTACCGGAAATGGGTGGGGATATCTAAGCCAAGCCAAGGGAAAAGGATGTAGATTCTGATAAAATCTTTGTTGAAGGATTGAAACAAACCTTGACAAAGGATGTCAGGTTATGTGTGTTATATTGATTACATAATAGTTACTATGAATGGAAAATTTCAACACATTGTCAGGACAGTGCTAAGAAAATGAATAACGAAAATAAGAAGTTTTGTTAGCGTTATGGTATGTACGAACATCGGAAGGAGAAATATTATGGGTAGGCCAACTACAAAGGCAGACTTACTGGCTGCTGCAACAGATTATTATGAAAAATTAAACACGCTTATCTCTGGATTATCAGAAAGGGAACTATCGACGGTTTTTGATTTTTCGTTTGATGTAAAAAAGAAAGAGGCGCATTGGGGGCGAGATAAAAATCTTCGGGATATTTTGGTTCATTTGTATGAGTGGCATCAACTTTTGTTAAAGTGGGTGAGTTCAAACCAGAACGGTGATACGGAACCGTTCATTCCTCAGCCGTATAACTGGAAAACATATGGTGATATGAATGTAGAGTTTTGGAAAAAGCATCAAAATACGTCATTAGAAGAGGCTAAAGAAATGGTTGAAAAAACGCATAATGAGATATTATGTTTAGCAGAAACATTTTCTAACGAGGAGTTATTTTCAAAAGGTGTATACAAATGGGTTGGTGGAAGTACATTAGGGTCATATTTTGTTAGTGTTACATCCAGCCATTATAATTGGGCCATCAAAAAGCTAAAAGCGCATATCAAAAATTGCAAGAGTAATTGAATCAAAAAAACAAACCCTCAATTAAGGGTTTGTTTTTTGATTCAATGCGGAAGAAGGGACTTGAACCCTCACGTCGTCGCCAACACTAGATCCTTAGTCTAGCCTGTCTGCCAATTCCAGCACTTCCGCATAGTCATGTTTTTAATAAAACTCACATAACGAACGATATACATATTATCACTATTTTTTCAATATGTCAAGTTATTTTATGGAAAATTTTTAGATTTAGAGGAATTTCTATTGATAATCAAGTATCGTTTTGTAAATGTATCGTGTGTTGAAAAGTATATGGAATTTAAGTATAATCAGGGCAGGGAGAACAGAGGATTTAACATAAATGGAGGTTTTCAAAATGAGGAAAGCAATAGACAAAAGGGATTATACGGCACCAGTTTCACTTCGCAATGTTAAAATTACGGACGATTTTTGGAAAAAAGAGATGGAATTAGTGCGCGAGGAAATCATTCCATATCAGTGGAATGCCCTGAATGACCGGATTGAGGGAGCAGAACCAAGTTTTTGCATGCGCAATTTTAAGGTGGCAGGAAAACAAAATGAGGAGAGAAAGGAGCAGGGAGATTTATTTGAGGAGCCGCAATATACGTTCCGCGGGTTTCAGGCGTTGCCGGAGGACATGGAGCACCTTGAGGATAAGTTTTATGGATTTGTGTTTCAGGACAGTGATTTTTATAAATGGGTGGAGGCAGTGGCGTATTCCCTGACACAGCATCCAGATTCAGAATTAGAGAAAGAGGCAGATGATGCGATAGATATTGTCTGTGCAGCTCAGCAGGAGGATGGGTATCTGGATACTTATTATATTATTAATGGAAAGGATAAGATATTTACGAATCTTAGGGATCACCATGAGTTATACTGCTTTGGGCATCTGACAGAGGGGGCAGTGGCATATTATCAGGCTACCGGAAAGGATAAGCTGCTAAATGCAGCCAAAAAGTTTGCAGACTATATAGCACGTTATTTTGGGCCGGAGGAAGGAAAGTGCAAGGGGTATCCTGGGCATGAGATTGCAGAGATGGCGCTAGTAAGGCTTTATGAAGTAACAGGGGAAATGAAATATCTTGAACTTAGTTATTTCTTTGTAAATGAGCGCGGTAAGCGTCCTTATTATTTTGACCAGGAGAATCATCCTGAGAAGGTGGAGAAGGGACATGAAGAGGATTTGCGTTATTTTTACAACCAAGCACATTTGCCAGTGCGTGAGCAGGACGAGGTTACAGGACATGCGGTAAGGGGAGTCTATCTGTATTCAGGGATGGCAGATTTGGCGAGGCTATATGAGGACCAGGAGCTTTACGAGGCGTGTGGGAAGCTTTGGGATAATATGGTTGGACAAAAGATGTATATTACTGGAGGAATTGGTGCAACCCATCTAGGCGAAGCGTTTTCTTACCGCTATGATTTGCCGAATGACACTGCATATGCTGAGACATGTGCATCAATTGGCCTTGTGTTTTGGGCGAGAAGGATGTTACAGATAAGGCCGGATGCGAAATATGCAGATGTAATGGAGCGTGCGTTATATAATGGTGTTTTGAGCGGAATGGCATTGGATGGTAAAAGCTTCTTTTATGTAAATCCATTGGAAGTTACTCCAGAGGCATGCCATTTTGATGAGCGCAAATTTCATGTAAAGCCGGTTAGACAAAAATGGTTTGGCTGTGCCTGCTGTCCGCCGAATCTGGCGCGCTTGTTAAGTTCTATTGGCTCGTATGCTTACACCGAAAAGGAGGATACCTTGTATGTCCATCTCTATATAGGAAGCACTGTTCGAAAAGAAGTGCAAGGGACAACTGCAGAGGTTTTTATTACATCTGGTTTTCCTTGGGACGGCAATGTTAGTGTCCGGGTCAAAGGGACAGCGAAGCCATTTACGCTTGCGCTGCGAATCCCAGACTGGTGTGCAGACAAATATCAGGTAAGTGGCACAGAAGGGGCAGTTACCCGGATGGAAGATGGATATCTGTATGTGACAAAGGCGTGGTCAGAGAATGATTCTATAGAACTTAATTTTTCTATGAATATCCAATTATATGAGGCAGATAGCCGTGTCCGGGAAGATATCGGGAAAGTAGCAGTTATGCGTGGCCCGGTTGTCTATTGCCTGGAGGAAGCGGATAATGGAAAGGATTTACACCTTTTGGGTTTGGATTTAGATGCAGAGCCACAAGTAGAAGAGCGTGAGATAGAAGGAAATGTGGTAAGGGGCATTGCAATCTCTGGATTTCGTCAAGAACCAGTGTACATAAAGGGGCATGAATTATACCGCATTGTGCAGCAGGCCGATTGGAAACCAGTGCGGCTTCGGTTCGTTCCATATTATACGTGGGCAAACCGTGGGGAGAACGAAATGGCGGTTTGGGTGCGAAGGGCATAATTTTATGGGCAGTTGCTTATACTATTCCATATCAAAAAAGGAAGGATTTCGATAATGAGCAATCGTCTAATCAACCAAAGTAGTCCATATCTTATCCAACATTCAGAAAATCCTGTTGACTGGTATCCGTGGAGTGAGGAAGCTTTTGAATTGGCGCGCAGAGTGGACAAGCCGGTTTTTCTAAGTATTGGGTATAGTACCTGTCACTGGTGCCACGTAATGGCACACGAGAGTTTTGAGAATCAGGAGATAGCAGATATCTTAAATCAGTATTTTGTTTCGGTTAAGGTGGATCGGGAGGAACGGCCCGATATTGACAGTGTCTATATGGAGGTGTGCCAGGCATTTACGGGTAGGGGCGGCTGGCCGATGAGCATTTTTATGACGGCAGAGCAAAAACCGTTTTTTGCTGGAACGTATTTTCCTCCAGAGTCAAATCGGGGGATGATAGGTTTTAGGGACTTACTGCTTACGGTAGCGGATAAGTGGAGAAGTGATAGAGAGGCACTTCTAACTACGGCAGACGATGTCTCAAGACAGCTTTGCAGGGAAGAAGGGGATGTAGACAGCAGAATCCGCGGGAATCTGCCTGTGGAGGCTGCCAATCTTTTTAAACAGAGTTTTGATAAACAACATGGCGGCTTTGGTTCTGCTCCTAAATTTCCAATGCCGCATAATCTAATATTTCTAACACTATATTCTCATATTTATCAGGATGACAGTGCGCTGTCGCAGGTGGAATGTACTTTGTCCGCTATGCGGCGGGGCGGGCTGTTTGACCAGATTGGATATGGTTTTTCTAGATATTCAACTGATGAATTATATCTTGTCCCACATTTTGAAAAAATGCTATATGATAATGCCCTTTTGATCATGGCATATCTAGTTGCATATAAAAAGTCTGGTAACAGACAGCATTTAGATACGGCTGAAAAGACGGCAGAATATGTTTTCCAGGAAATGACGGACAAAGAGGGAGGATTTTATTCTGCCCAAGACGCCGACAGTGAGGGCGAGGAGGGAAAGTATTATGTCTGGCGGTACGAAGAAATTTGCCATGTTCTGGGGGAAGAGAGGGGCAGGGAATTCTGTGATTATTTTGATATTACCAGGCAGGGGAATTTTGAGGGAAAAAATATTCCTAATCAATTAAAAAGCAAAGAGATAACTGACGACTTTGAGAAAGAAGCAAAGACATTATATCAATATCGAAAAAATCGGGGAAAGCTGCATTTGGATGATAAGGTGCTTACTTCGTGGAATTCTTTAATGATTTGTGCGATGGCTATGCTGTACCGTGTGACCGGAAAAGAGAAATATCGTTTGGCGGCCGCAAAATCAAGAGCTTATATTGAAAAGAATTTGGCAGAGGGAAACATTTTATATGTTAGCTGTAGAGGAAATATGCGTTCTGTAAAAGGGTTTCTGGATGAATATGCATATTACACAGCGGCTTTGGTGTCATTGTATGAAGTGACCGCGGAGAATTGTTATCTGGAACGTGCGGAGCAGATTTGCAATGAGGCGGTGCACCAGTTTGCCGATCAGGATGGGAATGGCTATTTTTTGTGTGGGAATCAAAATGGAAATTTGATTTCAAGGCCAAAGGAAACGTATGATGGTGCGCTTCCAAGCGGGAATTCTGCCTTTGCCTACTGTCTGGTGCGGCTGTCACAGATAACGGGAAAGGACACTTATAGGCAGATGGCAGAGCGGCAGTTAGCCTATCTGTCTGGTGCAGCGGAGCACTATCCGGCGGGATATAGTTTGTTTTTGACGGCTCTGCTTCTCTATCTTCATCCGCCAAAGAAAATTACAGTCGTTTTGGCAAAAGATGATAAAGAGGAAAAGATTATAAGAAAGATTCCACTTTACTCTGAAATTAAAATATTGAAAGAAGAGACCACATCGTATCAATTACTAAATGGAAAAACTACCTATTATATTTGTGAGAATTATATTTGTTTGCCACCGGTGAATTCTCTAGAGTGAACGGGTGATTTCTGAACGGTTTTGCTATTGAATCTGTATTTTGTGTGTGTTACAATGGTTGGAACTGTAGCAGCGGTTGGAGGTAAAATATTTTTTGCCTCCAACATTTAAACATTAAGTTAAAAGGAGCAGTAGATGTATGTCAACTAGTAAGGAAAGAATGAGTGAAAATATAATTGCCTGGTATCCGTTTGATGATGCAGGGGATGCCGGAAAGGATGCGTCTGGCCAGGGTAATACTGCTGTGGCGATGGGTTCTAAAAAGCCAGTAATCAAGGAAGTTTGCGGGAGAAACGCAGCTGTATTTCAGGGGGGTGCGCATGGCATTTCCTATTTTCAGCTTCCAGAAGATATTTTGAAAGATGTTAATGATGAAGGTGGTTTTACTGTTTCAACATGGATATGTTGTAAGAGAGCCGTAGATGTATGGGAGAGAATTTTAGATTTTGGCAGGAGCAATATGGGACCATATCTTTTCCTGACCAGATTTTTAAGAGGTGTCTGTTTTGCGGGATCTGACCTCTATGCAGATGCAGGGCATGACTGTCCGCTGAATGAGTGGATACATATCGCAATGACCGTTACAGGAACCAAAGGCGGTTCACTAAGTAGTGCCGGACCAAGGATTTATTTGAATGGCGAGCTTATGGTAGATGGTTTTATCAGCCAGACCTCCAGCGGCACATATAAAAAGCTGAGAGAATGGTTCAAAACATTGGACGAGCCTTCAAATTATAGCCATAACTATATTGGGCACTCCCAGTTTCAGGCAGATGCGGATTTCTGCGGCGCCATGTCAGATTTCCGGCTTTATAAGGATGCACTTTCGGAGGAAGATATTATTGGTCTTATGTGCGAATCTTTATCAGAGAAGGACATCTTAAATCTGGCAAGAGATAAGTTTCTTCCTGCTCCGAGAAAG
>Ga0224740_10025_pt1 | contig 18912 bp, 27 predicted proteins | sample LIM_E_Water_Bulk_FD_161634 | JGI IMG/M metagenome (GOLD analysis project Ga0224740, IMG submission 161634) | Enriched cells from gastrointestinal tract of the lab mouse from Pacific Northwest National Laboratory (PNNL), Richland, Washington... | ecosystem: Host-associated > Mammals > Digestive...
TACGATAAGGCAGGGATAGTATGGCTTTTAGAAATTTGATGCTGACTACCAGCGGAATGATCCTATATGCGAAAGCACAGCAGGGGAAGCTGCTCCACCTCTCCCGCGTGGCTGTGGGCGACGGACTTCTCACTGGCGGGGATTCCATGGTAAACCGGCCCCGGCCTGAAAAGCGAGCGGGCGTCCTTCTTGATTGATTATGTCCACATCGCCGCCTCCAACTCGGCTGCGGAAATTCTGACCACTATGCGGAATGATGATCTGGAAGAGGGGTTCTACTTCCGGGAACTCGGCATCTTCGCTGTGGACCCGGATTCCGGGGAGGAGCAGCTATATCTCTATGACAACGCTGGCCAGGATGGAGAATACATCCCCGCAGCCTCCGAAAATATCAAGGTTATAGAGCGGCTGAAGATGATTGTCCGGCTGGAGAATACGCCGAACGTTACCTTCACCGCTTCCGGGAATCCGCTGTATCTGACCGTGGATGATATTGACGACAACGCGCAGTCTCCCGGCTCCTTGTGGTCCTCTTTGAAAATCAGCCAGATGATTAAGAGTGTGCAGGACGGCCTAGATGAGATGCAGCCCAGTCTGGAGGGGAAACCGGGGCAGTTCGTGGGCTTTAATAAGGAGGGCAAACCCGAAGCACAGCCGCTTCCGGAATCCGGCGTGGGCCGGTCTATGGCCGGTAAGACGGTTAAACCCACTTCCAGCACGACTGTGGTAGCTGGTGAAGGCGCGGAGATTTTTAACGACTACCGAGAGCGGGAATACTCCGCAGACGGGGGGCCCTCCCAAGGCAACGTGGCGTCCGGGGAAAGGGCCCGCGCAGAAGGGGGCTGCACAACGGCCAGCGGAAATGACTCCCACGCAGAGGGCTACCAGACTATTGCTAGTGCTTGGAGTGCTCATGCTGAGGGGTATCGAACAAATGCTAGTGGTCTATATGCTCACGCCGGAGGCTCCCGCACAATTGCAAAAGGACTTGCTGCTTTTGCGCGTGGAACTGCAACCTCTGCGCTTGGAGCCCAATCTTTCGCTGCGGGATATGAAACAATTGCACACGCTGGAGAATTTGTTATTGGTGGCTATAATGTCGACTCCAGCGGATCAGATACCTCTACGTCATACCAAATACAAACATTGTTTATCATTGGAAATGGAATTTCAAACACTAGGTCTAATGCTTTTCGTGTCTCGGGAATGGGAGTATATGGGAAGGGAGCCTTTAATTCTTCCGGCGCTGACTACGCTGAACTTTTTGAGTGGCTAGACGGCAACCCGGACAAAGAGGATCGCGTGGGCAGATTTGTTACCTTGGATGATGACCGCATTCGCCTCGCCACTCCCGGCGATGATTATATCTTGGGTGTTGTTTCCGGCAATCCTTCCGTGGTCGGCGATGTCTACGACGACCAGTGGGCGGGGATGTTCGTTTTAGATGTATATGGTCGCCCTGTTTATGAATGGAGAGATTTCCCCGCCGAAACCATGGAGGTTCCCGATGAAAACGGCGGAATGAAAATCATTGAAATCGCACCCGCTTGCCGGAAAAGGGTTTTGAAATTGAATCCCGATTATGACCCTGTCCAGACCTACGTCCCCAGAACCCAGCGCCCCGAGTGGGCCGCTGTGGGCCTTCTGGGCAAGCTGGTGGCTTTGGATGACGGGACCTGTCAGCCCAACGGCTGGGCCGCCGTAGGCGAGGGCGGCATTGCCACCGCCAGTGTGGAGAAAACGAAGTATCGTGTCATGTCCCGGCTGGATGAGAGCCATGTGAGGGTGATGATTCTGTAAAGCTGAAAAACCGAAGGTGGAAGTCCTGTCTTTCCACCTTCGGTTTCCCGCAATTTTTTAGAAATATTTCTTAGATTTTTTCTCAGTTTCGTTGTCCCGATTTCTCAAAAATTTTGTCACGCTACAGCGGCACTTTGCAGGATCATATTCATGCAAAAGGCCCTTGGTTTCTTTAATCCGCTGGCCCCGTACACCGCCAGATTACCGTTGAACCGGGTTTTCAGCGGGACGCAGATCACTTCGCCGTCTATCTCGCCCAAGATGATGCCGTGGTGCTTGCGGATATTAGGAACCAGGTCCAGCACACCCTTCAGCTCCTTTTGAGTCATAAAGCCCGCCGTGCCGTATGTGCCCTTGTTGGAGTAAATCGGATTGCGCTCCTGGTCGTATGCGCCGGTTTCGCTGTACCCCATCCGCATGACCATGAAAATCAGCACACCCAGCGCCGCTATGCAGCCGCCCACCCCGTACAGGCCGTAGGGCCAGCGGAACACGGCGGCGATACAGGCAAAGAAGCCGGAACCGGGAAACTCCGGCGAGGTGCCGAAGGTCCCGCCCGCCGCCTGCCACACATCGTAGTTACAAAGGAATTGAGCAATGTAGCCGCCCCCGTAGAGCAGAGCGCCCAGGGCGATGGGGATAATGATAGCCAGCCTGATCCGTTGTTTTCGGGAGGTCGGAACACACTCCTCTCATACGCTTCAAAGTCGATGCACTGGATGTCAACGTCCGGGCAGCAGACCTGACGCATGGCGTCCGCCTGGAAGTCAAAGCAGAACAGCGTACCCGGCCAGTCCATTTTCTCCAGGGCGGCGTTGAACCGATAGATGCGGGGCATATCGCAGGTGTAGCCAAACAGTACCGCCGCCTCACCATCTATGGCGTCGTTCTCGATCACCCAACCGGGGCGGCTTGAAGCCCTTTCGCAAAATGCCATCCAGAACCGCCTTTTCGCCGGGGTCACACAGCAATTGTAGGATGACCTCGCCGTGATGGTCGCTGGGCAGATAGCAGAACGGCTCAAACTCGCGGCTCAGAACAAAGCAGCTGTGGTGCTTATCCACGCCCACCAGAGGGGCCATCTGCCCCATGTCCGAGGCAAATATAATGGCCGCCTGTTTGGTCTGTTTGAGTTGGGCCGGGAGCCGGGTCTGACAAAGCTCCATCTCCAGCAGGGCCTTGAGCCGCAGTTCTGCCTTGTCCTCCCACTTCATCTGACTGGAGCCAGTGTTGTAGATAGGGAAAGCATGATCGCCCGCCAGCAGAACGCCCGTCGAGCGGGAGCCGCGGACTTTGACGGCCTGTGCGCCCAACTCCTTGACCTCTCTGGAGCTGTAGTAAGCGGGCCGGTCAAGGGCCGTCAGGTCATCGGGAGGCGCGGGGCTGAACAGCGCCGGCTTTTCCCAAGGCAGGACAGACACATCCGCATTGAGCATTGTCACCAGCACCTCGGCCATCCGATGCAGACGCAGACGGCGGGTGATTTCTGATTTGAGCTGATTGGTCTCGGTACTGCCGGAGAGATAGGGCAAAAATTGATCCGGCCAGCACTCCACCAGCAGCCGTTTTGCGGCGGCGGTCAGGCGCAGTCCGCGAACGCCATCACGGTAGAATAACAACACAGAAGCCGGAACCCTTGATTTTTCAGGGGTTCCGGCTTTTCTTGTTACTAATGTGTTAAAAGTTCACTGTTCAAACCCCAATTATAAAGGCTTCCGCTGAACCAGTTCAAGGGCGGCTTTGAGTTCGTCCAAAGTCTTGTGATTATATACCCGGTTGCCGGTATCCTTGGAAACGTGGCCCATAAGTAAATCAATACATTTCCGGTTTGCCCCGGCGCTGTCCAACATAGATTCAAACGTGTGGCGGCAACCGTGAGGGGTTCCGGGGATTTGGAGCCGTTCAGCAAGGCCCTTCCAGATAACCCGGTATTGGGATTCTGAACACCTGTGGCCGTCCCACTGGATCAGGTATTCCCCGCCTTCAGCCATGCGCCGTTCCACCATAGGGCGGATCAGGGAATGAATGGGAACCAGCCTGTTTTTTCCGGCCTTTGTTTTTGTCCCGCCTTTCATCGTCCCGGCCTGAAGATCAATGTCCGCCGTTTTCAGGCCCAGCAATTCAGAAATCCGCCAACCGCTGTAAATGAAAATCAACACGCTATCCACCCACGGTTCCCCGCTGTGGTTCCAGAGCCGTTCAATCACTTCATTACTGAGCCTGTCCCGGCTGGTGGGCGGCACCGGATCAGAAGTCAGCAAATCAGAATAGCACCGGGAAACCACGTCCAGTTCCAGGGCGAACCGGTCAAGATGGCCCCAAAGGTTTTTGATTGCCGCCTGTGTGCTGTACCCCTTGCCGCAACCGTCAATAGTTTCTTGCATTTGGTAAGCCTTGATTGTCTTATAGGGCAAGTTCACAAGCCCTGAACAATGCTTGAACGCCGATGTGAGGGAAGCCCGGTTGGATTGGCCCAGCTTGGGGGCTTTTTTCTCTTTCCACAAATCAAAAAGCTGTTGCAGGGTGATTTTGGCCCGGTCAACGTCCCACGGATCGCGGTTGTATTCCGCCAAAAGGATATTGCCTTCTTCCCGTGTGGCCGCATAGCCAACAATCACAAAAATCGGTTGCCCGTTATTTTTCCAACCGGCTGTTTTCTTGATGATGTACGGGCGGCGGCGATTGCCTGACAATTTGGCTACTGTCCCATAGCCATTGGGATTCCGCATTTTATCACCTGTCCTTTCAAAAATGGTTGCAAAACCCCAAGGGCAAGTGATATAATAGCGTTGTGTGGGCGCTACGTTGGATCACCTGTCCAATGTGGTTCCTTGCCGCTTCCGGTGCTACCAACACCGGGGGCGGCTTTTTTTGTTTATCGGTAACATATCGGTAACGGCGGAAAGCCTTGGAAACGCTGGATTTTCTGGAAGCGTTACTGATGTTACTGATTTCTTCTATTATTCAAAATAATAATAAAAAATATAGAAGAAGTATATATAAGAGAACCTCCCTTTTATCAGTAACATCGGTATCAAACCCAGCAAATCCAGACGTTTCAAGGGTTTGGGGGTGTTACGGATGTGCTACGATTGGAAATCTACATAGATAATATTTCCTATGCGTGCTTTAATCCGTCTTGGATCGAATACTTTTCGTTTCTGTATAGCCCTTTCATCATACCCCGGACTTCGGCCCGATCTTCAGCGTCCAACTGGATATACATACACAGCGCGTCCCAAACATCTTCACCATATTGGGCCACTATCAATTCTTCGGCCCGTTCCTCTTTGGCTATATCCTGTTTCAGCTTTTCCAGATCAATACTTTCATCCAGTTCATCCCAACCCATGATATAACTTGGGGTGGTTTCCAATGCGTCTGCTATGGCCTTAATCTTGGATTGGGTAAGATTTCGGGAGTTTGCTTCTATTTTATTCACAGATGAACGGGACTTATATCCAAGACGTTTTGCAAGTTCATCTTGGGACATTTTGAGTTCTTCCCGCCGTATTCTGATCCTATCCCCGATTTCGAGCAATGGCTTCACCCCCTTTCTGTTACTATTATAGCGCACGGTGGGCAGGTTGTCAACAATTTTTGAAAATTTTCAAAAAAGGTGTTGACAAGATGCCCACCGTATGCTATTATACCGATTGTAGGCAAGATGCCAACAAAACAAATCACCCAAACACCATTCATATAACAGGAGGATCACAAAAATGATGAAGTATTACATTGGCTACTACAATAAGCCTTGGGACAAAAGCGAATTTACCGTGATCGCTGGTTCCCCCGATCCGTTCGTTGCGCTGTTCATCCTGGACAGCTACCGGGAGAAATGCCCGGAAAGCATGAAGTCCGCTTATGAAATGATTTCGGCGGATGAAGCCATGAACCTGAAGCTGACCTTCTAAGCCGAAACGGGCGGATGGCCCGTCCGCCGGAACCGCCCCACCGGTGCTGATGATGGCAGGGCATGAAAAGGAGTAAACACCATGAAAAGAAGAAAGAGAACCACCGTTTGGGCCTACCTGGACGGAAAGAAGCTGATTGATGTGGTACAAGCCGCCCTTGACAACAATATGATGGTGGACGATATGAAGGCCCTGTTGGTCAAGGAAAACCCCGGCCATGAAGTCACTTTCAACGTGCAATAATCCCGCCTGATGATGGCCCCCGGTGGTTCCGGGCCGAAACAGCGCCCCGGCGCTGTCGTGGGAAACCACAACACGGCGAAGCATTGACACTATCCCGTAAAAGTCGGGGAGCCGTGTTTTATGGGGAAACCAACAGCGAACCTAAAAGCAATCCCTGAAGGCTAAAATAAGAATTACTGACAGACAGGGGAGCGTTGTCCAATACTCCATAGCGAGTGGCGGGGGGCGTCCGGATCGGGTTAATCCTGAAGGGCTTTATAAGATAACTTTTGGTTCGCTGGTTCCCCAAAATGCACCTTGAAAAGTTCACTTCAAAAGAAAACATGAAAGGGGGGGGGATTATGACCAACACGGAACTGTTGCGGGAAAAGATGGAAAAGTCTGGTTACAAGTTGCGGTTTATCGCTACGAAGGCGGGGCTGACCTATCAGGGCTTTTTGAACAAGCTGAACAATGTGCGTGAATTTAAGGCCAGTGAAATCAAGGCCCTTTCTGATCTGCTGAACCTGACGGAAGCGGAACGGACTGCCATATTTTTTTCCGCCTGATGTTGGCAAATTGCCAACATTGACAATCCCGGCAACCTGGAAACCCCGGACTATAAGGCCAACAACGTCCCCTTTGAAATAGTTCTGTTGGCCCAGCTACGAAACAAGGCGGTGAACGCCTACAACGGAAGGAGTGTCCCCCCCCCATGACAAGTGCAAGCGTGAAGCCGGTTATCGGTGAACTTGAAAGTTTATTTTCAACTTTCAACAAAGCCTTCTTTGAAGGCAAGCTGGAACAGCCTGTAATCACCGTTTCCCCGGATAACACCCGTGGGGCCTATGGGTGGTGTACTGGCTGGAAGGCGTGGCAGGATGGAACCAAAGAAGGCGGGTTCTATGAAATCAACCTTTGCGCTGAATATCTGAACCGCCCCTTTGAGGAAACCTGTTGCACCCTGATTCACGAAATGGTTCACCTGTGGAATTTGCAAGAAGGGGTTCAGGACACTTCCCGATCTGGCACCTATCACAACAAGAATTTCAAGATTGCCGCCGAAGCCCACGGCCTGATCGTGGAAAAAACGGCCAAATATGGGTTCAGCACAACCACCCTGGCACCGGCAACCATGAATTTCATTCAGGCCATGGAGAAAACCGGGTTTTCCCTGGTTCGCCCCAAGGTTCCCGGCCTGAAGGGAGCCAAAGCAAAACAGAGTTCCCGGAAGTATGTTTGCCCCGGATGTGGGGCCATTATCCGGGCTACTAAAGAAGTTCACGTTATTTGTGGTGATTGTGAACTGACCTTTGAGGAACAGGAGTGATGAACGGATGTGGAAACCCTGCAAGCTGACCAAGAAAACGGCCACAATGCTGATTCAGCGGGTGATCCCCATGTCCCCCAAACTGATCAGCGGCCCCACCGGTAACAATGGGGCGGTGATCTTTACCGCCCCGGTTGGCCCGGAAGGGCTGGAAATCAAGGTGGAAAATGACTGGTTCACCCGCAACGGCTGTATTAAGCTGACCATTTCCGACAACAGCGGCGGAAACTGCCTGACCATGTACTTCAGCCCGAACACCTTTGAACGGGATTTTTCAGCGGAAGAATTTGACAAGAAAGAAGCCGCCGCTGATGCCCGGAAAAAGTGGGTTCAGGAAATTGGGCCGGAACGGGCCCACAAGTTGGTTGATCTGTATTGGGGCTACTAATTCCACTGAATTTTTTGAAGGAGTGTGATTCCAAATGAGGAAGAACGAGCAGAGCAAGACCAAGACGGGGAAGGCCCCGTCCCCCTTCGCCCCGGTCAAGCGGGACACCAAGACCCACCACCGGACGGGGTATCACAAGCCGATCAAGAACCCCACCATCAATGCCGCCCCGGACACCCACAAGGTGTTCTGCAAGCGGTGCATGAAGTACAACAAGGGCGTTTGCCCCATGACCGGGACGGCGTTCAAGGCCCCCGGCTGTGCGGTGTAGAAAGGAGGAACAGACACCATGAAAACCTTTTCCGAGCGTTTGAAGTTCGCTATGGCGGAAGCGGGGCTGAACCAATCCGGCCTGTCGGAGAAAACCGGCGCGTCCAAGGCGGCTATCAGCCAGTATCTTTCCGGCAAGAACACCCCCGGCCCTGACCGGGTGAAATCCCTGGCCGATGCCACCGGCGTTTCCTTTGATTTCCTGATGGGGTATGACGTTCCCCCGACCACGGCGAACCCGGCCCCCACCATGGGGCGGATCACCACGAAGGTTGCGGCCCGGTGCTTGGGCAAATCGGATCAGTTTGTCAGAATTGGCCTTCAGCGGGGGCTTCTCCCCTTCGGAACCGCCGTTCCCGGCACCGGGAGCAAGTGGAATTACTACATTGACCCGGCCAAATTCAGGGCCTATGTGGGGGCGGAAAAGTTCAATGAGTTCTTCCGCCTGACCGCCTAACGGCAGAATGGGGGGGGGGTAATGTTATGGTTCGCAACCATAAAGGCGGAGGAAACCGCCAGCCCAAGGAATTTTATGAACGTCCCCTAACCCCTGAAGAAGCCCAATTTGCCACGGACAACATCAACATTGTTTGGTGGTATTTGGATAGCCGGGGCCTGGATCGGAATGAATGGTTTGACGTGGTTATTTTCCGCTATATGTTATCGGTCAAGCGGTATTTGAACCTTCCTGAACTGCGCCAACACCGGTTTGTAAACATTGCGTGTAAGGCTATGCAATCAGCCATTGGCGGCGAATACGCCAAACGGGATCGCCGCCCGGTTGAAGTGAGCCTGTCCGATCCCGTCCGCCCTGGATGTGATCTTACTTATGAAATGATTTTAGCGGCCCCGGAAGGAGCCTGATTAAAAAAGGAGTGTAGAAGATGCCCAAAATTGAAATCGGGATTTCTGTGAAAATCCTTCCCGCCCAGGAATACCACGGGAATTACACCGACAAGATCGGCGTGGTGAAACAGTCCATTAACACCCGGAACGGGAACCGGCTTGGGGTGGAGTTTCCCGATCTGAAAAACCGGGCCAGTGAAAAGGGATTGTTCTGGTTCTCCGTTGACAGTGTGGAGCCGCTTCACCCGTTGGATTTTGCGGCGTTACCGACTGACACGGCGGACAGCCTGAAACGGATTTCCCGCCGCACGTTCAACCAGCTTCCCTTCCCCGATATTAAACGGGTGATTTATAGCGGCCCCAAGACGATCATTCTGTGGACCGATGGCACCAAAACCATTGTTTCCTGTGGGGAAGGTGAAAGCTACGACCATTACACCGGCTTTTGTGCCGCCGTTACCAAAAAGCTGTTCGGTTCTACGTCCCACGCCAAAAAGGTTTTGGGCCGGGTGATCCACGTTGATTAACCTTTTTCCCCACCAGCAAAAGGCCCTTGACCTGACCGCCGCCCACAATCGTTGCGCCTATTACTTGGATATGGGCCTTGGGAAAACCTTTGTTGGTTCGGAAAAGCTGATGGGGCTGGAAACCCGGATCAATCTGGTGGTGTGTCAATGCTCCAAGGTTCAGGATTGGCTTGAACATTTTCAGACCTATTACACCCGGAATTGTGCGGTTGACCTGACCAACCCCAAGAATTTCAAGTGGTTTATGGAACAAGTTCAATGTGAGGTTCCAACCCTGCTGATTGGCGTGATCAACTATGAACTGACCTTCAGGCGGAAAGTGCTGAAAACCCTGACCGGGTTTACCTTGATGCTGGATGAAAGTTCTCTGATCCAGAATGAGAGCGCCAAACGGTCAAAGTTCATTCTTGGGCTGAACCCGGCCAACGTGGTTCTTCTTTCCGGCACTCCCACGGGCGGCAAATATGAAAAGCTGTGGAGCCAATGCCGCCTGTTGGGGTGGAATATCTCAAAAGACCTGTTCTGGAAACAGTATGTGGAAACGGAATGGGTGGAACATGATGGGTTTTGGCGGCAACGGATCATTGGTTACAAGAATGTTGACCGCCTGAAGAAAAAGTTGGCTGACCATGGGGCGGTGTTTATGACCACGGATGATGCCGGAATTGAACTTCCCCCCAAAACCATGATCCCGGTGAAAACAAAGCCTTCCCCGCTTTACTGGAAATTCTGGAATGAACGGGTGGTGAGTGTGGACACCAGCAACCTTGGAGAATTTGAACTTGATTCAGATTTTTGGGGTTCCAATGAACACGCTGAACGGGAATTGATTGGTGATACCAGTTTAACCCGCCGCCTGTATGCCCGTCAACTATGCGGCCTGTATAACAAGGCCCGTTATGAAGCGTTCAGGGATTTGGTGAACAGTACGGATGATCGTTTGATTGTGTTCTATAACTTCACGGAAGAAATGGAGCGGATGCGGGGGATTGTCCGGGGGATGAACCGGCCTGTTTCTATCCAGAATGGGGAAACCAAAGACCTGACAGCCTACAACTACAAGGCCGATTCTGTCACCTTTGTTCAGTATCAGGCCGGGGCAAGGGGCGGAAATTTCCAAAAGGCCAACAAAATCATTTATTTCAGCTTGCCGGAAAGTTGGGAACTGTGGGCGCAATCCCAAGAACGTATTCACCGGATTGGACAGGAACGGCCTTGTTTCTATTACCTGTTAATCTGCCCCGGAACCGTTGAAACCAACATCCTTGACACGCTGGAACTGCGAAAGGATTACAATGATGAACTTTTCAAACAGTATGAAACCACCCCATAAGCGCCGGGGGACGTATTGGCGGGATTTGGTGTTGGGCTTCATTGTTGGGGCGCTGGTTGCCCTGTTGATTGGTTTGGCCGTATCCAGGATTACCACCACGGCCAAAGCGGATCAGGATTTTCCCGCTGAAACCCCCGCCGATTCGTCCCCGTTGTGGACGGTAGAGCCTTCACCGGTGGACACCCCAACAGAGGTTCCCGCCACAATTCCACCCCAAACATTATTCCGGGTGACGGCCTATTGTGCCTGTGAAAAGTGCTGTGGTGAGTGGGCAAAGAACCGGCCCAATGGCGTTGTATATGGCGCGGCGGGGATTGAACTGATTGCCGGTGTTTCAGCGGCTTCCCCGTTGCCCCTTGGAACGGTTGTTGAAGTGGAAGGCTTGGGTGAATATGTGGTTCAGGATCGCCCTGCCAAATGGGTTATTGAGAAATACGGCGAAAACCAGCTTGATATTTACTTTGATAACCATGAAGAAGCCTGTGCCTTCGGCTTGCAATATTTGAATGTCTACATAAAGGAGGAACCAGAACCATGACGGAACGGAAGGATTTTTCCGGCACCTGTGATCGGGACGATGAAAACCCCAATAACCCCTGTTGGGATTGTTCCAATTTTGTATTCCCTATCGGGTGCATGATTGATGAAAAGGAGGAAGTGAAGTGATCCACTGTAAAAACAAATGCCCTTTGGGGAAATTTGACGGCTGTTGCCGCTCTTGCCCTGATCGGCCCGATTGCCCGGAAGCCTGTGAACACGATCCCGCCCAATGCGGGGATGCCACTTGGGACGAAGAAACCGCCCTGGCCGTGTTCCAGAAGTCCCAGCTTGCCACCCTGAACGCTATTGCGTCCCTGACCGCCCACAAGAAGGCCATTGAGGAACAGGAAAAGAACATGAAGGCGGCACTGTTCGCCGCTATGGAGCAGTACGGGATCAAGAAATTTGAAACCGATGCCCTGACCCTGACCTATGTTGCCCCCACCGTTTCCCATGGCCTGGATTCCGCAAAGCTGAAGAAAAAATACCCGGATGCGGCGGCGGATTGCGCCAAAGACACCCCCAAGGCCGGTTATGTCAAGATCACCCTGAAGGATGGGGGCGGCGGAAATGGAGCCTGAAACCCTGTCCAATGCGGAACACGAAGCCTTTGTTTCAGACCTGACCCCGATTGTGCTGAACACGGTTCATTCTTTGGTTGAGTTGGCGGACAAACACAACATTGATCGGGATAATGTCATGGAATACTTTTCTACCTTGTTTTCCACGATGGCTAAAATTTCCACCTTTGCAGGGTTTGAAGGCGGTGGTTCCCATTGATCATAAAATGGCACCCTTGCCCCGGCCACCCTAACTATGAAATCAACCGATTGGCCCAGGTTCGTTCTGTGAAAACCGGAAAACTGCTGGCCCCATATGATGATGGTTCCGGTTACTTGCGTGTCAAGCTGGACGGGGTGAATTGCCGGTTACATATCCTTGTGGCGCTGGCCTTCATCCCCAACCCGGAAAACAAACCGGTGGTGAACCACAAACGGGGGAAGAAGCATGATTGCAGGGCTTCCCAACTGGAATGGGCCACCATATCCGAAAACACCCAACACGCATGGGATCACGGGTTGATTTCAAGGGGGGGGGGTGAAAAACCGTGGCCGGTGAAAAGAACTTTGAAAACCGCCTAAAACGCTGGTTGGAGGGGGAAGGGATTTACCCCTTGGGCCACCCTGCGGACAAAATGCCGGTTGCCCCTTATGGCTACTATGAAAAGCGTTGGGGCGGGGGCCGGTATCAGAAAAGCGGCTTGCCGGATATGCGGATCGTGGTGAATGGGCTGGCCCTGGAAGTGGAGTTGAAGGACACCAACGGCACCCCGTCCGAATTGCAAAAGCACAATATCCGGCAAATCAACCGGAGCATGGGCCTTGGGTTCATTCTGTACCCTGAAGGGTTCCCCGAATTTCAAAAAATTGTAAAGGTGGTGAAAACTTGCCCACCCAATGTTCCCATAGCAGAATTGATTGCTTCCGTTCATGCCCTTTCAAGTATCAACTGCGATACCTTGACCGCCTACACACGATCCCGAACACCGACCCCGCCAACGCCTTGATTTTGGGGACGGCCCTTCATACCGGGATAGAACAGGGCGTGGCCCAGGCGGTGGAGTTCTACCAGAACAGTTTCCCGGTGCTGACTGATGAACACATTGACGAAGTGATCAAACTGGAAACCATGATTCCCAAGGCGGCGGCGCTATTGCCCCCAGGAGGGCGGTTTGAAGTCCCCATTGGCAATGCTGATTTTATCGGGTTCATTGACTATCTGGCCCCATTGGGACAAGAAATGATGCAAGACCCAACGTGTACGGAATATTTTGATCTCTATGATTTCAAGTATTCCAATAATTCCAAAAGCTACATGGAAAGCGGCCAGCTTCACGAATACAAATACTGGTTTGAACTGACCCACCCCGGATGCCGGATCAGAAATCTTTATTTCCTGTTCGTCCCTAAAGTAAAAATCAGGCAGAAGAAAACGGAAAGCCTGATCCAGTTCCGGGAGCGATTGCGGAAGGCCCTGGCCGATGCCACCCCTTGGGTGGAACCGGTGCAATATAACCCGCTGAAAATCGTGAATTTCCTGACCGATGCCAAACACATGATTGAAGCCCAGGATTTCCCCCGTAACCCTAACCACTTTTGCGGGTGGTGTGAATATGAAGAATTTTGTCAGAAAGGATGGGATTACATGATACTTCCCAAGAATGAGCGCCGGAACCTGGACGCGCCCCAAAAGAAAGTGATTTGGGTTTATGGCGCACCCTTCAGCGGCAAGACCTACTTTGCCAACAGCTTCCCCGATCCCCTGATGCTGAACACGGACGGCAATATCAAGTTCGTGGATGCGCCTTTCATCCCTATCCGGGACACCGTGACCGTGGAAGGGCGGCTGACGAAGCGCCTGTTGGCCTATGAGGTTTTCACGGACGCTGTGGCCGAACTGGAAAAGAAACAGAACGATTTCAAAACCATTGTGGTTGACCTGCTGGAAGATGTTTATGAGGCTTGCCGGGTGTATATCTGTGACCGGCAGGGCTGGAAACATGAATCTGATGATTCCTTCCGGGCGTGGGACATGGTTCGTTCTGAATTTCTGAACACCCTGAAGCGGCTGATGGCCCTGGACTATGAAAACATTGTTCTGATCTCCCATGAGGATCGCACCCGTGACCTGACCCGGAAAACCGGGGACAAGATCAGTTCTATCAAACCCAATTTGGCTGATAAGGTTGCCAACAAGGTTGCCGGGATGGTTGACCTTGTGGCCCGGATCGTGGCGGATGGGGATGATCGTCAACTGTCTTTCAAAACGTCTGAAGTCATTTTCGGCGGCGGACGGCTGACCGTCCACAACAAGGAAATCCCCCTGGACTATGCCGCCTTCTGTCAGGTGTACCAGGAAGCCAACCAGAGGGCCGCAGGAGCCGCCCAGGGCCGGGGTGGTGCAACTACTACCCCTAACCCGGAAACGGCTGACAGCGCCCCGGAAACGGGCCGCAGACGGGCCAGAAAGCCCAAAGAGGAACCGGCCCCGGCTGATCCCGCCCCTGGCCCGGATGCTGACCCGGCCCCTGGTGAGGGTGAGAACCCCAGCCTTCCCACTTGCCCGGATGGGGAACGCATTTTCAGACAGCATGAGGAAAACCCGGAAATCCCCCTTTGCCCGTCCATTGATGCCGGCCACCGTTGCCATAAGGAGGGCGGCCCCGATAAATGCCCCCTGTGGGACAGGCCCACGGACGGCGGCGGAGAGGAGCCGGAACCTGCCCCCATGATGGGGCCGAACACCACCAAACCCAAGACGGAAGAAACCGATCCCCCGGCCCCGCCCCGGCGCACCCGGAAGAAGCGTGGGGAAAGCTGATGAAAATTGATCCTTGCCCGGTGGTGGTATCCCTGAAGGATGGTTCCAACCATACCCTGTTCAAATTCCGGGATTTTCTGGATTTGGTGGATCAGAAAATGGGCATGGATGCGGCCAAATGGCTTGAAACCCATGTGAACCGGCTTGAAGTGGCGGCGGATTATACCACGGCAAAAGTGGAAACTGATCTGACAAGCTATGAAGCAAGCCTGGATTCCAATAAAACTGCCTTCATGGACATTCAGACAGAGGTTGAAACCATTACCGCTATATTGCGGGAAAAGCGGATTAACCGGGACGACATTTCCAAGGTTGTCCAAAAAATCTGCAAGATCATAGAAAATCAAATTTAGGAGGTACTTACAATGGCTATTGATTTTGACAAGATCGACAAGTCCGTTGACCTGGAAGGGTTGCGGAAAGACGTGGAGGAAGCGTCCGCCAACGGCACCGGGGATTTCCCCACCATTCCGGCTGGCAAGTATGAAGTGGCCCTTGTGTCCCTGGAAATCAAAGGAACCAAAAAGGACAACCGGCCCATGTTGGCGGCTTCCTTCAAGATTCTGTCCGGCGAGTACAAGAACCAGCGCCTTTTCATGAACCGGGTTCTGTACGGCACCAAGAACGATGGCAACATGATCAAGTCCGCCGTGGGTTGGCTGGATACCCTGGAAAGCGGCGTGGCCGTGTCCTTTGAGGGCTACAAGCAGTTTAATCAGACTGTCCTTGACGTGGCGGAAGCCATTGATGGGGCGCTGGAATACGCTGTGGAGTATGACCCGGATCAGTTCAATTCCATCAAAATCACGGACGTGTTTGACGCTGAAAATTAACTTTCAACAGGCCGGGGGGCGTGGGCGCAAGCCCCCCCCCCGGTTGGCCCTATGGTGAAGCCTTCCCGTGGCGGGGCTGTTTCCACTAATTCACCAATTCAGTTCAGGAAGCGGGTGATAGCGTGATTTTCTATGATTTTGAGGTTTTCAAGTATGATTGGTTGGTGGTTTTCATTGACCTTTACGCTAAAAAGGAAACCGTCATTATCAATAACCCGGATCAGCTTCAACAGTTCTATGATGTCCATAAGCTGGAAATTTGGGCGGGTTACAATAACCGGAACTATGATCAGTATATCGTCAAAGGGATTTTGTGCGGGTTTGATCCCAAGGCGGTGAATGATTGGATTATTTTGGAGGACAAGCCCGGTTATAGGTTTTCCAGAGCGTTCAGGGAATACCCCATTATCAACTATGATGTGATGCCCAATCCGCCAATCAGCCTGAAAGCCCTGGAAGCGTTCATGGGCCATTCTATCAAAGAAACCAGCGTTCCCTTCGATATTGACCGGCCTTTAACTGAACATGAATTGGCGGAAACCGTGAAATATTGCCGCCACGATGTTGAAGAAACCGTGGAGGTATGGCTTCGGCGGAAAGAAGATGAATTTGACGCGCAAATGTCCCTTGTCAAAGCCTTTAATCTGCCCATTGGTGACATTGGGCGCACGAAGGCCCAGCTATCCGCCAAAATCCTTGGGGCCGTTCAGCGGGATCACTATGATGAATTTGAAATTGAATTTCCGCCCACCTTGCGGATTGAAAAATATAAATCTGTCTTGAACTTTTATAAAAATCCGCTGAACCGGGACTATTCCAAAACCCTTGCCCTGGATGTGGCCGGGGTTCCCCATGTGTTTGCATGGGGCGGGTTGCATGGTGCTATTCCTAAGTATTCCGGGGAAGGGTGGTATATCAATGTTGATGTTGCGAGTTATTACCCCTCTTTGATGCTGAAATATGGCTGGATTTCCCGCAACGTGAAAGACCCGGCCCGGTATGCTGAAATTTATCACAAGCGGTTGGAACTGAAGGCCAAAAAAGACCCCAAACAGGCCCCATATAAGATCGTCCTAAATTCTACCTATGGAGCCATGAAAGACCGCCACAATGCCCTTTATGACCCCCGACAAGCCAACAATGTATGTGTTGGCGGTCAACTGCTGTTACTGGATTTGATTGAACGGTTGGAAGATCACTGTGACATTATCCAGAGCAACACTGATGGCATTTTAATCAAATTGCGCCGGTATGAAGATTTTGACCTGATAGATGATATTTGTTGGGAATGGGAAGAACGTACCGGGATGCGCCTTGAATTTGATGAATTTCAGAAAGTTTTCCAAAAGGACGTGAACAATTATTTGATCGTTCCGGCTGGCCCCCTCTATGACGAAAAGGGGAAGCCCCGTTGGAAATGCAAGGGGGCCTATGTCAAGAAACTATCTGATCTGGACTATGACCTTCCCATTGTCAACCGGGGGATCATTCAGTATTTCCTACATGGAACCGCCCCGGAAGAAACCGTTGGAGCCTGTACCAGCTTACGCGATTTCCAAAAGGTGGTGAAGGTGTCCAGTAAATACCGCTATGCCCTGTATTCCCCTACCATTACCACGGAAAAGATCAGGGATGAAAAGGGCCGTTCCAAGACCGTGAAGCGGTTCAGCGGCGGGGAAATTCAGATTGATAAAACTTTCCGGGTGTTTGCGTCCACGGATCAAAGCAAGGGCGGGTTGTTCAAGGTGTCCGGTAAGATAATCAAGGGCCGGGAGAAGAACCCGGAACAGTTTGCCAATACCCCTGAACACTGTTTCATTATCAATGATGATGTGACAGACCGCCCGATCCCGGATGAACTGGACAAGGGATATTACATTCAATGGATTTATGATCGCCTGAAAGATTTTGGCGTGGAATTTTAATGGGGGGGGGATTTTGCGAAATGGAACCTTTATTTAGGGGCTATGTGCTGACCAAAGATAAACAGTGTCTTGAAAATTTCAAAGGTGTGAAAAGGCTGAAAACCTTGGATGATGTGCGGGGCGCTGATGAATTTGCCGCTATCCTTGGGGAAGATACGATCCTGATTGACGTGGACGATGGCCCAACGTCTGATCTGCTGTTCAGCATGGTTCAAGATTTGGGGCTGAAATGCCGGGTGTACGCCACCACCAGGGGGAAACACTTCTATTTCCGCAACCCGGAAGGAACTGTGGAAAAAAGCTGGACAAAACAAACCCTTGCCGTGGGTATTAAAACGGATGCCAAAGTGGGCCGGAATAACAGCTATGCCATTATGCGGTTCAAGGGTGTTGATCGGGCCGTCCTGCTGAATTGCCCTGAAGATGAAATCCAGGTGGTTCCCAAATGGCTGACCCCTGTAAAAACCAATCAGGATTTTATAACGATGGAAGCCGGGGATGGCCGTAATACGGCCCTTTACACCTACATTCTGACCCTACAAAGCGAGGATTTCACAAAGGAAGAAGCCCGTGAATGTATCCGCCTGATTAACCGGTATGTTCTGCCTGATCCGTTGGGGGATCGGGAATTAGAAACCATTTTGAGGGATGATGCCTTCAAAAAGCCGGTGTTTTTCAAGAAAAATACATTTTTGTTTGACAAATTCGCCACTTATTTGAAAAACAACAACCATATTGTGAAAATCAATGACCAACTTCACATTTACCGGGACGGTATCTATACCCCCGGAACAATGGCCTTGGAAGGGGCCATGATCAAGCACATTCCAGACCTGAAGCGGGCGCACCGTTCGGAAGTGCTGGCCTATCTCCAAATCATGATTGAGGAAAACACGACCACCACCAACCCCAATTTGATTGCCTTTACCAACGGCCTTTACAACATCAAGGATGGCAGTTTCAGAGGGTTCACCCCGGATGTGGTGATCACCAATAAAATCCCCTGGCCCTACAATCCCGCCGCCTATTCCCCGTTGCTTGACCATACCCTGAACCGGCTGGCCTGTGATGATCCTGAAGTCCGGGCGTTGTTAGAAGAAATGGTGGGTTATTGCCTGTATCGGATGATGCCTTCAAAAAGCCGGTGTTTTTCAAGAAAAATACATTTTTGTTTGACAAATTCGCCACTTATTTGAAAAACAACAACCATATTGTGAAAATCAATGACCAACTTCACATTTACCGGGACGGTATCTATACCCCCGGAACAATGGCCTTGGAAGGGGCCATGATCAAGCACATTCCAGACCTGAAGCGGGCGCACCGTTCGGAAGTGCTGGCCTATCTCCAAATCATGATTGAGGAAAACACGACCACCACCAACCCCAATTTGATTGCCTTTACCAACGGCCTTTACAACATCAAGGATGGCAGTTTCAGAGGGTTCACCCCGGATGTGGTGATCACCAATAAAATCCCCTGGCCCTACAATCCCGCCGCCTATTCCCCGTTGCTTGACCATACCCTGAACCGGCTGGCCTGTGATGATCCTGAAGTCCGGGCGTTGTTAGAAGAAATGGTGGGTTATTGCCTGTATCGG